>Ga0066256_1003063_pt1 | contig 16826 bp, 11 predicted proteins | sample ThiBio_1000_biof_FD_87107 | JGI IMG/M metagenome (GOLD analysis project Ga0066256, IMG submission 87107) | Wastewater bioreactor microbial communities from Cape Town, South Africa - Thiocy_expt_1000_biof (version 2) | ecosystem: Engineered > Bioreactor > Thiocyanate-remediating >...
GATGGGCCCCTATATGGCGCCGATCCCGGTCAATGCCTCGGCGGCGATGATCTTCTCCTTCTTCGTCGCGGTGGTGATCGCGCCCTGGCTGATGGTCCGCTTCGCGCGGCAGACGCTTGCGCACGGCCATGACGAGAGCGGCGGCAAGCTCGGCCGGCTCTATGCGAGCGTGGCGCACCGCATCATCGATACGCGCCGGTCGGCCTGGCGCTTCCTGATCGCGGTGGGCATCGCAACCTTGCTCGCCTGCTCGATGTTCTACTTCAAGGCCGTCACCGTGAAGCTGCTGCCGTTTGACAACAAGTCGGAAGTGCAGGTGGTGGTCGACATGCCGGAGGGCACGTCGCTCGAAGGGACCGGGCGCGTGCTGGAGGATGTCGCGACGGTAGTGCGCCGCCTGCCGGAGGCGACCGCGATGGAAGCCTATGTCGGCACTTCCGCTCCGTTCAACTTCAACGGGCTGGTGCGGCACTATTTTCTGCGCGCGCAGCCCGAAATGGGCGACGTGATGGTGACGCTGCTGCCCAAGGGTGACCGCGATCGTTCCAGCCACGAGATCGCGCTCGATCTGCGCGAGCGGCTAAAGGCGCTGAAGCTGCCCGCCGGCGCTTCGGTCAAGGTAGTCGAGACGCCGCCCGGACCGCCGCCGGTGCTCGCGACGCTGCTCGCCGAAATATACGGTCCCGACGAAGCGACGCGGCGCAAGACCGCCGCGCAGGTCGAGGCGCTGTTCCGCACCGTCCCCTATGTGGTGGATGTCGACAACAGCTTCGGCGTCCCGCGCCCGCGGCTGCGGCTGATACCCGATCGGGCGCGGATGGACGCCTATGGCATTTCGGAGCGCCAGCTGTTCGACAGCATCGGTGCGCTGCTCGGCGGGCAGACCGTCGGCTATGCGCCGCGCGGCGACGGGCGCACGCCGCCCCCCATCCCCATCGCCCTGGAGCAGAAGGACCGCAGCTGGACGCAGGCCCTGTCGAGCACGCCGGTCGCGCAGACGCCCGCCGGCCAGCTCATCGACCTGGGGGCGATCGTGGACGCGCGGACCGAAGCGGGCAGCCCCGCCATCTTCCGCCGCGACGGCCGCTTCGCCGACATGGTGACGGCGGAACTGGCCGGCGCCTATGAAGCGCCGATCTACGGCATGCTCGCGGTCGATCGCGCGGTCGAGGATTACGACTGGGCGGCCAAAGGCCTCCAGAAGCCGCAGATCCGCCTGAACGGCCAGCCCGAGGACGAAAGCCGCCCCAGCCTGCTCTGGGATGGCGAGTGGGAAATTACCTGGGTCACGTTCCGTGACATGGGCGGCGCCTTCATGGTCGCGCTGCTCGGCATCTATATCCTCGTGGTTGCCCAGTTCCGCAGCTTCCGCCTGCCGCTGGTCATCCTGACGCCGGTGCCGCTGACGCTGGTGGGCATCGTGATCGGCCACATGCTGTTCAGCGCGCCGTTCACCGCCACGTCCATGATCGGCTTCATCGCGCTCGCCGGCATCATCGTGCGCAATTCGATCCTGCTGGTGGACTTCATCCGCCACAGCGCCACGCCGGGCAAGCCGCTGCGCGACGTGCTGATCGAGGCGGGCACCATCCGCGTGAAACCGATCGCGCTGACCGCCGCCGCCGCGATGATCGGCGCTGCGGTGATCCTCACCGATCCGATCTTCCAGGGGCTGGCAATCTCGCTGCTGTTCGGCCTCGCCTCCTCGACGCTGCTGACCGTGCTGGTCATTCCGGCCATTTATGTCGTGCTGAGGGATGATGGGAGGCCCGCCACGCAATGATGATGTCCAGCATGGCGCTCGGGGAACTTTGCGAGCGCGCGACCGAGGTGGCCGGTCTGCTCAAGCTCGTCGCCAATGAGCAGCGCTTGCTGCTGCTCTGCCGGCTGCGCGAGGGCGAGGCATCGGTGGGCGAGCTGGTCGGCCTGTGCAACCTTTCCCAGTCGAGCGTTTCCCAGCATCTCGCCAAGATGCGCGCGGGCGGGATATTGCAGACCCGGCGGGGGGCGCAGACCCTCTATTATCGCCTCGCCAGCCCCCATGTGGCGGCGCTGATGAGCTTCCTGCGCGAGCGTTTCGCCGACATGGCGCAGGAGCGCTGAGCCCCTCCTACAGCAAGCGCGCGAACATCGCCGCCGCGCCGCGATTCTTGCTCGACGCGGTGGGCGCGGCCGAGCTTTCGTCGGTGGCGGCCAGTCCGCCGAGGAAGCCGGCGACCTGCGCGAACGCTTCCGGCGCGATGCTGTAATAGACCTGCTTGGCCGCCTTGCGCGTGCGCACCAGATCGGCCTTGCGCAGGATGGCGAGTTGCTGGGAGAGCGTGGGCTGCGCGATGCCGGTCTCCGCTTCCAGTTCGCCGACGGAGAGCTCGCCCCGCACGCGCAGGGCATCGATCAGCCGCAGCCTCAAATCATGCGCCAGCGCCCGCAGCAGCTCCGCAAGGCGCGCTAGCCCTTCTTCCGATATGCGCTCGATGCTCATGGCTTGGCTCCGCCCGGATCGGGGCTGGTGCGATGGAACCAGATCGCCTCCCCGCTCGCCGCCAGCAGCGCATCCTGCATCGCCTGGGGTGGCAGCAGCACGTCGTCGCCTGGTTGCCATCCCTCGGGCGTCACGACATTCGCCCTGTCGACCCGCTGCAGCGCGGCCACGATCCGCAACATCTCATCGACCGACCGGCCGACCGTTGCCGGATAGGTGGTCATGGCGCGGATGATGCCATCGGGATCGATGAAGAAGGTCGATCGCATGGTCGCGGCGTCCGGCGAGCGATCCGTGATCATCCCATAGGCCCGGCCGATGACGAGTGATGGGTCCTCGACGATCGGAAAGGCGATGGTGACGCCGAAGCTGTCGCGAATGGCCTTGATCCAGCCGAGATGCGCGTAAAGGCTGTCCACCGACACGGCGAGCAGTGCGCAATTCAGCGCGTCGAATCGGTCCTTCGCCCGGCTGAGCGCGATGAACTCGCTGGTGCAGACGGGCGTGAAATCCGCCGGGTGGGAGAACAGCACGAGCCATTTGCCGCGATAATCACCCAGCCGCAGGACGCCCTGCGTCGTCCTGGCCTCGAAATCCGGGGCTTTCTCCCCAATCTGTGGAGGAGAAAAATCGGAGGGTGTCAGGTCCGTGCGCACGCGTCACCCTCGCTTCTTGGAATGAATGGCATGAGACTTACATAAGAGATGAAACCGACTAATTGAAGCGGCAAGATGATGATGAATCAACCAGGCGACGCGCAGATCATTTGCCCCGCATGCGGCGGCCTCAACCGCTTGCCCGCCCGGCGCATGCAGGACAGGCCGAATTGCGGCAAATGCCATGCCCCGCTGTTCGCGGGGAAGCCGGAGGATCTCAGCGCGGCGATGTTCGATCGCCATCTCGGCCGGGATACGCGCCCTCTGCTCGTCGATTTCTGGGCGAGCTGGTGCGGCCCCTGCCGGGCGATGGCGCCGGCCTTCGCACAGGCGGCGCAGCGGCTGCAGCCGCGCGTGCGGCTGGGCAAGGTGGATACGGAGGCGGAGCAGGCGCTGGCCGCGCGCTTCGGCATCCGTTCGATCCCCACGATGATCCTGTTCGACAAGGGCCAGGAAGTGGCGCGGACGTCCGGAGCGATGGATACGCAGGCCATCGTCGCGTGGACGGAGCGCGCTCTGCCGCGAGGCTAGTGAGCCCGATGGCCCCCGGTCTCCCTCATTGCAGCTCGTCGAGGCTCCGCCGCGCCGTCTCGCGCGTCGCGCCGACCCACAGGAGCAGCGCGCACAAAGCGCAGGTGCCGAGCACCGCGAACACCATGCTGATCGATCCGCCGCTGCCCAGGATGCCGCCCACCGCGACGGGCGTCAGCATCGATGCGCCGCGCGCGACGGAACTCACCATGCCCAGGCCGAGCGCCCGCACGCGGGTCGGATAGTTCTCGGCGGTATAGGGCCAGACGATCAGCGAGCCCACGGAGATGGCGAGCTGGCCGGTCACGATGAGCGCGACCAGCAGCGTGCGCGCCTCGGGCGGATGCACGGCGAGGGGGAGCAGCGCCACGGTCGCGATCAGCGTGCCGCCGATAGCGAGCGGGCGGCGGCCGACATGATCGATCACCACCGCGATGGTCGGCGAGACGAACAGGAACAGCGTGCTCGCCAGGGCGGAATAGCCCAGCGCCTGCGCGACCGGGATGTGGAACACCGTGACGTAGATGGAAGGAATCCACGTGGTCAGGCCAAAATTCGCGAAGGACGTGAAGAACCACAGGCCGATGAGGATGATCGTGCGGCGGCGATAATCGGCCGCGAACAGCGCGCTCATCGGCGGCGCGGCGGGCGCGCTGGCCGGTGCCTCATGCGCGGCCTCGGGCATGGCGACGGCATGGCCGCCGAGCTTTTCCAGCGCGCGATTGGCCTTGTCGATCCGGCCGATGCGCGCGAGCCAGCGGGGCGATTCCGGCAGCAACATCACCACCAGCGGCAGCAGCACCAGCGGGATGGCGCCGAGGCCGAAAAGCCAGCGCCAGCCGAGATGCGGAATGACATAGCTGCTCGACAGCGACGCTGCCGCATAGCCGGACATGGCGATGAACTGGAAGGTCGCGAAATAGCGTCCGCGGATGCGGGCGGGTGCGAGTTCGTTGATATAGGTGATGGAGACCGGCAGCGCGCCGCCGATCATGATCCCCTGAATGAAGCGCAGCGCGAAGAGCGTGCGATAATCGGGCGCGAGCGCGCAGGCGATGGCGAGCACGCACATGATCGTCATCGAAACGAGGAACACCGGCATTCGGCCGAACCGCTCCGCAAGGACGCCCAGCAGCACCGCGCCAACGAATTGCCCGGCATAGCCCGAGGACATGAGCGAGCCCATCGCCACCGGGGTCAGCCCCCACTGGGCGACCAGCGAGGGCATGACATAGGCGATAGCGATGCTGTCCCAGCTATCGAACAGCATGATGAAACCGAGCAGCAGCGGCGCGACGAACCGCGCGCGGACACTGCGCAGTTCGTCGAGCACGCCGCCGACGGCGATCTCGGCCGCGCTGACGCCGCCGGGCGAGGGCGCGGCGGGGGCGCCGCCGCTCATCGGGCGGGGCCGGCCTGGTTGAGCATGTGCGGCATCCTGTCCGATTGTGGCGATCCGGAGGCTGTGCCCATCAGCCGGAAATGTACTGGCTTTCCTCGATCAGGGCAGGCCCCCGGCTGCGTGGAGACATTCGAACGGTTAGAAATTAGCCCGCACGCCCAGCTTGAAGTTGCGCCCGATGGGGTCGAAATGCAGCGGGTTGCCGAACAGGCGAAGCTGCTCCGGTTCGCCCTTGTCGAACACATTGTTGACGCTGCCGTAGACCTCGAAACCGCCGCCGGCGGTTGGCACTTTGATGCGCGCCGAGAGGTCGAGATAGAAGCGCGAGTCGACATGGTTGATGTTGATGCTGTTGGGATTGTTGATGTCGTAGCCCGGCTGGCCGGGGCCGATCTTCGTCGGATCGAGCAGCGCCTTGGGCACGTAGCGCCCGTGCGCCGTGACCGACCATGCCTCGCGTGAATAAGTGACCACGCCGTCGAGCTTCCAGCTTGGCACGCCCTGAATATTGGTCACCGATCCGTTGTTGCCGGTCCAGTTGTCCAGCCGGGTGACGAGCCCCGTCGCGCCAACGGTGGAGAGATCGACGATATAGTTGCCGTTCAGCTGGATATCGACATTTCCGCCGAGCACCGGCAGCCGGTAGTCCATCACCAGTTCGAGCCCCTCGGCATGGAGCTTGCTCAGATTCTGGAAGTTCGAGAACACGCGGGCGATCGAGCCGTTGGCGTTGAACTCGATGAGGTTGCACAGCACGCTCTGCTGCTTGCAGGCGTTGGCGATGGCAGTGCCGGTCAGTGAGTCGATCGCGCCGGAGACGCTGATGTCATAATAGTCGAGCGACAGGTTGAACCGGGGCAGGAAGCCGGGCCGCAGCACGATGCCGGCAGTGAAGGTGTCGCCCTTCTCCAGCTTCAGATTGGGGTTGCCGCCGGTCACCACGATCTGATTGGTGGTGCCGCCGATAAACGGATCGGGCAGGGGCAGCAGGATCGCGGTCGCGTTCGGGCTCGATTCCGTCGCGGTGGGCGCCCGGATGTCGCGCGAGCGCGTGACCCGGAAGGTGAGGTCCGGGACCGGCGCATAGACCACGCCGCCTTTCCAGGTCGTCGCGTCGCCGAAGCGGTCATAATGCGTGAAGCGGACCGCGCCGTCGATGTCCAGCGAGTCGCCCAGAACGCCGTCGCGCATCAGCGGCACGCCGGCCTCCAGATAGCCCTCGACCACGTTGGTCTTGGTGCGGGGCAGGGCGGTGGTCTGCGCGGAGATGAAATTGCCGGCGAGCGTGTTGGCGTCGGCCGTGCCTTCCGCCGTGTCGCGGCGCCATTCCACGCCGACGGCGGTCTTGACGTCGCCCGCCCAGTTGCTGAACGGCGAGCCGCGCAGGTTGAGCGAGACGACATGCTGCTCGTAGCGGCGGGTCTGCCATTCCGGCACCAGATAGCGATCGAGCGCCGCCTGGCTGATCTGGCCGTAGCCGAACAGGTTCATCGGGATGCAGCCGTTGCCCGGCTTGGCGACGGTGGTGCGGCAGATCGGCGTGCCCTGCGCGATGCCCGGCAGGCCCGCCGGCGCGGCCACGACGTCCCAGGCGTCGTTCCACTCCTTCAGGCGGTTGTTCCGGTCATACACCCAGCCGTCCACGCGGCCGTAGGTGTAATAGGCATCCCAATCCCAGTTGCCGAGCTTGCCCTTAAGGCTGAGCGCGGCGCGGTAGGTGTCGAGATAGGCCTGGGAGACGTTCGTCCCGCCGATCGCCCAGCTGGCGGTGTTGACGAGCAGCTTGGTGATGGCCGGGTCCGCCGCGAGGATCGTCGCGCGCGTCGCGTCGGAGATATAGGGATTGTTGATGTCGGTCGTCGCCGGGCCTTCAAGCGGCGCCGATGCCTGGGCGGGGCCGCCGATGATCCGCGAATAGAGGAACTCGCCCGAGAGGACGATATCGTCCGTCAGATCGTAATCGCCGTGGATCATGCTGGAGAAACGTTCGGTCGGCACCATGAGCGGCAGCGGGCTGAGGCCGAGCGCGAAGGGCTGGGTCGGGTCGCGCCCCTGCTGGAGCAGGCCGCTCAGCAGATTGCCGAACTGATAGGGCACCAGATTGCCGCTCGCATCGAACTGCTTGTTGCGCAGCACCGACGGCAGCGATGTCGCGCCGACATTGAGAAGCTGCTGGCCAAGCGTGATCGTGCCGGTGCCCGAGGGATTGGGCTTGAGCGCGCCGGTCAGGATGCCGTTCTCGTTATAGACGAACATCACATTGTCGGGCAGGCCCTTGGTGCTGGTGCGGGTGGCGTTGTTGTAGCCCGGATTGGGCACATAGTTGGTGTAGCGGCTGCACCACTCGCGCTCCTCGCACGGGCCGATGCCGGTTTCCCTCGAATATTCCGCGCCCAGGACGATGTGGCCGCGGCCCCCGCCAAAGTCGAAGCCGCCCGCCGCGCCCATATAGAAGGTCCGGGCGTCGCCGCGCTCGCTGAGGCCATAATTGACGTCCGCCTTGAAGCCGTTGAGCTTCTTGTCCAGCAGCAGGTTGACCACGCCGGCGACGGCATCCGCGCCATAGGCGGCCGATGCGCCGCCCGTCACGACTTCCGCGCGCTGCACGAGGATGGAGGGGATGGCGTTCACGTCGACCGTGCCGCTGTCGGTCATCGCCACGAAGCGCCGGCCGTCGACCAGCGTCAGCGTGCGCGTGGCGCCCAGGCCGCGCAAGTCCATCGTCCGGCCGCCGATATTGCCCGATACGCGGAAGAAGTTGGAAGCGGGCGTGCCGATGGCGCGGAAGGACGGGATCTGGTGGAGCGCGTCGGCGATGTTGTTGATCGAGAGCTGCTTGAGCCGCTCGTCGCCCACCACGTTGACCGGCGTCGGCGCATCATAGCCGCCGCGGCCGAGCCGGGAGCCGGTGACGATGATGTCCCGATCGCTCGCGGCGGCGGGCGGATCCTGCGGGGCGGTCTGCGCCAGCGCAGTCGCCCCGTGCATGGCCCCCATCAGCAAAATCGCCGCCTGCGACGTCCGCAGCATGAGCGCGCTCATATAGTTCATCTGTCATCCTCCCCTTAACCGCGTTACCCTGTTTCGAATAATCGGGCTTGATAAGTTTGATACCGGTATCTTTTCGGCGGTGACGGGTCAACGGTCAGGGCGGCGTTTCGGCTAGGATTCCGATAGGGCAGGCATAGCATTTCCGCCGCGAATATCCGATTTTGATATAGTGATGACCGTGGATGGACGTTGGCGCTTCCGTTTGGGTTCGAATTCTCTCTTCATAGCGGCCTTCCTGTGTCGGCACGTGTCTTCCTGAGGCGGTCCGCCGCGATCCGGAAGGGGGATCGGTAACATCAAAACTGCTGGATTTTCGCTGTGACGTGCCGGTCCGGAAGGTTTGTCAAAAACATATACATCGTTTCAAAAATTGAGATGGTGGCAGCCGTCCGGCGCTCGGCTAATCATCCCCGGCCCACCTACGCGCCGCTCAAACGAGCCTTCGCTCCCATCGAGAGCGATCTGCTCCCGCCGGGCGGAAAACGAGGCGGTTTGACTTCCGTGCGTGCAACGATCATCATCCTGCCCATGCAGGCGTCGCAACTCTGCCATCTTTTCGCCTGGCATCAGTCGGGTCAGCTTCTCCTGGGCCTTTAGCCCCGGGTTCGGTGCGGCACGCCCCCGAATTCGGGGCAACGCTCGACACCATGACGCAGGAGGCAATCGCCGTAGCGTCTCCCAATTCCCGGAAGGCCAGAACCATGACAAACAACGAGGCGGCACGGCCGCCAATTCACATGATCGACACGGAAGCTGACGCGCTCACGGCCCTGGCGATCGGCGCCGAGGAGCGTCTGCCGCAGGTCAGCGCCATGCTGCTGGAGGAAATCGCCCGCGCCGATATCCACCCTGCGGGCGAGATCCCCGCCGATGTGGTCACCATGCATGCGAGCGTCGAATTTGCCGATGAAGCGAGCGGGACGACGCGGACCGTTCAGCTCGTCTTTCCAAAGGAGGCGGATATCTCCGCCGGTCGCGTCTCGATCATGACGCCGGTTGGAGCGGGCCTGATCGGCTTGCGCGAAGGTCAATCGATCCTGTGGCCGGATCGGGACGGGCATGAGCGCCGTCTCAGGATCGTGAAGGTGAGGCAGCGCCCCGCCGGGGCCTGACCGCGAGGCGGCCTGCCATATTGAAATGAGGGGCCGCGGCCAAAGCCACAGCCCCTCGCTTCCTATCAGAACTTGTAGCCGACAGTCAGGCCATAGGTGCGCGGCGGCAGCCAGGTCACACCGAGCAGACGGCCGGTCGCCAGCGCGAAGGTGCTGCTCGGACGGAAGATGTCGAACAGGTTCTTCGTCCACAGCTGCGCGCGGATGCGCCCGTCATTGGTCTCGAAGGCGAGCGAAGCGTCGACCATGGTGTAAGCCGCGCTGCTCTCGATCTCCCGCATATACTCGCTGAAGTAGGTGCGGCTCTTGTACGAGACGTCGATGCTCGGCGTGAACGTGCCGTACTGCGCCTTCACGTCATATTCGCCGTGCAGGTTCCACGACCAGCGCGGGCTGTTGCGCGTGTCGTTGCCGGCAAGCTGGATGTTGCCACCGGTCGGGGCGCCATAGGCCGTCGGATCGGGGTTGGTCGTCGCGTTGTACGGCGTGCCGCCCGCGATATTGGCCGGGTTCAGCGGATCGAGCGTCAGATAGTCGACGAAGTGCGCGTCCGTGTAGGAGAGCGCGCCGCTGAGGCGCATGCCGCGCATCGGGCGGACCAGCGCATCGAGCTCGATGCCCTTGGCGCGGGTCTTGGCCGCGTTCTGGAAGATCGTCTGATAGCCGGTCGGGCCACCCGCGATCGTCTTGTTCAGCTGCAGCCCGTCGAGCGTATAGGCATAGCCCGCCAGGTTCAGCGTCAACATGCGGCCGAAGCTCGCCTTGATGCCGGCCTCGTGGTTGAACATCTTCTCCGGGTTGACGATCGTCGTGCTGCCCGAGGCATTCTCGCCCGAGCCCGCCTTGAAGCCTTCCGAATAGGTGTAATAGACGAGGATGTCCTTGTTCGGGCGCCACTCGAGGCCCGCTTCCGGCGTGAAGTCGCGGAAGGTCTTTTCCACATGGGTGCCGGCCGCCGTGTAGCGCAGAACCGGGCCGACGCCGTTGCGGGTGATGACGATGGAGGGGTTCTCCGATTCGACATGCTCGCTGCTCCAGCGGCCGCCGAGCTTCAGGCTGAAGCTGGAGAGCGCCTCGTTGAACAGGCCGAGGCCGATTTCGTACTGGCCGAAGATCGAGAAGGCCTGCGTGAGCAGGTTCGAGTGGGTGCAGACGCGCTTGGGCGCGATGATCGCGCTGCCGCCGGTCACGCCGCTCGGGTTGTAGCCGCACAGGCCATAGGCTTCGTTCAGGTCGATGCCGGCCGCCTGCAGCACGCCGATATTCTGCGCCATGCCGGTGCGGTTGGCGAGGCCGACATTGTCGATCGGGCGCTGGCGCTCGTGGAAGTAGAAGACGCCGATGGTGCCATTGACATACTCGGAGGTGAGCCCGAGGCGCAGCTCGTTGCTCCACTGCTTGCTGTCGATGCGGCGCTCCTGCACAGTCGTCGGCTGGCCGTTGGTGGGCAGGCTGTTGATGACGGCCGAGAGGTCGAGATCCTGGAACAGCGAGCTCTTGAACGAGCGGTAGTTGGCGATGTTGCTGATCGTCAGCGAGTCGTTCAGCGGCACATTGAGCGTGCCGGTGAAGGCATAGGTCTCGGTCTCGGTGCCGGGGCTCGATTCCGTCGCCAGGTCACGCGGGTTGGTCGCGTAGCCGCCAACGCCGAGCGGCGCGAGACGTGCGACGCCGGGGAAGGACGCGCGCAGATAATGGATGGCGCCCGAGGCGTCGCTCTGGCGGAAATATTCACCCGAGACGAGCAGCGAGGCATCGCGGCCGAGATCGAAGTCGATCGAGGCGCGGGCCATGCGGCGGTTGAGATCGTCGACATCCTTGCCGGAGACCGGATTGACGCCGAAGCCGTCGCGGTCCTCGGTCTTGATGGCGAGGCGGGCGCGGATGCCCTCCGTGATCGGCCCGCTGATCGCCGCCTCGGTGGTGAGCGCGTTATAGTTGCCGTAGGAGAAGCGGCCATAGCCGGAGAGCACGTCCGTCGGGCGGGCCGTGATCACGTTGATCGAGCCGCCCACCGCGTTGCGGCCATAAAGCGTGCCCTGCGGACCGCGCAGCACTTCGATGCGCTCCAGGTCGAACAGCGAGGTCAGCTGCGCCTCGGCGCGGGCGACATAGGCGCCGTCGACATGGAAAGCCACGCCGGTCGAGCTGCCAGTCGTCGACGTATTGGCGCCGACGCCGCGGATGAAGATCTTCGCCTGGTTGAAATCGCTGCCGAAGTTGACCGAGGGAACGATCGTCTGCAGGTCCGAAATGCTGCTGACGCGCGCGTCAGCGATGCGATCCGCGCCGAGCGCGCTGACAGCCGCGCCGACATCCTGCAGCGACTGCTCGCGCTTCTGCGCGGTGACGATGATCTCGTCGACTGCGTCGGCAGCGGCGGTCGTGTCCTGGGGTTGCCCGGCCTGGGCGAAAGCGCTCGTCGATGCGAACAGGAGCGCGGGTGTGATCAAACCGATCCGTTTCATTCTCTCTCTCTTTCAAGACAGTCGCCCGGGGGAATGGGCGGGACGGGTCCAAGCGCCCATTATAGAGCGAAGGCAAGCGCGGCGAAAGGAACCGATGTGTTTCTGCGACAGGGTGTCGCCATAAAGTCACGCTTGTCTGGCGGGATGCGACGAGCCGATATTGCGTCCGGCATGGCGCTGAAATATCCGGATGCAGCATGTCAGGCTCCAGCACATTCTCCCCGCTCAGACATCGCGCATTTCTGCTGATTCTCGTCGGGAGCCTGCTCTCGCATTTCGGCAACGCGATCCAGTCCGTCGGCGCCGCCTGGCAACTGACCGCATCGGGACAACCCGCTGACATTGTGGCGCTGGTGCAGAGCGCGACGAACCTGCCGATCATGCTGCTTGTGCTGCCGGCCGGTGCGTGGGCGGACATGTTCGACAAGCGCCGGGTCATGCTGACGGCGCAGATATTCATGTGCTCGCTATCCGTGTTGCTGGCTCTGCTCGCCTTTGCGGGATCGGTCCCGCCCGCCATGCTGATCGGCCTCACCGCCTTGCTCGCCTGCGGCGTCGCCTGCTTCAATCCGGCGCTTTCCGCCTCGGTCGGCGGGATCGTCCCGCGCGCTGAGCTGGCGGCGGGCGTGGCGCTCAACATCCTCGCCTTCAACGTGGCGCGCAGCCTTGGCCCGGCGATCGGCGGCGCCATCGTGGTATCTCTGGGTGGCTTTTCTCTGGTCAATCTCGGGCTCGCTCCTGTACGCAGGCTTGCCAGCCAAACGCGTGCACTGTCTGCAGACAACCTGCACCACCGGCTCGACAGCGGCGAGCAACCTCTGGAGCTTGTGCCGCTGATCGACCAGTTCAACGCGCTTCTGGCGCGCATTGAGAAGGCGTATTTACAAATGGAGGGCTTCAATGCGGACGTGGCGCATGAGTTGTGCACGCCTTTGGCCACGCTCATTGCCCACAATGAATTGGCTTTGCTGCGCCCTGAGCGGGCGGATATGCGCGAGGTGCTGGCGTCCAACTTGGAGGAGTTGCACCGCCTGACCGGCATCGTAAATGACATGCTGTTCCTGTCCCAGGCGGATCGGGGTGTGGGAGCGCGCCGCGCGCCCGTGGCGAGCCTTGCATCAGTGGCTGCTGACGTACTGGACTACCACGAGGCCGCGCTGTCCGAGGCAGCTCTCACAGCTAAAGTGGTTGGTGATGCGCATGGCGCCTTCGACGTGCCGTTGCTGCGCCGGGCCCTGTCGAACTTGCTCGGCAACGCCACTCGATACGCGAGCTCTGGCTCAATCGTCCAGATCAACCTCAGAACCACCGATGAGGGTCGTGTGCTGATCAGTGTCACCAACTACGGCAGCACGATCGATCCCGAGATACTTCCGCAGCTGTTTGATCGATTTTTCCGCGCAGATCCTGCGCGCAGCCATGGGCAGAGCAACCATGGCCTCGGTTTGGCCATAGTAGGCGGTATTGCACGCATGCATCAGGGCAAGCCATTCGCATCGTCAGAAAATGGGGTAACGAATGTGGGAATCGAAATTCGCCCGAATTGATGGTGGTTTTCAACGGGGTGGGGTCGATCCTGTGCCCCTGCGACTGGGTACGGACCGTTCAGAAATCCGATTTACCCAGGACAAAGCAGTCATATTCTTTTTGCTGCTTGACTTTAAAGCCACTTCAAGGTTTCCAATTGGGCTATGAAATCAGAAACAAGCACACCTCCCACCACTGTTGACACCTGCTGCTCCTCGGGCAGTTCCAGTTCCGCAGCAGCGGTCCCTGCAGCCGCAAGCATCCCGGGCCAAGGCAAGCTGTTCCGAATCGCCACCATGGACTGCAGCGCTGAGGAGTCGGAGATCCGGCGGGCGCTGGAACCTCTGGAGGGAATCCGCTCGTTGGGCTTCCAACTCGGCGCGCGCACGCTGAAGATCGATGCGGAGGATCGCGCCTTGCCCCTGGCGCTCGATGCCATCCGCAAGGCGGGCTTCGATCCACAGCCGGTGGTCGCTGCGGTAGACACCCAGGGTAGCCAGGGCCGGGTGTTTCGCATTGCGACCATGGACTGCAGCGCCGAGGAGGCGGAGATTCGCCGGGCGCTGGAGCCTCTGGATGGGATTCGCTCTCTGGGCTTTCAGCTCGGTGCGCGGACGCTGAAGATCGATGCCGACGAAGGCACCTACCCGCTGGCCCTCGACGCCATCCGCAAAGCGGGCTTCGATCCGCAGCCAGTGGCCGGCGCCAATGGCTCCGAGGGCGGACAGGCGGGCGAACCAGCCGAAGGCGACGACCATGGACATGGTTTTGCAGGCGGCATCTCCCGTTTGGTGGCCGCGCTGGTGTTCGCCACGGGGGCTGAGGTCCTCTCGTTCTTTGCTCCAGACCAGATGGCCTGGAAGGTGGTGGGCATGGCCATCGCCGCGCTGGCTATCTGGCTGGCCGGGATCGACACCTACAAGAAAGGCCTTGCGGCGCTGCTGCGCGGCAAGCTGAACATCAATGCGCTGATGTCGGTGGCCGTCACCGGCGCATTCCTCATTGGTCAGTGGCCAGAAGCCGCGATGGTGATGGCTTTGTACGCGATTGCGGAGCTCATCGAAGCCAAGGCAGTGGACCGGGCCCGAAACGCTATCAAGGGCTTGCTGGAACTGGCGCCCGAAGAGGCTTTGGTACTGGGCACCAACGGAGCGTGGACCGCTACACCGGTGGCTTCGGTGGCCATCGGAGCGACCGTGCGCATCAAGCCGGGCGAACGCGTGCCGCTGGACGGTAAGGTGACCAAGGGCAATGGCGCCATCAACCAGGCCCCCGTGACTGGCGAGAGCATCCCCGTGGACAAGGCACCTGGCGACCAGGTGTTCGCCGGCACGATCAACGAGACTGGTGAGCTGGAGTTCGAGGTCACAGCCTTGTCGAGCAACACCACCCTGGCCAGGATCATCCAAGCCGTTGAGCAGGCGCAGGGCACGCGCGCTCCGACGCAGCGCTTTGTGGATCGGTTCGCCTCCATCTACACCCCCGCAGTCTTCGCCATTGCCGTGGCGGTGGCGGTCCTCACTCCTTTCCTGATGGGACTTACCTGGCTGGAGGCGCTCTACAAGGCCCTGGTCCTGCTGGTGATCGCCTGCCCATGCGCTCTGGTCATTTCCACGCCGGTCACGGTGGTCAGCGGATTGGCCGCAGGAGCGCGCCGTGGGATCTTGATCAAGGGCGGAACCTACTTGGAAGATGCCCGGCTTCTGAAGGCGGTGGCGCTGGACAAGACCGGCACCATCACCGAAGGCAAACCCAAGCTGGTGAAGTGGAAGGTGTGGGGTGCCGGTGACGAGGCCGCAGTCCAGCAGATGGCTGCCAGCCTGGCGGCTCGTTCCGACCACCCGGTTTCCAAGGCGATTGTCCAGGGCTTGGATGTAAAGGGTCCAGAAGCAGAAAGCTTCAAGGCCTTGCCTGGGCGCGGCGTCGAAGGCATGGTCAATGGTGTGCGCTTGATGCTGGGCAATCACCGACTGATACATGAGCTAGGACTGTGCGGTCCGGAGCTGGAGGCGGAGCTGGCCACCCATGAAAAACAAGGCCGCACGGTCACTCTCCTGGCGGACGAATCGCGCGTCCTGGCGCTGTTTGCGGTAGCGGACACCATTCGCGAGACGTCGAAGCAGGCCATCGTCGACCTCAAGGCGCTGGGAGTGACGTCGGTGATGCTGACGGGTGACAACACTGCCACGGCAAAGGCCATCGCTGCCCAGGCCGGCATTGACGATGCCCGTGGCGATCTGCTGCCCGAAGCCAAACTCGATGCCATCAAGGAAATGCAAAAGCGCTATGGCGCCACCGGCATGACCGGCGACGGCATCAACGATGCGCCGGCGCTAGCGCAGGCCGACATAGGTTTTGCCATGGGTGCGGCGGGGACCGAAACGGGCAGGGGAGCAGCCCATGTGGTCATCATTAAACAAGACCCGCGGCGCGGCGCCCGTACAGCGGGTCTCTTCCAGCGCACCCACCCCCATTGCCGGCCAAACATAACCCCCGCACCGGGCAACACGATTCGCCTCCTCGTGATGGCGGTCGTTGGCACGGCCACCATGTGGATGGCGGTCTTCGCGGACATGGGAGCGAGCTTGCTGGTGGTAGCCAACGGACTGCGTCTGCTTCGCGGTACACGGGTGGAGCCAGCCGCCAAGCCAAGCCGCTCAGAAACCAAGGAGCATGCGCATTCCCACTGAGCGTTCGTCAGCGCGCGCCAAGTCCACCGGTGGGCTTGCGGAGCGCTTACTTGAATGTCCCGCTTTCATTTCTTGGTTTTGGAGACCTCTTGCGCCACTAGGTCAGTCAGCTGTTTGTGGCCAAAACTGGGCAGCGGGCGCCCGTTGACAAAGAAGGTCGGCGTCTTCTCGACCTTGAGGGCGGTCAGGTCCTGCACGTCCTGTAGCACCACGGCGTCCAATGCAGGGGCTGCGATGTCCGCCCGCGCCCGTTGCATGTCCAGCCCCGCCTGTTCAGCCGCCTTGTAGGCCAACTCCAGGTTGGGGGTTCCATGGTCCGCCCACTGCGGCTGTGCGGCCAGCACCGCTTCCAGCACGGCCAGGTACTTGTCCTGCCGCCGGGCCGATTCCAGTAGCTTGACCACCTGCTCCGAGCCTTGGTGGAAAGGCGCGTAGCGGATGACCAGCCGCACTTCGGTGGGGTACTGCTGCATCAGTTCCTTCACCACCGGATAAAAGGCGCGGCAGGTCTCGCAGGCGGGATCGAAGAACTCGACGATGGTCACGGGTGCCTCACGGGGCCCGATCACGGGTGAATGCATGCGGACCAGGCGTTCGGCTTGTCCTGCCACCTGCAGCTCCTGTGCACTTTGCACGCGGCTCTGGTACAGATTCACGCCGACAAGGAAGGCCACAAAGGCCATGCCCAGCACGAGGAAGATGATGAGTTTTCGGTGTTTCATTTGTCTGTTTTTCGCAGATAGAGGGAGAGCGAGACGGCGATGGCACTGAACGCCGCCAGTGAAAGCCAGGGCAACTCAATGCCGTAGAGGATGTCGAGCTTCTGATCGGCGCATGACACGCCGGCGCCGCAGGGGACCCAAGCCTTGGGCACCAGGCCTGCCGCCAAGAGGCTGTGGTAACCAGC
>Ga0066256_1003064_pt1 | contig 16822 bp, 15 predicted proteins | sample ThiBio_1000_biof_FD_87107 | JGI IMG/M metagenome (GOLD analysis project Ga0066256, IMG submission 87107) | Wastewater bioreactor microbial communities from Cape Town, South Africa - Thiocy_expt_1000_biof (version 2) | ecosystem: Engineered > Bioreactor > Thiocyanate-remediating >...
CATCGCCCCCCGCAGCTTCTCGTTTCCGACCGAGGGGCGGATCGAGGACAGCCCCGAAATGGGTTGGCGGGGCTGCCATCTCGACGTGGCCCGGCGGTTCTATGCGCGCGACGAGATCGAGCAGTTCCTCCCGATCCTCGCGTGGAACAAGCTCAATCGGTTCCACTGGCACCTCAGCGACGACGAGGCCTGGCGGGTGGAGATCGAGGCCTATCCGGAGCTGACCGCGCAGGCGGCCTGGAACGGACATGGCCTTCCTATCCCGCCGCTGCTGGGCTCGGGCCCGGAACGGACCGGCGGCTACTATTCGAAGGCCGACATCGCCGCCATCGTCGCGCTGGCGGGCAACTGGGGTATCGAGGTGATCCCCGAGATCGACGTGCCCGGCCATTGCTACGCCCTGCTGCAGGCGCTGCCGCAGCTGCGCGATGCGGGCGAGAACGGGCTCTACCACTCGATCCAGAGTTTCCCCAACAACTGCCTCAACCCCGGCATCGACGCGGTCTACGAGGCGATCGAGACGATCTTCGGCGAGATAGCGGAAATGTTCCCGTCGCGCTGGTTCCATGTGGGCGCCGATGAGGTACCGGCGGCGGCCTGGCAGGAGTCGCTCGCCGCCAATGCAATGCGCACCCAGCTCGGCGTCAGCGGGGTGGCTCCACTGCAAGCGCGGTTCCTGCAGCGGGTGCAGGCCTTCCTCACCGCCAGAGGCAAGATCAACGGGGCGTGGGAGGAAGCGGCCGAAGGCGGCGGCATCGACCAGGCGCATTGCTACATGGTGGGCTGGCGCACGGTGGAGGCCAGCCGGCAGCTGGCGGCCGGCGGCTACGACGTGGTGGTGGCACCGGCACAGGCCTATTATCTCGACATGGCCAATGGCGAAGAGTGGCACGAGGCCGGAGCGGCCTGGGCCGGCTGGGCCTCACCCGAAAAGACCTACGGCTTCGAGCCCGCCGCCGGCTGGAGTGCCGACGAGCGCAAGCGGCTGCTGGGCGTGCAGGGCTGCATCTGGAGCGAACCGATGACTGACAGGGCGGTGTTCGACCGGCTGGTCTTTCCCCGCCTTTCGGCCATAGCAGAGACCGGCTGGACATCTCCCGAGCAGCGCGACCACGCGCGGTTTGTTGCGCTCGTCGGGCTGATGCCCACCCTTTACGGCCACTACGAGGAGCGCTGAGATGGCCGACCTGCTGGTGCGGCTCTACGATCTGCCCGAGATCGAGGCGACGGCGAGGGTCGCACACGCCGGCATCTCGGTCCGACGCGCCCTGCCGCCCGAGCGCTACATCATCATCGACTGGGTCCGCGAGCATTTCCACGAGCCGTGGACCGGAGAGGTCGCGGCGGGGCTCGGCCGCATGCCGGGGACGGTGCTTATCGCGACGAAGGCTGATGCGCTGCTTGGCTTTGCCTGCTTCGACACCACCGCGAAGGGCTTTTTCGGGCCGACGGGGGTCGCCGAGACCGCGCGCGGCCAAGGCATCGGCGAGGCCCTGCTGGTGGCGACGCTGCACGCCATGCGCGAGGATGGCTACGCCTATGCGGTGATCGGCGATCCCGGTCCGGTGGAGTTCTACAAGAAGCGCCTCGACGCCCTCGAAATCCCCGGCTCAAGTCCGGGTGTCTATCGCGGCATGCTCCGGAAGACTCCGTAGTCGCGAACCGGCTTGATGCGAAAAGGGCGGGGATGAACCCGCCCTTCTTTGTCAGTTCTCGCGCTTCGTCAGCGAATGAACAGCACGATGATGATGATGAGCCAGATCGGCACGCCGAGCAGCCAAAGTCCAATTCCTCTGAGCATCTCTCAAATCTCCTTTAGAACCGGGTGAAGACGCCCGGGAAGGACGTGCCGCGGTCACGATGATTGCCGCCCTTCTGGGAGGCCCAGAAGGCGCCGATGGCCGAGACCAGCAGCGAGGCGGCGATGAGGAAGGCGCCGATGACGCCGGTCTTGCGGGCCGTTTCCGCCGCTTCGGCCGCCTGGGTCTTGGCTGTTTCGATGGCGGTGACGGCGTCGCTAACGCGGGCCTGGGCTTCTTCCGTCGAGATGCCGGTCTGGCGGGCGACGAGCTGGGCCAGATAGGCCTGGTCGTCTGCCGACACCTCACCTGTCGCGGCCTGCGCGAAGATGCGGCCGGTCTCGCCGCGAACGGCGTCGAGATCGACGATCGGTGGCGCCATGGTCGCGGTGGCGGCGTCGGTGATCGGGGTCGGAGAAGCCGGAGCGGCCGGCGACGATGCCGGGACGCCCGGGGTGGCCGAGGACGCAGGGGTCTCGGTCGCCGGGGCCGGCGTCATCGCCGCCTCGACCGGAGCGCCGGCATCAGCAGGTGCCGCAGCACGGAACAGGCGGTCGACGAAGTAGGCGTTCGGATCGAGCGCTGCGACAGCACCGCCTGCGGCATTGGAGGCCGCCGTCGTGGCGGTCGCCAGCACCGAACCGACGGCGCTGGCCGTGGCCCCGATGCCGCCAACGGCGAGCACCGCACCGACGATCAGTGCACGGGCCCAGACGAGAGGGCCAGGCCCGCGGTCCCGGATTCCGGCCTCTTCCCCGGGGCCGCCGCCGTGGCGCTTGCGCGGCCGGCCGGGGATGTAACCGCCTGCCATGAAGCTCGAGATCTGCACCCAGAGCAGCCAGCTGGCCGCCGCCACCGCGAGCCAGATCGGCGACACGTCGGGCCGGGCGTTGAAGTTGGTGAAGCTGAGGCCGACGGCGGAACCGAAAGCCAGCAGCAGGACGGAAATGGCCGAAGCAAGGACAATGCCGGCGATGATCGCGGGCCAGTCCACATAGGACGTGCCGGCGTCGTTTTCGCGGGCGACGACCACGTCGATTTCAGCGGGATTGGTCATGTGTCTCTCCTGGTTCGGGATCAAGCGAGGCCGATCCAGGACAGGATGGCCATGACGATGACCACGAGGCCGACGAGATAGATGATGCCGTTCATGGGATGAGCCCTTCGTGACGCATTGAGATGTTCCTCAATCACGAAGCGGGACGTTTGGTTGCCGCGAACTGCCCAAAAATGTGGCGGCTTTGTGCGGGAACCTTTTCGCACGGTTCGGCGACAGCCGACGAAACCATTGAAATGAAAAGAGGCGGGATCGCTCCCCCCCCCGAATATCGCGGATGGGGCCGGGGGGTATTTCCGGGCGTCGGGGACGACCGTGGGGTAGGCGCCGGGCGGCTCGGCCGGGGGGGTCTTCTGGGCGCGCGGCGCCCTCACCGTGCGCTCGTAGGGGGCCATGTCGAGCGCCGGATCGCCGGCCTCGACGAGCTTGGAGACCTCACCCACCATGTACTGCTGATGCGCCAGCTCGGCCGCGCCGGTCTCGTCGGAATCGACGACGATCTGGGCCGCCTCGTCCGCATTGTCGAGCGCGTACTGCCAGCCCTTCATCGAGGCCTTCACGAAGCGGGTATAGGCATCGACGCGGGCCGGATCGGCGAGCGTATCCTCGAGGACGTAGAGGCCGTCCTCGAGCAGGTCGTTGCCCATTTCGGTGTAGTTGAAGATGGTCAGATTGTCGGGGCCGTAGCCCGCGTCCAGCGCCTGGCCGTACTCGTTGTAGGTCATGACCGAGATGCAGTCGGCCTGCTTCTGGATCATCGGCTGCACGTCAAAGCTCTGCTGCAGCACGTTGACGCCGCCGGCCGAACCGTCGGTCGGAATGCCTTCCTTGTTCATCCAGGCAAAGAACGGATACTCGTTGCCGAAGAACCACACGCCGAGCGTATGGCCGGGGAAATCGGCGACGGAGTTGATGTTGTTTTCCTTGGGGCAGATCATCATCAGGCCCGAGCGCTTGTAGGGCTGGGCGATGTTGACCAGCGGCACGCCCTTGTCGCGCGCCGACAGACCTGCCGCCATCCAGGTGACGATGATGTCGGCGCCACCGCCGGCAATCACCTGCTCGGGCGCGACGTTGGGGCCGCCCGGCAGGATGGTCACGTCGAGATTTTCTTCGGTGTAGAAGCCCTTGGCCTTCGCGACGAGATAGCCGGCGAACTGCGCCTGGGTCACCCACTTGAGCTGCAGCGTCAGCTTGTCCTGCGCCAGTGCGGCCGATGCCGTCAGCGCCATGGCGCCGGCCGCCAGTGCCATTATCAGCTTTTTCATATGGTCGTTCCCTTCACCCCTGTTACGCCCGTCCACCACGGACGGACGGATGCCAGAAGGTGACCGCTCTCTCGATGAGGGCGATCACCCCGTAAAAGGCAGAGCCCGCAACCGCCGCCATGGCGATCTCTGCCCAGACCAGGTCGATATTGAGCTTGCCGACCTCGGTCGATATCCGGAACCCCATTCCCACGATGGGGGTCCCGAAGAATTCCGCTACGATTGCGCCGATCAGCGCCAGAGTCGAGTTGATCTTCAGTGCGTTGAAGATGAACGGCGCCGCCGCGGGCAGGCGCAGTTTCCACAGCGTCTCCCAGTAGCTGGCCGCGTAGGTATGCATCAGGTCGCGTTCCATGGCGGACGCAGCATTGAGCCCGGCCACGGTGTTCACCAGCATCGGAAAGAACGTCATGCACACGACGACCGCAGCCTTCGAAGGCCAGTCGAAGCCGAACCACATCACCATGATCGGGGCGATGCCGATGATGGGCAGCGCCGAGACGAAATTGCCAATCGGTAGCAGGCCACGCTTCAGGAAGGGGGAGCGGTCGACGAGGATGGCGACGACGAAGCCCGCGCCGCAGCCGATCAGATAGCCGGCAATGACGGATTTGAGGAAGGTCTGCTGGAAATCCGCCCACAGCGTCGGCAGCGATGCCAGCAGCCGGGTCCAGATCTGCGATGGCGACGGCAGCAGCACCATCGGCACCCGAGCGCCGCGCGTCGTCAGCTCCCAGAAGACGAGGAGAGCGAGCCCGAAGATCACCGGGATCAGGAGACCGAAGACCCGCTCCGACACCGCCCCGTCGCGGATCGCCTTGGACAGGCGTTCGACGAACAGCCAGGCGAACAGCCAGGCGGCAACCATGCCGCACCAGAACGCCGGCGGTTGCATCTCGTAGACGGGCAGCGTCTGCAGGAGCGCAACTGTCCCCAGGACGGCCAGGCCACCATCGAGCCAGAACGGCAAAGGCACGGCGAAACGGGCAAGGCTCAGCGCGCCAAGGATCGCGAAGACGAGAAGGATCAGCGGCGCGCCGACCATCAGACCGAGAACGCCGACTACCAGGCTGGCAATGCCAGCCGCAACGGCAAGAATGAGCTGGAGGCGGCTCATGCGCGTGCCCCCATCCGCAGGTTCACCATGCGCTCGATGGCGCCGACGGCAATCACCAGCACCGCGGCCAGCGCCGCGGCGAGCAGGAGGGCCGCCCAGATCTGGATGGTCTGCCCATTGTAGGAGCCGGTGAGCAGACGCACGCCGAGCCCGCCGCCGGCATTGTTGCTGAGTTCACCCACCACGGCGCCGATCAACGAGATGGCGATGCCGACCTTCATCGAGGCAAACAGGAACGGCATGGCGGCCGGCCAGCGCAGTTTCGAGAACACCTGCCAGCGGCTGGCATTATAGGTGCGCATGAGGGCGAGCTGAATTTGCTCGGGTGTCCGCAGCCCCTTCACCATGCCGACGACGACGGGGAAGAAGCTCAGGTACATCGAGATCAGCGCCTTGGGCACCAGCCCGGTGATGCCGACGGCTGCCAACCCCACCACCACCATGGGCGCGATGGCGAGGATGGGCACGGTCTGGCTGGCGATGATCCAGGGCATCAGCGAGCGATCCGACGCATCGTTGTGGACGATCACCACCGCCAGCGCGATGCCCAGGAGCGTGCCCAGCGCAAAGCCGTAGAGCGTCGCCGACAGCGTGATCCAGGCATGATAGGCGAGCGAGCGGCGCGACGTGATGTCGGTCTCGACGGTGCCCGTCCACACTTCGGCCGCCACCTGATGCGGCGCCGGCAGCAGCGGCTTGGCCTGCGACCAGGTCTGGCTGACGAATTCGCCGACAGGAACGTCGGTGAGCCCGGCGCGCTGGTTCAGCGTCTGCTGCCAGGGCGCATTCATCCACACGGCCATGACGTACCAGAACAGCAGGATGGCCGCGAGAACGATGAGGACCGGAATGGTGTTGCCGGTGCGCAGCGACATCAGCTGTCCCTCCGGCGCGGCAGCACGAGCCGCTGGCGCATGGCGGCGATGGCGGCCTGCGCCTCGCCCTGATCGATGCCATGGGCCACTCGCAGGATGCCGTCCGTCAGGCCCACGCCGATATGCGGCTGCGGCACGCGACGACCGTTGACGCTCACCGCCCGTGTCGGATCGTCGGGGAGCCATTCGATGCCGATGACAGACGAGGATGGCACCACGGACGACAGCTTTGCGACGAGCAGTTGCCGTATGCGCGTAAACCCATCCGAGCGCACCACCAGCCGCTCGACCCCGATGAGCGACCACAGGACCAGCACCAGCCCGACCAGCCCACCGATCCCCCAGCCCGCAAGCCAGAAGCCGAGGAACAGCCGCGACGACTCGAAGCTGGGGGCGTGCAGAAGCATCAGGCAAAACAAGACGCCGATGAGCCACATCGGGGCGATCAGCATCAGCAGCACCAGCCGTCCCCACCGGAAGCGGCGGCGGAAAGCGATCTCGGTAGAGCCCTGCCCGTGCGTGATATCGGTTCGCACCGCGCCCTGCATCGCCACCGCCTATTCCTCATAGGAGTGACCGGCGCGCAGCCCTTCGCGGACGCGCGCCGCCAGCTTCAGGAATTCCGGCGTCTCGCGGATGTCGAGCGGTCGCTCGCGCGGCAGGTCCGATTCGATGATATCGGTGACCCGGCCCGGCCGCGGCGACATCACCACGATCTTGGTCGACAGGTAGACCGCCTCCGGGATCGAGTGCGTGACGAAGGCGATGGTCTTGTTGGTCCGCGCCCACAGCTTCAGGAGCTCGGAATTGAGGTGGTCGCGGACGATCTCGTCGAGCGCACCGAACGGCTCGTCCATCAGCAGCAGATCGGCATCGAAGGCGAGCGCCCGCGCTATCGAGGCGCGCTGCTGCATGCCGCCCGAGAGCTGCCATGGATACTTCTTCTCGAAGCCGGCGAGGTTGACGAGGTCGATGGAGCGCTTGATGCGCGCCTCGCGATCGGCGAGCCCCATGATCTCGAGCGGCAGTGCGACGTTCTTTTCGATCGTCCGCCACGGATAGAGCGCCGGCGCCTGGAAGACATAGCCATAGGCACGGTTGACCCGCGCTTCGGAGGCGGACTGGCCATTGACGTTGATACTGCCCGAGGTGGGCTGCTCGAGATCGGCGATGACGCGCAGGAACGTTGTCTTGCCGCAACCGGATGGCCCGATGAAGGAGACGAACTCGCCCCTGGCGATCTCGAGATTGACGTCGCTCAGCGCGACGACGTCGCCGTCACGCGTGTGGTAGGTGAGACCGAGGCCCTTGGCCGAAACAACTGTGGTCACGCGGCGTCTCCGTAGCTGGATGCGGAGGCTCTGGCCCCACCTGCGCTCAAATCTACACCCCCGTCGCCGGAATGCCGGTGCGCTCCACGGCACGCGGGGCAGTGATCTCTTTCCAGGTGGAGAGGGCGCGATTGACGGCACCGCGGGCCTCGCGACCCACGAACCGGCCATGGCCCTGCTCTGCCTTCACTCCGCCTTCGGCGATGGAGAGCTTGCCGCGGCTCAGGACGAACCGGGGCAGACCTTCCACCGCAAAGCCCTCGAACACGTTGTAGTCGATCGCCGACTGCTGCTTGTCGGTGCTGATGGTCTTTTTGAGACGCGGGTCCCACACGACGAGATCGGCGTCGGCACCGACCATCACCGCACCCTTCCGCGGGTAGCAGTTGAGGATCTTGGCGATATTGGTCGAGGTGACAGCCACGAACTCGTTCATGGTCAGCCGGCCGGTGTTGACGCCGTAGCTCCACAGCAGCGGCATGCGATCCTCGAGTCCGCCCGTGCCGTTGGGGATCTTGGCGAAATTGCCGACGCCGGCGCGCTTTTGCGCCGTGGTGAAGGCGCAGTGATCGGTGGCGACGACCTGGAGCGAGCCGGCCTGCAGCCCGGCCCACAGCGAGTCCTGATGCTGCTTGGAACGGAAGGGCGGGCTCATCACCCGGCGCGCCGCATAGTCCCAGTCCTTGTTCTGGTACTCGGTCTCATCGAGCAGCAGATGCTGGATCAGCGGCTCGCCAAAAACGCGCATGCCTTTCTGCCGGGCCCGGCGGATGGCCTCATGCGATTGCTCGCACGAGGTATGGACGACGTAGAGCGGCACGCCGGCCATGTCGGCGATCATGATGGCGCGGTTGGTTGCTTCGCCTTCCACCTCGGGGGGGCGGGAATAGGCGTGCGCCTCGGGCCCGTTGTTGCCGGCATCGAGCAACTTCTGCGTCATCGACGCGACGACGTCGCCGTTCTCGGCATGAACCAGCGGCAGCGCACCCAGATCGGTACAGCGCTGGAACGACGCGAACATCTCGTCGTCGTTCACCATCAGGGCGCCCTTGTAGGCCATGAAGTGCTTGAACGAGGTGATACCGCGATCGACGACCTCGGCCATTTCGCGCCACACCTGCTCGCCCCACCAGGTGATCGCCATGTGGAACGAGTAATCGCAGCTGGCCTTGGAGGTCTTGTTGTCCCACATGGCCAGCGCCTCGAGCAGCGACTGGTTCGGGTTGGGCAGGCAGAAGTCCACCACCATGGTGGTGCCGCCCGACAACGCGGCGCGGGTGCCCGACTCGAAATCATCGGTCGAGTAGGTGCCCATGAACGGCATTTCGAGATGCGTGTGCGGATCGATGCCGCCCATGAGGTCGTAGCATCCGTAAGCAGTGGGAGGGACGCCGCGGGAATGCCCGCCGCCGATCTCGGGGATGGTGTCGCCCTCAATGCGGACGTCGGCCTTGTAGGTCAGGTCAGCGGTGACGACGGTGCCGTTCTTGATGATGGTCATGCGTGCTCCTCCTGATCGGCCGGAAGCCGTGATAGTCCTCGCCTGACGGAGAGTTGAGCCTTGGCGATGCGACGCCGCGACGAGTAGCCCGCGTCTCGATGGCGCCCCCGGTTCACCCGGCAATCTCCGCCGTCTCCAGAACCGCGTGGAACAGCACGTCCGCCCCGGCGCTGGCCCACTCCTTGGAGATGTCCTCGGCCTCGTTGTGCGACAGGCCATCGACGCATGGGCACATGATCATGGCCGACGGTGCGACGCGGTTGGTCCAGCAGGCGTCGTGGCCGGCGCCCGAGATGATGTTCATGTGCGAGTAGCCAAGCTTTTCGGCCGCACCGCGCACGCGCGAGACCAGAGTCTCGTCGAAGGCGACCGGGTCGAAATGCCCCACTGCCTCGACCGCGCAGCCGACGCCGAGCGCGTCGCAGATGGTGGCGGCTTCCGCCTCGATCCGGGCCCGCATGCGGTCGAGTTTTGCCTGATCGGGCGAGCGGATATCGACGGTGAAGACCACCGTTCCCGGCAGCACGTTGCGCGAGTTGGGCGAGAAGCGCACCTGCCCCACGCCACCCACGGCTCCCGGCTGTTCGCCCATCGCCACCGACTGCACCAGCTCGAAGATGCGGGCCATGGCGAGGCCGGCGTTGACGCGCATCTGCATCGGGGTCGAGCCGGTATGCGCCTCCTTGCCGGTGAGGGTGAATTCCAGCCACCACAGGCCCTGCCCATGCGTGACGACGCCGATCTGCTTCTGCTCGGCCTCGAGGATCGGACCCTGCTCGATGTGATACTCGAAATAGGCGTGCATCTTGCGCGCGCCGACCTTTTCGGCGCCGGCCCAGCCGATGCGCTTCAGCTCGTCGCCGAAGCTCTTGCCGTCGCCGTCCTTGCGATCATAGGCCCACTCGAGGCTGTGGATGCCGGCGAAGACGCCCGATGCCAGCATGGCCGGCGCGAAGCGGGCACCTTCCTCGTTGGTCCAGTTGACGACAACGACCGGATGCCGGGTCTTGATGCCGAGGTCGTTGAGGGTGCGGACAACTTCGAGGCCGCTCAGCACGCCGAGCACGCCGTCATAGCGGCCGCCGGTCGGCTGGGTATCGAGATGGCTGCCGATATAGACCGGATCGAGCGAGGGCTCGGTGCCCTCGCGACGGGCGAACATCGTGCCCATCTGGTCGACGCCCATTGTGAGGCCGGCCCCCTCGCACCAGCGCTGGAACAGCTCGCGCCCGCGCCGGTCATCGTCGGTGAGGGTCTGGCGGTTCGAGCCACCGGCGACGCCGGGCCCAATTTCCGCCAGCTCGTGGATGCTGTCCCAGAGACGGTCGCCGTTGATCCTGAGATTGTCGCCGGTCGCCGCCATCGTTGGGGCCCTTACTTCATGCTCGGGAAATTGAACTCCGCGCCGGCGCGGATGCCTGCCGGCCAGCGCGTCGTCACGGTCTTGATCCGCGTATAGAAGTGGACGCCCTCGGGCCCGTAGATGGCGTGATCGCCAAACAGCGAGCGCTTCCAGCCGCCGAACGAGTGGTAAGCCACCGGCACCGGGATCGGCACGTTGATGCCGACCATGCCGACTTCGATCTTGTCGGCGAATTCACGCGCGGCATCACCGTCGCGGGTGAAGATCGCCGTGCCGTTGGCGTATTCGTGGCTGTGGATGAGGTCGACGGCTTCCTTGTAGTCGTGCGCGCGGACCACGGACAGCACCGGCCCGAAGATCTCCTCGCGGTAGATCTTCATGTCCGACTTCACGTTGTCGAACAGCGTGCCGCCGATGAAGTAGCCGTTCTCGTATCCCTGCAGCTTGAAGCCGCGGCCGTCGACGACGAGGTTGGCGCCTTCGGCGACGCCGGAATCGATGTAGCCGGCGATCTTGTCGCGCTGCACCTTGCTGACGATCGGGCCCATTTCGGAATCGCGATCGGTTGCCGGTCCGATCTTGAGAGCTTCGACCCGCGGCTTCAGCTTGGCGATGAGCGCATCGCCGGTCTCCTTGCCGATCGGGACGGCGACCGAGATGGCCATGCAGCGTTCGCCGGCCGAACCGAAACCGGCGCCCATCAGGGCATCGGCGGCCTGGTCCATGTCCGCATCGGGCATGATGACCATGTGGTTCTTGGCGCCACCCAGCGCCTGGATGCGCTTACCGGCGCGCGTGCCGCGCTGGTAGACATACTCTGCGATGGGAGTGGAGCCGACAAAACTCACCGCCTTGACGTCGGGGTGGTCGAGCAGGGTGTCGACGGCCTCCTTGTCGCCCTGGACGACGTTGAGCACGCCTTCGGGCAGCCCCGCCTCCATGAACAGCTTCCAGGCGAGAATCGGCGCCGACGGATCACGTTCGGAGGGCTTGAGAATGAAGGTGTTGCCGCAGGCGATGGCCAGCGGATACATCCACATCGGCACCATGGCAGGGAAGTTGAACGGGGTAATCCCGGCAACCACGCCCAGCGGCTGGCGGTCCGAATAGGAATCGATGTTCGGCCCGACGTTGCGGGAGAATTCGCCCTTCAGCAGGTGCGGAATGCCGCAGGCGAAATCGACGCAGTCGATGCCGCGGGCCACTTCGCCCATGGCATCGTCATGCACCTTGCCATGCTCGCGCGAAATCTCGCGGGCGAGATCCGCGGCGTGCTTGTCCAGCAGTTCCTTGAAGCGGAACATGATGCGAGCCCGCTTCATCGGCGGGGTATTGGCCCAGCCCGGCAGCGCTGCCTTGGCGGCCGCAACCGCCGCGTTGATCTCGTCGATGGTGGACAGATGCAGGGTCGCCGTCTGCTCGCCGGTCGCGGGGTTGTAGACTCCCTGCGTCCGGGTACTGCTGCTGGTGACGAGCTTGCCGCCCACGGCGTTCTGGATGATGTCCATTGCTTCCTCTGCCTGAGATGGAATGATCGTTCTATTTCATTCGCTATAGAACGTGTGTTCCATTCTACTCAAGCGTTTTGAGTATCCCCCGCAGCGTCTCGACCAGCGTATCGATGTGCGACCTCTCTACGATCAGCGGCGGGGAGAGCGCGATGATGTCACCGGTCGTACGGATCAGGACCCCGGCCTCGAAGGCCTTCACGAAGGCCGAGAAGGCCCGCTTGGTGGGCTGACCGTCGATGGGCCGCAGCTCGATGGCGCCGACGAGGCCGATGTTGCGGACGTCAATGACGTGGTTCTCGTCCTTGAGCGAATGCAGACCGTCTTCCCAGTACTTGCCGATTTCCGCGCCGCGGGTGAGCAGGCCCTCGTCGCGATAGGTCTCGAGCGTGGCGAGGCCGGCGGCGGAAGCGATCGGGTTCCCGGAATAGGTATAGCCGTGGAAGAACTCGATCATGTGCTCGGGACCCTGCATGAATGCATCGTGGATCTCGGACGTGACGAGCACCGCGCCCATCGGGATGACGCCGTTGGTCAGCCCCTTGGCGGTGACCATGATGTCGGGCGTGACGCCGAAGTAATCGGCAGCGAACGGCGTGCCCAGGCGGCCGAAGCCGGTGATGACCTCGTCGAAGATCAGCAGGATGCCGTGCTTCTTGGTGATCTCGCGCAGCTTCTGCAGATAGCCCTTGGGCGGAATGAGCACGCCGGTAGACCCGGCCACCGGCTCGACGATCACCGCCGCGATGGTCGAGGTGTCGTGCAGCGTGACGATCCGCTCGAGCTCGTCGGCGAGGTCGGCGCCATGCTCCGGCACGCCGCGGGTAAAGGCGTTCCTGCCCAGGTTATGGGTGTGCGGCAGGTGATCGACGCCGGTCAGCAGGGTGCCGAACATCTTGCGGTTGGAGACGATGCCGCCCACCGAGATGCCGCCGAAATTGACGCCGTGATAGCCGCGCTCGCGGCCGATCAGCCGGAAGCGGCTGCCGTCGCCCTTCACTCGGTGATAGGCGAGCGCCACCTTGAGGGCGGTCTCGACCGATTCAGAACCCGAGTTGGTGTAGAGCACATGCTCGAGGCCCTTGGGCGCAATCGAGACGAGCGCATTGGCCAGCTCGAAGGCCTTGGGATGGCCCATCTGGAAGGCCGGCGCGTAGTCGAGTTCGGCCGCCTGCTGCTGGATCGCCTCGACGATCTTGGGCCGGCAATGGCCTGCATTGACGCACCACAGCCCCGCCGTGCCATCGAGCACCTGACGGCCATCGACCGTGGTGTAGTGCATGTCCTTGGCACTCGCGAGCAGCCGCGGCGCCTTCTTGAACTGCCGGTTGGCGGTAAACGGCATCCAGAACGCATTCATATCGTTCGGTGCGACGTTCAGGCGATTGGACACCCGTAATCTCCCTCGAAGCGCAGGCGCTAATATTTCTTGGTCGCGTTCGTTGGCTCTTGACGCTCGGGCGTTGTCGCTAGAATTTTGACCAGTTGGAAAAAACGTTAGCACTCCTATGCCGCCGATCAAGGCAAAAAACACCGCAGAACGGGGCACTGGCGCAAAGTCTAAGGCGTCGGCGGCGGCACGCCCGCGCGCCGTCACCCGCATCCAGCGCGAGAAACAGGATCTGATCCTCGAGGCGGCGCTCGACGTCTTCTCGCTGCACGGCTTCCGCGGCGCCACGATCGACCAGATCGCCGAGGCGGCCGGCATGAGCAAGCCCAACCTGCTCTACTACTTTCCGCGCAAGGAAGAGATCCACAAGCGGCTGATGGTCGAGATGCTCGACATCTGGCTGGCGCCGCTGCGCGAAATGGATTCGGGCGGCGACCCGATCCCCGAGATCCGCAGTTACATCCGGCGCAAGCTGGAAATGAGCCGCGATTTTCCGCGCCAGTCGCGGCTGTTCGCCAACGAGATGCTGCAAGGCGCTCCACGCGTCGTCGACGTGCTGGAGGGCGACCTCAAGCAGCTGGTCGACGAGAAGGCGAAGGTGCTGCGCGGCTGGATGGACGAAGGCCGGATCAGCCCGACCGACCCCTATCACCTGATCTTCGCGATCTGGGCGACGACACAGCACTATGCCGATTTCGACGTGCAGGTCCGCGCCGTGCTGGGCCCCGATCTCAACGGCGAGGGCCGTTTCGAGGATGCGGCCCGGTTCCTCGAGAACCTGTTCATGCATGGGCTGGTGCCCCGCAACGTCTGAGCCGATCCGGACAATTGCAGCGATCCGGCGGAAGGATTGCTAACGCCCGCGCGGCAAGGGTGCGCCATCAGGAGTCTCCGATGGCCCGTTCGCTGGCAATCCTCATCGATGGCGAGAATATCCCCGCGAGGCTGCTGCTGCCCTTGCGCCAGAAGGTGGCGACGCTCGGCACCCCGACGCTGTGGCAGGTATTCGGCGACTTCATCTCCTGGCCGCACCCCGAGTGGCAGGACGCGGCCCGCAACAACGGCATCGAGATCCGGCATGTGTTCCACCATGGCGGCAAGAATGCCGCCGACATCGCCCTCACGGTATCGGCGATGGATATCCTGCACGACCGACGCATCGGCGGCTTCTGCATCGTCTCGAGCGATACCGATTTCGTGGCGCTGGCGCAGCGCCTAAGGGGCGGCGCCGTCGCGGTCTACGGTTTTGGCGAAGACAAGGCGCCGGAGGCGCTGCGGCGCGCCTACACCGAATTCTTCGTCCTCGAACCTCCCCCGCCGGTGGCCGAACCCGAGCCTTTCGCGCTGGCCCGTCTCGAACGCCAGCGCCTGCACGAGCTGCTGCATTCCGCCTGCCGGGAGAACGGCACCAAGGGCAGAATCTCGGCGTCGCTCGCGGGCAAACACCTCAAGGACACGGCGCCCGACCTGTGGGCGGCGGTGGGCGGGGGCAAGGGCCACTTCTTGAAGAAGCTGAAGGACCTCGGACTGATCGACATGCATGTCGACGGCGGCAGGACCGAGATCAGCGTCAAGTTCAAGCCGCTCGCCGCCGTGCGCTGACGCTCAGAAGAAGAAGCCCGACGCCGCGATCATCAGGAAGGCGCCGGTGAGGCCGACATTCATGATCCAGGCATTGATATGCACCGTCTGCTCTTCGGCCGGGTATTCCCAGAACGGGTGGAACAGGTAGGCCGCCAGCAGCAGGAAGGCACCCAGCGCCAGCGCCCCGAGCCAGGCGAGAATCCCCAGCGCGACCATTGCCCCGCCGACGATCTGGATACCTACCCCGACCAGTATCCAGGTGCGGGGCTGGGTCAGCACGCCCTTTTTCTCCATCGCCTCGGTGAGGCGCGGGATGTTCTTGATGTTGCGGATGCCGAAGACGACGAAGGCGGCGCCCAGCAGGAACCGGCCCAGTGTGTAGATGACAAGGCTGAACGACATCGACAGATCCTCCCATGGCCGCAACGGACTCGGCCGATCTCCCGATCTCTAGTGGATTCCCGGTCGCCGCAGAAGCGCCGCCCGCCGTCTTGTCCCCTGCTTCCCGCCGCCGCGGCGCCCAGATTGAGGCTTTCGCCGTGCCGTGCCGTTCGCTAAAGGGGACCGGAAACCGGAACGGGCTCAACCGGAGCAGATCATGGCCGACTTACGCGTGGCGATCGCAGGGGCGGGTGGACGCATGGGGATGGCCAATATCCGGGCCGTCGCCGCTGCATCGGGCATCGCCGTTGTCAGTGCCTTCGACCGCATCGGGTCACCGGCCATCGGCAGGGATGCCGGCGAACAGGCGGGGATCGGAGCGCTCGGCGTCCCCATCGTCGATCATCTCGAGGCAGCCCTTGCGGCGGCCCAGGGCATCATCGATTTCACCGCGCCTGCCGCCAGCGTCGCGCTGGCGCGCAAGGCTGCGGAACGCGGCCTCGTCCACATCATTGGCACCACCGGCCTGACGGCGGACGACGAGGCCGCCATCGCCCAGGCTGCCCGGGCCGGCGCGCGGATCGTCAAGGCCGGCAATTTTTCGCTGGGCGTCAACCTGCTGATGGGACTGGTAAAGCGGGCGGCAGCGGAGTTGCCCGACTTCGACATCGAAATCCTCGAGATGCACCACAACCGCAAGGTCGATGCTCCTTCCGGCACAGCGCTGATGCTGGGGGAAGCCGCAGCGGCCGGCCGCAACGTCGACCTCGCCGATGTATCGGTACGCGGACGCGACGGCGTGACGGGCGCCCGCGACGCCGGCAGCATCGGCTTTGCTTCGCTGCGCGGCGGCAATGTCATCGGCGAACACAGCGTGATCTTCGCCGGCCCGGCCGAACGCGTCGAGTTTCGCCATGTCGCCGACGACCGCACGCTGTTCGCCGGCGGCGCAGTGCGCGCCGCACTCTGGGCCAGGGACCAGAAGCCGGGGCTCTATTCCATGGCCGATGTGCTCGGCTTCAACACCTAGGAGCGTTGCATGACCGGTACGCTGATCCTCGTCCGCCACGGCGAAAGCGAGTGGAACAAGCTGAACCTGTTCACTGGCTGGAAGAACCCCGACCTGACCGAGAAGGGGATCGAGGAGGCCCGGATCAGCGGCGACCGACTGAACGCGCACGGCTTCATCCCCGACTACTGCTTCACCTCGGGCCTGCGGCGGGCGCAGCATACGCTCGACCTGCTGCTCGACGAATGCGGCATCACCGACATCACCATCACCCGCAACCGCGCGCTCAATGAACGCGACTACGGCGACCTCGCCGGCCTCAACAAGGATGAGGCGCGCAAGAAGTGGGGCGAGGAGCAGGTGCTGATCTGGCGCCGCTCCTATGACGTGCCGCCGCCCGGTGGCGAGTCGCTCAAGGACACTGCGGCCCGGGTCCTGCCTTACTATCGCGCCACCATCGAGCCGATGGTCGTCGGGGGGAAGACCGTCCTCGTCGCCGCGCATGGCAACTCGCTGCGCGCGCTGGTGATGGCGATCGAGAACCTGACACCCGAGCAGATCCTCAAGCGCGAGATCGCCACCGGCGAGCCCACCATCTATCGGCTCCGGGCCGAGCGCGCGCCGGCCGAGCACGTCGGA
>Ga0066256_1003067_pt1 | contig 16818 bp, 5 predicted proteins | sample ThiBio_1000_biof_FD_87107 | JGI IMG/M metagenome (GOLD analysis project Ga0066256, IMG submission 87107) | Wastewater bioreactor microbial communities from Cape Town, South Africa - Thiocy_expt_1000_biof (version 2) | ecosystem: Engineered > Bioreactor > Thiocyanate-remediating >...
GTATCTTTGAGATCACAACACGACGCAAACGGACTTGGTACACAAGCTGCGGGGAAATCAACGGTATTGGTGTTTTTCATGTGGTGGGCTGCGTGGTATCTGGATGGCCGCCTTGGGGATGCTGAAATCGCCGTTTCAGAACCAGTAGCTGAGTAAGAGGTTGAGCGCCGTTTGACAGCAAAGTTTTGCCCATCATTTCAATATCAAGCCGGACGAATTGGCAGCACACACAGCGCCAGTCGCTTGAAATACATCCAATGAGTCGTGTGTTGTGCGTAATGTCTGCATTAATGCCACTTGTGGCGCCGCCAGCGCGCGCAAGAGTAGTAACGGAAGGGAGTCCTCCTCGCTGCCGCGCCTACGCCGCACCAATGGGAAATGATTACGCACACGCCCCGCACGCAAATTCATGCGCTCTATGTGATACTCGTGTCATTTATCCTTGTTGTGTGTGCTTATTTCATGCGCAAATAGTGTTGGCGTTGCTGCCACCCCACCCCAAAATCAAGGAGTCTAGGACCGTTGACACTTTGGTGGACGGTGTGGTGGCTGCACTGTGGTTGCCGGACGGCGGTGTGCCTGCACTGTGGTTGACGGCGGTGTGGTGGCTGTACTGTAGTGGACGGACGGCTCGTGGCCAGTGTGGTTGCCGGGCGGCTGTGGCTGACGGTTGTCGTTGCTGACTGCCACTGGCAGGTGTCGTTGGCAAGCAGCCGCGGCAAGCGGCATCCTTGGGATGGCTGCGACATCGCCGCCGCCGCCAGCGGCGTCGACCGCCCCGGCGGCAGCGGCAGAAAAGCCATCACCAACAAGCAGTAGTGGTGGTGGCGACGGCAGGACGACGTCCATTGCCACGCTGCGGCAGCACCTGGAGCGTGTGCGGGCGCTTAGCGGTGGTGGCACGGGTGAGGGCGGGACACAGGCGCCCGCCGTGAGCCCCGCCTCTGCCATGCGGCGCAGCATGCTGCGTGCGGGCGTGGGCAGTATTGGGGAGCTTGCAGGTACGGTCGTTGCGGTGCAGCCGGCACCACCGCCAGGCCTGACTGCACCAGCAGCAGCTGTTGCAGCCACCGCCGCCGCCGAGCCGACAACAACACATCATGCACGCAGCCTGTCGGGGCTGGATAGCGTGGAGGCGCTGCGCGGTGCGCTGGCGCGTGCACGACGGGAGAATGCGTCACTGCAGACGCAGTTGGCCAGCGTGTCACACAGCCTGGACCGCCTGCATGGCGGCAGCGAGGAGGCAACCACCACGCCGCCACGGCTGGTGTCGCCGGCGTCGTCGCAAGGGCCAAGCAGTGCGGGTCGGCAGGGTGACGCGCCTACACCACCGAGCGGGAGCAGTGCAGTACCTGGCCCGCACTCCGCGTCGCCGCCGCCGCCGCCACCCACTGCCACCACGCCGCCGCATGCGGCAGCTGCACCGGCCGCTGCCGCAGCATTGTTAGTGTCCTTGCCATCCGCGCCTCGTGCGCCGCCGCCACCACCACCACCAGGTGTGGGTAGCGCCGGTGGTGGTGCAGAGGCAGCAAGTAGCAGCGGTAGCGGTATTAGCAGCGGTGCGGCGAGCAGCAGCGGAGGAGCGCCACCTAGCGAAGCTGCACCAGCAACCGCCGGTCGCCGCACCGCCGCCCGGCTTAGTTCCACAAACGCGGCGGCCGCAAGCGGGCCGGCGCCGCATGCCAAGGCAGCTGTCAGCAGCGCCGCGGTGGCCGGCGGCGGCGTTAATGTTGCAGTGGGGTTTTCGCCGCTGCGCGTCACCTCCCAGCGCCACGGGCACGGCAGCGCGGCAGCCGCACACCCGCCTGCCGCCACACCCGGTGTGCCCATGCCTGCACCACACCGCGACGCACCAGCGACGGCGGCGCACGCCAGCACGGAGGTGTCGCCCGGCTCGCGCCACTTTGATGAGTGGAGCGCCGGCAGCAGCGACGATGAATTGCAGCCTGGCCTTCGCCGCCGCCGCCACAGTTCTGCTGTGTCACCCCTGCGCGTGCCGGGTGACGGGTCACCAACATCGCCGCCGCCGCCGCCGCCGCCGCCGCAATCGACCGGCACGGGTGGCGACGCGTCCGAACGCAGCACCAGTGCTCTGCCACCACCGCCGCCAGCGACCGCTGCCGCCGGCGGCGCGCCTGTTCTGACGGAAGTGGCGGGCGATTGGTTAGAGGAGGAAGCGACGGCGACGGCGCACGGGACGTCGGAGGTTGCCACCCTGCGTGCGCAACTGGAGGTGGTGCGCGGGCGGTGGGAGGTGGAGGTGATGAAGGCAGAGAGGGCGCGGCAGGCGCACGCCGATGCGCTGGCTGCGGCTGCCGCTGACGCGGAAGCAGCGCAGCGCGACGCGGTGGCAGCAGCGGTGGCGGGCGAGCTAGTAGCAGCGGCGGCTGCACGACATGAGGCACAGGCGGCCGCTGCGGATGCGGCAGAGGTGGCGCGGCGTGCGGGGGGCGTGGAGGCGCGGGACGCCTGCCTGGGTGCCGTGGTGGGCGTGTTTGACGGCCTGCGGCTGGAGCGCGACAGCGAGGAGGAGGGCGAGGCACTGGTGGCGGCACGCATGGCATGTGCTGCCCTGCCCGCCACACCGACGCCTGGCACCCCAGCAGCGTTTGAGGCCGCTGTGCTGCGGGGCGTGCGAGCGCTGCTGGACAGCCTGGCAGATGGCCGTGCGGCGTACGCGGAGCGCGCGGTGACCGCGGCGCGCACGCAGTACGAGGGCATCACGCAAGCGTGGCAGGCAGACATGCAGGCGTGGCAGGTGCGCACGCTGCAAACGTGCGAAGAGTCGGTGATGGCGGCGCTCAATGAGGCGGCCGCCTTGCGTGCACGGCTGGCGGAGGTGGAGCACCTGCATTCGGTGCAATCGGCGTCAGCAGCAGCAGCCCTTGTGGCTGCCGCAGCTGCCGCGTCTGCGACTGGTGCTGGTACCACACCTGCTGGCGGTGGCACTGGTGACGCCACTGCACCAACAGCAGCGAGCGCCACGGCGCCAGTGTGGGGCGCTGCTGCCGCACTGCCGCCTGCCGGCCGCGGCGACGCGACGGTGGGTCTGGCATGGCACGCCGGCCGGCACGACATTGGCACTGGCACGGCGGCAGCAGCTGCGCCTGAGGCTGCCGGCGTCAGCACCACCGACGGCAGCAGCAATAGCGATAGCACCTGGAGCGGCAGCGACGATGATGATGCGGCGGCGGCGGCAGGGGCGAGTGGGAATGGGCGCAGCGAGAGTGCACAAGAAGCACCAGCGCCAGTGCCGACGCCTGCGACTGCAGCCCCGACTGCAGCCTCGCCTGTGCCGGTGCCACACCCGGCTGCCTCCACCGCGCCAAAACCCGCCGTTACGCGCACAATGGAGTTTGACCCCTCACGCGTCACCGTGTTGTTGAGCGGCGGCGGTGCGGCGGTGCCTGCCGCGCCCTTTGCTGCCGCGTCCGCTCGCAACCGCGAGGCGGCGCGGGTTTACGAGGCTGCCACCGCGGCAGTGGATAGGGACGCAGAGGACCTGCTGCGCCGCATGCCCGTCTCACCGTCCAAGCCCCCACCAGTACCGGCGGCACAGGCGGCGACCCCGGCGCCAACACCAGCGTCTGCCCCGGCCCCGGCCCCAGCCCCTGCACCGGCCCCTGCCCCTGCATCAGCACCACCCCCAGCGCCAGCGGAACCCACCACCTCCGCCGCAGCAGCGCACGATGCCCGCCTTCGTGACGCCATTCTGGCACTGCCGGTGGCGTCGCTGCAGTCGACGCTTGCAAAGGCAGGCATCCCGCACGACGACTGCGTGGAGAAGGCCGAGCTGCAGCAACGCCTCCTTGCAGCCGTGCTGCGTGGGCATGCCATGTCGGTTGCCGGCACGGGTGACAGCGGCGGCGCGGCTGCGGCACCCGCACCGTCCCCCGCACCCGCACCCGCGCCTGCCCCTGCGGCATCATCCCGCCAGATGCCTCGCATGCACGCGGCGACCCACGCGTGGCGGCCACCGCCACATGCCGCACCAGTTGTACCAGACCCCGCCCCCACCGGCGCTCCAGCATCCGCGCCACCGGCCGCCGCTGCCACCCCAGCGGGCAGGTGGCGGCCATCAACCGTGACAATCCCCGCTGCCGCCGCCCCCACCGGCGGCGACGGTGGCAGCAGTGGCGGCGGCGGCGGCAGCCCGCCGGAGCTGAAGAGCTGGATGCCTGCCGTGGCAGCCGACGGCACACGGTACTACTACCACAAGGTGACGCGTGCGGTGCGGTGGGAGCGGCCAGAGCCGGACGCGGCACGGCGCATGGAGGAGCGGCTGCGCACGGAAGACGAGGCGCTGCGGCTGCGGCAGGCGGAGCGGCTGGCGGCGCTGGCCAGCGGGGAGGAGGACAGCCGACGGGCGGCGGCGGAGCGGAGCCGGCAGGAGGCAGCAATTGAGCGGCGGCTGGCGGTGTGGCGGCGCGGAAAGGGCATTCGCGCCATGCTGCTAACGTTGGCGGACGCCACCCCGGGCCGCGAGGTGCCCGCCGCAATCGCGTCACTGGCGGAGGAGGGCACGCCAGACGCCATCAAGATGGCGTACAAGAAGGCGGCGCGGGTGGTGCACCCTGACAAGATGGCGGCGGCGTCCGTGGCGGAGCAGGTGGAGGCACACCACCTGTTTGCCATCCTAGCGAGCGCGTACCGCGAGGACCTCGGCCCGCCGCCACCCGCTGCTGCCCCCCCCCGCCGCCGGCCGCCCCATGCGGCCTCCGCCACGCCGGCCACCTCAGCCGCCATGGCGGCAGCTGCAGCCCGAGCACGCGCTGCCTTTGAGGCCATGCATGCCGCTCGCGCCCCGGGCGCGCCACATCCTGCCCCCGCCGCCGGCAGCAGCGGGGCCAGCGGGGCTGGCAGTACCACCGGTACCGGAACGAGCGCCACATCCGCCCCCGCTGCCGCCGGCGGCGCCATTCCACGCCGCTACACCTTTTCAGCCCGCGCATCGTCCGGGTTCCCTGGCAGCACCGTGCCTCGGTAACTATCCGATTATTATTCATGTCTATGGGAGTTTGGTTGTTATTAATCGCCCTGGCCTGGCCTTGTATCGTCACACTGTACACATACACTTGAATGGCAGGGGTCGAAGTGTGATGATGCAAGATATAATGAAGATTATCATGCGGCGAAGCCCTTTTCATTGCACACCCTATGACCACACAACACGCCCGTGGGCCGCCGCAACAGGAGGAATGTGCCAACACGTGAGTGGGTGGTACCGGTAGTGCGCATTCGGCTATGGCAGGCTGTGCCCCATGCGCGCCAGCGCCGTCAACTCCTGCTCAAGGGACGCAATGTCGCTTTCCAGCAGGCTGCGCTCCCCGCCACCCGGCGGCGCTGGCACCGGCGCTGGCGCTGGCGCGGGCGCTGGCACAGCCACGCGCGCTGGCGGCGGCGGCGGCGCACGTGGGCGGGCAGGCACCGCGGCAGGGAGCCTGGACAGGTCAACACGGGGCCGCTGCGCTTCCGCATCCGCATCTGTAAACGTGTGCACGCTGTCCTGTACAGACATGGCGTCGTCGTCAGCCGGGCGGGTGCGCGGCGCCGCAGTGGCCGTGGCCACCGCACGCGCCGCGGTAGCAGTGACGGGCCGCGGTGACGCGGCACGGCTGGCCGGCGGCAGCGCGTCACCGCTGCCGCCGCTCAGTGCTGCCGACCAGGCGGCAGACATGCGTGGGGAGGGCGGCGAAGCAGCGGCGGGGCGGTGGAAGGAGCCAGTGCGGCTCATCCGCTCCGCCGCAGCGGCGCGCTCCTCCCGCACCCGCGCAGCAGCGGCTGCTGCCGTCGCACGTGAGCTCTCCGCCTCCACCTTGTCGCGCAGCTGCGACAGCAGCGCCACAACGCCGGGGTCGGCGGTGCCCGCCGCCAGCGACTCGCGCAGCAGTTCGTCAGCGACCGCTGACCGCGACGGCACGACGCGGCTGTTGCGCGCGGACGGCGAGCGCGCCATCTGCACCTGCGTGCTGCGCGTGGCCGCCGCGGGCGCCTCCAGCACCAGCGTGTCGCGCGGGTTGTACGCCGCCTCGTACGCCTCGTGCACCTCCGGCGCGAACCCCGTCACCGTCTCACGGAACTTGCCCACGCTCCGCGCACGCGGCAACGCCACCGGCGGGCTGCCGGCACCACTGCCATCCACGACGCTCGCGCGCGCGCTCGCCACCGGCGAGCTCACGCCCAGCCGGCCCGTGCCGGCGCCCGCCACGCGCATGGACTCAGGCCGTCCCAACGACGTGGGGCTGCCCATGCCGGCCGCAATGCTGCCGCGGCTGGCCACCCGGCGCAGCGCGGAGCCCGCCTCTGGCGTCACCACCACGCGGCCGTAGCCAGCGACGTCGGCGGGGTGCAGCACGGGGGACACGGCGGCGGCGACGGCAAAGCCCGGCAGCACGGCGCCCGCGGCGGTGGCGGTGGCGGCAGCCGCCAGGCTCTCCGTGTCCATGGCGCGCAGGGAGGAGCCGCGCGACAGCCGCCGCTCCAGCCGCTCCACCTTGCGCTCCAGGTCGGCGGCGCGCGTGGTGGCGGTCAGCGACGCCGGCAGCACAGCCGGCAGGCGCACGCTCATCTCGGTGGACAGGCCCAGCGCCGCCACCACACCGCTGCCGTCCGGCCGGTCAGGCGACGCCACCGTGTCGTCCACCCGCATGCTGGCGCGGCTGGACGGCCGGCGCAGCAGCGCAGACGCGGTGGTCACCGGGCTGGAGCCGGGCGCCACCGACGCACGTGCGCCGCCGCCGCTGCTGCCACCGCCCGCGTCGTCCTCCGTGATGCTGTCCAGGGAGGGCGACTTGGAGCGTCGCCCCGCGCTGGTGCTGCGCATGGAGGCGCCGGCAGGTACGGGTGATGTTGCAAACCCAACACCGCCACCGCCGCCACCACCGCCGCCGCCACCGCCACCACTGCCGCTGCTGCGTGCAGTGGGTGACCCGCCCGCTGCTGGCAAACCGGCGGCATCGTCGCCGCCTGCCACCACGCCAGGCCGGCCCGCACCAAAGCGACCGCCCAGGGCGCCGGCGGGCCGCGTGGTGCCGCCGGGCGTGGACGGCAGCGGTGACGCGGCGGTGACGCGTGCATTGGCCATGGCAACGGCGCGCGCGGCACGCGACGCGGCGCCTGGGCTGCTGCTGACATCCTCCAGCAGCGCCGGCCGCTCCGCGTCGGTAAGGCCGTACAGCGACGCCTCCAGCTCGCGCTCCAGCGCGTCGCCGCGCCGCTTCTCTGCCACCAGCTGCCGCTCGTACTGCGTCAGCTTGGCGCGCAGCGCGGCGGCGAGCCGGTAGCCCTCCGCCGCCGCCGTGATCTCGCGTGCCGCCGCCTCCTGCTGCTCAAAGCTGTGCGCCAGCCGGCCTTCCAGGTCGGCCTGGATGGCGGCAGCGCGCGCGTCTGCCGCGCTCGCCTCCCGCCGCGCCGCCTCCAACGACCGCTCCATGTGCCGCCGGTGCAGCTCCGCCTGCTCGCTCAGCACCGCCACCGTGTCTTCTGCCTGCCGCACCACCAGCTGCTGCCGCACCGCCGCCGCCACCTCGCTGTCACGCCGCGCCTCCTCCGCCGCCGCCAGCGTCGCCTCCAGCCGCGCGCGGTGCTCCTCCGCAGTCGCCGCCAGCGACGCCTGGCTGCGCGCCGCCGCCGCCGCCAGCTCCGCCTCCCGCGCTGCCGCGCCCTCCGCCATACGCGCCCGCTCCGCCTCGTGCGCCAGCAGCGCGGACGACATGTTGGCGCGGTGCATCTCCGCCTCCTTGGCCAGCTGCACCAGCGTGTCGTCCAGCCGGTGCCGCAGCCGCGCCTCGTTGGCCTCGTGCTCGCGCTCCGCGTCCGACTTGGCGGTGCGCGCCGCCTCCAGCGCTGCCTCCATGGCGGCGCGGTGCACCGCGGCAGATGCCGCCAGGCTGGACTGCTCGCGGTCGGCGGCGGAGCGCAGCGCCTCCAGCTCCCGCGTCGCCGCCGCCTTGGACGCGTCCACATCCATCCGCACAGCTGCCAGCTGCTCGCGCACCACCGCGCGCTCCGAATCCAGCTCCTCCCGCAGCGCGCGGTACTTGGCCTCCAGCACGTCGCGCTCCTCTGCCTTGGCACGTGCGCTCTCCTCCGCCGCGCGCCGCGCGTCGCCCGCGCTGCCCGCCACCGCCGCGTGCGTCTCCACCAGCGCCTGCAGGCGGTCGATGAGCGCGTCGCGCGCCGCCAGGCCGGCGCTCATGCTGGACGTCACGGCGCGCAGCTCCTCCTCCTTCGCTCCCAGCGCCGCCTCCAGCTTGGCGGCCACCGCGCCCGCCTGCGCCGCCAGCGCCGCCTTCTCGCGGTCCGCCAGGTCCAGGATGTGCGCCTGCGCCGCCAGCGTCGCCGCCTGCGCCTCCACCGCCTGCCCGCGCACCGCGCCGATGGCAGCCAGCAGCTCCGCCTTGTCGTCCGCCGACGCGCGCGCCAGCGACGCCTGCAGCTCCGCCACGAGCGCCGCCGCCGTCACGCGGTCGCGCGCCGACGTCTCCTCCAGCGCCGCCGCCGCAGCTGCCGCGCCGCGCGACACCTCCTCCACGCGCGCCGCCGCCACCTCACCCTCCCGCGCCAGCCGCGCCTGCAGCGCCGCCACCTCGTCCTTCAGCTCCGCGGCCACGCGCGCCGCTGCCGCCTCTGCCTCCGTGCGCGCCGCGTCCTCCGCCACGCCCGACACGGCGGCGGCGGCGTCGGCGGCAGCGCGCCGCACGTCCGCCAGCTCGCTGCGTGCGTCCGCCAGCTGCGCGTCGTACGCCACCTGCAGGTGCCGCAGCTCCGCTGTACGCGCCGCCAGCTCGCCCGCCAGCGCTATCCGGCTTGCCTCCGCCTCCGCCGTCAGCTTGGCCACCTGCTCGCGCGCCGCCTGCTGGATGGCGGCCTGCTGCTCCGCTGCCGCCGCCGCTGCCGCCCGCATCTCGCCGCGCACCACATCCAGCTCCGCCAGCAGCGCCACCTTGTCGGCGGACGCGGCGGACAGCACCGCGGTCTCGCGCGCCGCCGCCTCCGCCGCCAGCGCTGCACGCGTGGCGTTTGCCTCCCGCCGCGCCGCCTCTGCTGCCGCGTCCGCGGTAGACGCCACTGCCGCCACGCGCGCCTCCGTGTCGGTGCGCGCGGCGGTGAGGGCAGCGCGCAGCGCCGCCACCTCGCCCACCAGCTGGTCCTTTACGGTTGCCAGCTGCACCTCCGCTGCCGCACTGGCCGCCGCGCTCGCCTCTGCGCGCTCGCTGGCGGCGCTGCGCAGCGCCGCGAGCTCGTCCCGCGTCGCCGACATCTCGTCGTGGAAGTAGCGGTCCTGCAGGCCGCGCAGCTCCTCCAGCCGGCCCGACAGCATGGCCGCCAGGTGAGTACGCGTCTCGTCCACCTCCTTCTGCAGCGCCGCCGCGTCCTTCCGCGCCGCCGCCAGGATGCCCTCCTGCGTCGCCGCCGCTGCCGCCGCGCTGTCCGCCATGTCACGCCGGATGGCAGCCAGCTCCGCCGTCAGCGCCGCGCGCTCCGCGTCCGCCGCAAACCGCAGCTCGTCCTCGCGCGCCGCCGCAGCAGCCGCCAGCCGCGCGTTGCCTTCTGCCGCCGTCGCCATGGCCGCCTCCAGCTCGGTGCGCGTGCGCGCGGCGATGGCAGCCTCCGCCGCCATCGCCTCCCGCCGCTGCGCCTCCAGCTGCTCCCGCAGGCGGCCCACCTCGCCTGACAGCTCCGCGCGCTGCGCCTCGGCGGCCAGCTGCGCTGCGGCGGCTGCCGCCGCCGCCGCCGTCTGCTGCGCCTCCACCGTCGCCGCCAGCTCACCCAGCTGCGCGCGCGCCGCCGCCAGCTCCGCGTCGTGCGCCGCGCGCAGGCCCGTCAACTCCGCCGACCGCTCATCCAGCGCCGCCTGCAGCGCGCCCAGCCGCATCGCCGTCTCGGTTTGCAGCGCCGCCTGCTCCCCCGCTGCGCGCGCTGCGATGGCATCCGCCCGGTGCGCCGCGCTGCGGCCCGATGCCGCGATCTCCGCCCGCACCGCCGCCGCCTCCGACCGCAGCGCCGCGGCACCCGCCGCGTCGCCCGCTGCGTCGCGCGCCGCAATACCTGCCGACACCGCCTCCAGGCGCGACTGCAGCGCCAAGCCGTCGATGGATGCCGCGGCCAGCACGCTGGCGCGGTCCTCTGCCGCGCGCGACGCCAGGCTGCCCGCCGCGCTGGACGCCTTCTCCTGCAGCTGCGTCATGTGCGCCTTGATGTCGTCCACCTCGCCACGCAGCCGGTCTGCCACCGCGGCAATCTCCTTCACCGCCGCCGCGCTGGCGTTAGACCCGGTGTCCGCCAGCGACCGCGCGCGCGCCGCCACCGCTGCCGCCACGTAGTCCGCGTCGCCGCCTGCAGCCGCCACAGTAGGGCTAGCGGCGGTGGATGGTGTGCCGGCCGCCAGAGCCGGGGCGCCCTGCAGCGCCGCCGTGACGGCACGCAGCCGGTGCGCCAGCCGGTCCGTGTCGGCTTGCAGCGCGCCCTGCCGCTCCGTCAGCTCGCCGCCCAGCGCGCGGTCGGCATCCCACGCCTCCCGCATCACCGCCTCCTCCGCGCTGCGCCGCGCGCGTGCCACGCCCGCCAGCTGCTCGCGGATGAGCGACAGGTCGGTGTCAAACGTGCCGCGCTCCGCCGCCGACGTGCGCGTCTCGCGCTCCCGGTTCAGCGCCGCGGCGGCAGCCAGGAGGCGGTCGCGCTCCTCCGTGCTGGCAGCCACCAGGCGGCGCAGCTCATTGTTGGCGCGCTCCCGCACCGCCTTCTGCCGCGCCAGCACATCCGCCGTCGCCGCCTGCGTCGTACTGCGCAGCCGCTTCATGGCGTCCAGCAGCGCGTCGCGCTCCGCCGTCAGCGCCGCCACATCCACCACTGGCGCGGGCGGTGCCGGCGGCGGCGGTGGTGGCGGGGCGGGCGTTGGTGCAGCGGCAGGCTCAGGGGCGGGCACCGGTGCCGGCACGGGTGCAGGCGGCGGCGGGGCCACCACCGCTGCTGCCGGTGCGGGTACCGGCTCCGGCACGGCCACAGGCGCGGGGGTTGGGGCTGGTGCAGGAGGTGCAGCAACAGTGGCAGCGGCGGCGACGGCGGCAGCGGTGGCGGCGGCGGTAGCCGCGCGCGCCTCATAGTACTTGCTGTCGGGCAAGTCGCGGGCGCCGGACGGCAAGCTGCTACGCTTGACGCGTGGGCCAGGCGCGGTCGGTGCCGGCGCGCTGGTGGCAGCAGCTCCAGCCGTGCCAGATGGCGCGGCGCTGCCGGACAGCACTGCACTGTTGCGGCGCGCGCGGGAGGCAGGCGCACCGCTGCCAGCGGAGTCGCCTGCGGTGCCCAGCAGGGTGCGTGCCGCCACGTGCGAGTGCACGCGGTCTTGCGGCAGCGGCGCGGTCGGCCGCGTGGGCGTCGCGGGCGCGTCACTCCCGCTCACGCTCTCTGCGCGCCGGAACGACTGGCTGCGCGCCAGCGGCGTCTTGACGACGGCGGGGAGCGTCGCGCCGGGTGCCAAGCTCATGCGTGACGCCGCCGCCTCTGCGTGTGCCTGCCCCGCGGGGCGCCACATGGTGAGGTGCAGTGGCGCACCGGCAGAGGCGCGCACGCGGTTGACGGCATCCGTGAAGCTGACGTCGGCGGTGACCATGAGGTCGGCTGCCAGCAGCACGTCGCCCACCGCCACCGGCGGCGCCACGCGGCTGCTGTCCGTCACCGCCTCCACCACCGGCAGGCCCAAGTCACGGTCATACGCCAGCGAGAGGGGCAGCAGCGCGCCACCCGCGCCCGCGGGCGCCATGTTGGCCTCAAACACCGCGCCCGCCGCGTCCTCCTCCCGCGCTGCCGCTTCCGCCAGCGCATCCAGGCGGCGCGCCACGCCCACAACATTGCCCAGCGCATCCAGCTGCACGGCGGGCTGGTGAGCAGCCACCCGCCGCCGCGCGGACGCCAGCACGCCGTCGCGCGCACGCAGGCGTGATGCGGCAGCGGCGCCGCCGTCCTCCGCCCCCGGCGCCCACGCCGAGGCGCGGCCGGCCAGCGTGGGCGAGCCTGACACCGCCAGCTTGCTGCGCCGCTCCCAGATCTCATCCTCCGCCGCCATGGAGGGCCGCCACAGGGTAAGGCGCACCGCCACCGGCGCAGCGGCCAGCGCCGCCACCACGTCGTCAAACTCCATGTGCGCCGCCAGCCGGCCGCCCACGCACATGACGCGGTCGCCCACCTCCACCACGCCCGCCAGCGGCGCGGCATGCACCTCCGTCACCATTGCCAGCAGCGTGTCGCGATCCAGCGCCAGCGAGATGCCCAGGCCGTCGGTGGCGTGCCGCCGCAGCTCCACGTCGTACTCCATGCCGTCGACGTCCTCGTACTCATACGTGACGAGGGGCGCGCCCTTGGATGGGCTGACGGGCGCTGCTGCCGCAGGCGCCACGCCCACGCTCGTCCCGCTGCCCGTCAGCATCACTGCGGCGGCAGGCTCCAGCGTGAACACGGTGGGGCGCGCTACCGCAGCTGCAGCAGCAGCAGCTGCTGCACTTGCAATGGCAGGGTCTACCGCCGCCGTGCGCCCAGCCGCCACCACCACCTGCGTGCCGGACGCGGGTGCCCGGCCGCCACCCATCACAACCACCGGCACAGGCGCCGGCGCCGGTGCTGGTGCCGGTGCCGGTGCTGGAGTTGGTGCTGGTGCCAGGATCGGCGGTGCAGGCTCAAGCGCTGCAGCAACGACCGGCACGTCGGGTGTCGGTGCCGCTCCTCTCCGCGGCGACGCCCGTAGCACTGCCGTCTCACGCCGTGCAGCCGCACCGCGCGCCAGCCGCTGGATGTCACGCGCGGCGTCGTCAGCCGACAGGCGCATGGCCTCCGGCGCGGACACGGGGGCGGCGGGGGCGGCAGCAGGCTGCTCTGGCGCCAGCGCGGGCGCCACTGGCACGGGCGCCACTGGCACTGGCGCTGGCGCTGGCGCTGCTGGCAACGGTGCTGGTGCTGGTGTAGGCTCGGGAGCAGGGGCTGCCTTGGGTGGCGTGACCGCACGCAGTGCCGCGCTCTCCCGCCGTGCCGCCGCACCGCGGATAATCCGCTGGATCTCGCGTGCGGCGGCCTCCTCGGCATCCACGGCAGGCGCAGGTGCGGGAGCTGCCGCTATGGGTGCGGCAGGGGTAGACGCGGCAGGCGCGGGCGCTGCCACTGCGGGTGCGGCAGGGGTAGGCGCGACAGGCTCTGGTACGGCTGCTGCTGCTGGTGCCGGTGCTGGCGCTGGTGCCGGGGCAGGCGCTGGTGCCGGTGGCTCTGCCGGAGCTGCTGCCGGAGCCGCTGCTGGAGCAAGTGGTGGTACCACGGCCTTGGGTGGCGACGCGGCGCGCAGGGCAGCACTCTCACGCCGCGCCGCAGCGCCACGCGCCAGCCGCTGGATGTCGCGTGCGGCAGCCTCCTCGGCAGCTGCCGCCGTCGACGATGATGGCGCAGCGGCGGCGGCAGGTGCAGGCGCAGGCTCCGCTGCGCGCACGACGGGTGCCGGCGCAGCGGCAAGCACAACAGCTGGCGACTCTGCCGCAGGGGTCGCGGCAGCCGCGCCGGTGAAGGCCTCGGTAGGTGCACGGCGGAACGGGATGTCGGCGGGCTTGCCGGGGCTGACAAAGGTGGTCGGCGGCGCGCCGGCGGCCGTTGGCATGGCAACGTGCACGACGTGAACCGGGTTGGCTGCCGCCTCGGCAGCCGTCACCTGCGTGGCGGCCAGCGCCGCTGGTGACACGGCAAGCATGGCAGGCGTCCGCACCGTGGCGCCAGGCGCCACAGTGAACCCGCCCTTGTTGCGCGGTGTAAGGCGGACGGCGCCATATGGCTGTGACGGCGGCGACGTGGGCGAGCGCGTCATTCCCGGCGGCGGCGACCGTATGGGTGTGGCCGGCGCCGCGGCGGCAGCACCACCTGCGGCGTCGGAACCCGCCGCAGCACCCCCACCACTACCACCACCTGCTGCAGCAGCCAGCGAGGGCGGCAGCGGTGGGAGCACGTACGGCAACGCGCTGGCGGCTTCCGGCGTCACAATGCCACGGCCCAACATGGCGGCAATGGAGGCCGGTGCCACCGCATCAAAGGAGGCAGGCGCCGGCTTCCCGCGAGTGGACCGCTTGGCATCGCTGCGTGGCACGCCGTCCAACTTGGGCAGCGGCGACAACGGCACCGCCTCTGCCGTGGACAGCGCCCGTCCGCTCGTGTCGTCACGCAGCACCGCGGGTGGCGCGGGCGGCGGTGGCGCCACCTGCGCTACTGCCGCTGACGACTTGCGGTCTGGCAGCGGGTCTGCCATGCCAGACGGCCGAACGGGGTCAGACGGCTTGCGGGCTGCCACAGCGTCAGACGCCTTGCGCCCGGCAGCTGCCGCCGCCGCCGCCATGCTGGCACCCTCCTCCGACGCCCGCAGTGCCGCCTCCGGCTCCACAAAGGTGACGGCAGGCGCTGGTGGTGCCGCCGGCGCTGGCGCAAGTGCTGGTATGGCCTCAATAGCTGCAGGCGCCGCAGCCACATCAACGGGTGCCGCCACCAAGTCAACCGGCGCTGCCACCAAGTCAACCGGCGCTGCCACCAAGTCAACTGGCGCCGCGAGTGCTGCAACCGGTGCCACCGCGGCCGCCACATCAACCGGCGCCGCCGCCACGTCAACAGGCGCCGCGGGTGCTACAATTGCCGCCACTGGCACAGCGCTCGGCGGTGCTGCAATATCAGGCGGTGCCGCGGCTGCCCGCATTGCGGCCACTTCGCGACGTGCGGCGCGGCCGCGTGCGATCTTCTGAATCTCAATGGCCGCCGCCTCCTGCTGTGACAGCTGCCGCGGCGCAGGTGCCGGCCGAGGTGCCACCACCGCGGCTGTTGGCGGAGCCGCAGGTGGCGCGACAGCCGGCGGCGGCTCAACGACAGGCGGCGCGACGGCGGGCGGCGCCACGGGAGCCGCAACAACAGGCGCCGCCACGGGAGCCGCAACGACAGGCGCCACCGCGTTGGCGGCATTTGCAGCAAGGCCCTTCCGCACCGATGCCCCGCGCACCAGCCGCTGGATCTCCCGCGCTGCTGCATCGTCCGTCATCGGCGTCTTGTCGGCGCCCTGGGCCGCAGGAGCCGCTGGTGGCGCCGGCGGCGCAGGAAGCAACGGGACCTCGGCTGGTGGCGCCGGCGGCGGCGGTACCACAGCAGCTGGCGCTGCTGGCACCTCCAGCTGTGCTGCCGGCGGCGCTGGCGGCGGCGGTACCACAGCAGTCGTCGCTGCCGGTAGCGCCGGTGGCAGCGGCATCGCAGTCAGTGCTGCCGGCACCTCCGTCAGTGCTGCCGGTGGCGCCGGTGGCGGCGGCACCACAGCAGTCGGCGCTGCAGGCAACTCCGTCAGTGCTGCCGGTGGCGCCGGGGGCAGCGGTACCGCGGTCGGCGCTGCCGGTGGCGGTGGGACCACAGCCGGCGGCGGCACCGCAGCTACATCAGCAGCTGGAGGCGGCGGGACGCCCACTGGGGCCGCTGGCAGTGCCGGTGGCGGCGGGGCCACCACTGCCGGCGGTTCAGCCGGCGCTGCCGGTGGTACCGGCGGAGGTGGTACGCCCGCCGGCGGTGCCGGTGGCACGGGCGATGGCGGGGCCGCAGCTACTGGCGGCGGGACCACAACAGCATCGGCGACTGGCGGCGGCGGGACGCCAGTCGGCGCTGCCGGTGGCGCCGGCGGCGGGACGCCAGTCGGCGCTGCCGGTGGCGCCGGCGGCGGTGGCACACCAGATGGTGCTGCCGGCAGCACAGGCGGCGGTGAAACGCCGGACGGTGCTGCCAGTGGCGTCGGCGGCGGTGGCACGCCAGTCGGTGCTGCCGGTGGCGCCGGCGGTGGCGGGACGCCAGTTGGTGCTGCCGGTGGCGCCGGCGGTGGCGGGACGCCAGTTGGTGCTGCCGGTGGCGCCGGCGGTGGCGGGACGCCAGTTGGTGCTGCCGGTGGTGCTGGTGGTGGCGGGGCCGCAGAGGGTGGCGGAATTGTCACCGGCCCAGCGGCTTCCACCAGGGGGTTCATGGGCAGCCCTGGCGGCGGGGCAACCGGCTTTGGCAGCACGACGGCAGACCCACCAGGCACAAGCGACGCAGGTGGTGCGGTAGCAGTTGGTGCTGCTGCCGCGGACGGCGGCGGTGCCAGACCCGGGGGCGGCGGCGGCGGCGCCAGAGCCGCAGTCCCGCCTGCTGTTGGCGGTGGCGGCGCAGCACTCCCAACCACCATTGACGCCGGTGGCGCACCTGGTGGTGGCAACGCGCCTGGTGGCGGTGCCGGCACGCCAGGTGGCGGCGGTGGCGCACCCGGCGGCGGCGGCGCACCCGGCAGCGGTAGCGCTGCAGGCGGTGGCCCTGCACGTGGTGCACCCGGCGGCGGCGGTGCGCCGGGCAGCGGCGGTGCGCCAGGTGGCGGTGGTGTTGGTGCCACAGGCGGCGGCCCTGCTGGTGGCGGTCCTGCTGGTGGCGCACCAGGCGGCGGTGGCGCACCAGGTGGCGGCGGCGTTGGCACGACAGGCGGCGCGACAGGCGGTGGCCCCGCAGGTGGAGCACCCGGCGGCGGTGGCGCACCCGGCGGCGGTGGCGCACCGGGCGGTGGTGGCGTCGGAGCAACCGGCGGCGCGCCTGGCGGCGGCGGCGTTGGCGCACCCGGCGGTGGTGGCGTGGGCGCAACCAACTGCTGAGGTGCTGGCGGTGCACCAGGCGGCGGTGGTGCACCAGGCGGCGGCGGCGTCGGTGCCACTGGCGGCGGCGGCGGGCCTGCAGGCGGCGCCCCCGGCGGCGGCGGCGCCCCCGGCGGCGGGGGCGCCGCCGGCCGCGGCGGCGCGACCGGCCGGCGCGGCC
>Ga0066256_1003068_pt1 | contig 16818 bp, 8 predicted proteins | sample ThiBio_1000_biof_FD_87107 | JGI IMG/M metagenome (GOLD analysis project Ga0066256, IMG submission 87107) | Wastewater bioreactor microbial communities from Cape Town, South Africa - Thiocy_expt_1000_biof (version 2) | ecosystem: Engineered > Bioreactor > Thiocyanate-remediating >...
GCCGAGTGTGGCGGGTTTGGGAGTGATGCGCGTGCCCCTTGCCGGCTTCTTTTGGGGTGGCCGTCCCCCCCCTTTCGTATCCCCCCAGGCCCCCCCCCCCCCCCCCCCCCCCCTCACACACACACACACCCACCCCCACCCCCTCCCTGCAGCTGGTGGCAGCAGGGTGCGAGTTGCTGACGGCGGTGCTGTACGAGTCGTCGGATGTGGCGTCGTCAGAGCAGATTGCAGGCGTGCTGCCGCCGGACCTGGACCCACGGCTGCGGTCGCTGGTGGCAGGCATCCTGTTTGCGGGGTTGCCCATGTGGCGTGAGGCGGCAACCGCCGGCCGCGTTGGCCCCGCCAAGGTGGTGGACAGCGCGTGGCGTGTGAGCGTGACAGACAGCAGCGACCTGGTGGCCAAGGCGGGTGACGCCAAGGTGGGCATTGACTTTGTTGTGCGCGACCCGCCCACCTCCACTACCGCCGTCCCCGCCGAGCGCACCGTGGCGGTGGAGTTGAACCACGCGTCGCTGGGCGCGCTGGTGGACGGCATGCGGCGCATCCGCGACCAGCTGGCGTCCATGCACTGATGATTGGTGAGAATGATTGATTGACGAGATTGCGTTTCAAAAAAGACACGGCGTCGTGGGTGGTGCGCGCGCCCGCCGCGCGTACCACCAGAAGCACACACATAGGCACCTAGAACTTGGGCGCGTGCAGCGGCACCATCGGCACGGGGTGCGACGCAAAGTACTCAATCATGCGGCCGCCCTTGGCTGCCACCGCCTCCGCCGTGATGCCCACCTTCTTGTACACCTCCAAGTACGGGCCAGAGTAGCCGAAGGTGGTCATGCCCACCGCCGCGTGGCCGTACCGGTCCCAGCCGTGCGTCGTCAGTGCCTCCACCGTCAGCACCGGCACGCCGTCCGGCAGCACGGTGCGGCGGTACGCCTCCGGCTGCGCTGCAAACAGCTCCAGACAGGGCAGGGAGGCGACGGCAACGCGCGCGCCGCCCGCCGCCGCGATGCGCTTGGCGGCATCGATGGCGAGCGACACCTCGCTGCCGGTGGCCGCAATGACGAGCGCCGGCTTGCCGCCCGCCGCACCCTCGCCGCCGCCCGCCGCGTCGGTGGTGTCAAACACGGTGTAGCCGCCCGTCATGGCCTTCTCGATGCTGCTGCCCGCCAGCTGCGGCAGGTTCTGGCGCGACAGCGCCAGGATGGCAGGCGAGTGCGGCTTGCCGATGGCGCACGCGTACGCCGCCGACGTCTCATTGCCGTCGGCGGGGCGGTACACGTACATGTTGGGGGTGGAGCGCAGCGCCTCCAGCAGCTCCACAGGCTGGTGCGTCGGCCCGTCCTCGCCCAGGCCGATGGAGTCGTGCGTGGCGACGTACAGGACACGGAAGTGGGAGAGGGCGGACAGGCGCACCGCGCCCATCGCGTAGCCAATGAAGTTGAGGAAGGTGCCGCAGTAAGGCAGCATGGCGCCGTACGCCGCCATGCCGTTGCACACCGCCGCCATGGCGTGCTCGCGCACGCCGTACCGGATGTACCGGCCGCCGCGCGAGCCCGGCTGGAAGTCTGCCGCGCCGCGCAGGTCGGTCTTGGTGGAGGGCGTCAGGTCGGCGGCGCCGCCCATCAGCTCCGGCAGCACGGGCGCGAGGGCGTTGAGCACGACGCCCGAAATGTTGCGCGTCGCGTCCGCCTTGTCGGTGCCCTTGTAGCGCGGCAGGCGGTCCATCCAGCCCGCCGGCAGCTCGCCGGCAAAGCGGCGCGTGAACTCGGCGGCGGCAGCGGGGTGCGCGGCGGCGTACGCAGTAAAGTTGGCGCGCCACGCCGCCTCGGCAGCGGTGCCGCGCGCGGCGGCGGCAGCGTACAGCGCCGCCACCTCCGCCGGCACCACAAACGACGCCTCCGGGTCAAACCCAAACGCCGTCTTCACCGCCTTCAGCTCATCCTTGCCCAGCGGCGCGCCGTGCGCCGCCTCCGTGCCCGCCTTCTTGGGCGCGCCAAAGCCGATGGTGGTGGTGACCTTGATGATGGACGGCTTGTCCGTCACCGCCTGCGCCGCCCGGATGGCCGCCTCCAGGCCGTCCAGGTCGCTGTTGCCGTGCGCCACGTGCGCCGTGTGCCAGCCGTACGACGCGTAGCGCGCCAGCACGTCCTCCGTGAAGCTCAGGTCCGTCTCGCCGTCGATCGTGATGTGGTTGTCGTCGTACAGCACGATGAGGCGGCCGAGCGCCAGGTGGCCCGCCAGCGACGCCGCCTCCGACGAGATGCCCTCCTGCAGGCACCCGTCGCCGCACAGCACGTACGTGAAGTTGTTGATCAGCTCCGCGCCCGGCTTGTTGAACTCCGCCGCCACCTTCTCCGCCGCGATGGCCAGCCCCACCGCGTTGGTGATGCCCTGCCCCAGCGGGCCGGTGGACACCTCGATGGCGGGGTGCAGCGTGTTCTCCGGGTGGCCCGCCGTCACCGAGTCCAGCTGCCGGAACTTCTTCAGCTCCTCCATGCCCATGCCCTCGTAGCCCGTCAGGTGCAGCATGGCGTACAGCAGCGTGCAGGCGTGGCCGTTGGACAGCACGAAGCGGTCGCGGTTGGCCCACTTGGGCGCGCCCGGCGCGTACGCCATGATGCGGCTCCACAGCACGTGCGCAATGGGCGCGCAGCCCATGGGCGCGCCCGGGTGCCCGCTCGCCGCCTTCTCCACCATGTCCGCCGCCAGCAGCCGCACCGTGTTGATGGCCTTCCCCTCCAGCCCCTCCACCAGCCCGCCCGCAAACACGTGCGCCCCGCCACCGTGCCCTGCCGCCGCCGCCGCCGCCGCCATGTTGGGTGCGTGGGTGGGTTGCTTGAGGTGGTGCCTCTCTGTTGGTAGGTGGGGGGTGTGGGTGTGGGTGTGGGACGAACAAGCACAATCTATGCGTCAGTCACCCACACACACGCTCGCACACACCCCACAGCTGCGCAAAGTGCACAACAGCGGTGTGACTGCCGCTCTGCTTCGTGTGCTACCACACTGCATTGCCGCGTAGAACGCAGCAGCCGCCACAGCAGCTGCTGGCCACAGGATGTACAGCAGCAGCTGCTGCTGTTTCCAGAACCACTGGTGGTGCCAGTGGCACCCAGCTCTGCTTCCAGGCGTGACGGCCGGCAACACCCAAGCAACAACACCAACACACCAAGGTCAGGGGTTTGGTACCAGCGTCAGTGCGTCAGTGAGTCAGCGTGGGCAGCCATGGTGTTGCGTACACCTCCCTCCCTCTCGTCCCCACCTCCCTCCAGTCATACCATCCCAGCCGTCCGATGACCCATTCGCCACCCAAGCGGCAGCGAGGACGCATGCAATCACACAAAAGGCGGCGGCAACACACACACCACCAACGTCGCCCACGTACCCGCCGTTGAAATGCGGCTGCCGTCGAGTTGCGCGCGTTGGCGAGGTGCCGCCAGCACCAGGCAAGCGAGTGGCTACGACTCCATCAGCGCAGGGGGAGGAGAAGGGATCGACGGAATCACCCGCATTCTGCAACAATGGCGGCGACTTGGCAGCAAATTCAAACACGGTCGCACGTGCAGTATGTCAGGCACTGCGGCTAGCTGCCTGCTATTCTGTGAGGTTGTGCCACTGTTGAGAAATGCGATGCGAAAGTTTGTTGGAAAAAACGGCCCCAGGTCACCGGCTAGCCCGCGTGAGAGATCAGCCGCACACTCTACTGGTACTGGTAGCTGCACACCACAACATAATGGTGCAAACGGCACCGGTAGCGGGCGGCAGTACTGTGGCAGGAAGCAGCTGTGGTGCCGTACTGGTGCCGCCTGCCCTTTTCTCCCGTGTACCACGTGTGGTATCGTTGCCGCCGCCGCCGCTCGTGGTAGTGGAAAGCAGGCAGTGGACAGAAGTGTGAGGAGTGATTGACACTGATTGAGTGGTGCCGAGTCGCTGACGAAGGTGACGACGGCTGTGGCAGTAGCTGCGAGAGGGAGGAGGAGCTAGCGTGTGCAGGCAGTGTGTGGGAGAGCAGCGTGGGCGAGTAGAGCAGCGTGCAGGCAAGGGAGCAGCTGGCAGTGACACCAACCACCAACGGCTGCTGCCCGCCATCAACACACACACGGTGTTGCCGGGCCCGGGTACAATGACGATACGCCCCCGCGGGTCGGCAGCGGCGCTGGTGGTGGTGGCAGCAGTGTGCCTGGGTACGGGCGACGCGACATGGACGCCTGCCACGCCCGCCACGGAGGAGAAGCCGGTGTCGCTGTCACCCGTCCTGTTCCTGTCTTCCAAGACGCCGTACCACCATGGCATGGGCGCCGGCCTGTCGGCTGCCGCGGCAGCAGCGGCGGCAGCTGCAGCGACGGCGGCAGCAGCGGGGATTGACCCCGCCGGGCGTGTGAATGTGACGGAGGGCATGTCAGCGGTGGGCGGCGGCGGCGGCGGCGCACCTGTGTGCCGGCTGTTCCACCTGAACCACCTGGGGCGGCACGGGTCGCGGCATGGCACCAAGCTGGACAGCGCGCTGCGCGTGCGCGCGGTGCTGCGCATGGCGCGCAGTCTGGCGGCGGAGGCGGCGGATGAGGGCGGCGACAGCAGCATGCCGGGCCTGCAGGCGGCGGGCGCGGCGGCGACGGAGTGGGTGGAGGAGTTCCTGGAGCGCGAGGCGGGCGTGCTGGGGCGGCTGACCGAGTCGGGGCGGGAGGAGCACCGCGGCATTGCGGCGCGCATCGTGGCGCGGCATGGGCCCACCATCACCTCCTGGCTGTCGCTGGGCCGCACCACCGTGCGCGCCGAGTCCACATTTAAGGGCCGCGTGATGGCCAGCCGCGATGCCTTCCTCGAGTCGCTGACGGCGGCGCTGAACGCACTGGCCGTGCCGGACGCGGTGGTGGAGGTGGTGAAGCGCGACAACGCGGGCCTTCCGTGTGAGCCGGACGCGGAGGTGGCGGCGGGCGGCGGCGGGGATGTGGAAAAGCGCATGGCGGGCGTGCTGCGCGAGTACAGCAAGCTGCGCTTCTTTGACACCTGCATCGCGTACCTGCGGTTCAAGGAGTCGAAGCCGTGGGTGGCCAGCATCGCGCGCTTCCTCGTCAACGCCACGCGGCCGGGCAGCCACGAGGACCGCTTCCTGGCGCAGATGATGACGACGGAGGCGCGGTGGCTGCTTGCCACCGAAGGCCTGCCGCTGCGCCCCGAGGACCTCGCCTTTGACGGCCCCGTACGCGACACGCCCAAGATGCCGGCGCCCAAGAAGGAGAAGGAGAAGGAACGCGAGGCAAAGGAGCGGGAGAAGGAGAAGGAGCGGGAGCGGGAGCGCGAGAAGGAGCGGGAGAAGGAGGCGGCGGGCGGCGGCGGTGGCGGCAACAACGGCGGAAAAGACAAGGGCAAGGATAAGGACAAGCAGCGGGGCGGCGGCGGGGGTGGCGGTGGCAGCGGTGGTGGAGGGAAGGAGCGCGAGCGCGAGAAGGAGCGCGAGAAGGAGCGTGAGAAGGAGCGCGAGCGTGAAAAGGAACGCGAGAAGGAGAGGGAGAAGGAGCGCGAGCGGTGCCGCGGCAAGGACAAGGAGAAGGACAAGCGGTGTCGGGAGCTGGCGGCGGCGACGGCGACGGCGGCAGCAGCGAGTAGCAGCAAGAGCGCCAGCAGCACGCCGGTCATCAGTACTGCAGCACCACCGCCGCCACCGCGCGTGGAGGAGGTGGAGGGTGACGGCGGGGAGGGGGATGAGGCTGACGATGTGGGTAGCAGCGCCGGCGGCAGCGGTAGTAGCAGCACCAGTACCACCAGCAGCAGCACCTACAACGGCAGCGGTGGGAACAAGCAGCTGAAGACGGTGCACACCGCCAGCGTGGTGTCAGACTTTTATGAGCTATGCCAGGTGGAGGCGTCGGCGCACGGCATCGTGGACAAGCTGTGCAGCCTGTTCAGCGGCACGGCGGGTGGCAGCAGCAGCGGCGGGGAGGCGGGCGGACGGGCGCCGCCGTCGCACTACATGCTCATGCGCAAGCAGGAGCTCATCCACGACATGTCTGACTTTTTCAAGAAGGGCGCCGGCTCGCCCACCGCGTTTACCATGGCGTGCGTGCTGGTGGAGGACATGCTGACGGCGGCGGAGGCCGCCATGGCGTCCAACGGCCTGTCCGCGCCACTCATGCACCTGCGCTTTGCGCACGCTGAGACCGTCATCCCCTTCCTGGCGCTGCTGGGCGTGTACGAGGACAGCAGCCTCATGTCGCGCCACGCGTCCGGCCCGCTCACGCCCGGCCACAGCTCGCTGTCGGTGCTGGAGGCGCACTACATTGCGCAGCTGGACGGCGGCACGTCGCACCTGCTGGACTCCGTGTCGTCCGCCGCGTGGATGCAGCTGGCGGAGCTGCGGCAGCATGCGCCGGTGTACCTGCACGAGGCGCTGCCGCTGCTGAAGCACACGTTGTCGGGCGCGCGCCTCTCCCCCATGGCCGCCAACGTGCAGCTGGAGACGCTGGACTGCGGCGCGCACACCGCCGCCACCACCTCCCACCGTTTCTGGCTGCGCCTGCTGCACAATGAGGACGCCGTCCCCTTCCCGCCCTGCGACCCCTCGCGCGGCGGCATGGCGGTGCCGGGCGGGCCGCCCATGGCGTGCCCCTTTTCCATCGTGGCGGAGTACTACCGCAAGACGGTGTACGCCAAGCACTCGCTGGGCACCTGCAACGTGAAGGACTGGGTCAGCCTGTGCAAGGGCTTCCACGTCCCGCTGTGCAGCGACATGCCCTCCGCCGCCACCAGCGCCACCAGCGGCACTGGTGCCGCCACTGGTACCGCTGGTGCCGCTAAGCGACCTGCCGGGTCGCCCAACCCTGTCGCGGCCACTACCACCACGTCGTAGGCCTCTAATGTTATGTGTACTTGCGGTTGGCACCGTTTTGTGTGACGCCTTCCAACGTGTGATTGACACGCACGTCTGCGGTTGGCATTGCCCCCGTGTCTACGTGCCATCCTCCTTGCACCGACGCGGGACCGTCGATATGCTGATAATTTAGCTCTATTAGAAACTATTGTGTGTCCGATCGTGTGTCCCTCGTCGGCCGCCCAACTGCGCGCCGGTGCGCACACGCGCTTGCCTCAATTGAAAGGCCAATTAGAAGAATGAAGCGTCAGCACACGTTGATGGGGCGGTAGCGCGCCGCAACCGTCTGCGTGCCCTCGTGGCCAGCATACCCGGAGCCGCCGGCAGCCAGATGGATGGCGTCCCCCTTGCGCACGGCGGCGCTGCAGGTGCAACAGGCGGCGGCGGGCGCCACAAATTCGGTGTAGCAGGTGCCGCACAGCACGTGGCCACAGGAGCGCAGCGCCACCGCCTTCTGGTACACAATGGCTTTCAGGCAAGAGGGGCAGGCATACCGCCCCGTGCCGGTTGCACCGTCCGCGGCACTCGCGCCGGCGCCGGCAGCGACGCCCGTGTCATCATCGTCGCCCGACGGCGGTGCCGCCAGCTTCAGGTGCACCGTCACCAGGTCCTTCAGCCGCAGCGGGCCGCCCGCCACAGGGTCTTCTGTTCCCGCTGGCGCCGCCTTTGGGGGCGCGACGGGCGCCGCTGGTGCGCTCGCCGGGTGCCAGAAGCTGGTCCGCGACACCTCCCCACGCCGCTCCTCCACCGTCCGGCTGTCTATGCGTTCCGTGGTCGCCGCCACCGCCGCCGCCACCGCGGCAGCGCCACCCTTCACCGCAGCAGCGGCGGCGGCGGCTGCCGGCACGGTGACAGCGGCAGCACCAGGCGCAGACGCGGCGGCGGCGGCAGCGGCTGCGGCCAAGGGCGTGGCGCTACTTGCTACAGTGCGGGTTGACACAACGCTGCCCCCCAAGGAGGCAAACGCCGCCACCCGCGCCGCTGCTGCCGCATCTACCTCTGCAGCTGCCGCCGCTGCACCGCGAGCCGCCTCTGCCGCCACCGCTGCGCGCGCCTCATTGACTGCCTCCCGCTGCGCCAGCAGGTTCTTCAGGATGCACTCGCGGCAGTACAGCAGGCCGGCGGGGCTGGCCACCGGGTCAATGGCGCGTGCAAGGCACAGACCGCAGTCGCCAAACCGGCGCTGGCTGTCCGCACCCAGCCGCAGCCGCAGCGTGCCATGCTCGCCCCGTGCCTTGGCGCGCTCGCCCGACGTGAAGAACTCGCGTGTGTTCGCTGCCTTTGACTTCTTCCCCATGGTGTTGGTGGTGGGTGGTGGAGGTGGTGTTGGTGGTGCTGTGGTACACACAATAATCAATGGCTGGCACTGTATTGGCAGGTGTTTACAACCCACAGTTCGCAATGCTACTGCAGTGTCATACAATTCCCATGCTTTATGGCGCCGCGCATCCGCTGCATTGTAATAATATTGCAGGCACTTTGGCACTGGGGTCACAGCCGTTGGCCTGGCCTGCTGCTCACGCTGACGTGGTGCGGCCTTTTGCCACTGGCAGCAGCCTGCAGCAACAAGTGCCGCGGGGTGGCACCACACCCGCACTCTCCGTGGTGCGGCATCGGGGTGCCGGGGCACGAGTTCTCTCAGTGCGGTGGACCTGGCGGGCTGGCGGGCTGTGGCGTAGCAACACCGTCACACATTGGCGAGTTGTTCAAACAGACAACGACGCGGATGCCCTATGCCGACAGCGACTTGATGTAGTGGCCCACCTGGATCTTGATGTACTCGCGGTCGTGCGGGATGTACATGCCCGTGGCGGCGTGCTCCCTGCAGGCGGGGGTGGGGTGGGGTGGCAGGGTGGAGGTGGCAGGTGCGAGGTGGGAATGGGTATCATGGCGGGGATCCAGCACAGTGCACCCCACCACCCCCCTCCCCCCAAACACACACGCGGCAAGGGGGCACGCACGTGAGGCAGGAAATGTCATGCAGGGTGTCGATGAAGGTGTTAATGTCCTCCAGCGTGTACGACAGGGTGGGCCGGTGCGTCAGCAGCGTCTTGATGGCATCCTCAAAGATCGCCACCACGCCCTCCGCCATCGCGCGCACGCCCACGTAGTCGTAGTAGCGGCGGCCCCCGATGGCCTCCGTCTGCTGCATCAGCATGATCACGTGGTGCTCCGCCTGTATGATTGGGGTTGGGGGTGGGGGGTGGTGAGCGTCGGGCGCGTTGCTGGATGTAGGTTGGAGGTGCGCCTTTGCGGGGCAGGCACGCACCATCTTGTCAATGAAACCCACACGCGTGCTGCACAGTCGTCACTGCATTGGGCATGGCGTGGGGTGTGGGGGTGGGTGTGCAATCGAAGCGGCTCGTAGCTATCGTCACCAAAGCGACCACCACGATGGTAGCCAAGAGTGAGGGGGGAGGAGGGCGAGTATGTAGGGGAGCAGCACCACCTCCCACGCCGCTTCCAGGCAAAACAACGCCACCACTGCACCAATCCCTACGCATACACACCTTTGGGCACAAATTTGGCGTCGCGGGGCGTCGCCGGCGCAACTTTGTGCAGCACCAAGTCACCCCTCGCTACCCCCTCGGCACCGATTTTTCCACCTGGCAAGCAGTGCCAACGCCACGTTTCATTCGGCCCCGTTTCGAGCGGCACGCACAAGGATTTCGCGGCCACGGGCCAGACACCACGCTGCCTGTCACATAGTACTGTGTTGCCGTGTCGCAGTCGTGTGCCGAGACGCGTCCCTGCCTGCGGGATTAGCCGCCAAACCACCCCTCTTCACGTACACTCCCCTCTCGCCTCCACGCTCAGTCACCACACCCGCTGCTGACGCAGAGGCCCAGAGGGGGTGAGAGAGGTGCCTGTTGGCGGGTGGGGAGGGACAACGGCGCCGGCGCACGTAAAAGTAGGCATGGCGCATGGCGCGTAGGGGTCAACCAACCTCATCTTGCCGGTGCGAACCCCGTCCCGTAGCCGCCACCTACCACATATCCTCGTCTTCTTGTTGTATTACCACTCTGGGTTGCCCCCCTTTTTCCACCTCCTCTACCTCTCCTCCTCCTCTCCTCTACCTTGTTGCTTGCTGTCTGCCATCTGGGTTCTATCTCGCTCGTTGCTCACTCAACGCCTTGCCCTCTCTTGTGGTTTGCAGCCTCCACACATACACACGCTTGCAGGTCGCAGGTGGCAGGTAGCAGGTGGCCAGGGGAGGAGGGCAGAGTGCTGCCCCTCCCCTCTCGCCCATTACATACCAGTACACCCAACGACGGGCGGGGAGTGTTTGTCCCCCCAGCACACACCTCACCCTCATGTCGTTCCTGTTTGGAGGCGGCCGAAAGGCTGCCGCTGCAGCAGCCGCTGCCACCGCCGGCGGGGCCACTGGCGAGGCGTCCACGAAAGGAGCAGCAACATCAACACCAGCGGCAGCGCCAGCGCCGGCACCTGCGCCAGCGCCAGCGCCAGCGCCGGCGCCTGCAAAGCAGCCGTCAGCGGCACCGCTGCTGCTGGGGTCGTCGTCACCGCTGCACGGCGGCGCCGCGGGGCCGGCGGATGAGGCATTTCACGATGGTGGTGGTGACGGCGGCGGCAGCAATGGCACCAGTGCCAGTGGCAGTGCCAGTGCTGCCGCTGGGGCGGGGGAGTACTCTGGGTGGCTAACGAAGCGGTCGGTGCGCGCGGCGGCGCGCGATGATTGGAAGCGGCGGGGGGGGGTGCTGAAGGCGGGGGCGCTAGCGTACTATGGGAGCGACCGGGCCCAGCGGCCGAAGCACGGCATGAAGCTGACGCCGCGCTCCCGCGTGGGCCGGTGGGGCTGCCACCGCGCCCATGGGATGGGGGGGTGCCTGGGCAGCGGGGCGGTCTACGCCGCGGCTGAGACGCCAGAGGGCGGGGATGGGGGGGTGGCTCGCGTCAGCGCCGCCATCGACGCGCTTAAGCCGCCGCTCACGACGGACGAGCGCACCATGCGCGCCACGGCGCTGGAGGGCACGCGCCGCGCGCGCGATGCCATTGAAGCCGCGATGGCGGCTGACGCTGCCGCACGCGCGCCGCTGTACGCGGCGCTGCGGGCGGCGGAGAGCGAGCGCGCTGCCGTGTTGCTCACTCGCCGAGCGACTGTCCCGGACGGCGGCGGCGGCGGAGGCGCCGGTAGCAGCAGCGGCGGCGGCGGCGGCGGCGGCGGTGGTGGTAAGAGCGGCGTCTTCCGCTCCTATACGCGCGGCCCGTCGTTTGCATCGGCTGTGGATGGCGCGCTGGTTGTTGACAGCAGCGGCGGCGTCAGCGGTGGCAGCGGTGTGGTGGTGGGCGAGCTGACGCCCGCCTCTGCGGCGGCAACGGTGGCGGCGGCAGCAGGCAGCGTGGGCCATGCCGGCGGCAGCACCGCAGCGCGGCGGGAGGCGGCGGTGCTGTACTCGTGGGGATGCGGTGACGCGGGGCAGCTGGGGGAGGGGCGCCTGCTACCCGACGGCGTGGCGACGCCCGCTGTGGTGGAGTTTTTCCGTGGCAAGAATGCGGCGGTGGAGGCGCGGTGCGGCGCGGAGCACGCCGCCGCCATCAGCTCGGAGGGGCGGCTGTACGTGTGGGGTAGCAACTCGGCGCTGCAGCTGGGGCTGGAGCGCAATCGCGTGCCGTACAGTGGCCGTCCGCTGCTAGTGTCAGCGCTGAAGGGCGTGACGGTCATGTCAGTGGCATGCGGCGCCACCCACACGCTGGCAACGGCGGCGGGCGGCAGCCTGTGGGCGTGGGGTACCGGCGCGCTGGGGCAGCTGGGGCTGGGGTCTGCGGTGGTGGTCCAGGGCGCACCAGCGCGTGTGCCCACCCCCACCCCCTTCACGCGTGTCTTTGCGGGCCGCTACGTGTCCGCTGGCCTGGATGACGACGGCGCGGTGCACGTGTGGGGTGGCAGCGAGTGGGGCCGGCTGGCGCTGGGCCCTGACTACTGCGCCACGGGCGGCGCGGTGTGGGAGCCCACCAAGGTGCCCGCGCTGGCAGACTTTGTGACGCACCAGGTGGCGCTGGGCGACAACTTCTCTGCCTTCCTGGTGGACGACGGCGAGCTGCTGGTGGCGGGCGCGCTGGGCGTGTCAGTGTCTGCGTGGTCAGCGCGCCGCGCCCTCCTTGCCTGGCCACACTACACCGCCACCTTTGAGCGCCGGCCCGTCGTGTCACGCATCGCCGCCGGCCGCAGCCACCTGGCGGTGGTTGCCGGCGGCTGCCTGTACATGGCGGGCCGCGGCGCGCTGGGCCTGCCACCCGCGGCAGCGCCGCCAGGTGGCTGCGGCCCTGACCCCATTGCCACCGCCACCGACGAGCCGCGCCCCGTGCCGGCGCTGGATGACGTGGGTGTGGTGGATGTGGCTGCCGGCGCGGGGCACACGCTGGTGCGGGCGGCGGGCGGCGGCGTGTACGCGTTTGGGGTGAACCAGCGCGGCGCGCTGGGCATGGGCCACTGTGGCGACATGGCTACCCCGGCACCCCTCCTGCTGCCCCCTGGCATGCGGTTTGTGAAGCTAGCTGCTGGCGCTGACTTCTCCCTTGCCCTCGCCCTGCCTGGCGCCGTCACGCTGCCATCCCTGCCTGACGCCACCTCCGCCCTCGCTGCCTCTGCTCTGCGCGAGCCTGACGTTGTGCCGTCCCGCCCCGCCGACATGCCGCCCGCCGCTGCCACGCCTGCCGTCGCCTCGGCAGCCGCAGCAGCGGCAGCGGCTCCGATAGCCGCTCCGGCCACGGCACCGGTGGCTGCTGCTGCCGCGGCGCCTGTTGTGAGCGTAGTAGTACCGGCAGCTACCGCGGTGCGGCCAAGCGGCGCGCCACACTTCTCTTTGTTGCCGCCCGCCGTCCTCTCGCCGACCGGCGGATCTTCTGCACTTGCCTCGCCGACCCTGCCGCTGGGTGAGCGCAACTCGCGCGTGGCTGCCCTGCTGTTGCGTACCGAGTCGGGTACCACCATGGCGGACGTGGTAGCGCGCCGCAGCTTTGCGTCGGCTGAGGAGTTTGGCGGCGGCGGCGGCGGTGCGCCGGCGGCGGCAGGCCGCAGCACGCTCGGCCGCGCTGCCAGCGGCGGCCGCTCCACCTTTGCACCCACCATCGTGCCGCCAGACGCCATCCCAGACGACTTGGAGCTGCCAGACATTGTGCTGCCGCCGGTGTCTGCTGGCGCGGGCGCCACGGTAGCGGTGCCGCCCCCCGTGGTGCCACCGCCGCCGCCGCCGTCTGCAGCCCTCCCGCCGCCGCTCCCCACCCAACCACCTGTACCTGCGCCTGCGCCTGCGCCCGCACCTGCACCGGCATCTGCACCAGCACCCGCACCCGCACAAACGCCGACGCAGGCGGCGGCTGCCGCTGCTCTCACACGCGTGGGTGCGCTGCCGACGGTGATGGAGACGCCGTCTGGCAGTGACGCGTACCACGAGTCGCCCTCCAGCAGCGATGAGGAGGAGGAGTCGCTGACGGCGCGCGCCCAGCCGTCGTGTCTGCGCCTGCCACTCCGGCAGCGCCCAGCGCAGGTGCCGCGTCCGCCCTGGCCGCCTCCCTAGCCAACGGCGGCGGGGCGGCCAAGCCAACTGCGGGCGGCGCGACGACGACGTCAGACATGATCCTGCCGCCGGGCTGGCAGCGCTACCTGGATGAGGAGGGCGACCCGTATTACTTTTGTGAGGACACGGGGGAGGCGACGTGGCTGCTGTATTGGGAGCTGGCGGACGACGCGGGGTCACAGTACTATGTCAATTGCGAGACCGGCGTCACGTCGTGGGAGCGGCCAGAGCAGGGTGTCATCATTGTTGCCGAGAATTGATTCAGCATGATATGATATCGATGTGTCATGGCAATTAATAATTAATATTATGATAGTGTGGTATTAATTGATAATAATGTGTGTGTGCGTTGTTGAAGTGAAGGGGGCGTCATCATCACATATCAAGTATCAGGTGGCCAGCAGGGCGCGCTCAGCGTAGTCAAGCGCGGCTGCCACGTCTGCCATGCTCGGCCGGTTGGTGTCGCACTTCAGCAGCTCGGCGACGTCGTCATCGTCATCGCCCGCCAGCCCCACCTCCCGGTCATACGACAGGCAGCGGTTCATCACATCCAGCACGGTGGCCGGCATGGCGGCCAGCGACGTGGACGACAGCTGCGACAGCACGCGGCTTTGTAAGCGCGGCATGGGCGGCGGGAGGGAGCCGTCAGCGGATGATGACGTCGGGGGCGGGGACAGCAGTTCACTCACAATGCGCGCCCGCGTGTACCCCGCCCACGGCTGCCGCCCCGCGTCATCAAACAGCTCAAACAAGAGGCCGCCCATCATGTACACGTCGCCGCCCTGGGACACCACGTTGCGTAGCAGCGTCTCTGGCGCCATGATGTTGGCGGTGCCGTAGCCGTCCATCTCCACGCCATCGCTGGAGGACAGCCTGTGGAGCGCCGGCGACAGCGGCGGGCAAGCAGGCGCGCTGCCGCCCATACGGCGCGCAAGGTCCACTGCCAACCCCACGTCGCACACCTTGGCGGCAATACCCACGTTGCCACCGATGCCCCCCGCCAGCGCCGCAGCCGGCGCATCGAGTGCCAGCAGGATGTTACGGGCGGCAATGTCCCGGTGCGCCATGCCAGCAGCGTGGACGGCGGCAACGCCGGCGGCGGCGTCGCGCGCCAAGTGAATACGCGTGGCGGTGTCATGCAAGCACGCCGCCGACACGGCGGCACTGGCGGCCGCCAAGTATGCCGTCAAGCTGGCGGTGCCGCATGACGTCAGCAACTCGCGGCGGGGCGTCAAGGCCGCAGCAGCGTCCGCCACCTGGCGGGCTCGCACGTCCCACAAGCTGGCCAGCGCGCCGTGGCCGTCGCTGCCGGCGGCGCGGTCCAGCGCCGCGCGTAGGGAGCCCAGCGGTAGGTACTCCAGCGCAATGAACGGCGCGTCGGGCGACCGGCAGGCGCCCAGCAGCGTCACAATGTTGGGGTGCTGCCCCAGCTGCTCGTGCACCGCTGCCTCGTGCAGGAACGCGCGCACCACCTCGTCGCCGCCATCGCCGGGGTGTACCAGCGGGCGCTTCACGACGCACGCGCGGCCGTCTGCCATGGCAGACAGGGACACCTCGCCATGCCCGCCGCGCGCTAGCGGCAGGCAAAACGCGTCCAGCAGCAGGTCGTCCTGGCTCATGGCCACGCTGGCCGGCAGCTGTCCCACCTCCACTGCCACCGCGCCATCGTCCGCCACTGTCGCAGACGCAGCATCCGCGGCTGCCTCGCTTGCCGCGTCGTCAGCGCTGGCGGATGGCAGCGACTCGGCGCGCTTCATCACGACTGCACCACCTGCGCCAGCCGCGCCCGTGCCCACACCACTCACCGTGTGCTTGCTGTCGTCCGGCCCCGTGCCCAGCCCATGCATGCTGGCCTCCCACACAAACGTGGCTGTGCCAGCGTCGCCAGCGCGCGCCAGACGCGCCGCCGTAGCAGCCGCACGTGCCACGTTGCGCCGTACCACGTCCTCCGTGTCCACGTTCAGCTGGAACACAAACGGCACCGCCTGCGTGCCACACACCGCTTTCACAACGCATCGGTGTGCGCCCAGCGGCGCTGCCGCCGCCGCCACCACCGCAAACTCCGCCTCGTACGGCTCGCCGTTCCACACAAAGTGGCACACGGCGTCCGGGACGCGTGACGTGGTGCCCTCCATGCTGGGCACGCGCGTCAGCAGCGCTGCTGACGGCGGCGGTGCCGCGGACGTTGTGGTGGTGGTGCCCGGCACAGCGGCACCGCGCACCAGCCGGCGTGGCGTCAGCCCCAGGTGGCGCGCCGCGGTGCCCGCCACCTCCAGGTACCGCAGCTTGTGCGCCGCCGCAGCGGTGGCCGGGGCGGCGGCACGTGGTGCCGTCGGCACCGGCAGGGACAGCGCGGCGTCGTCAATGGTAAACACACCGCGCGTCAGGTACAGCGCCAGCGTGACCAGCGCGCCGTGGCGTGCTAGGAAGGGCCGCTGCGCGTCGCCACGCCGCGTGCCACCGCCCGCCGTGCCCACCGCCCGCACCTCCCGCTCCTGCGCCGGCAGGTACATGTACACGCGCACGCGGAAGCGCTGCAGCGGTGCCACCGCCACCGGCGCGTACACACTCAACTTGGTGGCGTCCTCCCGCCCCAGTTGCGGCTCCACGTAGCGGTACACGCGCGGCGCGGGGGCAGGCGGTGCCACGGTGCCGGGAGCCGCTGGCGGCGCGGCGGTCTCCTCCCCTGCTGCCATGACGGTGTACACGACGGGGGCGGGGGCCGCGGCGGAGGCGGCGCCGCGGTCCTCAAACAGCGACGAGTACTCTGGTGCGGGGGCTTCGTCGCCACCAAAGGCGGCAGTGTACTCACCTGCCACCGTGGCAGGCGCTGCGGCGGCGGCCGAGCCAAACGCGCTGTCATAACCGGCAGCAGCCTCCTTGCTCACTGGGCCTGCAGACACCGACGACGCTGGGATGAGGCCAAATGCGTGCTCATACTCGTCGCCGGTTGCCGCCACTTCTTGCTCCGCAGTCTCCGCCTCTGTGGCAAACAGGGAGGAGTAGGCAGGCGGCGCGTCGGCGCTTGACAGCGATGTGTACACTGCCGCTGACGTTGCAGCTGTCGTTGCTGCCGCTGCCGCTGCTGCTGCTGCCGCCGCTGCTGCGGCTGCTGCGGGTGCCGCCTCTGTCGCTGCCGCGGGTGGCGCGCCCAACGAGGCACTGGATCCAAATGCATCCTCGTACGTGTCACCCGCGGCATCAAACAGGGAGGAGTAGTCGGGCGCATCGGCGGCAGGCGGCGCCAGCAGCGGTGTGTACTGCGGCGCCGCCGTGGGGGGGGGTGGCGGCTGTGGCAGGGGGGGGGGCCGCGCGGGCGCCGGCGCCCCCCCCGGGGGCGGCGGGGGCGGGCGCGGCGCCGAACGGCGGCCCACCTCCCCCGGCGCCCGGGCCCGCGGCAACAACACACCAGAC
>Ga0066256_1003071_pt1 | contig 16797 bp, 18 predicted proteins | sample ThiBio_1000_biof_FD_87107 | JGI IMG/M metagenome (GOLD analysis project Ga0066256, IMG submission 87107) | Wastewater bioreactor microbial communities from Cape Town, South Africa - Thiocy_expt_1000_biof (version 2) | ecosystem: Engineered > Bioreactor > Thiocyanate-remediating >...
GTATCTCAGTGGTGGCAGCCTCCGTAGGCGATGTTAGTGCCTATTACGAACGCTCTGGATTCACGCCGCCCAGGGGCGCGCCCCGGGGGGTGTTCGGGGGCGGTCCCTACTCCCCCGCCCACAGCCGCTTCTGGCAGACCGTGGACCGCCACGCCGTCGACGTCTTCTACGGAGCGCCCACGGCCCTGCGTGCGCTGATGCGCGAGGGCGACGAATGGGTCGAGCGCACCTCCCGCAAGTCGCTGCGCCTGCTGGGCTCGGTCGGCGAGCCGATCAATCCCGAGGCCTGGGAATGGTACTGGCGCGTCGTGGGCGAAGGGCGCTGCCCGATCGTCGACACCTGGTGGCAGACCGAGACCGGCGCGGCGATGATCACCGGCATGCCCGGCGCCATCGACATGAAGCCCGGCTCGGCCTCGCTGCCGATGTTCGGCGTCGTCCCCGAGCTGGTCGACGGCGAGGGCGCCCTGCTGGAGGGGCCGGCCGAGGGCAACCTCTGCATCGCGCAGAGCTGGCCCGGCCAGATGCGCACCGTCTGGGGCGACCACGAACGCTTCTTCCAGACCTATTTCACCCATTTCCGCGGCAAGTATTTCTCCGGCGACGGCTGCCGCCGCGACGAGGACGGCTATTACTGGATCACCGGCCGGGTCGACGACGTGATCAACGTCTCCGGCCACCGCATGGGCACGGCCGAGATCGAGAGCGCGCTGGTCGCCCATCCCAAGGTCGCGGAGGCGGCGGTCGTCGGCTTTCCGCACGACATCAAGGGGCAGGGCATCTACGCCTATGTCACTCCCAATGTCGGGATCGAGGGTGACGAGGCGCTGCGCAAGGAGTTGATCCAGTGGGTCCGCACCGAGATCGGCCCGATCGCCACGCCCGATGCGATCCAGTTCGCCCCGGCGCTGCCCAAGACCCGCTCGGGCAAGATCATGCGCCGCATCCTGCGCAAGATTGCCGAGGGCGACGTGTCGAACCTGGGCGATACCTCGACCCTGGCCGATCCCTCGGTGGTGGACAGCCTGGTCGCATCACGGGTGGGGTGATCCGCAAGGCTGGACATCCGCCGCCGGGCCACTAGGCCGGAGCAGACAATCGCCACGGGAGAGGGACCTTGGCCGGAAACATGCAGACGACCGCGCTTCAGGAATGGCGCGCCAACTGGGCGCTGGTGCTGGCCGCCTCGGTCGGCTTCTCGTTCTTCTCGATCATGCTGGCCGCGGTCGGCCTGTTCATGGGGCCGCTGGGGCAGGAGTTCGGCTGGAACAAGACGGTTCTCTCCGCCGGCCCCTCGATCGCGACGATCACCACGGCGGTCCTCGGCCCGGTCTTCGGGATGCTGGTCGACCGCTACGGCACCCGTCGCCTGGTCCTTCCGGGGCTGATCCTGACGATGGCCGCGCTCAGTGCCTTCGGCACGATCACCGGCACGCCGTGGCAATGGTATCTGCTGTGGTTCCTGTTCGGCTTCGTCGCAGTCTCGATCAAGTCGACCGCCTGGACCGCGGCGGTGGTCGGCGTCTTCACCAGGTCGCGCGGGCTGGCCCTGGGGCTGGTCCTGGCCGGCACCGCGGTCGCCTCGATCATCGTGCCGCCGCTCGGCAACTGGCTGATCGGTGCTTTCGGCTGGCGCATGGCCTTCGTCTGGCTCGCCGTGGGCTGGGGCGGCGTGACCTTCGTGCTGTGCTTCCTGTTCTTCTTCGACATCCACGACAGGAAGCATGAGTCGCCCGAGGCGGCTTCCGCCCAGGCCGCGGCCCAGGCCAGCCTGCCTGGCCTGACCCGTAGCGAAGGCCTGCGCGACAGCGCGCTATGGCGTCTCGCCATCTCGAACTTCCTGGTCATGCTGCTGACCATGGGCCTCAGCATCCACCTCTTTCCGATCCTGACCGAGGCTGGCGTGTCGCGCACCACGGCGGCCTGGCTGCTCAGCCTGAGCGGGATCGCCGGAATCCTCGGCAAGCTGGCGACTGGCGTGTTGCTCGACCGTTTCCGGCCCAACTGGATCGGCGGGCTGACCCTGGGCGCCTGCGCCCTGGCCTTCGCCCTGCTAATCGACGGCATCCGCTCGCCGGTGATGATCGTGTTCGCCATGCTGGTGAACGGCTATGCCTTCGGCACCAAGACCCAGATCACCGGCTACATGACGGCGAACTATGCCGGAATGAAGAGCTTCGGCTTCCTCTACGGCATCATGGCCGCGCTGATGGCGCTGGCCTCGGGCCTCGGGCCGTTCATGGCCGGCTATATGTACGATCACCTGGGCGGCTATGGACCGTTCCTGCTGATCGGCACGGTCGGCTGCGCGATCGGCGGCCTGATCATGATCAGCCTGCCGCCCAAGCGCGAGTTCAAGGACGAGGCCGAGGAGGAAGCGGCGTTGTTCGCCTAGTCCTTCCCGCTTTCCGGCCCTTCGCCGTACTTGTAGCCAAGGTATTTCGTCCGCACCGCCAGCCCGTCGATCTCGCCCGAGGCGAGGTCGCGGGTGATCTGCTCGATCTCCCCGCTGATCCGCGAGAGGCTTTCGGAAAGCTGCTCATCAGGCGAGCTGCCACCTTGCCGCTCGCCGCGCAGGTGCTGGGGGATGCGGGTATAGGTCGAGACGATGTCGGGCAGGGTCTCGCCGATCAGCTTGCGGATTTCGACCGCCTCGGAGCGGTTGTCGTCGAGGCCCTCGAGCTGGACGCCGAGCACGTCGAGCTGCCCGCCGATCCGGTCGACGATGCTCGCGGCCGGCGCGGGCAGGGCGGGGCGGCGGCTCTCCAGCCAAAGCTCGGTGTTGCCGACCAGGGTTCGCACGTCGCCGCGGTTGAGCGCGCCGATCTCGGGCACCGACAGCCGCGGCCAGGTTGCGAAGACCGCGACGGCGAGCACCCCGGCGAGGACCGCGAAGAACAGCCCGGTCAGCCCGATCCCGTTGAGCAGCAGCCCGGCGCCCATCGTCACCACGGCGATGGCGGTGACGGCCAGCGCGATCCGCACCGCCTTGCGCATGGCGTGGAGCCGCTTGCGCTCCGCCGAGCGCCGGCCGATCGATGGGACGCGCCGTCCGCCGGCCCGCTGCCGGGCGAGCACGGCCTGCGCGTCCGACAGGATGCGGCCGGAGGAGTCGGACATCACTCCTCCAGGCTCAGCAGCGGGCTTTCGCTGACCTCGGCCTTGGCCCCGGAAGCTCCTTGGGCGGCACCCTCGGCCCGGGCGATGTAGCCCTTCGACTTCTCGACCTCGTTCGACAGGGTGTCGACCGTCTGCTTCATCGCGCCGAGCGCCTTCACCTTGAAGGCGTCGATCGAATCCATCGTGTCGTAGATGTTCTGGAAGGCGCGCTGTAGGGTTTGCAGGGGAATGGTCGAGCTGGCCGCCTGCTCGTGGATCTTGGCGGTCTGGTCGCGCAGCAGGGCGCCGGTCGAATCGATGATGTCGGCCGTGGTCTTGTTGAGCGCGGTGATCTGCTGGAGCACCAGGCGCTGGTTGGTCATCGCCTCGGCCACGGTGACGGCGGTGCGCAGCGCGCCGACCGTGGTGGTGCTGGCGCGGTCGACGCCCTTCACGAGCTCGACGTTGTTCTTCTTGACCAGGTCGAGCGCGAGGTAGCCCTGGACCGAGACCGCCATCTGGGTGAGCAGGTCCTGGGTACGCTGGCGGGTGTAGAACAGGGCGCTCTCGCGGATCGCGCGGGCCTTGGCCGGATCGGTCGCATCGAGCTCGGCGGCCTTGTCCTCCAGCTTGGTGTCGAGCGTCTTGGAGATGTGGATCATCTGTTCGAGCTGGCCCATCGCCTCCCATAGCCGGGCCCGCTCGACATCGATCGCGGCGTTGTCCATCAGCAGCTCGTCCTTGCCCGAGGCGAGGTGGCCGAGGATCGACTGGATGTGGCCCTGTGCCGACTGGTAGGAGTTGAAATAGCGCTTCAGGCTGTTGCCGAAGGGGATCACGCCCAGGATCTTGCGCCCGGTCGAGAGCTTGCCTTGCTTGCCGGGATCGAGCGTCTCGACCACGCGGCGCAGCTCGGCGAGGTTGGCGCCGACGCCGCTGTCCTTGTCCATCGCCCGGACCGGGCGGTCGAGGAAGCGGTTGGACATGCCGGCGGCGGCCGCGATCTCCTTGCGGCCCATGTTGGTGAGCTGGTCGACCCGCTTGCCGAACTCGGGCGAGTTGACGTCCTGGGCGACGAGATCGGCGACGAAGGCGTCTGCCTTGGCCTCCAGCGCGGTCTTGTTCTCGTCCGACACGGGCACGAGCCCGGCGGCCTGGGCCGGGGCGACCGGGGGCACCGGATCGGGCGGGGTGAGCTGGATCGTCGGTTCAGCGGTCTGGGTGGGGGTGCTGGCCATCAGGTAAGCATTCCTCGCTCTGTCGGGGCCGCCAAGATGGGGGAACGCGGCCGGAACGGCAACTGTATTAGTTGCGCAAGACACGCCCGGCAAGCCGATCCTCGCGCGTGGACTTTCTCCGTCGATCGGCTAGCGATGGCCCTCACAGGCTAAGGGGCCGAGGAGAGGGGATTGCGATGAGCCAGTTCGGATTGACGCCGGCGCAGGAGTGGCGGCGTGGCTGGACGGTCGTCCTGGCCGCCTTCGTAGGCTTCTCGTTCTTCTCGGTCATGGCCGCGGCGACCGGCGTGTTCATGGAGCCGCTGGGGCGGGAGTTCGGCTGGAACAAGACGCAGACCTCCTCGGGCGTGTCGATCGCCGGGGTCATCACGGCGCTGGGTTCGCCGTTCTTCGGCATCCTGATCGACAAGTGGGGCACCCGTCGCCTGGCCTTGCCGGGACTGGTCCTGATGTCGCTGCTGACCGCCCTGTTCGCGCTGAACACAGGCTCGTTCGGGCTGTGGATCGCGATGTGGGTGACTTACGGCGTCATTTCGCTGTCGATCAAGTCGACGGTCTGGTCGACCACCGTCGCCGCCGGGTTCGAATCGGCGCGCGGCATGGCGCTGGGCGTCGCGCTGTGCGGCACGGCCTTCGCGCAGATGATCACCCCGCCGCTGGCAAACTGGCTGATCGCCAGCTTCGGCTGGCGGCTCGCCTTCGTCTATCTCGGGCTGGGCTGGGGCGGCATCGCGCTCGCCGTGTGCATTCCCTTCATGCACGACCTGCATCTCAAGGCGGCACGGCGCAGCGCGAGCGAGCCGGTCAGGCGGCCGCAACTGGCGGGGCTGACCGTCCGCCAGGCCTGGCGCGACCGCGCGCTGTGGCAGATCGGCATCTCGACCTTTCTGATGATGCTGCTGACGATCGGGCTGATGATCCACCAGTTCCAGATCATGGTCGAGGCGGGGGTGAGCCGCGCCAACGCCGCCTGGCTGACCAGCCTGTTCGGACTCGGCGGGATCGTCGGCAAGCTGCTGACCGGCCTGCTGATCGACCGCTATTCGCCCAACTGGATCGGTGGGCTGACCCTGGCCTCCTCGGCGCTGGCCTTCCTCCTGCTGATGAGCCAGTTCGCCACGCCCGCGCTGATCGTCGTTGCCATGGCGGTCAACGGCTATGCCTCGGGCACCAAGATCCAGATCACCGGCTATATGACCACGCGCTTCGCCGGCTTGAGGAACTTCGGCAAGATCTACGGGATGATGGCCGCGCTGACCGCGCTGGGGACAGCCCTGGGGCCGGTGGTGGCCGGTCGGATTCGCGACCTGACCGGTGAATATACCCTGTTCCTGGGGATGGGCGTGGTGGGCTCGATCATCAGCGGGCTGCTGATCATCACCCTCCCGCGCTATCCGGCCTTCGAGGAGGAGATCGAGCCGAAAGAAGCCGAGTCGCTCGCCCGGCCGGCGGCGCCGATCGCCGGGACCTGACGCGAAACGGGCGGACCGGCATGCCGATCCGCCCGCCTGCGACCCTGGGTTTTCCAGGAACTATTGCGCCGGAGGGCCTGCCGGACCCGGCTCGGCGGGAGTCGGCGACGGCGTCGGCGCAGGCTCGGGAGACGGCGTGGGTGTGGGCGAGGGCGTCGGGGCCGGCGTGGCAGCCGGGGCGTGGGCGTGCTTGTGGCCCGACGCCGGGGCCGAGGAGGACTGCGCGAGGGCCGGAGCGGCCGTCAGGGCCAGCAGCGAGGCGGCGGCAAGGAACTTCTTCATCGGTTTCTCCATGATGCCGCCGCCATCACCCGGCGCGCGACTTCGATGGCTAGAAGCCCGCGCGCCAGGAGGAAGTTCCCGTTCATCCTGCGTACAGATTTAAGCAATCTTTTGATATTAAAGGATTTATATGGAATTTTCCAGGGCGGGCCGTGCGGAAAATGCGGACGACTCGCAGCCCGACAAACCGCATCATTCTGCGCGCCGTCTTTGAAACGCGCCGGTTGGCGGCACGTTCCTGCCATGCATCCTGGATGCTGAAACAAGTTCAGCATGACGGATGGCGGCGTTTCTATGGAAGGCCCTAGGCTGCCAGGCTGTAGGGCTGGATTTCGCCGGTGAGATAGAGCTTGCGGGCCTTGGCGCGGCTCAGCTTACCCGAGCTGGTGCGGGGCAGGGTGCGCGGAGGCACCAGTTCGATCACGCAGTTCATGCCGGTGATCGAGCGGACCTTCTCGCGAATCTGCTCGTGCAGCTTGATCCGCTCGACCGGGTCGCTGACCCGACAGTGGACGAGGACGGCGGGCACTTCCTCGCCGGTTTCGGTCTCTACCGCGAAGGCGGCGATGTCGCCCTGGTGGAAGCCTGGCAGTTGCTCCACGGCCCATTCGATGTCCTGGGGCCAGTGGTTCTTGCCGTTGATGATGATCATGTCCTTGGCGCGACCGACGATGAACAGGTAGCCGTCGACCATGTAGCCCATGTCGCCGGTGTCGAGCCAGCCGCCGACCAGGTAGGCCTCGGTCGATTCCGGATCGCGGAAGTACGAGTGCATGACGCTCGGGCCCTTGCACCAGACCTTGCCGATATGGTGGTCGGGTAGGGCCTGGCCGTGCTCGCCGCGGATCTCCAGCGCCATGTCGCGCACGGCCTTGCCGCAGTTGACGATCGCCCGGTAGCGCGCCGGGCGCGAGAGGTCGCGCGGGCAGCCCGACAGGCGCTCCTCCTCGACCAGCTCGATCCGGATGCCTTCGCCCGGCGGCATCAGCGTGACCGCGAGGGTCGCCTCGGCGAGGCCGTAGCTCGGCAGGAAGGCGTCGGCGCTGAACCCGGCGTCGGCGAAGGCGTTGACGAAGCCCTGCATCACGTCGGGGCGGATCATGTCGGCGCCGTTGCCGGCGATCCGCCAGCGCGAGAGGTCGAACCGCTCGGCCACGTGGGTCTGGCTGGAGATGCGGCGGGCGCAGATGTCGTAGCCGAAGCTCGGCGAATAGGAGATCGAGTGGCCGGGGTTGCGGCTGATCAGGTCGAGCCAGGCGAGCGGGCGGCGGGCGAAGTCCTCGGTCTTGAGGTAGTCGCCCGAGATCTGGTTGGCGATCAGGCCCAGGAAGCAGCCGACCAGGCCCATGTCGTGATACCACGGCAGCCACGAGATGCAGCGGTCCTGCTCGGTGATGCCCATGCCGTGGCTATGCGCGGCGAGGTTGTTGAGCAGCGAGGCGTGGGTGACGGCGACGCCGTGGGGGAAGCGGGTCGAGCCGCTCGAATACTGGAGGTAGCAGATGTCCTCGGGGCTGGCCTCGGGCAGGACGCAGTCCACCGCGGGTTCCTCGGCGAAGCTCTCCCAGTCGACGCCGGCGCAGCCCTGGCGCTCGGCCGCGGCGCCCGCCATGGCAGCGATCTCGGCCGGATAGAGCAGGATGCACGGGTCCGAGCTGGCGAGCTGGACCGCAAGCTGGTCGATGTAGCTGTCCTTGGCGCCGAAGCTGGTCGGCAGCGGCAGCGGCACGGGCCAGGCGCCGGCATAGACCGCGCCGCAGAACAGCGCGGCGAAATCGGGTCCGGTCTCGGCCACCAGGGCGACGCGGTCGCCGGGGCGGATGCCGCGGGCGATCAGTCGCCGGGCCATCGCCAGGGCGTCCTCGCGCAGCTCGCTGAACGGATAGACCCGCGCCAGGTTGCCGCGCGGATCGTGGAAGTTCAGGCCGCGGCGGCCCTTGGCGGCATAGTCGATCGCCTCGCCGAAGGTCGCGAAATCGGAGAAGCGGCGCGGAAGCTCGTCTTCGTTCGGAGTAGGGGTCAAGGTGATGCTCTTGTCCTGCGGCTCGAGAACGGCGGTGTCGGTCATGTGCGATTACCCGTCTGCTTTTCGGTGCGCCGTTTGCCAGCGCTACCTGAACCGATCATGGCTAAAAGGCGATATCCCAAGAATACGCTGCGGGCCTCCCAAATCGGGGCCGACTGTGGCACGAATATGGCCAATGCCCCATTTCTCCCCCAAACCTACGCGCAAACCGCTAGATTCAGCACGGCTGGAGGAGCTGGCGCTGGCCTATGTCGCGCGCTTCGCGACGAGCGCGGGCAAGCTGGAGGCCTATTTGCGGCGCAAGCTGCGCGAGCGCGGCTGGGCGGCCGAGGGCGAGCCGCCGGTGGCGCGGCTGGTCGGGCGGTTCGTCGCCGCGGGCTATGTCGACGACCGCGCCTATGCCCTCGCCAAGGCCGGCGGGCTGCTGCGCAAGGGCTACGGCCGGCGGCGGATCGACCAGGCGCTGGGCGCGGCGGGGGGCGCCGAGGACCCGCGCGAGGAAGCGCGCGGCCGCGCCCCGGCGCCACCGCCGGGCGCCCCCGCCCCCGCCCCCCCGGCCCGGCTCTGGCCCCGATGAGGAGACGTGATGCACTCCCGGCGCTGCCTGATCGGCCTGGCGATCGTCCTCGCCGCCTGCTCCTCGCGGCAGGGGGCGGAAGCCCGGGCGGGCCCGCCGTTCGAGCTGGCGGTCCATCCCGAATCCGGTCTCGCCGTCGTGCCGCTGACGGTCCAGCGGGGGACGCGCATCCTGCGCTTCCGCGTCGAGGTCGCCGGCAGCAACGCCGAGCAGGCCAAGGGGCTGATGTTCCGGCAGAAGATGGGCGCGGACGAGGGGATGATCTTTCCCTCCGACCCGCCGCGCGAGGGCGTGGCCTTCTGGATGAAGAACACCGTGATCCCGCTCGACATCATCTTCATCGGCGCCGACCATCGCGTGCTCAACATCGCCGCCAACGCCGTGCCCTATTCGCTCACGCCGCTGCCGGCGGCGGGGCCGGTCTCCGGGGTGCTGGAGATCAATGGGGGCCGGGCGGCCGAGCTGGGGATCGTTCCGGGCGACCGGATCGATTGGTGAGTGATCCGACCTTGCCTTGGGGCGAGGTCTGCGGCTAACGCGCGGGGCATGGGACTCCTCTCGAAGATCTTCACCTGGTGGGACGGCGCCACCATCGGCACGCTGCTCAACAGCGGGCTGAAGGGCGAGCATGTCGGCACCGACGCGCAGGGCAACCGCTATTACCGCGCGAAGAAGCCCAAGAACGTGGACGGGCGGGAACGCCGTTGGGTGATCTACAACGGCGCCAACGACGCCAGCCGCGTGCCGGCCGAATGGCATGGCTGGCTTCATGGCACCTTCGACGGGGTGCCCGAAAGCTTCCTTCCGCCCGCGCGGATATTCGAGGTCGACTATACGCCGAACGCCACGGGCACACCGGCCGCCTATCGCCCGCAAGGCGCGCTGGAGCGCGGCGGCAAGCGCGCCCGCGCCACGGGCGACTACGAAGCCTGGTCGCCGGACGCCTGAGCGGTGAGGGCGCGGGCCCACCTTCTGCTGTTGCCCCTGCTGGCCTCCGCGCTGGGGCTGGCCGCCTGCAACAAGGAGCCTGCCGCACCCGGTCCGTCGCCGACCGACGTCCCCAAGGACGTCGCCGGCAACAATCCCAACCTCTCGGCGATCGAGAGCGACTACGGCACCCCGGTCAAGGACCGCGTCGGCACGATCGCGCTGCTCAACAAGCGCAACGATCTCATCACCGACCTCACGCTGAAGCCCGGCGAATCGCGCCGGGTCGGCAATGTCGTGGTGAAGCTCCAGACCTGCGAGCGGACCCTGCCCTGGGAAAGGCCCGCCGAGACCGGGGCTTTCGTCCAGGTCTTCGTCGAGGAGCGGGCCAAGGCCGGCGATCCCTTGCAGTGGCACAAGGTCTTCTCGGGCTGGCTGTTCAAGAACTCGCCGTCGCTGAACGCCGTCGAGCACCCGGTCTATGACGTATGGGTCAAGGACTGCGCAATGAAGTTCCCCGGCGAGGAGGAAGAGGCCGCGGCCCCGGCCAGCAGCGCCGCGAAGCCCTCGGGCAGCGTGAGCCAGCCCGCCGCTGGAGCGTCGCCCGCGCCGAGCCCGAGCGCGTCTCCCGCCGCCGCGCCGGCTCCTGCGCCGTCCCCGGCTGCCGAATAGCGCTGGGCTTCGGCCAGCCGCAGGCGGTATTCCGCCTGGCTGATCTCGACCGCGCCCAGCGAGGCGAGGTGGTCGGTGATGAACTGGCAGTCGAGCAGCTCGCACCCCGCTCGCCGCAGCGCCGCCACCAGCCAGGCCAGAGCCACCTTGGAGGCGTCGGTCGCCCGGCTGAACATGGATTCGCCGCAGAACACCCGGTCGAAGCCGACGCCGTAGAGGCCGCCGACCAGTTCGCGTTCTCCGTCCTCGCCGGTCTGCCAGCACTCGATCGAATGGGCGAGGCCGCGCTCGTGCATCAGGCGATAGGTCGCGGCGATTCGCTCGCTGATCCAGGTGTCGCCGCTGTCGCGGCGCGGCGCGGCGCAGCGGTCGAGCACGGCGGCGAAGGCGGCGTTGCAGGTGACGGCGAACTTTTCCCGGCGCACCGCCTTGGCCAGCGAGCGCGACAGGTGGAATCCGTCAAGCGGCAGGATCGCCCTCCGCCGCGGCTCGACCCAAAAGATCTCGGGGTCGTCGCGCGCGTCGGCCATCGGGAAGATGCCGCTGCGATAGCCGAGCAGCAGCATGTCCGGATCGATGACCGAGGGCGAAAAGGGCGAATGCATCCCGGACGATATAGCAGCAATGCCGGTAAAAACCTCCCCACACGCAACTCACACACACGAGGGAATTGCCCGTTGCCATGCTGCGCGGCAGGGGATAGAGGCGGCGGGCCTGCAGGAGTGTAGCTCAGTTGGTAGAGCATCGGTCTCCAAAACCGAGTGCCGGGGGTTCGAATCCCTCCACTCCTGCCAGCATCTTCCGCCAGTCTGCCGGGGAGCGGTGCCGCGTCGATGGATGCAGTTGAGCAGAGTCCGGCGCGCCGTTCCCCCGGCAACTTCCTGACCCGAACCCCCAATCCCCGCGAGAGCCTGGTCTACGGCGTGGTCCTCGCGCTGCTGGCCTCGCTGCCGGTGCTGGTGGCCGCTGTGCCGCAGATGACCGACTACGCCTCGCACCTCGCGCGCTACCACGTCATGCTCGACGGCGGGCGCAGCCCGTTCCTCGCCCGCTATTACGAGTTCCACTGGCGCTGGAACGGCAACCTCGGCGCGGACATCCTGATCTGGCCCTTCGCCAGCCTGTTCGGGCTGGAGGCGGGGGCGCGGATCATGACCGCGCTGATCCCGGCCCTGACCGGCCTCGGCCTGGTGACGGTCGAGTGGACCCTGCGGCGCCGGGTCGGTGCGGGCGCGCTGCTCGCCCTGGCGCTGATCTGGTCCCCGGCGCTCGGCATGGGCTTCCTCAACTTCTGCCTCTCGCTCGCCGCCGCGCTGTTCGCCTTCGCGCTGTGGGTGAAGCTCGAGGGCCGGCCCTGGCGCTGGGCGCTGTTCGTGCCGGTCTCGCTGCTCATCTGGCTCTGCCACATGTCGGGCTGGGGCGTCCTCGGCGTGATGGTCTTCACCTACGAGCTGCACCGCCGCCGCGACCTGAGCGCCTTCCTCGCCCCCTGGCCCCTGCTGCCGCCGGTCCTGCCGGTGCTGCTGCTCGGCGGCGCGACGCGCGGCGCGCTCGACTTCGGCAAGGCCCCGCTGGTCTACAAGACCGGCATCTTCCTCCAGGCGATGCGCGACCAGAACGCCGCGCTCGACACCAACAGCCTCTACCTGATCCTGCTCGTCTTCTGCATCGCCCTGGTCCTGCGCCGGGTCGACGGCCGCCTGGGAATCGCGGCGGTCCTGCTCGGCCTGCTCGCGGTCGTCATGCCGCGCCATTTCGGCGGCGGCGACTATGCCGACTACCGGCTGATCGGTGTGGCGCTGATGATCGGCTGCCTGGCGATCGACAAGGCCGGGCCGCGCTGGCTGCTGATGCTCGCCTCGCTGCTGTTCCTCGGCCGCCTCGCCGTGACCACCGAGGCCTGGGTGAGGACCTCGCGCGAGACCGACCGCATCCTCACCGTGGTCGACCGCCTGCCCGAGGGCGCCCGGGTCGCCGGCGCGGTCCTGGTCGAGCGGAGCGCCTGGGGGATCGACCCGCTCCAGCACCTGCCGAGCTTCGCCACGGTGCGGCGCGACGCGCTGGTCAACACCCATTTCGCCCTGCCGGGCATCCATATGCTCCAGCTCCGCGAGGGCGGGCCGGGCTTCATCGACCCCTCGCACCGCGTCTTCCACCGCGCCGGTCAGCCGGTCGACCTGTCCCGCTTCGCGCCCGCCCGGATGGCCGACTACCTGTGGTACGTTGGCAAGGTCGAGCCCGCCCGCCTGCCCGCCGGAGCCCAGGTGATCTACCGCACCCAGGGCTCGCTGCTCGCGCGGCTGGGCAAGCCGGTCCGTCTTGCAATTCCGCAACGCCAGGGCTAAGTGCCCACCGTCCTTCCGACATCGGAGAACGCGCTGCCCCTCCCGGTTGCCTCCCAGGCGCCGGGGCGGCGCTGTCCCCGTGGTCAAAGGCGATAAGGATTTTTTGCAAGATGGACGAGCGCGCAGCCAAGCCCAGGACGAGCCCCGGCGAATTCATTCGCCAGGTGCGCACCGAAGCGTCGAAGGTCGTCTGGCCCACCCGCCAGGAGACCGTGACCACCGCGATCTTCGTCGGGATCATGATGGTGATCCTGGCGGTGTTCTTCCTGGGCGTCGATTCGCTGTTCGGCGAGATCGTGAAACTGCTGCTGTCGCTGGCCGGATAACTAAGAGAGACACATGGCCCGCTGGTACATCATCCACGCCTATTCCGGTTTCGAGAACAAGGTCCGCGATTCGATCCTCACCGAGGCCGAGCGCAAGGGCCTGTCGCAGCTCGTCGAGGCGGTCGAAGTGCCGACCGAGACGATCACCGAGGTCAAGCGCGGCAAGAAGGTCCAGGTCGAGCGCAAGTTCATGCCCGGCTACGTCCTCGCCAAGCTGGCGATGAACGACGACGTCTACCACCTCGTCAAGAACACGCCGAAGGTGACGGGCTTCCTCGGCCCCAACGGCAAGCCGCAGGCGATCTCGGAGCGCGAAGCCGCCCGCTACTTCGGCAGCCGCGAGCAGGCCGCCGCCGAGCCGCGCAAGCAGGTCGTGGTCGATTACGAGATCGGCGATTCGGTCAAGGTCAACGCCGGTCCCTTCGCCAGCTTCAACGGTGTGGTGGAGGAGCTGGACTTCGACAAGAGCCGGGTCAAGGTCTCGGTCTCGATCTTCGGCCGCGCCACCCCGGTCGAGCTGGGCTTCGAGGAAGTCGAGCTGGTCCGCTGAGGCGGACCGGGCCGGCATCTCGCTACCATTCAGCATATGCGTCGCCCCGGACTTGATCCGGGGCCCCGCTTTCTTTCAGGCGCAGCGCCGCGAAGGAAGAAGCGGGATCCCGGTTCGAGCCCGGGATGACGATGGGCAGGTGGAGCGTCAGGAACGTAAGTTCCCCGCTTCCACAGCCCCCGATCAGACGCGCAGGTCGTAGAGATCGCTCCAACCCGGGTTGGCCTTTTCGATCAGGTCGACCTTCCACTGCCGGCGCCAACGCTTGATCCGCTTCTCGTGGGCGATGCAGTCGAGGATCGTCTCGCCGCGCTCGGCCCAGACCAGGCGGCACAAGCCGTAGCGCGCGCAGAAATCGGAGCCTGTCCCCTCGCGGTGCTGGAAGATACGCTGCGGGAGGTTGGCGGTGACGCCGATATACATCGTGCCGCGGTAGCGGTCGGCCATGATATAGACCCAGCCGCCAAGATTCTCCTGGTCCATCGCGGGGAGTGGGAGGGAAGCGGGACCCCGGGTCAAGCCCGGGGTGACGAGGGTGTGGTGGACGCGATCAGTATCCCTCATTCGTCGCCCCGGACTTGACCCGGGGTCCCGCTTGTTCCGCCGGTGCGAGCAGGCACTCCGCCATTGCAATCGCGCCGCTTTGCCGCTATCGGCCCGCGCTTCCGGGCAACCGGAAATCCGCGCGGGAGGGTCCCTGGGCCAAGGCTTCGGGACCTGCTTGACCGCTCACTCTGAGCCCCCTCGCGGGGGCGACAGGAAGAAAGGAGGCCCCTCGTGGCCAAGAAGATCGAAGGCTATATCAAGCTGCAGGTGCCCGCCGGCACCGCCAATCCGTCTCCGCCGATCGGCCCCGCGCTCGGTCAGCGCGGCGTGAACATCATGGAATTCTGCAAGGCGTTCAACGCCGCGACGCAGGAGATGGAGAAGGGCATCCCGCTGCCCACCGTCATCACCGTCTATGCCGACCGTTCGTTCACCTTCGTCACCAAGACGCCGCCGGCCAGCTTCCTCATCAAGAAGGCCGCCAACCTCAAGTCGGGCTCGAAGGAGCCGGGCAAGGTCTCGGCCGGAACGATCAAGCGCTCGGCGCTCGCCGAGATCGCCGAGGCCAAGATGAAGGACCTCAACGCCAACGACATCGAGCAGGCGACCAAGATCATCGAAGGTTCCGCCCGTTCGATGGGCCTTCAGGTTGTGGAGGGCTAAGACCATGGCGAAGCAGACCAAGAAGCAGAAGGCCCTGGGCACCAAGCTGGGCGACAACCAGAAGCTCTACGGCGTCGACGAGGCGCTGCAGACCCTGCGCGGCCTGGCCAGCGCCAAGTTCGACGAGACCATCGAGGTCGCGCTGAACCTGGGCGTCGATCCGCGCCACGCCGACCAGATGGTCCGCGGCATGGTCACGCTGCCCTCGGGCACCGGCAAGGACGTCAAGGTCGCGGTCTTCGCGCGCGGCGACAACGCCCAGAAGGCGCTCGACGCCGGAGCCGACAAGGTCGGCGCCGAGGACCTGCTGGAAGACATGCAGGCCGGCAACCTCGACTACGGCCGCGTCATCGCGACGCCCGACATGATGGGCATCGTCGGCCGCCTCGGCAAGGTGCTCGGTCCCAAGGGCCTGATGCCGAACCCGAAGCTCGGCACCGTCACCCCGAACGTCGCCGAGGCCGTCAAGGCGGCCAAGGGCGGCCAGATCGAGTTCCGCGTCGAGAAGGCCGGCATCATCCACGCCGGCATCGGCAAGATGTCGTTCTCCGACGAGGCGATCCGCGCCAACTTCGATGCCTTCGTCGACGCGATCGTCAAGGCGAAGCCGGCCGGCGCCAAGGGCAAGTACCTGCGCAAGGCCGCGCTGTCGTCCTCGATGGGTCCGGGCCTGAAGCTCGACGTGGCGGAAGTCCACGGCGGCTGAGGCTGGCCTAGCCCAAGCGAACACGAGAGGCCGGGAGGGGAAACCTTCCCGGCCTTTTCGTTTGGCGGCAGCCCGCTTACCGTCACCCCCTCCTCCTCACGTCACCCCGGGCTTGACCCGGGGTCCCGCTATCTTCGCGGCCAGGCGCCTCGGGGCAAGGAAGCGGGACCCCGGGTCAAGCCCGGGGTGACGGCCGGAAGGGGGCAAGCACTTGACTCGCAGGCCCGATTCGCGTCATTGCGAACCCGCGCTGAACACCTGTTCAACATTTGCATGGGAGATGCCCGGTGGCCATCCGGTTCGAGAACATCAAGGAATTCATCGGCTCGCGCGTCGTCTGGGACGACCGCGCCGAGCTGTTCACCCCCGAAGCCGCCGCGGCGATTCGCGCCAAGGTGGAGGAGCGCACGGTGCTCGTCTTCCCCGAGCTGAACCTCACCGACGAGGAGCAGCTCCGGATCACCGAGCTGCTCGGCCCCAAGCTGCGCCTGACCGCGCGCGACAACGTCCAGTCCAACGACGAGGACGTCTATCAGGTCACGCTCGATCCCAAGATCAACCCGCAGCCCGAATATGTGCTCGGCACCTTCTTCTGGCACATGGACGGCGTCTCGGTGGACATGCCGCCGCCCTTCGCCACGCTGCTGTCGTGCCGGATCGCGCCGGACAAGGGCGGCGAGACCGAGTTCGCCAGCACCTATGCCGCCTACGAGGGCCTGCCCGAGGAGGAGAAGGCCGACCTCGAGGGCCTGACCGCGATCCATTCGGTCAAGGCCAGCCTCGCCCCGATCGCCGACGCCATCCCCGAGAAGCACCGCGAGAAGGTGCTCGGCATCGGCATGGAGAAGGAGCACCCGCTGGTCTGGACCCACGAGTCCGGCCGCAAGTCGATGGTCATCGGCACGACCGCCGACCATATCGTCGGCAAGTCGGTCCCCGTCGGCCGGGCGATGCTGGTCCGCTTGCAGGAATGGGCGGCCCAGCCGGCCTATTCGCTGCGCCACAAGTGGACCAAGGGCGACTTCGTGATCTGGGACAATACCGGCGCCATGCACCGGGCGATCCCCTACGAGAGCTCGACCGGGCGGATGATGCACCGCACCTCGATCGCCGGCACGGAATCGATCGCGGCCTAAAGTCTGATTCAGCGCGGCTGAATCAGGTGCGGTGCCGGCCCGCTCCCCCGGCCCGACCACCCGACAGTGTAGGCTCTGGGTGGTCGGGCCGGGGGAGCGGGCCGGCACCGCCTCCACGCAAGGGGATCAGACCCTACTCAGCGCGCCAGGTTGGCGCGGGTGTAGCACTCGGGCACGAGGCGCAGCGGCCGGCCCGCGGGCAGCCCCAGCCGCCCCCGGGGGCTGGGGGCCG
>Ga0066256_1003075_pt1 | contig 16774 bp, 16 predicted proteins | sample ThiBio_1000_biof_FD_87107 | JGI IMG/M metagenome (GOLD analysis project Ga0066256, IMG submission 87107) | Wastewater bioreactor microbial communities from Cape Town, South Africa - Thiocy_expt_1000_biof (version 2) | ecosystem: Engineered > Bioreactor > Thiocyanate-remediating >...
GTTGAGCAGCTTGTTGCCATAGGCGCGCATCAGACCCGTTACGAAGCCGACGATAAGGCCGCCCACGAGGCCGGCAAGGGTGATGAGGATGGTAAGGCGGGCGCCGCTCAACAGAGCAGGCATGGCCTCGCCGACGACGGACCAGTCGAATTCCATGGATTGGCTCTCCGGCTTGGGGGAGCGCGCCGCATGAGCCGGCGCGCCCGGCTAGAGCATGATCCGACCGGAGTGAACGAGGATCGGTGGGATCATGCTGCAAGGAGCAAGCGTCAGAGCTTCGGCTCGGTCCCGAACCACTTCTTGTAGATCTCGGTGTAGCGGCCGTCCTTCTTCATGTTGGCCAGTGCAGTATTGACCTTGGCAACCAGTTCGCTGCCCTTCGGGAAGCCGATGCCGTATTGATGCGCCATCATCTGCTCGCCGACGGCCTTCACCTTGCCGCCGCCGGCGGTCTTGATGTAGTAGAGCACGTTGGGCGTATCGTGCATGGCGGCGTCGACGCGGCCGGCCTGAAGCTCCAGATAGGCGTTGTCGATGGTCGGGAACTGGCGGAGCTCCGTCTCCTTGAAGTGCTCCTTGGCATAGTCCGTCGCGGACGTGCCGGTCTTGGTCGCCAGGATCTTGCCCTTGAGGTCGTCCGCGCCCTTGATGGCGCTGTCGGCGGGCACCATCAGCAGGAAGCCGCTGTCATAGTAGCCGTCGGAGAAATCGATGGCCTTCTTGCGCTCGTCCTTGATCGTGATGCCGGCCAGCGCCACATCCACCTGCTTGGTCTGAAGTGCAGGAATGATGCCGTTGAAATCCATCGGCTGCAGCGTGTAGGTGACGCCGATTTCCTTGGCGATGGCATCCCACATGTCGATGTCGAAGCCGACATATTTGTCGCCTTCCTTGAACTCGAAGGGCACGAAGGCCGTATCGGTGGCGACCACCAGATCCGCGGCGCGCGCGCCCTGGGAGAAGACGAGCGCCGATGCGAAGGCGGCAAACAGAATAGAACGCAGTTTCATAGTAGTTCCCCTTTTCCTAGTTATGCGTGTGGGAGAGCGTTTATGGCGGCATCGATCGCGTCGCCCAGCCTCTCGACGATGCGGGTGATATCGGCGCGGTCGACGATGAAGGGCGGGGCGAGCAGCACATGGTCGCCGAGGTGGCCGTCTATGGTGCCGCCCATCGGATAGACCATCAGCCCGCGCGCCATCGCTTCCCTCTTGACGAGAGCGTTCAGCCTGAGTTTCGGATCGAAGGGCTGCTTGCTCGCGCGGTCTGCGACAAGCTCGACGCCGCGAAACAGGCCGCGCCCGCGAATATCCCCGACATGATGGTGATTGCCGAGGCGGTCGGTGAGCTGGCTCTCCAGCTCCGCGCCCATGGCCACGACATTGGCGAGCAGGTTTTCCTGGCGGATGACATGCTGCACGGCAAGGCCGGCAGCCGCCGCCATCGGATGGGCCATATAGGTGTGGCCGTGCTGAAAGAAGCCGGAGCCGTTTGCGAAAGCGTCGAAGACCCGGTCCGAAAGCAGCACCGCGCCGACCGGCTGGTAGCCGCCGCCAAGCCCCTTGGCGATGGTCATCAGGTCGGGTGCGACGCCGTCCTGCTCGCAGGCATGCAACGTGCCGGTGCGGCCCATGCCGCACATCACCTCGTCGAGGATCAGCAGCACGCCGTAGCGGTCGCAGATGGCGCGGATGCGCTTCAGATAATCGGCGACGGGCGGCACGGCGCCCGACGTGGCGCCCACTACCGTCTCGGCGACGAAGGCGATGACCTCGTCCGCGCCGAGTTCGAGGATCTTGTCCTCCAGTTGCTGCGCGGCGCGGGCGGCATAAGCCTCGTCGCTCTCGTCGGGCTCCTGCAGACGATAGGCGTAGCAGGGATCGATATGATGGGTTTCGATGAGCAGCGGCTTGAACTGGGCCCGCCGCCATTCGTTGCCGCCGGCGGCGAGCGCGCCAAGGGTATTGCCGTGATAGCTCTGCCGGCGCGCGATGATGTGGCGGCGCTGCGGCTCGCCCTTCTCGACAAAATATTGCCGCGCCATCTTTAGCGCCGCCTCGACGGCTTCGGAGCCGCCGCTGACCAGATAGACATGGCCGAGTCCCGCCGGTGCATCCTCGATCAGCAGATCGGCCAGCGCCTCGGCGGCGTCCGAGGTGAAGAAGCCGGTATGGGCATAGGCGAGCCGGTCGAGCTGCTCGTGCAGGGCGGCGATGACGGCGGGATGGGAGTGGCCGAGGCAGGAGACAGCCGCGCCGCCGGAGGCATCGATGTAGGCCTTGCCCTCGGCATCGAAGAGTTCGATGCCCTTTCCACCGACAGCGACCGGCAGGCGGGAGTGGATGGCGCGATGCAGAAGATGGGTCACGGACGCTTCATCCTTGTCTTGAGATGCGTATTGAGGGCGGCGGACTGGCGATCGACGCCGGCGAGAGCCGCGCTCGCCGCATCGCCCACCTGCCCGGCGACCAGTGCGCCCAGTGCCTCCGCGATGACGAAGGCCGGCGACATGGTGTGGAGAAACGAGGGGCTTTCGGTCGGCACGACGACGGTGCAGGCGGCAAGCTGCGCAAGCGGAGCGACGGGGCTGTCGGTGATCGCGACGAGCGGGATCCCACCCTCGACGGCATAGTCGGCGATCTCGATCGTCTGGCGCGTATAGGGCAGCACGCTGACGGCGACCATCACATCGTCGCGGCCGGCGCTGCCGAGCGCATCGGCGCCGATGCCGCCGACGGCGTCCAGCATGATCGAATGCTTGCCGGCGAGCGAGAGGATATAATGCAGGTGCCAGGCCGGCGAATGGCTGGAACGCAGGCCGAGGCAATAGACCCGCCGCGCCGCGCTCAGCCGCCGGGCCGCTTCGGCCAGCGTATCGAGGGCGGCGGGCTGCGACAGTTGCGCGATCTGTTCTGCGATCCCGCCCAGCATGTCGGCCGCCAGCGCTTGGTCGCCCTTGAGCTTCTGGCTTTTCGCCTGCGCGCCGACACGGCCGGCAAAGCCCGTCACCTCGCCCCGCATCGCGTCGGCATATTGCTGGCGGATATCCTCGTAGCCTGTAAGGCCAAGATGCTTGGCAAGCCGGGTCATGGTCGCGGGCTGGACGCCGGCATGTCGCGCCTGCTCGCGCATGGAAAGCAATGCAACGTCGCGCGGCTGGTTCAGGATATAGCGCGCGGCGGCCTGGAGCTGATCCGACATCGTGTCGAATGCCTTGATGATCGTGTCTGCGAGAGGGCCGGTTAGCATAGGATTCGATTACACCCTTCATTGGTAGTTTGCAACATATGTTTCATTGATATAATAATATGATCCGTATGAATCATCTAGGATCGACGGATGACCGACCCCTATAGTTCGCATCGTGTGGCGATTGCAGTGGCGCCGAACGGCGGGCGCCGCACCAAAGCCGATCATCCCGCCATCCCGCTGACGCCCGCGGGACTCGCACGCACGGCGGCCGAATGCGTGGGTGCCCGCGCCCCCATGATTCCCGCCCCTATCCCCCGCCCCCCCGGCCGCCCCCCCCCTGCCGCCCCCGGCTACCCGCCGCCGATCGACGCCATCCGCAAGCAGGTCGGCGACCGGCTGGTGATCCAGATCACGACGGAAGCGCTCGGCATCTACGCCCCGGCCGAACAGATCGCGGTGCTGAAGGCCGTGCGGCCGGAAGCCGCGTCGCTGGCGCTGCGCGAACTCGCTCCGGACGAGGCCGCCGAGCCGGATTTTGCCGAGGCACTCGCCTGGATGAAGCGGGAAAACGTCTCGCCGCAGATTATTCTGTACGACCCGGCGGAAGCCGTTCGCCTCGCCGATATGATCCAGCGGGGCATGGTGCCCTGGCCGGATATTCCCGTGCTCTACGTGCTCGGCCGCTATACGGTTCTCCAGACCTCGCAGCCCGCCGACCTGCTGCCCTTCCTCGCGCCGAATGCCCCGCGCTTCTCGCACTGGAGCGTTTGCGCCTTCGGACGCCACGAGGCCGCCTGCGTCACCGCCGCGGCCCTGCTCGGCGGCCATGTTCGCGTCGGTTTCGAAAACAATCTGCATTTGCCGGATGGCTGTTTTGCACCGTCGAACGCCGCGTTGGTGGGAGCGGTTGCGAATGCCGCTCAAGGCCTTGGTATGGAAATATGCAATGCGGATGAGCTTCGCGCACGTCCTGTTTCATCTGCCTGACAATCGAGAGCATTGAAGCAGCAACGCGCTGGGCGGCCGCCATGTTTCGGTATGGAGTGGCCAGCCGGGCTTTCGAAGTGGCTCCGAAGCCTTGAACATGCTTGTGAAGAACGACACGTATTGAGTCAGTCGAGCTTCTTCAACTCTTTGTTTTCCTTGAGCAGGCGAAGCAGTTCGTTGAACGGTCCTTCGATATAAGCCTGCAGCGTTGGCAGGCTCTTCGGGTCGATCTGTTCGACGCTCAGAAAATGGGTGATCAGTGCATCTGAGTCGTTCATAAACTCTCCGGGGGCAATCTCTGCGGATGGGAAGCTCACCTTGTCGAAATGACCGGAAAGCTCATTTCGGATCGTCGTCTGCTGTGTCGTCCCTTCGGCGAATTCCTCGATATCGACGTCGCCGAGCAAATATGCTTCCAGCAGCGCCAGGCGCAACTTGAACCAGAATGGCAACCCTTCTTCAGATAAAGCGTCGGCTTGAAATCCTTGGCCATATCGGCTCCTCCCGTGTTCGACATATTCGCCCGATCAGCTTTGTGTGTTAGCGATATCGCCGGCAGTGATCGAGTAGGTGCCGCCCGATGCCATCCGGGCTTCATCCGAGGCGAGGAAGACCACCATCGGGGCAACATCCTCCGGCTGGATCATCGCAACGCCGAGTGGCGACTTTTTCGTCAGGCCTTGCATGGCGGTGACGTCATCCTTGGCCTCGTTGCCAGTCGGCTGGCCGCCAGCGACCTCGATCGCTTGGGCATAGCGATCCTCATGACGGGTCAGCACGGTATCGATCAGGCCGGGGATCAGCGCATTGACGGCGATCCCGTGCTCGCCGAGATCCATAGAGGCGGATTTCATCAAGCCGATGATGCCCCATTTCGACGCCGAATAAGCGGCACCGCTTTTGGTGCCATGCTGTCCCTGGGTGGACGACGTCAAGATCATGCGGCCGCCGCCGCGCCTGACCATCGCCGGACCGAAGGCGCGGATAGCGTTCGCCGTCCCCGTGAGATTCACGTCAATCTGGTCGTGCCACTCTGCATCCTCCATATCGAGGATCGGCTTGAATGCCTGGATGCCCGCATTGGCGAACAGGATATCGAAGCCGCCGAATTCCTGCTCGATGCGCGCGGCCGCGTCACGCAACGCACTGAAATCTCGCTGGTCCCCTTGGCAAGCCCCCCACCGGCGATCGAGAGCTCCGACCGCACGGCCGGTCTCGGCAAGATCCGCCTCGCTCGCCGGAGCATAATCCAGCGTCCGGCTGACCGGTCCGGCAATGTCGATACCGGCGATATCAGCGCCCGCCGCCGCAAGAGCGGTCGCTGCGGCGCGGCCAATGCCGCGCGCCGCGCCAGTGACGACAGCGACCTTTCCCGACAGATCGAAGAACTTCTTCATTTCAGCCATTCTCCATATCTCCGTAAGTTTCCGTTCCCGCTGCTCAGCTTGCCTGCGCATCCATCCCACCGGCTTCCAAGCTTTAGCCCGGGTCAATCTCGTCATGCGGGAGCGGATACGCCGGAAGGTCCACCGCTCACGCGACAGAGCCCGCGAGGATTTGTTCGACTACATCGAGGTGTTCTACCAGCCGACACGGAAGCACCGGGGAACGGGATGCTATCGCCCGCCGAATTCGAAAGACAGCAGGAAAACTCACTGATGTGATCTACGAAACACGGGGCTATTCGCCTATGTCTGCTAGCCTAACACCAAAAGCCTCCAAAGGATCAGTGAAAACCAACCTTTCCGACACATAACCCAATACCAGATCAGGTCGCGCGCTTCTCAACATCGATCTGGAATATGATTGTTGATTTGCGCTTACGGATTGATGCCTCCTCCTCTGTTGGAGACGTAGCGCATCACCGTCTTGGCACAGTGCGATGCTCTTAAGAGGGGGCATCCGACCCGTCAGCGCAATCAATACCGGGGCCTCCCTGCCCTGCGACGGCACCCAGTGAAAGTTCATGATCTCCAAAACTGTCTGAACCGACCGCTCAAGCTACGAACACTGCTCATGGAATAACTTTGCCGGGATTGAATATATCCGTTGGATCGAGCGTGCGCTTGAGAAGGCGCATGAGTTCCAGTTCCTCAGGGCTGCGCGTCTTGCCGATCCATGGCCGCTTCAATGAGCCGACCCCATGCTCGGCGCTGACGCTTCCGCCTCGGGCGGCCAGCAAGTCGAAGAGACGTCGCTCAATTTCAAGTTTCCGCCTTTCGTCGTCTGCCGGAACAGGTACGATGACATGCAGATTTCCATCCGCGACGTGGCCGAGGTGGAGGATATCCTGCGTCACGAATTCGCCCAGTTCACGGTCGCATTCCCGCGCAAAATCAGCCAGTTCGGATGGCGCCAGACCTATATCGAAGTTAAGATGCGCACCGATCTCGCGATCGACGTCGCCGACCGCCTCCCGGATCGACCACATGGCGATGGCGTCGCCCCCGGATTTGGCGAGTACGCCGTCAGTGACCAATCCGGTTGCAAAACAATCTTCCAGCCATGTCTCGAAATGTCCACGCTCGTAGCCTGTGATTTCCAGGAGGACATAGATCTGGTGCTCGTCGGAAAACAACGGTCGTGAGGTAACGACCATTTTGCACGCAAGCTTCCAATAGGCAGGCCACATCGCCTCGAAGGCGGTAAGATCCCCTTGAAAGGTGCGCCTTGCCGATGCCAGACAGGCAAGCGCCGCGTCATAATCCGGCAGCGCCAGAAGCGCGGTATGCCGGTCATTCGGCATGGGAGAGAGACGCAGCACGACACGCGTGATGATGCCGAGGCACCCTTCGCTGCCGACGAAGAGGTGTTTTAGGTCGAAGCCGGCATTGTCCTTGAGCATTGAGCGCAGGTTGGTGATGATCGTGCCGTCCGCAAGAACGACTTCCATGCCGAGCAAGTGTTGGCGGGTCATTCCGTGACGGATCACGCGGATGCCACCGGCATTCGTGGCGACCGTCCCGCCAATCGTCGCGGTCCCGCGCGAGCCGATATCGACCGGATAGTCGAAGCCGGCCGATCGCGCGGCCGCTTGAATTGTTTCGAGCGGCGTGCCGGCCCAAGCCGTGAGGCTTGAATTGATCGTATCGACCTCGATGACGCCGTTCATCCTTTCCAATGAGAGCGCAACGCTATCGGGCACCGGCACCGCTCCGCCGGACAGCCCTGTCAATCCGCCCTGCGGCACGACGGGCAGGTCCGCCTGCCGGCAGATACGCATGATGGCAGAAACGTCCTCCGCCGTTTTGGGACGCAGGACCGCGATCGGCAGACAGGCTTGCGCCGTCGAGGCATCCCTTGAATGCCGTATCAGATCGCCTTCGCCGTCACGATAACCGGCGTGTCCCAAGAGCGCGGCAAGTTCGGAAAGGCACTTTTCAACTCCGGGTGTGTTTCTCATGGAAAATTTGAAATTCCTGTTGTAAACCAATCGAGTAGCATGGAATTCTCATGTCGCGATCCTTGTGGACGCAAACAGCAGTAGAGGGCAGCTTGCGATGGATGAAAAGCATGTTCCGCGCCTGGCGAGGATGACGGCACTCCGGTATTTCTTCGAGGTCGTGCAGCGGGGATCGTTTCGCAAGGCAGCCGACGAGATCAACGTCGCGGCATCGGCGATCAACCGTCAGATCAGCCTTCTCGAGGCGACGCTCGACACCAAGCTGTTCGACCGGGAACGTGGACCGACCGGCCTCAGGCTGACCGAGGCTGGCCGCATTCTCCACTACCGGCTCTGCTCCGTCATGAACGAGCTGGCGATCGCCGGCGATGAAATCAGCGAGCTCAAGGGCCTGCAGCGCGGACATCTGCGTATCGGTGTCAACGAGGTGATCGCCACCGATCTGCTGCCCGACGTTATCGCCGAATTGCACAGCCGCTATGAAAATCTGACCTTCAAGGCGGTCGTCGACAACACGCCCGAAATCGTCAAACGGCTGCATGATGGCGATGTGGATATCGGCTTCGGGTATAATTTTCCCTCCACCAAGGAGCTCAACTTCCTTTCGGTTCTCCAACGCAAGACCCATCTCATCACCTCGCTGGGCCATCCGTTCGCACGGCGCAAGCATGTCAAGCTTCGCGATATTCAAGGCGCGGATTTCATTCTCCCGGATCGGTCGCTGGCTCTGCGAAGAATGCTCGACGATGCGTTCGCGGCGACTGACCTCAAGATAAACCCGATCATGGAAACCAACTCCTTCACGCTGTTGCGCACTATGGTGCAGGCTGGTCTCGGCATCAGCATCGTGACGGGCCGTTTCATTCGCAACAGCCCTCAACGCCTGGCCTTCATCGACCTCAAGGAGGACGTTATCAAGTTCGGCGTCCTTTCCTGTTGCAGCAGCGCCGGCCGGACGCCGTCCGCCGCTGCCGTTGCCTTTGCCGATGTGGTGAAGACCTATTTTTCCACGATAAAGGAATAGGTCTCACCCCGCCATCGGCGAGCGGTTATAGTTCTTGTAGATCAGGTATCGTGATTTCTGCCGGCCGAGCGCGCCGAACCATTGCGGCACATGCGGTCCCATCCAGATAAAGTCGCCTTTCTGGACCGGATACCAGTTCTCGTCGAGGCGATAGATTCCGCCGCCGTCGAGGAACAGCAGACCATGCTCCATGAAATGGGTCTCGACATAGGCGAGCGACGCGCCGGGCTCGAAGCTCATCAGATTGAATTCGCCGTCGAACACGACGTCTTCCGGCAACAGCTTCTGGACCTGCAGCGTCTCGTCACCGCGCAAGGCCGATGAAGGCCGCTCGCTGGAATGGCCGGTGACCAATGCCGGGTAATGCCCATCGGCCGAGATGAAACGCCATTGATAGAGGACGAAGCGGCCTCCTTCTGCATAGCTGATGCTTGCCGCAAGCGAAGGCGGCAAGAACAGGAAATGCTCCGCACCAAGCTCATGGCTCTTGCCGTCAGCTTCGACGCCGACCCTGCCATCAAGGACAAAGAGGAAACGCGCAAGCTCTGACGGCTCGATCGTGACTTGCGACGTCCCATGCGGCTCGACGAGCGCCATGCTGAAGCGCGCGCCCATCTGCGGGGAGATTACATAGATGAAGTCGGCATCGGCCCAGCCGGGTTGGGTTACGCGTTCGAAGCTCTCGGCGGTCAGCAGAGCGTGGTTTGCCTTGATCGAACTGCGGGTCGATCCAAATTTTGCAAGCATTTCGGTCATCCGTTTCGTGTTTGATTTGGGCTGCGTCTGCCGCCAAGCGTCAGGAAGAGCCGGCGAAGCAGCAGTTCCCGCCGAGCGAGCGCGGAAACGAGGATGTGTTCGTCGGGTGAGTGCCAGGCATTGCCGATAGCGCCGAGACCGTCGAGGGTCGGCGTTCCCACCGCCGAGGTAAAATTGCCGTCGCTGCCGCCGCCGCTCGATGTTTCGACAAGCGGGCTGCCGATGGCGCGGGCAAGCTCGGCCGCGTGGCGAAACAATGCGAGGGTGGCTTCGCTGCGTTCCAGGCATGGCTTTTCGATTTCGCCTGTGACGGCAATGCCGATGTCCGGATCGCTCGGCGCCAGACTTTGCAACCGGCGCTCGACGGCATGACCGGCTTTATTGTCGGAGAAACGGACATCGATCAGGCAGTGGGCCGCGCCGGCGACGACATTCGGCTCCGTGCCGCCGCCGACGGCGCCGACATTGACGGTCGTGCCGCCCTTCAGATCGGTCATTTCGTCCAGTTTGACGATCGTGCGGGCGAGTTCCGAAATGGCCGAGCGCCCGTCGACGAAGGCCGATCCGGCATGGGATTCGCGGCCGCGGAAATCGATGCGATATTTCGCGCGGCCCTTGCGAAAGGTGATCGCTTCGTCGCCGCGGGCCGGCTCGGGAATGAGCGCACAGGCAACCTTACGTGCCTCCTCCTGAATGATCGCATGCGATGTGGGCGAGCCGATCTCCTCGTCGGTATTGAATATCAGCGTCAGAGGCCCAAGCAAACGCTCTCCGGAGCGCATGATGTTGCGGACTGCCGAAAAGGCGAGAAAAGCGCCACCCTTCATGTCGGCGATGCCTGGACCGTAGAAGCGGTCGCCGTCGCGACGCATCGTCACCGATCCCGGCGCGCAGACCGTATCGAGATGGTTCGTGCAGAGAATCCCGCGTCCCGTGCCCCCCGCAAAACGCAGGATGAGATGATCGCCCATGCCGTCGCGGCCGGCGATCCGCTCGATTGCGCATCCGAGCGGTTGCGCTTCGGCAACGATATGATCGAGCAACCTGCCGATGACATCGACGCGACCCGTCGGCGTTTCGAATTCCACCCAGCGGCGCAAGCCTTCGAGCAAGGCCTCGCTGGCGTTCTGGTCCACGTTCTGTGCCATCAGTCGAGACTTCCTTCGTAGCTTTTCCAGATCGACGGTTCGAGTTTGAGATGGGTCGCGGCGGGATGATGGCGCGTCCAATGGGCCGCGACTTCTCCCCCCGTGGCATTCCAAAGCCCCGGCATGGCCGCCCCTCCCCGCCGGAATGGATCGAGAGCGTCCAGCCGGTGGCCACAGCCGCTGCGTTGCGGCGAAACAGTCATGGAGAAGTAGCGACCGCGCCGGTATTGCGCGGCGAACTCCGTCTGCCAGTTGCGCAGCAAGGTGCCCGGCCGTTCCAGCCCGGTCCCTTCGGATGGGAACATCAGGAAGAACCGATCGTCGAAGTGATAATAATACGGCAAGGTCAGAAGATGCTTTCGGCTTGCGAAATCGGTCACCCAGTAGTGTGGTGCGTCATCGGCAAGCCCATTGCCGAAATAGGCATATCCATTGGCGATCAGCAGATCGATGGTTTTGGCGCTGACGTTTCCGGTCGCGAAGGGATCGTTCGCACGAGGAAGGGAAAACCAGCCTTGCGGACGCGCGCCGGTGACCGATGCGATCATGTCCGTCGCCTGTGCGACACGTTCTGCCTCGGTGCCCTCGTCCAGCGTCAACGGATCCTCGCCCAGCAAGCCGTTGACGGCGATCTCGTGCCCGGCGGCCGATATTCGCGCAATCGTCTCGGGATAGATCGCCGCAATCGCGGCCGGAACCGCAAACGTCGTCCGCAGTCCATGGCGGGCAAACATGTCCAGAAAGTCATAGAGCCCTTCATGCAGGCCGAAATGGTAGGTCGGATAGCGCAGGGATTTTTCGTCGAGACCGGCCAGCGATGTGGCCGGGCTCAAGTCCACGACAATGCCGAAGCCACACTGCTTTCCGTCAGGCCAGACGATGTCGGCGTCAGCAATCGCGACTTCGTCGGATATCGTATAATCCTGTTTCCAGGGCATGGGTTCACCTCACTTGGACGGCCGGGCTTGCTGGGCGAAAGGGTACTGCTCAAGGCAGTATTGGGCGAGCGTTCCGCAGGTCGGGAACCAGACGCCCGGCAGGGTTTTCATGCGCTGGATCAGTCTTTCCAGCATGTCGACGCGCGCCGCATGACCGGACACGAAGGGGTGCAGCAGCAGGTTGAAATAGCCGCCGGCGCGATACTGCTGCTGGAATGCCTCCCACCAGATCTCCAGCACCGTCTCGGGATCGTAGATGCGCTGCGCGGCATTCGGTGTGCCCAGCCATCCGAAACTGAAATACATCGCGTCGTCGATGGAATAGTGGAACGGCAGTTGCAGCAGCTCATTCTCGTCGTTTTCATCGAGTTGGTAGAACGGCATCGATCTCGCCGACGTGAACGAATTGTAGGTGACGCCGAGCCGCCTCAGGAATGCGGGCGTATGGCTGCTTCGGGTGCCGATGACGGGCGTCTTCGAAATGGCGGACAATGCCGCGATCGCTTTGCCGAGATGATCCTGCTCAAGCGCGGGATCCTCGGGAACCTGATGTTCCCACATGTGGTCGGCGAGTTCATGGCCGGCAGCGACCGCCCTGTGCAAGGCCTTCGGATAGAGTTCGCAGATACGACCGGGCGTGAAGACCGTCGCCTTGACCTCGTTGGCGTCGAACATGTCGAGCAGCCGCCAGATGCCGACGCGGCCGCCGAATTCGCCCTTGCTGCGCTGGAGCGCGGGCTCGTTCCAGAGCCGACGCAAAAGCATCGCGTCGAAATCCAGCGTGAAATTGACGACGATATGCACACCGTCGGGATATTTGAAATTGTCGATCGGAACGTTGCGCGCATCGCTGCGGCGGGCGATCGCCGCAAGCGCTTCGACGCCGCCCTGTTCAAATGTCATTGCCATCGGACTGCCCCCGTCACTCACACTGCTTCTTTCGCCGGCCTGGCTTTATTGGAAATGCCGTAGCTCAGCGATGCCTCTGCCGACTTGATGCCGGCGATGACGGGATTGATCACCGGTACGCCCAGCGCCTGCTGAAGCGTCTCGACCAGTCCCTCGACAAAGCACATCGCCAGACAGCCGAGCACGATGACATCGGCCCCGTCGCCGACGCATTGGTTCGCCGAACCGATCATGCGGTGGAAGGCGTCCTGCGGATTGCGGCGCAGATCCGCAACCGATGCGCCGACGACATGTTCGGAGACGAACCGGTCTCCCAGCCCCATCGCCCGGATGCGACGTCGGAGGCCCTGTGGTGTCGGATCCGACGACAGGACCGAAAAGCGCTCGCCGAATTGCGCAGCAGCCCAAAGCGCGGCTTCGCCCGGCCCGATCACCGCGGCCGACGTCATCTCACGCAACGCTTCCACGCCCGGATCGCTGAAACAGCCGATGATGACGGCTCCATAGCCGTCCGGCGTCCACTGCGGCGCAACAGGATGCAGATTGGCAAACACCAGCGCCGCATCGATCTGGGATTCGATAACCGGCGGGCCTTCTTGCGGCGAGGCGATATCGATGCTGACGGAGGGCGAGGCCCAGCGGCGCAGCATCGCCTGACGGCGCTCGACCTCGGAGGCGCCCGCGACCACATGCAGCGGGCTGACCAGTTGATAGAGTATCTTCTTGGGCTCGATTGACGATGTCATGGAAGTCAGCTTCTCGTTTGTCGGCAGGCGGCGATCAGAAGGCGCGCTGCAAGCCGACGATTTTCTGGATGAGCGCTACCCCCAAAGCGGATAGCAGGATCGAAAGCGTTGCAGCGGCGGCGGCTGTCGGCCTGAATTCGTAAGTCAGGAAGTCGAACAGCGCCAAAGGAAGCGTGTTGCCGCCGACAGGCTTGAGGAGCAGCGAAATCGTATAGAGATCGAAGGACGTGATGAACGCGAAGACCGCTCCCATGACGATGCCGGGCGCCGCCAACGGCAGAAGAATGCGCCGGAACGTATCCAATGCCGTCGCGCCAAGGCTGCCGGACGCCTCCTCCATCGCCGGATCGATCTGTCGTAAAGCGGCGACGATCGAGACATAGGCATAGGGAAAGGCGATGAGGATATGGCCGATCTGCAGCCCGATGAACGTCTTGGCGAGACCGATCTGATACAGGAAGAACAGAAGGCCGATCGAGGTCAGAAGTTCGGGCACCAGAAGCGGCAGGGTCATGGAGATCTGAAACACGACCGCCAGCCTCCTGGAGAGCGCCTGGCTACAAAGCGCGGCCATCATTCCCACAATGCTTGTCACGACGCTGGTCACCAGCGCGACCCGGAGCGACATCAAAAGCGCGTCGACCAGATCCTGACGCTGGAAGAATGCAACGAACCACCGCAGCGAAAGCCCTTGCGGCGGCACGCGCATCAATTCGCCGCCCGTGAACGAGGCAAGCATGATGGCGGCGAGCGGCGCCAGTAGAAAGACATAAAGCAGCAGGATCAGCGCGCCGAAGGAAATCCTCGCCAGGCGGCCCCGTTTTTCGGACACCGGGGTCATGCACGCACCCTTTCCATCAGCCTCGCAGTGAGCAGCGAGAACGCGACGACGATCGAGAGCGTCGCAATTGACATGACGATCGCCAGCGTCGAGCCGAAAGGCCAGGCAAACGTGCCCGTCAGCTCGCGGATGATCAAGGTCGGCATGAGATTGACCATCTGGCCGCCCAGCAAGGCCGGCGTGACATAGGCCGCGACGCTGAGAACGAAGACCAGGATAACGCCCGGCTGGATGCCCGGAAAACTCAGCGGCAACGTTACGCGAAAGAAGGTCGAGAGACGGCTGGCCCCCAGAGAGAGCGACGCTTCCGACAAGGCGGGATTGATGTTGCGCAGCGCATTGTTGATCGGCAACACCATGAACGGAATGAACACATGCACCAGCGCCATGATCACCAACCCCTGGGTGAACATCACCCGCAGCGGCCGGGAAATGAAACCGAGCCCCATCAGCGAGGCATTCAGCGGCCCGTCGATCGCCACGACGATCATCCAGCCGAAATTGCGCACGAGTACGCCGGTCATCAGCGGCGATGCGATGCAGGCATAGAGAAACAGCGCCTTGCCGCCGCGCGCCGTGGAAAGATGCCATGCGAGCGGATAGGAAACGATCAGGCAGAGCAAAGTCACGATTGCGGCCGTCACCAGGCTTCGCAGCAGCGTCGCCATGTAGAAGCCGTCGCCGAGCACGCGCGCATAGTGAACGGCGGTGAAACCGTCGCCATAAGGCGCGTTGCTGCCGGCGGTTCTGAAGCTCATCTCCACCATACCGGCCAGCGGCATGATGAGGAAGACGAACAACAACAGCACGGCCGGAATGCCAAGCAGAAGCTGCCATTTCCTGGCGTCGGTCATGGTTTCACCTCCGGCATCAGCCAGGCGTGTTCCAGAGCGACGGAAATTCCGACCTGCTCGCCGGCGGCGATGGATGTGTTGGGCGGTGCGGCCAGCTTGAGCACGCCCCCCGTGCCCAGCGAAATCTCGCAATGCTGGCTGGCGCCGAGAAAGGCGGCTTTCGAAACCACGCCGGTGAAAAGCGAGCGCGGGGACGCGCCGTCCATATCGAGCGACAGGGATTCCGGGCGCAGCAAGAGCTCGGCGGTATCGCCGGCCTTCAGCGAGGCGACACCGGGAACATCAAGCGTCTGCCCGGCGACCTCGATGCGGAACCGACCTGCCGAGGCATCGAGAACCCTTGCGGCCAGGAAATTGGCCTCGCCGGTGAAATCGGCCACATAACGCTCGCTGGGGCGCTGGTAGATGTCCCGCGGCGTCGCGAAGTTCGCGACCTTGCCGGATTTCATCACCGCCACCTTGTCAGAGATCGCCATGGCCTCGGCTTGATCATGCGTGACATAGAAGGCGGTGGTGCCGCTCTGCTGCTGGACCTCGCGGATCAGCCAGCGCACCTCGTCGCGCAGCCGCGCGTCGAGATTGGCGAGCGGTTCGTCGAGCAACAGCAGCCGCGGCTCGATAACCAGCGCGCGGGCAAGCGCCACGCGCTGCTGCTGGCCGCCGGACAGCGCCTTCGGAAGGCGATCCGCCAGCCCGGTGAGCCTCACCATGCGCAAGGCATTCTCGATGCGCGGGCCGTGTTCGCTCTTGGGTATCTTGCGAAACAGCAAGCCATATCCAACGTTCTGCGCGACGGTCATATGCGGGAAAAGGGCGTAATTCTGGAAAACCACGCCGAAATCACGCCGGTTCGACGGTGTCGAAACGATGCTCTGATCGTTAACGCTGATATCGCCCGAATCCGGCGACAGGAAGCCTGCCACGCATCTCAGCGTCGTGCTCTTTCCGCACCCGGAGGGACCGAGGAGAGAAATCAGCTCCCCTGATTCCGCATCGAGGGTGACACCGTCGAGCGCGGTGACCGCGCCGTATCGCTTCGTCAGCGATTTGACCTTCACCTTTGCCATGGCCCTAGATGTTCCGCGCCCATTGATCGGACAGTGCGGCGCTGATCTTGTTGGCTGCCGTCCAGTCGAAGCGGGTAGCCTTCGATACCTGATCCTGGCTGAGCGGCCACTTCTGCACCTCCGGCGGCAGTTCGACCGTCTTGTTCGTCGGTGCGATGAGCCAGTTCTTGGCCATCCATGCCTGCGTTTCAGGGCTGAGGACGAAGTCGATATATTTGGCGCCGTCCTGCTTGTCGGCACCGTGCTTCAAGAGGCTGAAGGAGTGATCGAAGACGAACATGCCTTCCTCGGGAATGACGTAATCCACCGGAACGCCCTGCGACTGCATCGTCGAAATCTCGCCGACGTCGATCGGCGCGACCGCGATCTGGCCCTGGGTGAGCAATGGTGTGAGCTGGGCCGAATAGCCGAGCTGCGGAAAGGGCTTCAGTTCCTGAAACTTCTTCACGGCCGTATCGATGTCGTCGTAACCCGAACCGAAATGCTTCCCGGCCCACATCGCCATCATGAGGGCGGCGGAATTGGTGATCGCATAAAGGCCGAGTTGGCCGCGAAAGCGTTCATGCCAGAGATCGGCCCAGCCACGCGGCTTTTCCGAAACCAGATCCGTTCGATAACCCAACACCAGCGGCGCGAGCATGCCGGTGACGGCCGTATCATCCTTGAGGCGCGCCGGCGCAATGACGTCGGCAAGGTTCGGAACCAGTTCCGGTGTCAGCGTTTCGAAATAGCCGTCATCGCGCAGCATGGCGGTATAACGCTCGTTCAGCATGACAACCGAGAACGGCGGGGTCCCCGGGCCCGCGGCGCGGGAAGTGGGCACCCAAGCCACTCCACAGCCCCCATCCCGGGGGCCCCGGGGGGGGGTCGTCGTGGTCCATATCCGCCGGGCGGGGCGCGGGCCATCTG
>Ga0066256_1002953_pt1 | contig 16764 bp, 20 predicted proteins | sample ThiBio_1000_biof_FD_87107 | JGI IMG/M metagenome (GOLD analysis project Ga0066256, IMG submission 87107) | Wastewater bioreactor microbial communities from Cape Town, South Africa - Thiocy_expt_1000_biof (version 2) | ecosystem: Engineered > Bioreactor > Thiocyanate-remediating >...
CACCCTGGAGCCGGGGCCGGACCTGCGTCGCCTCGATATCCTTCGGCGGCGTGAGGCCGAGTGGCTTCCGGGCATTGGCGGTCAGCACGCGCCCGCGCGGCGTGCGCTGGATGAAGCCCTGCTGGATCATGTAGGGCTCGATGATGTCCTCGATGGCGTCGCGCGGCTCGGAAAGCCCCGCCGCGATGGTCTCGATGCCGACCGGCCCGCCGCCGAAATTGTGGGCGATCATCGAGAGATAGCGCCGGTCGAGCTGGTCGAGGCCCATATTGTCGACGAGAAGCCGCGTCAGTGCCTCGTCGGCGATCTTCTGCGTCACCGCCTCCGCCCGCGCCACCTCCGCAAAGTCACGAACACGGCGCAGCAGCCGCCCGGCGATGCGCGGCGTGCCGCGGGCGCGCCGGGCGATCTCCCGCGCGCCGCCGTCCGTTATGCCGAGCCCCATCAGCCGCGCGCCGCGGCGCACGATCGATTCCAGCTCCTCGACGGTGTAGAAATTGAGCCGCACCGGAATGCCGAAACGGTCGCGCAGCGGCGTCGTCAGCAGGCCGAGGCGCGTGGTGGCGGCGACGAGCGTGAATTTCGACAGGTCGATCTTCACCGAGCGGGCCGCCGGGCCTTCACCGATGATGAGGTCGAGCTGGAAATCCTCCATGGCCGGATAGAGGATTTCCTCGACGGCCGGGTTGAGGCGGTGGATCTCGTCGATGAAGAGCACGTCGCGCTCTTCCAGATTGGTCAGCAGCGCCGCAAGGTCGCCGGCCTTGGCGATGACCGGGCCGGAGGTCGAGCGGAAATTGACGCCGAGCTCCTTGGCCATGATCTGCGCCAGCGTCGTCTTGCCGAGGCCGGGCGGCCCGACGAAGAGCACATGGTCGAGCGCCTCGCCGCGGTTCTTCGCCGCCTCGATGAATATCTTGAGGTTGGCGCGCGCCTCCGCCTGGCCGGTGAAATCGTCCAGCGTCTGCGGCCGTAGGGCCGTATCGATGTCCTCGCCGCGCTTGTCGGGCGAAAGCAGTCTCGTCTCGTCGCTCATTGAGCCCTAATCCCATTGTCCACGGCGCAAAGCAACCGCATCACCGCGACAATTCCTTGAGGCCGAGGCGGATGAGCTTGGCGCTGTCGGCCCCCTCCCCGCCGTTCTTGAGCGCCGCCGCGACCGCATTGGCCGCCTGGTCGCGCGAATAGCCGAGATTGGTGAGCGCCGAGACCGCATCGGCAACGGGCGCGGAGGCAACGCCCTCGCCGATCTCCTGCTTGAGCCCGATGGCGGCCGAGGCCTCGCCGGCAAAGGCCGGCGCCTTGTTGCGCAATTCGGTGACGATGCGCACCGCCACCTTCGGCCCGACGCCTGGCGCCCGCGAGACGGCCGTCTTGTCCTGCAGCGCGATGGCGTTCGCCAGTTCCCCCGGCGTGAGCGTGGAGAGCACCGCCAGCGCCACCTTGGAGCCGACGCCCGGCACGCTCTGGAGCAGCCGGAACCATTCCCGCTCCAGCGCCGCCAGGAGGCCGAAGAGGCGGAACTGGTCCTCCCGCCCATAGGTCTCGATGAACAGCCCCGCCGCCTCCCCGGCCGAGCCGAGCCTGCCGAGCGTGCGCGCCGAGCAATGGGCGACATAGCCGACGCCGTGCACGTCGAGAATCACATGATCCTCGCCGATCTCGTCGATGGTGCCTTTGAGTTTGCCGATCATGGGAAGGTCCGTCAGGGATGGGTTTCGGGGGAAATGATGTCGAGCGCAGGGAAATAGGAGCGGTAGCGGGCGGCATCGCGGGTGAGCAGCCGGTGGGAGCGCGCCGCGGCATGCGCCCCGACGAGGAAGTCGGGCAGCGTACGCTCCCGAAGCCCACCCGCCCGGCGATAGGCATAGTGCGCCTTGCCGGCAGCGAATGCCGCCTCGTAGGAAAAGGGTTCCCGCCGCATGCGAAGCCAACCAAAGGCCAGATTCAGCTCCAGTTCGCTAAGTGGCGATGCCGCAAGCTCCGACCACACGACGGAATGCAGAACCAGTTCCCCCTCTTCCACGCATCGCTTCAAGGCCGCAAGCGACCACACCCGTTGAGGGCGATCCGGTCCGAGGATGTCGATCAGAACATTGGTATCAACGAGGGTCGAGGTCATCACGCGGCCCCCGCAGCCATTCGAAATATTCGTCGGGCGTCATGCCGTCGAGATCCCACGTTCCCTTTACACTTGCCGCCCAGGCGTCGAAATCCTCGAAATCGCCTTTGCCGTCGCCCACCTTCACCAGCATCACGCCGTTGTTCGAGACAACGAAGTCCACCTCCGAACCGGGCTCGATGGCGAGCCGGTCGCGGATATCCTTCGGGATCGTCACCTGACCTTTTTCCGTCACACGCATGGTAATACCTCTGCGGTATTACTTATCGTCGCAACCGGAACAAGTCAAGAACAAATCAGCCGGCGAGCTTGGCGAGGCGGCCGGAGAGGCCCTGGCGGTTGTGGGCGTGGCAGATGGCGATGGCGAGCGCGTCGGCCGCATCGTTGCCGACGAAAGCGGCCTTCGGCATCAGCACCTTCAGCATCATGTGGATCTGCTGCTTCTCGCCGTGACCGACACCGATGACAGCCTTCTTGACGGCGTTCGGCGCATATTCGGCGACGCGCAGGCCCGCACGCGCCGGCACCAGCATGGCTATGCCGCGCGCCTGGCCGAGCTTCAGGGTCGCCGTCGCGTCCTTGTTGACGAAGGTCTGCTCGACGGCGGCTTCATCGGGCTGGTAGCTGTGCACGATCTCGGCAAGCCCGTCATGCAACTGGCAGAGGCGCGAGGCGAGATCCATCTCGCCGTCCGACGTCACGGTGCCCGAGGCGACGAAGCGCAGCGAATTGCCGAGCGTCTCGATGACGCCCCAGCCGGTGCGGCGAAGCCCCGGATCGATGCCGATGATGCGAATCGTGTCCTGCATTGTCCAACCCTAGTCCTGTCCGCCGGACCCTGCCAGCGAAATGTGAACAAAACAAAAACAAAGCACCATCTTCGCTTGCCGGCAAACCCCGCCGCACATACCGTCGTCATCCTCGGCCTCGTGCCGAGGATCTACCGACGCATCGAAAACCACAACGTCAGCAGATCCTCGGGACAAGCCCGAGGATGACGGAAGAAGGGTTGTCGAACCTTGCCGGCGGCCCTCGGTTTCACGCTTCCATCAAATCCCCGCTTGGATTCGAGAAAACTGAACCTACATGGGGAAGCGATCAAAATCCCTTACAAAGAGGCCGCTCCCATGGTGCCCTTCTCCATCCTCGACCTGTCCCCGGTCATCGAAGGCGGCACCGTCGCCCAGTCGCTGGAAAATTCCCGCCTCCTGGCGCAGGAGGCCGAGGCGCACGGCTACCAGCGCTTCTGGCTCGCCGAGCACCACGGCATGCGCGGCATCGCCAGCGCCGCCACGTCCCTCGTCATCCAGCATGTCGCGGCCGGCACGAAAAGGATCCGTGTCGGTGCCGGCGGCATCATGCTGCCGAACCATTCGCCGCTCGTCATCGCCGAGCAGTTCGGCACGCTCGCCGCCCTCTTCCCGGATCGCATCGATCTCGGCCTCGGCCGCGCGCCGGGCACGGACATGCGCACCGCGCAGGCGCTTCGCCGCAACCTCGACAGCGCCGCCAACAATTTCCCGCAGGACGTCATCGAGCTGATGCAGTTCATGGGGCCGCCTGCGCCCGACCAGAAGGTCATCGCCGTTCCGGGCGCGGACAGCAACGTCCCGGTCTGGCTGCTCGGCTCCAGCCATTATTCGGCGCATCTGGCCGGCATGCTCGGCCTGCCCTTCGCCTTCGCCTCGCATTTCGCGCCGGACATGCTGCTGACGGCGCTGGAAATCTACCGCGAGCGCTTCCAGCCGTCGCAATATCTCGACCGGCCCCATGTCATGGTCGGCGTGATGGGCGCGGCGGCCGATACGGATGAAGAGGCCGATTACCTCTTCACCTCCATGCAGCAATCCTTCGTGCGCCTTCGCCGCGGCACGCCCGGCGCCTTCCCGCCGCCGGTCGACGACATGGACGGCTTCTGGAGCGAGCAGGAGCGCATCATGGTGGAACACACGCTGCAATATGCGGTGGTCGGCGGGCCGGAGAAGATCGAACGCCGGATCGCCGACTTCCTCGCGCTCACCCGGGCGGACGAGCTGATCGTCTCCATGCCGGTTCACGACATGGAGGCGCGGGTGAAGTCGCTGCGGTTGTTTGCGGGGGCGCAGCATACGCTCGCGAAGGCGGTATAGCGAAGGCTCACAGCATTCGGATTGCTGGCGACACTCTGAAAGCTCTCTTCCGTCATGCTCGGGCCTGTCCCGAGCATCCGCCAGCGTCCCGGTTTTCGATGCGCCGGTAGATCCTCGGCACGAGGCCGAGGATGACGAAGAAGGTAAAGCGGGGGCTTGAAAACGAACGAAGGCCGGGGCCTTGCGGCACCCGGCCTTTCATTATGGCAGATGGGTGTCCGATCAGGCCGAAAGCCGGGCCATGACCTCGTCGGAAACCTCGAAGTTCGAGTAGACGTTCTGCACGTCGTCGTCGTCGTCAAGCGTGTCGATGAGCTTCATCAGCGACTGCGCCTTTTCCTCGTCGACCGGCACGGTGTTCTGCGGCTTCCAGATCGCCTTGACGGTCTCGGCCTCGCCGAGCGTGTCTTCCAGCGCCTTGGAGACCTCGCCGATGTCCTCGAAGCCGCAGATGATCGTGTGGCCGTCCTCGTCCGTCGTCACGTCCTCGGCGCCGGCCTCGATGGCGGCTTCCATGACGGCGTCGGCGCTGCCGGCGGAAAGCTTGTAGGTGATCTCGCCGACGCGATCGAAGGAGAAGGAGACCGAGCCGGTTTCGCCCAGTGCGCCGCCGGCCTTGGAGAAGGTCGAGCGGACGGAGGAGGCGGTGCGGTTGCGGTTGTCGGTCAGCGCCTCGACGATGACGGCGACGCCGCCCGGGCCGTAGCCCTCGTAGCGGACTTCCTCGTAGTTCTCGCTGTCGGCGCCGGAGGCCTTCTTGATCGCGCGCTCGATATTGTCCTTCGGCATGGACTGCGCCTTGGCGTTCTGGATCGCCAGACGCAGGCGGGCGTTCATCGCCGGGTCGGGCAGGCCGGTCTTGGCCGCCACCGTGATTTCACGGGCAAGCTTGGAGAACATTTTCGACCGCACGGCGTCCTGCCGACCCTTGCGGTGCATGATATTCTTGAACTGTGAATGGCCAGCCATGGCACCCCTGTCGTGTTCGGCTAGAGCACAGCAGGTCGCCGGTCGCTGAGCGGGACATGACGACCGCGGCGATGCGCCGGCCTGCAGCCCGATTTTTGGAATGCCGCCTTATAATTTCATTGTCGCCGCGCGTCCAGCAGTCCGGCAAACAAAGCAGCACGGCGTTGATCGGCCCACGACGCCGATCACGATCCCTTGAGGCTCGATGCGGAACTTGTCCGCCGCATCCACGTTTCCCGCAGCATCACCCAACGATTGCGAGGAACAGCGATGTCCGATCTTACCCGCGCGCGCGAAAACCCGAAGGAACAGCTTTTCGACGAGATCGACCGGATTCATGCCGGCATGCTCGGCGTCGAGGGCAGCCACATGCACATGCAGCCGATGTCACCGCAGCTCGATCGCCAGAGCGCGACGATCTGGTTCTTCACCAGGACGGATACCGAGATCGTCGAGGCCATTTCCCCGGGCGCTCGCGCGCATTTCTGCGTGGTCGGCAAGGACCACGACTATCACGCCTGCGTCGCGGGCAGGATTTCCGTGCGCAAGGACCCGGTCAAGATCGACGAATACTGGAGCTCGGTCGTCGAAGCGTGGTTCGACCACGGCAAGGACGATCCCAAGCTCACCATGCTGGCGCTGGAGATCGAAGACGCGGAGATCTGGGCCTCGACCGGCAGCACGCTGAAATTCGGCTGGGAGATCGCCAAGGCGAACCTCAACCCGGACGAGGAGCCCGATGTCGGCGTGAAGGCGCATCTCACCTTCGACACCGGCGGCTCGGCGGATCACCTGCGCCACATGGTCTGACCGAGGTCAGCTCCAGAAGGCCGGCACCGTTTCGGCAAGGCGCGCCCCGAGGCGCAAAGGCGCGATCTTCTCGGCAAGGCCGGTGCGGTCGGAAATCTCGACCGCAAGGCCGCAGATCGTCGCCGGCCCGGAGGCCGCCTCGAAACGGCCGCGCGGCATCTTGGAGATGAAGCGGTTGAGCGGTTCTTCCTTGTCCATGCCCAGCGAGGAATCGTAGTCGCCGCACATTCCGGCATCCGACATGTAGCCCGTGCCGCCGTTCAGGATCTGGCAGTCGGCCGTCGGCACATGCGTATGCGTGCCGACGACGACGCTGGCCCGTCCGTCGACGAAATGGCCGAAGCACTGCTTCTCGCTGGTGGCTTCCGCATGGAAATCGAAGATGACCGCATCCGCCTGCTCCCCGAGCGGGCAGGAGGCGAGGATCGCCTCGCCCGACGTGAAGGGGTCGTCCAGTTCGGGATGCATGAAGACGCGGCCCATGATGTTGGCGACGAGGACGCGCGCGCCGTTGCGGGCGATGAACAGGTTGGCGCCGCGGCCGGGCGTGCCGGCGGGGTAGTTCGCCGGCCGCAGGGACTGGGCGTGGCGGGTCGCGGAGGGCACGGCTTCCTTCTGGTCCCCCACGTGGGTTCCGGGCGTCCCGACATCTGCGCCGGCATTGATCGTTCCCAGGGAGATGTCTTCCCTGATTCCGAACCCGCCGGCCGCGCTCTCGCCGTTGACGACCGCGAAAACGAGGTCTGAGTGCCCGTGCACACCCGGCAGGCGCTCCCAGACGGCGGTCCGCCCGGTCTTGCCCACCATGTCGCCCAGAAAGAGAAAACGCATCGAACTGCCTTATGAAACCTGTTGGAACATGCGGATACCGCTTTCCGTGAGGATCGCGTCCAGGGGGACGTCGTGCGGCTCGGCGGGTACTGATGCCACTTCCTGGCAGTCGAACGCAATGCCGATCAGCTTCGGCGCATGGCCCTTCGCCTTCAGCCGGTCGATTGCCCGGTCGTAATGGCCCGCGCCGTAGCCGATGCGATGCCCCGTGCGGTCGAAGGCCGAAAGCGGCACGAGCAGGATGTCGGGATCGATGACGGCGGCCTCCGGCCCCGGCCCCGTCGTGCCGAAGCCGGTCTTCACGACGGGCGCGCCCGCAACCAGCTCGCGGAAGATGATCGTCTCGCGGTCGAGCACGACGGGCAGGCAAAGCCGCGCGCCGCGGCTGCGCAGATGCGCCATCAGCGGCCGGACATCCGCTTCCGAGCGGATCGGCCAGAAACCGGAAACCACCGCGCCCGGTTCGAACTCGATGCGGTCGCCCGCACGCTCCACCATGGCAAGGCTGCCCTCTATGCGCGCCTGCGGCGTCATCGCATCGCGCAGCGCCAGCCGTTCGTTGCGGATGGCCGCCTTCTGTTCCTTGGGTGTCACGAATGCCTCCAGCGATTTCAAGCGTGGCTTACCAGCTAGCAGCGCCGGAATGCAAATCCTCGCCCTTTTGCGACAGGCAGCGGATTGTCCCGCAACGGGACACGGCGGCCGGACATCGCGGATCGATATTAAGCATTGGAATAACAAGCGCTTTTCGCACCCGGGGCGGCTCTTTAAGCCGTGCGCATGAAACCCACTCGAAGCGATTCCCCCCGCCATCCGGAGCTGACCGAAATCGAAAGACGGTGCCTCGACCTCGCCGCCCGCGGCAGGACGCCGGCCGACATCGCGCTCGAAACCGACATCGCCCTGCCGCGCATCGCCGAAGCAATGCGCAACGCCGTCGACAAGCTCGGCGCCCGCAACGTCACGGGCGCGATCACCCGCGCCCTGCGCCTCGATCTCATCTGACCTCAGGCGGCCGCGGACGTCTCGGCAAGCCGCAGCATGGCGTGCGCCGCGCCCTCGTCGGTGATCAGCGTGTTGCAGCCGATGCGCCGGATCGTGGCGCGGATGGCCGGCGCGCGATGCGCACCGCCTGAGACCAGCACGATGTGCCGCGCCTTCTTCACCGTGTCGAGGTCGATCGACATGACGCGGTGGCGGATGGGATGGTCGATCGTGTGCCCTTCGGCATCGAGGAAATTGCACATCGTGTCGCACACGCAGCCGGCAGCCACCAGTTCCTCCAGCTCCTCTCTCGCGATGAAATCGCGCGACAGCGAGCTCGAGCGCGGCCCGATGTCGCCGCAGCTCACCACCGCGATGTCCATGTTCTCCGCCAGGTCGAACAGCGTCCTCAGGCCACATTTCTCGATCAGGCTGCGCTTGGTCTCGCGCGAATCGACCAGCAGCGGCGCGAGGAACAGGTAGCACTCCGCCCCGAGCTGGCTCGCCAGCCGCCAGGTATATTCGATCGGGTTGATATGATGCGCCTCGACCACGCCGCCGAGCAGCGAGACGACCTTGACCCGCTCGCGCCGCGACGGGCGGAAGCTGGCGAGCGAAGCCGTCAGCGTGCGCCCCCAGCCGACCCCCACCGTGCAGTCGTCGGGGATCGCTTCCGTGAGGAACTGGCCGAGCGCGAGGCCCACGCTCTTAGCGGTCCCCTCGGCACTGTCGGCCGCCGGCACCACCACGGCCTCGTCCAGCCCGTAGGCCTTCTCCAGCCGCCCGGCGAGCTCGACGCAGTCGGCGATGCCCTCGTTGATCCAGATCTGCACCTCGGAGCGCTTCAGCGCCTCGTCGAGCATGCGCACGACCGTGGTGCGGCTGACGCCGATCTTTTCCGCCACATCCTTCTGGGTGAGGCCCTGGTTGTAATAGAGCCAGGCGGCCCGCAGGCGCAGCGCCGCCGATTCCGAATAAGCCGTATGCGTATCGCGCCGGAGCCTTGCCACGTCGCCTCCATCTTCCTCAAAGTCGTCTCCGCCGGCACCATAGCACATCAAACGGTAAATGCGACATATGTTCATCCGATTGGGCAAAAGTGCTTGACTTTCTCCGGCGGAAATGTCGATAGTCCCCGTGAGATCGGCTGGCGGCTTTCCGCCGGCGGATCGTGTGTGCAGGCACGCCCAGAGAGCGAAACGGAAGCACGGTCGCGGGGCGCGCGTTCACAGGAACATGGAGGAGGGTTCGACGTTCCCCCTGGGAAAGCCGGCCCGGCAACAACCATTCGGGATTTCGGATATGACGTCCAAGCTTGAACAACTCCGCGCGATGACGACCGTCGTGGCAGATACCGGCGATATCGAAGCCGTCCGCCGCCTGAAGCCGGTCGATTGCACCACCAACCCCACCATCGTGCTGAAGGCGCTCGGCACGCCCGCCTTCGCCGACGCCGTCGCGGAAGCCATCCGCTGGGGCCAGTCGCAGGGCGGCAACCGCGAGGGCGTCGTCTCGGCCGTCGCCGACCGTCTCGCCATCTCCGTCGGCGCAGCGCTTGCAGAACTTGTGCCCGGCCGCGTCTCGACCGAAGTCGACGCCGACCTCTCCTTCGACACCGAGGCCTCCATCGCCAAGGCCCGCGAGATCATCAAGGCCTATGACGCGCGCGGCATTTCCCGCGAACGCATTCTCATCAAGCTCGCCTCCACCTGGGAAGGCATCCGCGCCGCCGAAGTGCTGCAAAAGGAAGGCATCGACTGCAACCTGACGCTGCTCTTCAACAAGGCCCAGGCCATCGCCTGCGCCGATGCCGGCGTCTTCCTCATCTCGCCCTTCGTCGGCCGCATCCTCGACTGGCACGTCAAGGCAGCCGGCAAGACCTTCACGGCGGAAGAGGATCCGGGCGTGCTCTCGGTCCGCGCGATCTACGACTACTACAAGTCCAACGGCATCGACACGATCGTCATGGGCGCCTCCTTCCGCAACACGGGCGAGATCGAAGCGCTCGCGGGCTGCGACCGCCTGACGATCAGCCCCGCCCTGCTAGAGGAACTCGACGCCGCATCGGGCGCGCTCGAGCGCAAGCTCTCGCCGGAAAAGGCCACCAAGGTCTCGCCGGTCAAGGTCGACGAGAAGGCCTTCCGCTGGATGCTGAACGAAGACGCCATGGCGACGGAAAAGCTCTCCGAAGGCATCCGTGCCTTTGCCAAGGACCTCGGCAGCCTGCGCGCCATGGTCGACAAGGAACTGAAGGCAGCGGCGGCATAAGCCGCCTGCGTCAGGACCAAGACACGAAGGCCGCCCCATGGGCGGCCTTTTCGTTCCGGCGATGATTTCAAGACAGTACGATCCGCGACGACCGATGGAGATTTACGATCCTGGGTGCCTACAAACGTAGGTGGGCACCGTGTGACCAAGCCCACGGGCCGGGTCAGGGACAGCTCCCTTTGGATCGAGTATGGCCCCAGGGATTGTGGTTCCTGTCGGGAAGCGCAGATCGCCTTAGACATATAGGATGAAAGCGGCGTTTTCGCCAGTGGTAATTCCTGGATCACCTCAAGCGAGAGCGCGAAACTCGCGGAAGAGCGGAAATGCTTGGGATCAGTTCACCGGCGCCTTGCCGGTGAGCTTGGCGGCCATGCCCTGGATCTGGCTGGTCAGTTCGCCCAGCGCCTGCGCGATCGCTTCCTCGTTGCGGGAAACCTCGCTCATCACGCCCTCCCGGCCCTTGCGCAGGTCCTCGGTTTCCTTTTCGAGCTTGGCGAGGCGGCGGGTGACGTCGTTGAGTTCGTCCATCACCATGATGCCGGCCATCACGGTGAGCCTCAGGTCGCCGATCTCGCCGAACTGGCTCTTCAGGTGACCGACATACCGGTCGAAGCCGGCGGCGAGCTCTTCCAGATGCCCTTCCTGCCCTTCCTCGCAGGCCATGCGATAGGCCTTGCCGTCGATCTGTACCGTTACCTGTGCCATGCCGTCGCTTTCTGATTGGGATTACCGGTCGAGTACGGCCCGGATCGTTTCCATGGCCGTGACGAGCCGGCGGGAGACCTCGCGGTTGACCTCCTCAAGGCGGTTCGCACGGAATTCGGACTGGTCGAGCTCCTGGGCGAGCCGCGAGCGGTCGGCATTCACCCGGCGCACCTCGCCTTCCACCTCGACATGGTTGCGCTCGCGGTCGAAGCGCATGTCGAGCGCATTCTCGAGGCTCGCGAGAGCCCTGCGAAGCTCCTCGATCGCCGCCCTGACTGTTTCCCCGTTGGTCATGAAGCCTTCACCGGCAGTTTCAAAAATACGAATCGCCGCCGCCAGCGCCGGTTCCCTTGCCTTGACAGTATTCAACAGCGGGCCCGAGCGTCAACAGCGCGGCAATCCCGGCGCCAAAGCCGCTGTGGATCGGCGCTTCGGGACAGGTGCGCGTACAGTCCCGCACACGCTTTCGAAACCGCTAAAAAAGGTCGCAGAACCGGGCTTCAAGTGCCGCAAAAACCGCCGAATTCGTTGACTTAGACGGTGCACCTGCTATGTGTCACCCGCTTCCAACCGATACCCCGGAACGGCATCGGCCCCGACACCACGAAGAAGACGGAACAGTCATGATCTCTCGCGAAAAACACGACCGGATGGCGAACGCAATTCGCTTCCTTTCCATGGATGCCGTGGAAAAGGCGAACTCGGGTCACCCCGGCCTGCCCATGGGCGCAGCAGACATCGCAACGGTTCTTTTCACCCGCTTCCTGTCCTTCGACCCGAAGACGCCGTCCTGGCCGAACCGCGACCGCTTCGTCCTGTCGGCCGGCCACGGCTCGATGCTCCTCTACTCGCTGCTCTACCTGACGGGCTACGAGGACATCACGATCGACGAGATCAAGAATTTCCGCCAGCTCGGCGCCCGCACCGCCGGCCACCCGGAATATGGCCACGCCGCCGGCATCGAGACGACCACGGGTCCGCTCGGCCAGGGCATCGCCAATGCCGTCGGCATGGCGATCGCCGAGCGCAAGCTGCGCGACGAGTTCGGCTCCGACCTCATCGAGCACTACACCTATACCCTCGTCGGTGACGGCTGCCTCATGGAAGGCATCAGCCAGGAAGCGATCTCGCTCGCCGGCCACCTGAAGCTCAACAAGCTGATCGTCTTCTGGGACGACAACAACATCTCGATCGACGGCCCGATCTCCATTGCCGACTCGACCGACCAGCACGCCCGCTTCCGCGCCAGCCAGTGGCACACCATCGCCGTCGACGGCCACGATCCGGACGCCATCGCCGCCGCCATCGAGGAAGCCCACAAGTCCGACAAGCCGACCCTGATCGCCTGCAAGACGACCATCGGCTTCGGCGCCCCGAACAAGGCCGGCACGCACAAGGTCCACGGCTCGCCCCTCGGCGCCGAAGAGATTGCCGCCACCCGCAAGGCGCTGAACTGGGAATCGGAAGCCTTCGTCGTTCCCTCCGACGTGCTCGACGCCTGGCGCCTCGCCGGCCTGCGCTCCACCAAGGCGCACAAGGAATGGGAAGCCCGCCTCGAAAAGACCGACGCCGAGAAGAAGGCGCAGTTCGTCCGCCGCTTTGCCGGCGACCTCGAAGGCAGCCTCGATTCCGCGATCTCCGCCTACAAGCGGAAGCTCGCCGAGACGAAGCCCAACCCGGCCACCCGCAAGGCTTCGGAAGACGCGCTGGAAGTCATCAACGGCGTCCTGCCGGAAACCATCGGCGGCTCCGCCGACCTGACCGGCTCCAACAACACCAAGACCAGCCAGACCAAGTCGATCACCCCGACCGACTTCTCCGGCCGCTACATCCACTACGGCGTGCGCGAGCACGGCATGGCGGCGGCGATGAACGGCATGGCGCTGCACGGCGGCCTCATCCCCTATTCCGGCGGCTTCCTGATCTTCTCGGACTATTGCCGTCCGTCGATCCGCCTTGCAGCCCTGATGGGCATCCGCGTCATCCACGTGCTGACGCACGATTCCATCGGCCTTGGCGAGGACGGCCCGACGCACCAGCCGGTCGAGCACATGGCCGCGCTGCGCGCCATCCCGAACCTCCTCGTCTTCCGCCCGGCCGACGCCACGGAGACGGCGGAATGCTGGCAGCTCGCGCTCGAAAGCCACAACCGCCCGTCCGCCATCGCGCTAACCCGCCAGAACCTGATGCCGGTACGCCTCGAATATGAGGAAGAGAATCTCTGCGCCCGCGGTGCCTACGATCTCGTCTCGGCGAGCGACGCACAGGTGACGATCTTCGCCACCGGCTCGGAAATCGAGATCGCGGTAAAGGCCCAGCAGGCCCTTTCGGCCAAGGGCATCTCGACCCGCGTCGTCTCGGTCCCCTGCTTCGAGCTCTTCGCCGAGCCGCCGGAAGCCTACCAGCAGGCCGCCATCGGCAATTCGCCGGGCAAGATCGCGGTCGAGGCCAAGCTGGCCTGAGTGCCGTCGGGCGCGGCCCCGGCCGCGCCTCGCATCGCCAAACGTTTATCCATAGGGAGAAACCCGAAATGACTGTGAAAGTTGCCATCAACGGCTTTGGCCGCATCGGCCGCAACGTCCTGCGCGCCATCGTCGAATCCGGCCGCACCGACATCGAAGTCGTCGCCGTCAACGACCTCGGCCCGGTCGAGACCAACGCGCACCTCGTCCGCTACGATTCCGTCCACGGCAAGTTCCCCGGCACCGTCACCGTTTCCGGCGACACGATCGACGTCGGCCGCGGCCCGATCCGCGTCACCGCCATCCGCGACCCGAAGGAACTGCCCTGGGGCGATGTCGACATCGCGCTGGAATGCACCGGCCTCTTCACCACCAAGGAAAAAGCCGCCGCGCACCTTGCCAATGGCTCCAAGCGCGTCATCGTCTCGGCCCCGTGCGACAATGCCGACAAGACCATCGTCTTCGGCGTCAACCACGACACGCTGACCAAGGACGACCTCGTCATCTCCAACGCCTCGTGCACGACGAACTGCCTTGCACCGGTCGCCTATGTCCTCGACAAGGCCTTCGGCATCGAGAAGGGCTACATGACGACGGTCCACTCCTACACGGGTGACCAGCCGACCCTCGACACCATGCACAAGGACCTTTATCGCGCCCGCGCTGCGGCCCTGTCCATGATCCCGACCTCGACGGGCGCAGCCAAGGCCGTCGGCCTCGTGCTGCCGCAGCTCAAGGGCAAGCTCGACGGCTCGGCCATCCGCGTGCCGACCCCGAACGTCTCGGTCGTCGACCTGAAGTTCGTGCCGAAGCGCAACGTCACCGCCGAGGAAGTCAACGCCGCCATCAAGGCAGCAGCCGAAGGCGAACTGAAGGGCATCCTCGACTACGTCACCGGCCCGCTCGTCTCGATCGACTTCAACCACGACAGCCATTCGTCGAACTTCGCCGCCGACCAGACCAAGGTCCTCGACGGCAACCTCGTGCGTATCCTCTCCTGGTACGACAACGAATGGGGCTTCTCGAACCGCATGTCCGACACGGCCGTCGCCCTCGGCAAGCTGATCTAAGGACGCCGACAATGTTCCCGCCCCTCGCCCTCAAGACGGTCCGCTGGCGTCCGTTCGAGGGTGAGGGGCTGGAACACCTGACCGTACGGGCGGTCGACGGCGGCCTTCGGGCCGAAAGCACCGTGATCGGCGAACAGGGCGACCGGCCCTTCGGCGTCCATTACCGCATCGACCTCGATGCCGCCTGGCGCGTGCGCGCCTTCCTGGTCGAGGATACGGCCGGCCTGCGCACCGTGATGCTGTCGGATGGCGACGGTCGCTGGCGCGACGAGGACGGAACGCCGCTTCCCGTCTTCGACGGCTGCATGGACATCGATCTTGCCGGATCGCCCTTCACCAACACGTTGCCGATCCGGCGGCTGGGACTTTCCGTCGAACACGGCAGGACCACGCTGAAGATGGTCTACGTCCCGTTCGATACATTCGTGCCCTTCGTCGACGGGCAGCATTACACCTGCCTTTCGCCGGCAAGCCGCTACCTCTACGAAGCGGCGGATCGCAGCTTCAGCGCGGAGCTTCCGGTCGATGCCGACGGCTTCGTAACCGATTATCCCACCCTATTCGCAAGACTCTGACGGGAGCCAATGCCCATGACCTTCAAGACCCTCGACAACCTCACCGACATCGCCGGCAAGCGCGTGCTCGTCCGCGTCGATCTCAACGTGCCGGTCAAGGACGGCAAGGTCACCGATGCGACCCGCATCGAGCGCGTCGCCCCCACCATCCGGGAACTTTCCAAGAAGGGCGCCAAGGTCGTCCTGCTCGCCCATTTCGGCCGCCCGAAGGGTGAGGTCGTCGCCGACATGTCGCTGGAGCAGATCCTGCCCGCCGTGAACGACGTCCTCGGCACCAAGGTCCAGTTCGCCGCCGACTGCATCGGCGAAAAGGCCGCCGCCGCCATCGCCGCCATGCAGAACGGCGACATCCTGCTCCTCGAAAACACCCGCTTCCACAAGGGCGAGGAGAAGAACGACCCGGACTTCACCGCCGCGCTGGCCGCCAACGGCGACATCTACGTCAACGACGCCTTCTCCGCCGCCCACCGCGCCCATTCCTCGACGGAGGGCCTTGCCCATCTCCTGCCCGCCTATGCCGGCCGCACCATGCAGGCCGAGCTGGAGGCGCTGGAAAAGGGCCTCGGAAACCCGGCCCGCCCGGTCGTCGCCATCGTCGGCGGCGCGAAGGTCTCCACCAAGATCGATCTCCTGATGAACCTCGTGAAGAAGGTCGACGCGCTGGTCATCGGCGGCGGCATGGCGAACACGTTCCTGGCCGCCCGCGGCACTGATGTCGGCAAGTCGCTCTGCGAGCACGATCTTGCCGACACCGCCAAGCAGATCATGATCGAGGCCGCGACCGCCACCTGCGCCATCGTGCTGCCGGAAGACGGCGTCGTCGCCCGCGAGTTCAAGGCCAATGCCGAGAACGAGGTCGTCGACGTCAACGCCATCCCGGCCGACGCCATGATGCTCGACGTCGGCCCGAAGACCATCGAGGCCGTCAATACCTGGATTTCCCGCGCTTCGACGCTCGTCTGGAACGGCCCGCTCGGCGCCTTCGAGATCGCCCCCTTCGACGCCGCGACGGTCTCCGCCGCAAAGCATGCCGCAGAGCAGACCAAGGCCGGCAAGCTCGTCTCCGTCGCCGGCGGCGGCGATACGGTGGCCGCCCTCAACCATTCGGGCGTCGCCGACGATTTCACCTATGTCTCGACAGCCGGCGGCGCGTTCCTGGAATGGATGGAAGGCAAGCCGCTGCCGGGCGTCGACGTGCTGCGCCAGCAGAAATGACGCTGCCCTCTTGCGCCGCGCCGCAGATCGCCTACATTCTCCTTAACGTCAACGTAGAGAAAGGAAGGTGATCCAATGTCTAATGAGATTTCGGTCTTGGCTTCGGGCATGGGAATTGTGGTGAACGAAACGAGGCAGCCCTCGTTCTGAGCCTACCTTCCTTCGGGCCGACAGGCCCGGGTCCGCACGGGACCAAACCTCATGGGGGCCACCTTCGGGTGGCCCTTTTGCGTTTCAGGATACAAGCCCGCCAGCCCGCACTTGGGCGCAGCCGCCTACGGCCGGATGAGCACCGTCAGCATCATCAGCGCGATGGCGACGACCGCGATCTTCCAGAAATCCGTGCGCCGGCGCAGCCCCGGCAGGCCGATGGGCCGGATGACATGCAGCAGCATGGCGGCGAGAAGCAGGGCGGGGAGGATTTTCGACATGGCGGCCTTTCTCGCCTCTTCCTGTCACACCTCGGACACTTTTCCAAGCCAACAGCGCACAGCCCGAAAAACGCGCCCGCCCTCGCCTTTCCATCTGGCAATCGTCAACAGGTGCGCTATTCCTTCCATCGGCGAAACTGCGAAAGTCTCATGCGTAAAAACCTCATATCCGTCTTCGCGCTTCTGATGGGCA
>Ga0066256_1001873_pt2 | contig 16759 bp, 13 predicted proteins | sample ThiBio_1000_biof_FD_87107 | JGI IMG/M metagenome (GOLD analysis project Ga0066256, IMG submission 87107) | Wastewater bioreactor microbial communities from Cape Town, South Africa - Thiocy_expt_1000_biof (version 2) | ecosystem: Engineered > Bioreactor > Thiocyanate-remediating >...
AAAAGATTTCTCTTCAATACCTGCAAAAAAAATATTGATTCACGGCGGGGGAAAAATTGCAACAAAAATTGGTGATCAATTGGGTATAGAATCCAAATACATCAACGGCCGCAGAATCACCGACGATGAAACTATTGATGTGGTGACAATGGTTTACGGCGGACTGGTTAATAAAAAAATTGTGGCACAACTTCAATCGCTCAACTGCAATGCGATTGGGCTTACAGGTGCTGATGCCAATATCATTCCTGCAAAAAAGCGACCGGTAAAGGACGTAGATTTTGGCTGGGTGGGCGATATCGATAATGAACAATTAAAAATTGATAATTTAAGATCATTAATTGAGGCCAGCCTCACGCCCGTATTTGCGCCACTCACGCACGATGGCGCAGGCCACATTTTAAATACAAATGCAGACACAATTGCATCTTCGCTGGCGGTGGCGCTTTCAAAATATTATAAAGTACGTTTGGTTTATTGTTTTGAAAAGAAGGGAGTGTTGGAAGATGTGAATGATGATCGTTCAGTAATAAAAGAGATCAATAAAGAAAAGTACGCACAACTTGTTGCAGACAATAAATTATTTGAAGGCATTCTTCCAAAAATTGATAATGCCTTTGCAGCCATTGATGCAGGTGTTAATCAGGTACTAATTGGCGATGCGAAGGATTTAATTAAGAATATAACATCAGAAACAGAAGGGACGCTGATCTTTTGATGCCGGGATATGCAATCATGTACAAGCGAGCGTGGCAACAATGCCGATAGAAGTGCAAAAGATAACACAATATAAATTTTATGGAGCAATTATTTAAAGATGCGGTTCGTCTGTTGAAGAGTTTAATCCAAACTCCCTCGTTCAGCAGGGAGGAAGATATGACTGCGTCAATGATTGCTGCTTTTTTTGAAGAGCGCAATATTACGGTTGAAAGGCTGGGCAATAATATAATTTGTAAGAACCAATTTTTCGATGCCTCCAGGCCAACACTGTTACTTAACTCCCATCACGACACAGTAAAGCCCAATCCCAATTACACTTTAGATCCTTTCAACCCCGTTGAAAATGACGGAAAATTATACGGGCTTGGAAGCAATGATGCGGGCGGCTGTTTGGTTTCGTTGATTGCCACGTTTCTACATTATTATGCGCAACCAAATTTAAAATACAATATCATTTTTGTGGCAAGCGCCGAAGAGGAAGTGAGCGGCCGCAATGGCATTGAAGCGGTTGTGCCAACTTTACCTGCGATAGATTTTGCTATTGTGGGTGAGCCTACATTATTGCAAATGGCAGTTGCCGAAAGAGGTTTAATGGTGCTTGATTGTGTGGCGAAAGGAAAGCCCGGGCATGCGGCACGAAACGAAGGGGAGAACGCGGTCGTCAATGCCATCAACGATATTAACTGGTTTCATTCGTATCGGTTTGAAAAAGTATCGCCCCTGCTGGGTGAAACAAAAATGAATGTTACTGTGATTGAAACGGAGAATAAAGCTCATAATGTGGTTCCGGGAACTTGTAATTATGTTGTGGACGTAAGGGTGAATGAGCTGTATAACTTTGAGGAAGTATTGAATGAAATCAGGCAACATGTGGCATCCGAAGTAAAGCCGCGCAGTACGAGGTTGCGGTCAACATCCATTTCATTAGAGCACCCGATTGTGAGAGCGGGTATTGAAATGGGCAAAACTTATTATGGTTCTCCTACCACTTCCGATAAAGCTTTAATGCCTTTTCCCGCTTTAAAAATAGGCCCCGGCGACAGCGCGCGAAGCCACACGGCGGATGAGTTTATTTACTTGAGAGAAATTGAGGAAGGGATTAAAGATTATATTAAAATTGTGGAGAAGGTGCTTCGTTAAACCTTTGTTTTTTCTGCAAACACAAACAGATGCATCTCCTTCAAAAATTCATGCACTTCTTTCATCGAAGGCATGGGTTCGGCGATCAGCAAAAATAACCTTCCGCTTTGTTTGAGTTTGGCTTTATTGGTTTCGGTTTGTAAAAATTGAATGATCTTTTGGAAGGTTTCAGATTCGAAGTAGGGAGAATCAGGCCTATTGATAAAATGACAGCGGAGCGTTTCATTCTTTAAAGTCATTTTCTCGAAACCCAGTTCCACCGCCAGTTTGCGGCTGCGAACGGTTTCAAAAAGATCGTCAACCTGTGAAGGGATGGGCCCGAACCTGTCCTGCAACTCAACATACATTTCTTTCAGTTCGTCTTCATTTTCACTATTGTCTAATCGCTGATATAAAGAAAGGCGTTCCGTAATATTTTCTACATAATCATCTGGTATTAAAATTTCCTGGTCGGTATCAATAGTACAGTCCTGCACAAAATCATCCTGTTTGCTGATCTCTTCCTTAAACAAATCTTTAAATTCGGTGCGTTTTAATTCACGAATGGCTTCATCCAAAATTTTCTGGTACATTTCAAAACCAATCTCGGCCATAAACCCGCTTTGCTCGCCGCCCAATAAATTTCCTGCACCACGAATGTCAAGGTCGCGCATCGCTATTTGAAAACCGCTTCCCAGCTCACTGTGTTGTTCTAAAGTTTGCAATCTTTTTCGCGAATCAACCGGCAGCGTACTCATCGGCGGCGCCAGCAAATAACAAAATGCCTTTTTATTGCTGCGCCCCACACGGCCTCGCAACTGGTGCAGGTCGCTTAAACCAAACTGGTGCGCATTGTTTACAATGATGGTATTCACGTTCGGAATATCAACCCCGCTTTCAACAATAGTTGTGCAAACGAGTAGGTCATATTTGTGATCGATAAAATCAAGAATTTTTTCTTCAAGCTGATGCCCTTCCATTTGCCCGTGCGCATAGCCAATCGAAAGATCAGGGCAAAGCCCTTGCATCAATGCGGCCATTTCGGCAAGGCCGGCCACGCGGTTATGAATGAAGAAAACCTGTCCGCCGCGTTCTGTTTCAAAATAAATCGCTTCGCGGATAAAATCTTCCTGGTACACCTGCGCTTCAGTTTGAATCGGCTGACGATTCGGTGGCGGTGTGTTGATGATGCTCAAATCGCGCGCGCCCATCAAACTAAATTGCAGCGTACGCGGAATGGGCGTAGCTGTTAGCGTTAAACAATCAACCGTTGTGCGGATTGTCTTGATTTTTTCTTTGTGCGTCACACCAAATTTTTGCTCTTCATCAACAATCAAAACTCCAAGGTCTTTGAACTTTACATCTTTGCCAATGATGCCGTGCGTGCCGATGAGAATATCAATCTTACCTTCTTTTAATTTTTGAAGTGTTTCTTTTTTTTCTTTGGCAGATTTAAAACGGTTGATATAATCTACCGTTACCGGAAATTCTTTGAGCCTTTCTTTAAAAGTTTGATAGTGTTGAAACGCCAGGATTGTTGTAGGCACCAATACTGCAGCCTGCTTTCCGTCAACACAGGTTTTAAATGCCGCACGAATTGCCACTTCGGTTTTACCAAAGCCCACATCGCCGCAAACCAGCCTGTCCATCGGGCTTGAAGATTCCATATCTTTTTTTACATCGGCAGTTGCTTTATTTTGATCGGGGGTGTCTTCATAAATAAACGAAGCTTCCAGTTCGGTTTGTAAATAAGAATCAGGAGTGTGCGCAAAGCCTTGCTGCGCCTTGCGTTGCGCATAAAGTTTAATCAGGTCAAATGCAATCTCCTTCACCTTGGCCTTCGTTTTATCCTTCAATCGGTTCCACACATCGCTGCCCAGTTTATTTACTTTGGGAACACTGCCATCTTTGCCCGTGTACTTCGCAATTTTGTGTAACGAGTTAATGTTTACGTATAAAACGTCTTTGTCTTTGTAAATCAATCGAACCGCTTCCTGCAACTTTCCGTTCACATCAATCTTCTGTAACCCGCTGTACACGCCCACTCCGTGGTCAATATGCGTAACATAATCTCCCGGCTGCAACTCACGCAGCGTACGCAGTGTGATGGCTTTATTTTTATTGTAGGCCTGCTTTACACGATATTTATGATAACGCTGAAAAATTTCATGGTCGGTATAGCAAACAATTTTCAAATCGTGATCAATAAATCCTGAGTAGATGGAAACTGGAACGGGTTCAAAAACGATTTCCGCTTTAAGGTCATCAAAAATATTCTGAAGGCGCTGCAACTGCTTAGTGTTATCAGAAAAAATATTGATGCGGTAGCCCTTTTTTTCTTTGTCGCGCAGATCGTGAATCAGCAGTTCAAATTGTCGGTTAAAAGCGGGCTGCGATTGCGTGTTGAATTCATATTCTTTTGAAACTTTGATGTTTCTCGTTTCCTCAAAATGCACGGCCGGCCTGCGTTCCAGCGCATCTTCAAAATGGGAAGCGCTAATGAAATCTTCGCCGGAAATTTGCTTTTTAAAAAGTTTGTCAGTGTCCTCGGGCTTGTTCGGCGATTGAGTACTCTGGTATTCCAGGAAATATTTTAGTTCTTCTTCATTATCTTTTAATCGTTCAATACTTAGTTTTTTGTCCTGAATCCAAAACACAGTGTTTTCCGGCAAAAAATCAAAAAGTGACACGCGTTGTTCGGTTGTGAACTGTGAATCAACGTTTGGAATAATTGAAACCTCCAATAATTTCCTTTCGCTTAACTGTGTTTCAGGATCGATAATTCTTATCGAATCCACGTCATTTCCAAAAAGCTCAATCCTGTAAGGCTTTTCATTACCGAAGGAATAGATATCAATAATCCCACCGCGTAATGCAAATTGCCCGGGTTCATACACAAAATCACTGCGCTCAAATCCGTATTTATCAAGTTTTAATAAAAGTTCGGCAACATCAAGCGTGTCAGCGGTTTTAATATGAATAATGTTTTCAGAAAGGGTTTTTGATAAAACCACTTTTTCAAAAAGCGCTTCAGGGTAAGTAACAAGTATTTTACGCCTCACTCGTGTTTCAGTTGCCATGCGAAGCGAAGGATCTGCAAATTTTGTGAAAGCCTCCGTACGCAACATCACATGCGAGGGATTGAAAAGTGTATAATTTTTTCTGGTTTTGAAAGACGAAGGAAAATAAAATATATCAAGTGCTCCCGTTATATTTTCAAGGGTATTGTGAAAGTAAGCGGCGTCCTCGGGTTCGTTGAGGACCACAACATAGTTGAAATCGGGAGCGTGTGCAGCGGACGCGGCAAAAACAAAGGGTGTCGAACTTCCAAAAAGCCCTGAAAGTGAAATGTGTGAAGGATTGGGCAATGAGAATCCCTCCGCAATTTGTAAACAGCGGGGGTCATCAATATAAAAATTCTTCAACAAATCCGGATTCATCGGGGCTGCAAAGATAACCAGGTTTCCCCGTTAAACTTTGGCCTAACTGAAGAAATTTTCAAAGGATATGATCTATACTGACTCGCTTGCCCAATAAGAAGCCTATTAAAAGCTTTACTAACATATTTAAGATTTTGATAGTGTTGACGCATCATATTCACAAAACGCAACAGTTCCCGATAAATATTTTGTTAAAGGGCTCAATTGCTTTTCTTTGCAGAAATTTCAGAATAAATATCTGACTGATGCAAAAAGAAATCACAATTCGGTTAAAGCCGGACGAAGCGGCCGATGAAGCCATCATCAAACAGCGTATTGCTGATGCCGTTAGCAAAAAAATCGGATCGGTTTATGGTTTCAATATTTTAAAACGCTCTATTGATGCGCGTAGCCGCCAGACGTGGATCAACCTCACACTTGAAGTATTTATTGACCAGCCCGCGCAACCCCGCCAATCAGTTCAAGTTAATTATAAAAACGTAAGCCATGCGTACAAAAGGGTAATTATTGTTGGCGCGGGGCCAGCTGGTTTGTTCGCAGCCCTGCAACTGATTGAGCTTGGAATAAAGCCGGTCATTTTGGAGCGTGGTAAAGATGTAAAAAGCCGCAGGCGCGACCTTGCCGCCATCAACAAGCAGGGCGTGGTAAACACCGAGAGCAATTATTGTTTTGGTGAAGGCGGGGCAGGGACTTATAGTGACGGCAAACTTTATACCCGCAGCAACAAGCGCGGAAGCGTTGAAAGGATATTGAACATTTTTGTTCACTTTGGCGCCGATGAAAAGATTTTGTATGAAGCCCATCCGCATATCGGCACAAACAAATTGCCACACATTATTACTGCGATGCGGCAACAGATTATTGATAGCGGCGGCGAAGTACAGTTTAATCAGAAAGTAGTTGATTTTAATATAAAGGATGGCGTAATTAAAGGCGTTCAAACTATTGATAATACTGTGTTTGATGGCGATGCGGTTATTTTGGCTACAGGACATTCTGCGAGGGATATTTTTGAATTATTATGTGCTAAGAATATTTTGATTGAAGCAAAGCCATTTGCTTTAGGTGTTCGGGCAGAGCACCCACAAGACCTGATTGATAGGGCGCAGTATAAATGCGATGCGCGTGGAGAATATTTGCCGCCGGCTTCCTACAGCCTGGTGCATCAGGTAAACGAAGCGGGTGTTTTTTCTTTTTGTATGTGCCCCGGCGGAATCATTGCCCCTGCTGCAACTAACGAGAACGAAATTGTTGTAAATGGCTGGTCGCCGAGCAAAAGAAATAATCCTTACGCAAATAGCGGCATTGTGGTGCAGGTGCAACAAAAGGATATTTATGCTATTAAAGAATTAAAATCTTTGTATGGCGATAAAATGAAAGGCGCGTTGGGTATGATGTATTTTCAGCAATGGGTTGAACAAAAGGCATTTGAAGCCGGTGGTGGAAAACTTGTAGCTCCCGCACAGCGGATGGTTGATTTTAGTAATAATAAAATATCTGCAACTTTACCCAATTGTTCTTACCTGCCCGGTATTCATTCAACCGGGCTGCAAAATGTATTGCCGCCGTTCGTTCACAACGCTTTACAAAAAGGATTTGTGGCCTTCGGTAAAAAAATGAAAGGCTATTTTACCAACGAGGCCGTGGTTGTTGCCACAGAATCGCGAACCTCTTCGCCGGTACGCATTCCTCGCAGCGCTGAAACATTGCAACATCCGCAAATCAAAAATTTATATCCCTGTGCTGAAGGAGCGGGTTATGCAGGTGGCATTGTAAGCGCCGCTATGGATGGAGAGCGCATAGCGCGAATGATAAGCCCCCTGTAAGAGTTTTTTTCTCAAAAACACTGATTCCCCGAAGGGAGGTATATAAAATTTCTTTATTTTAAGTCGCATGAAATATACCACCCGTCCCTTTGGGAAGGGCAAAGTTGCAATTTAAAGCTGAAAAGAATGAGACAGGGAAGGGCTTTACTTAAATGCCCATTTCAACATCTCCTTCCAGGTAGGTTTTTTGCCATACATTAAAATGCCCGTTCTGTAAATTTTTCCAGCGAACCATGCCATAAATAGAAAACCGCCAACCAGTAATCCCATGCTTAAAAATAATTGCCAATAAGGAACGGTGCCGGGAATTCCGTATGGAACCCGCGCCATCATTACAATTGGCGAGGTGAAGGGAATGATGCTTCCCCAGACTGCGATAGGGCTTGTGGGATCCTGCATCGCGATTGTTAAAATAAAAATGGCGAAGATGATGATCATGGTGATAGGGAAACTTAGCGATTGCGCTTCGCGCATGTCTTCGTTTACGGCGCTGCCTATTGCTGCATACATTGATGCGTAAAAGAAGAATCCTCCCAGAAAATAGAACGCGAATAAAAACAGGAGCTGCGGAATATTAAGGCTCGAAAAAACTTCCTGCGCCTGGCCTACAACCACTGCCATGGCCGAATTTCCGGCGCTGCCTGATTTTGTAATATTATAGATCAGAAATACAAAAACAATCCACAACAAAAACTGTGTAAGCGCCACGGCAGCTATGCCGATAATCTTTCCAACCATCAGTTGAAATGGTTTTACTGACGAAACCATGATCTCGGCAATCCGGTTTGTTTTTTCTTCCATCACGCCCATCATTACCTGCGACCCGTATATCAACAATATGAAATAAATTAAAAACCCCGTAATGTAACCCGTAAGCGAAGCGATTTTAGCATTGGAACCTTTGTCCTGCATATTCTCAACCTGCACGGTCAGCTTACTATCGTTGAGTTGTTTTTGTTTTTGAGAATCTATCCCCAACTCCTCATATTTTATGTCGTTCCAGATAGTATTCAATTTACTTTGCACACTACTTGCAGTTCCTAAAGTTCGATTGGCTTTTATCTCTATTTTGTCCGGAGCCATTGTGCCCACTGTGTTTGCGGGAATAATCACAAACCCGTCGTATCCTTTATGTTCAAAATCTTTTTCAAGCGAAGCAGGCGTTTCGTTTACCAAAACCAGTGTACTTGCTTTATCAAAAGCGTTCGCGCTGTCAACTCTTGCTTTGGTAAATTTCCCGGACGAGTCAAGCACCGCGATCTTTAATTTGGTTTGGCCTTTTTCGCCGATAAAAGCCGTGCCAAAGATCAATGCCAGGTATAACAATGGAAAGAGAAGTGTTGTGATGATAAAACTTCTTTTTCTAACCCTGGTTAAAAATTCTCTTTGTATAATTAATAGTATCTTCTTCATAATAATAGTTTTTGTCAATTGCTTTCAAACCTGCGCGCCAGCGGCGTTCCCTCAACCTCCCTGATGAAAATGTCACTAAGCGAGGGCAGCATTTCGTTGAACGAGTCAATGCTCGCCCCGTTATTTAAAAAGTATTGTAAAATTTCATTATTGCTCCGGTTTTCTTTTTTCTGAATCACCATTGAATTTTGCGAGGCGCTCACTACATCAAATAATTCGTTATTCAATTCGCTTTCCGCAAAAGCGTCTGAAAAGCCAATGTTGAAGAGGTTTTCCTTAAAATCCTGCTTCACTTGCTGCACGGTGCCGTCTAAAATTTTCCTGCCTTTATTTACCAGCACAATGTGGTCGCAAATTTCTTCCACCTGCTCCATGCGGTGCGTGCTGAAAATGATTGTGGAACCGTTTCTAGCAAGTTTATAAATCTCATCTTTAATGAGGTTGCTATTCACCGGATCAAGCCCGCTGAAAGGTTCATCCAAAATAATCAGTCGCGGATGGTGCAGTACAGTTATCACAAATTGCAACTTCTGCTGCATTCCTTTCGAAAGGTCTTCCACTTTTTTATTCCACCAGCTTTCCATTTCAAAGCGTGCAAACCAATCTTTAATCCGCGCCACCGCGTCACGTTTTGAAAGGCCTTTAAGTTGTGCAAGATAAACGGCCTGCTCACCAATCTTCATTTTCTTATAAAGGCCGCGTTCTTCGGGCATGTAGCCGATTTTCGTTATGTCATTTTCCGCGTCGAAAGGTTTGCCATCAAAAATAATATTTCCGCTATCCGGGTAAAAAATTCCCGTAATCATACGAATCAGTGTGGTTTTGCCGGCTCCGTTCGGGCCGAGCAATCCAAAAATCTGGCCTTCACTTATTTCAAGGCTAATGTCATCAACAGCTTTTTGGTTCGCGAAATATTTCTTTAAATTTTGAACTTCTAATACAGGCATTGTCTTTTGCATTAAGCATCAAAGATAGTTAATTGAGTTTTTTTTTTGGCGGCCCCCCGCCCACCCCCCCCGCCATTGAAATGGCGGGCTACTCACGCTCGGCCGGGCTTTTCGCTGCAATCTTTTGCTCCGCTTCGCGCCACAAAAGGATTTCCGCTGCAATACCTGCCCGGAAGCAGCCCCCAACCGCTGAAGGGGAACAGCTACACTAACTTTCAAACGTTAAGATAATTCAATTCCCATCTTCCTTTTCAATCGATCAACCTGCTAACTTTTCAACCTTTAAACTTTTAAACTTTCCCCCGATGCCCTAACTTCGTAATACTAAAAAATTTACATTATGTCACAAGAATGGAAACAATATCAGGAAGAAAACAAAGAACGTTTTTTACATGAAATGATGGACTTGTTGCGCATTCCGTCGGTTAGTGCACGTGATGAGCACAAAGATGACATGAAGAAATGTGCCGAGGCTGTGAGGCTCGCGTTGATCAATTCAGGTTGCGACAAAGCGCAGGTGATGGAAACAGGGGGTCACCCTGTTGTGTACGGCGAAAAATTTGTTGACGCCTCAAAACCAACCGTGTTAGTGTATGGCCACTATGATGTGCAACCTGTTGAGCCATTAGAAGAATGGAAAACGCCCCCGTTTGAACCGACAATAATAGACGACAAAGTTTTCGCCCGCGGCAGCGCGGATGATAAAGGTCAGTTCTATATGCACATCAAAGCGTTGGAAACAATGGTAAAAACGGACTCGATGTCAACTAACATTAAATTTATTATTGAAGGCGAGGAAGAAGTGGGCTCGCCCAACCTGGGGAAATTTGTGGCCGAACAGAAAGATTTATTGAAAGCTGATGTGATCCTCATCAGCGACAGCTCATTGCTTAGCATGGAAAACCCTTCACTTGACACCGGCGTGCGTGGCCTGAGTTATATTGAAGTAGAAGTTACTGCCGCAGCCCGCGACCTGCATAGCGGTACCTACGGCGGTGCGGTGGCCAACCCCATTGTGGTATTGTCAAAAATGATCGCTGCCTGCCATGATGAAAATAATCACGTAACCATTCCCGGTTTTTATGATGATGTGGACGTAGTTTCCGATGAAGAAAGAGCACTCATTAACAAAGCGCCATTCGATGAAAAGGAATACAAAGATGAGATCGGCATTAAGGCCCTTCACGGCGAAAAAGGTTACAGCACTTATGAAAGAACCGGCACCAGGCCTACATTAGAGCTGAACGGTATCTGGGGAGGCTATACCGGCCAGGGTTCTAAAACCGTATTACCTGCAAAAGCAACGGCAAAAATTTCGGCACGTTTGGTGCCTTCTCAAAACAGTGAAAAAATGACCGAACTTTTGTTGGATTATTTTGAAAAAGCAGCGCCTGATTATGTTACGGTGAAGGCATTTGAGCACCACGGCGGCGAACCATACGTGACGCCTATCGACAGCAAAGGCTATCAGGCAGCCAGCAAAGCTCTTGAAACCACTTTTGGTAAAATGCCTTTACCAGTGCGTGGCGGCGGCAGCATTCCCATTTGTAATACACTCGAAAAAGAATTAGGTATCAAAATTATCTTCATGGGTTTTGGGTTGGATAATGACGGCCTGCACAGCCCGAATGAAAAATATAATATAGAAAATTATTATAAAGGCATAGAAACGATTCCTTATTTTCATAAGTTTTTTGCGGAGTAAGTTTGAAATTTGCTCAAGCGTTCGTGGTGTTAATCCCCGCGAGAAAAGGCGGCTGTATAAATTGTTTTGGCCACTACTAATAAAAAAAGTTTATCGAAATTTCTTCCGATAAACTTTTTTTTAAAAACGGGTTTTTATTATTTCACCGCTTCCAGCGCCGCATCATAATTAGGCTCCTGTGTAATTTCAGGCACCTGTTCTGTATAAATAACTTTGCCATTTTCATCAGCTACAATCACCGCACGGCTCAATAATCCTTTTAAAGGAGAATCGGTAAGCGTCACACCGTAATCATCGCCGAAGTTGCCACGAAAATCAGAAAGGTTTTCTACTTTGTCCAAACCTTCCGCAGCGCAAAACCTGTTCAACGCGAAGGGCAGGTCTTTTGAAATATTTACAACAACTGTGTTGTCAAGCGCCGAAGCTGCTTCGTTGAACTTACGCGCTGCTGCCTGGCATACTCCTGTATCAATACTTGGGAAAATACTCAGGATCACTTTCTTTCCCTTGTAATCACTCAGTGATTTTTCTGAAAGATCAGTACTTACCAGGTTAAAATCTTTTAATTCACTTCCTACCTCCGGCAGTGTTCCCACGCTATGTGCAGCGTTTCCTTTAAATGTAATATCAGCCATAAAAATTAAAATTTAAAAAAATGAATAATTGTGTTTGTTTAGCAGGGTTTCAAATATAGAATTTCCGAACCATACTAAAAACTAATTTATATTTATAAAATATTAATTTGCCTCAAATTTAAAATCGTTACATGAATACAACAATCGAAGAGATACAAAGTTTTAAAGGACGTTACCCCAAACAGATCTGGAGCCTGTTTTTTAGTGAAATGTGGGAGCGCTTTTGCTTTTACGGCATGCGGGGTATGCTCACCTTCTTTATGGTGCACGAATTGTTTATGAAAGAGGATGTGGCAAACCTGCAATACGGTGCAACACAGGCATTCGTGTATGCTTTCACGTTTATTGGAGGATTGGTTGCCGATAAAATTTTAGGGTTCAGAAAGTCGCTGTTCTGGGGTGGTTTATTAATGATCACAGGTAGTTTAATTCTGGCAATTGACCCGCACAAATTTTTCTTTTTAGGCATTAGTTTTACGGTGATTGGTACGGGTTTTTTTAAACCTAATATCTCAACGATGGTTGGGCAGTTGTATGCCGCGGGTGATATACGGAGGGATGCAGGGTTTTCACTTTTTTATTCCGGAATTAATATTGGCGCACTGCTTGGCGGTTATGTTTGTGTGGCTGTGGGCAAAGGGTATATGTTAAGTTCGGTGATTCCTGAAAACCTTCGCTGGAATGTAGCTTTTGGTTTTGCTTCGGTTGTGATGGCGATCAGCCTGATCACTTTTTTATTCACAAAGAAAAATCTGGGGCCGATTGGCCTTTCGCCCGTGAGAGCTAAAAAGCAAACAGTGGTTGATTACGGCGCAATCGGAAATAATCCGGATCAGGAGCCGGTTAAATTAAATGAAGAACCGGTGGCAAGGGCTAAATGGAAGGATTACCTGGTGTATGCCGGTTCGCTTGCAGTGATCCCACTGATCATGATGATGGTTTCGAAAACTGAATATACTGATTGGTTCATGTATATTATTGGCCCGGCTACGTTGGTTTATCTTTTTTATGAAATGACAAAGCACTCTAAAGCTGAAGTGAAAAAGCTTTTTGCGGCATTAGTGTTTATTATATTCTCGATTTTATTTTGGGCATTTTTTGAGCAAAGCGGCGGGTCGCTTGCGCTGTTTGCCGCCAACAACCTTGACGATAAATTGCTGGGTTTTATTAAAGCTGATCCTAACGGGGTCAACAATTCCGCGAATGCGTTATTCGTGATTATTTTTGCACCACTGCTGGGCCTTGTCTGGCTGGCAATGGCCAAAAGAAAAATTGAGCCGAATACGGTTGTAAAGGTTGGGTTGGGATTTTTGTTTTTGGGAGCTGCGTTTTATGTTTTCTTTGCCACAAGATTTTTTCAGGTGATACCCGGCGTGGCCAACCTTGATGTATTTACGTTTGCCTACCTGGTTATCACTTTTGGAGAGCTGTGCCTTTCGCCAATCGGCCTTTCAATTATGACCAAACTTTCTCCCACAAGGTTACAGGGCGTAATGATGGGTATGTGGTTTTTGGCGAGCGCTTATGGCCAGTACGTTGCGGGGTTGCTTGGCGCGGGACTTGCAAAGGCTAATGAAAATGCAACGCCGGTAGATAAACTTCTGGCTTACACTGAAGGGTATAAACAATTAGGGTTGTATGCAATTATTGCAGGTGTTGTTTTAATAGCCATTTCACCATTAGTGCGCAAGCTAATGCAGGAAGTGAAATAGTTCGGGTTGTGGGAAACGCCGTCGAGGATTCTATTACCTTAAACGCCCAACACTTCTTTCATTGTTAATATGCCTTTTTTATCTTTTGCATATTCGGCTGCAAGCACAGCGCCCAGGGCAAACCCTTTACGGCTGTGGGCGGTGTGGGTGATTGAAATATCGTCAACTTCAGATTTGTAAAAAATGGTATGAGTGCCCGGCGCGGGGTCTTCTCTTTTGCTCACAATTAAAAGCTGATCCTCTTTAGGCTCCACATCATTCACCCATTCTTTTTTCTCAGGGTAAACTTCCATTATTTGCTCTGCAAGCGTTATGGCTGTGCCACTCGGCGCATCAATCTTTGCGGTGTGGTGAATTTCTTCAAGGCTTACCGTATAATCGCTATGCGGATGCATTAATGCCGCCAGCTTTTTGTTGAGTTCAAAAAACAGGTTTACACCAATACTGAAATTGCTCGCATACAGAAGCGTGCCGTTCGTTTCGGCACAAATACGCTTAACCTCCTCCCATTGGTTCAGCCAGCCGGTGGAGCCGCTAACCACGGGAACTCCAAATTCAAGCAATTTTAAAATATTTCCCAGGGCAGTATGCGGGCCGGTGAATTCAATCGCAACATCAGCCTTGCTAACATTCTCGGGTGTGAATTCATTCACATTATTCACATCAATTTTCAAAACAATTTCATGGCCTCTTTCTAAAGCGGTTGCTTCAATAGCTTTGCCCATTTTCCCGTATCCGATTAATGCAATATTCATAATTGGTAGTTTCTGTGCCATCCTTAATTTGCCTACTGCGGCCAGGCCTAACCAGGGATAACTTTTTTATTGATCAATTCATGGCCGGTAAAACTTTCCATGACAATTATCTATTTAAACTTCAGCACCACGCTCACGCCGCTCGTTCGGGCTAATTCGCTGTAGCCCGGTTGAATTTTAAAACTGAGATCGGGGCTTATGTCAAAACTGCTTAAGTGCGCATCAACAGTAGCATCTACAACATTGAGCGCCCAGGCAAGAAAAAAATACACAAAAGAATAATCCACATTCTTTCGGTAAGCGTCTCTTTCTGCTTTCAATTCATTTAGCCAACCTCCATCCACCGCCTGCTTCACCCTAATCTCTTTTATTTTATCATAGCCCGTACTATCTCCAAATTGTGAAATATTATAAGCTACTTTATATCCTAACCTAAGCTCTTTGTAAATATTTCTGTTATCAAAAAAAAACCAGGCCGTACCGCCCATTACAGCGTAAACAATGGGTACTTTCCACCACTTGTTATTGTACAACTGTCCCCAGCCGGGTAAAACTGCAGACCTTAATGCTGCCGTGCGGGGGTTACGATAATTGGGGTTTTTTAGTTTGATGCTGTCTGTTTCTTTTAATGCCGGATTTTCCTCCGCCGGACGTACCAATGTGTCTTTTGCATTTAAAAGTTTTCGGGTAACGGCGGTATCCACAATTTGGGTATTGCCGGCTATTGCAAATGCTAAAAGAAAAAAGGTGAGCGGGAAAAATTTTCTGAACAGGTTCATGTTGCAAATATGACAGATGTTAATCTACAGATAAGTTAAAGTTGTTCAGTAATTTGTTAAGTTCTTCCACAGAATAATAGTCAAAAGTGATCTGGCCGCTGCCGTTGGTGCTGTGTTTCAATTTCACCCTTGTGTCAAATTGCGATGCCAGCTTATCCTCAATCCTTTGAAAAGCAGAGGAAAGCCCGCCGGGTTTATGTTTTTTTGCACCGGTTTGCTTGTAAAGATTTCGCACTAAAGCCTCGGTTTGCCTTACCGATAAGCTACGTTCTTTAATTTCTTTAAAAATATAAAGTTGCTTCTCAACAGTATCAATATTGATGAGGGCGCGGGCATGGCCCATTGATAATTCGCCGGTACGAACAGCTAACTGAATATCCGGTGGTAATTTTAAAAGGCGGATGAAATTGGAGATGGTACTACGGTCTTTGCCCATTCGTTCAGCAACATTATCCTGCGTGTAATCCAGTTCGTCCATCATGCGTTTGTAGCTGAGGGCAACTTCCATTGCGTTGAGATCTTCGCGCTGCAGGTTTTCAAGTAACGCCAGTTCAAGTAACTCAGTATCGTTTGCCTGGCGAATATAAGCGGGAATATCGTTGAGCCCGGCCATTTTTGCCGCACGAAAACGGCGTTCACCTGCAATAAGCCTAAATTTTCCGTTGGCCATGCGCGATACCGTAACCGGCTGAATAATATCATGCATTTTGATGGAATCGGCGAGCTCCTTTAATGCCTGTTCATCAAAATCGGTACGCGGTTGTTTGGGGTTGGTTTCTATTTCTGAAAGCGAAATGCGCGAAGTGCTTGTTGCAGTTTCCACAACAGTTTTTTTTAATTCGCCTGTGCCGCTTTTTAATTCCGCGTCAATACTTCCTAAAAGCGAGCGGATGCCTTTTCCTAATGCGTCTTTACTTTGTTTACTTGTACTCATGTTGGTTACCGGTTTCTGGCTACCGGGTAGGATAATTTTTAACCGGTAACTTTTAACGTTAGCTATTCTAAAATCTTTTCCTCGTTGGAAATTTTTGTCATATTATTTTTCTGCAAAATTTCTTTTGCAAGGTTTAAATAATTAAGTGAGCCTTTGCTGTTGGCATCGTACAAAACCACGGGTTTGCCAAAACTGGGCGCTTCGCTGAGTTTTGAATTGCGATGAATGATCGTATCAAAAACTTTTTCCTCAAAATGCCTGCGCACTTCCGCCACCACCTGGTTACAAAGCCTGAGCCGGCTGTCGTACATCGTCATTAAAATACCTTCAATAGCCAATTGTTCATTTAGCCTGCTCTGTACAATTTTAATAGTGTTGAGCAATTTTCCCAGGCCTTCCAACGCAAAAAATTCGCACTGCACGGGAACCACCACTGAATCAGCGGCAGTGAGCGCGTTTACTGTAATCAATCCGAGGGAAGGGGAGCAGTCGATCACAATGAAATCATAATCGTCTTTTACCTCGCGTAAAATTTCTTTCAGAACCATTTCCCGGTTGGGGTAATTGATCATTTCTATTTCGGCGCCTACTAAATCAATGTGAGAGGGAATCAGGTCGAGGTTGGGAATTTCAGTTTTTAGGGTAACGTCTTTAGCACGCGCCTGGTTGGCCATGCAATCGTACAAGCTGTGCGTGATATTATGTAAATCGAAGCCAACGCCGGTAGTGCTGTTTGCCTGCGGATCTGCATCAACCAACAAAGTTTTAAATTCA
>Ga0066256_1000787_pt2 | contig 16757 bp, 14 predicted proteins | sample ThiBio_1000_biof_FD_87107 | JGI IMG/M metagenome (GOLD analysis project Ga0066256, IMG submission 87107) | Wastewater bioreactor microbial communities from Cape Town, South Africa - Thiocy_expt_1000_biof (version 2) | ecosystem: Engineered > Bioreactor > Thiocyanate-remediating >...
CGCCGGCTGCGGAGGGCTGCGCGTGGGTGCAGCGGGGCGAAGGGGGTGTGGATGTCTGCCAACCCCATGGTGGGCGTGACGAGGGGTGCGAGCCGGATGCGGCCCGCCATGGCGTCCTCGACCATGCCGGGCAGTTCGCTGCGCCCCTTGACACCGCCGAACGCCGTGCCCAGCCAGCGGCGCCCCGTGACGAGCTGGAACGGCCGGGTGCTGATCTCCTGCCCCGCGCCGGCCACGCCAATGACCACGCTCTGGCCCCAACCGCGGTGCGCGCATTCCAGCGCGGCGCGCATCACGCCCACGTTGCCGATGCACTCGAAGCTGTGGTCCACGCCCCAGCCCGTCATCTCGACGACAACCTGCTGGATGGGCTTGTCGAAGTCCTTGGGATTCACGCAGTCGGTGGCGCCGAAGGTGCGTGCCAAGTCGAACTTGCCGGGGTTGGTGTCGATGGCGATGATGCGCCCCGCTCCCGCCAGCTGCGCGCCCTGGACAACGGCCAGGCCGATGCCGCCCAGGCCGAACACGGCCACGCTGTCGCCGGGCTGCACCTTGGCGGTATTCTTGACGGCGCCCAGGCCCGTGGTGACACCGCAGCCGAGCAGGCAGACCTGCTCGGGATTGGCATCGGGGTGGACCTTGGCCAGCGACACCTCGGCCACCACGGTGTATTCGCTGAAGGTGCTGCAGCCCATGTAGTGGTAGATGGGCTGGCCCTGGTAGCTGAAACGCGTGGTGCCGTCGGGCATCAGGCCCTTGCCCTGGGTCGCACGCACGGCCACGCACAGGTTGGTCTTGCCGCTCTGGCAGAACAGACATTCGCCGCATTCGGCGGTGTAGAGCGGGATGACATGGTCGCCGGGCTTGACGCTGGTGACGCCCTCGCCCACCTCGACGACGATGCCGGCGCCTTCGTGGCCCAGTACGGCGGGGAAGACGCCCTCGGGGTCGTCGCCGCTCAGGGTGAAGGCGTCGGTATGGCACACGCCGGTGTGGGTGATGCGCACCAGCACCTCGCCCTTGCGCGGCGGAGCGACGTCGATCTCGACGATCTGCAGGGGCTCTCCGGCCCGGAAGGCGACAGCAGCGCGGGATTTCATGGTGGTCTCCTTAGAGCGTGTCAGGCAGCACGGCGCACTTCGCTGGCGACTTGCCCGGCTTCGATGGTGATGCTGCTTTCGCAGCGCTCGGCGATGGCGCGGTCGTGCGTCACCAGCACCAGGGTCGTACCCTGCTCGCGGTTCAGGCGGAACATGAGTTCCATGATGGTCTCGCTGGTGGCGAAATCGAGGCTGCCGGTCGGCTCGTCGGCGAGCAGCACCGAAGGCTGCACGACAAAGGCGCGCGCCAAGGCCACGCGCTGCTGCTCGCCGCCCGAGAGCAGCTTGGGGTAATGCGACAGGCGCTGCCCCAGACCGACGTGCTCCAGCATGTCCCGGGCGGCCTGGCGCGCATCGCGCCGGTTGGCCAGCTCCAGCGGCAGCATGACGTTTTCCAGTGCCGTGAGGTTGGCCATGAGCTGGAAGCTCTGGAAGACGAAGCCGATCTGGCGCGCGCGCAGCGCGGCGCGCTCGTCCTCGTTCAACGCGAACAGGTCCTGCCCCGCCAGGCGCACCGTGCCGCTGGTGGGCGTGTCGAGCCCGGCGATGATCGACAGCAGCGTGCTCTTGCCCGACCCGGACGCACCAACGATGGCGACCGTGGCGCGCGGCGGCACGGCAAAGTTGATGTTGCGCAGGATGTGCAGCGTGCCGGTCGAATCCGCCACGGACTTGCACAATTGCTCCACGGCAATAATGGGTGAGGTTTCTGACATCAAAGGCACCGGGTTTTGAATTTCAGCATGTACCGCCGTCACTGTATCTTGGCCGCAGCGACAAGCGCCGCACTGGGGCTTTGCCTGCCGGCCCACGCAGCTCCCAAGGCCGGCGCGCGCGCGCCCGGCACCGTGCTGGTGGTGGGCGATTCGCTGAGCGCCGAATACGGCATTGCCCGCGGCACCGGCTGGGTGGCGTTGCTGGAGCAGCGCCTGGCCCGGGAAGCCAAAGGCTGGAAGGTGGTCAACGCCAGCATCAGCGGCGATACCACTTCCGGCGGGCGCTCGCGCCTGGCCGGCTTGCTGCGCCAGCACCAGCCGGCCGTGGTGGTCATAGAGCTCGGGGGGAACGACGCCTTGCGTGGCCTGCCGCTCAAGAGCACGGCGGACAACCTGCGCAGCATGGCCCAGGCCGCCAAGGCCAGCGGCGCGCGCGTGCTGCTGGTGGGCATGCAGGTGCCGCCCAACTACGGCCAAGCCTACGCGCGCCAGTTTGCCGAAGGTTTTGCCGATATCGCGCGCGAAGAAAAAACCGCGCTTGTGCCCTTTCTGCTGGAAGGCATTGCCGAAGGGCCGGACGCGGCCAAGCTCTTCCAGCCCGACCGCATCCACCCGACGGCCCAGGCGCATCCGCGCATGCTGGACAACGTCTGGCCGGCGCTGGCGCCGCTGCTGCGCTGAGAAGGCGAGCGCTCAGGAAGCGGCCGTGTCCTGCTGGCCGGCCGGCTCCGGTGCGCCGTCGTGGGTGGGCTGGGCATCGGTGCTGCCGTGCCGTGCGGCCTCCGCCTTGGCGCGCAGCTTGTCTTCCTTTTTCTTCTTTTTCGCAAGTTCGCGCTGGCGCTTCTCGTATCCGTAGTTGGGTGTTGCCAATGTGGGTGCCTCTTAAGTGATCGGCCACTGTAACAGGCGAGGCGGCACCCCCACCCCCGGCGCTCAGGGCAGTGCGGGCGCCGGGGCCACGGCGGCGCGGTAGGCGTGCCAGCTGGCGTGGCCGAGCAAGGGGCCCACCAGCAAGAGCCCGGCGCCCCAGGCGAACAGCGACGCTGCCACCAGCGCGGCGATCAGAACACCCCACAGCAGCATCACGCCGGTGTTCTCCGCCACGACGCGGATGCTGGTGATGGCGGCGGTGAGTGCGTCGGTGTCGCGGTCGAGAATCATGGGGATGGACACCACGCTGGTGGCAAACACCAGCGCCGCAAAGGCCCCGCCCACGGCCAGGTAGACGGCGACGAAACTCCAGTTCTGGGGACTGAAAATGGCCTGCACCACGCCCGTCGTCGAAGGCATGCCGGTGTTGAAGAACACGGCGAACACCACCAGCGAGGCGCGGCCCCAGAGCAGTTCGAGCACCACCAGCACCAGCACCAGCATGCCCATGCTGCCCAGGTGCTTGTCCCAGCAGGTCAACGAATGCGCCAGGCCGAACGGCAGGCCGGCCTCACGCCGCCGGCTGATGTCGTACAGCCCCATGGCCATGAAGGGCCCGACCAGCAGGCAGCCACTGGCCAGCGACATGGCGTATTCCGGCCGCGTGCGAAACACCCAGCCCAACACCAGCGCCATCAACCAGAACGCACCACCGTAGAACGCCGCCACGCCCGGCGCCGCCAGCACATCACCGCCGGCAGCTTGCAACCAGCGAAAGGGAGCGGCCCACTGCAGGGGCTGAAGAACCACCAGCGGCGCGGCACGCGCGGCTGCCGGTGCGGCGGGCGGGGGAGCGGGAGCAGGGTGCATGCGAGCGGGTGGGCGAGCCGCCGGTGCCTCCAGGAGGCCTTCGGCTAAAACCACAAAGTGGACAAGGTTTTGACATGGTCGTTGAAAACCCCCCTCCCGACATCATGGAAAACACTGCCCCCGCAGGCTTTGTCGCGCGATGCGCTAATTGTCCAGCACCTCGAGGGCCTGCGCCAGGTCGGCGCGCAGGTCGTCCACGTTTTCCAGGCCCACCGAGAACCGCACCACGGTGCCCGCCGCCAGGTACGCGGGCACGCTGCTGCGCATGCTGCGGATGTCGTAGGGCACCACCAGGCTCATCGGCCCGCCCCAGCTGTAACCGAGCTTGAACAGGTGCAGCGCGTCGCAAAAAGCGTCCACCCGCGCTTGGCTGTAGCGCGCATCCAGCACTACGCTGAAGATGCCGGCCGCCGCGCCTTCGCCGCCATTGGCGCTGCCGCACAGCGCCTGCCAGTGGGCGTGGCCGGGCGAGCCCGGCAGCGCCGGGTGCAGCACCTGCGCCACCGCCGGCTGCTGCGCGAGCCAGGCGGCCAGCACGCGTGCGCCCCGGTCGTGCGCCCGGTAGCGCAGCCCTATGCTGGGCAGCGCGCGCAGCACCGCCTCGGCGTCGTTCGCGCCCACCCCCAGGCCCAGGTGCATGTGGGCCAGCTTGAGCTTGAGATGCAGGTCCGCATCATGCGTGACGACGCTGCCCATCAGCATATCGCCACCGCCGCTCGGGTACTTGGTCAGCGCGTGCACGCTCACATCCACCGCCACAGGGCCGCCGTCGCCGCAGGGGAGCGCAAACGGGTCGAAGGCCAGACCGGCGCCCCAGGTGTTGTCGAGCGCGGCAAGCACGCCGCGCGCACGGCATAGGCGCAGCATGCCGACGAGGTCGGGAAATTCAAGCGTGACCGAACCGGGCGCCTCCAGCCATACCAGGCGTGTGTCCGCGCCGATCTTGGCCTCCAGGTCGGCCAGATCCATGGGGTCGTAGACCGTGTGGCGTACGCCCCATTGGGCCAGCAGCGACGCGCTCAGCGCGCGGTTGGGCCCATAGGCGTTGTCGGGCAGCAGCACCTCATCTCCGGCGCGCAGCAGCGCCAGCGAAACGGTGGCAATGGCCGCCAGGCCGCTCGGGACCAGCAGGCACTGCTGGCCGCCTTCAAGGGCGCACAGGCGCTCTTCCAGCAAGAAGGTGGTCGGCGTGCCGTGCAGGCCGTAGGTGTAGCCGCTCTTGTCTTTCCAGTCGCGCGCCCGCATGGCGGCAACGTTCGGGAAGATCACCGTGGACGCCTTGTGCACCGCGGGTTGTGGTGCCTGGAAGCCGGGGGGCGGCTCGTAATCGTGGTGAATGAGTCGCGTAGCGAGCGCGGCTTCGGGCAAGTGGGGCAGATTCATGCGCGCATCCTAGCGCGGCACGGTGCCTGCGCCCCATCCACTTCGCGACCACCGGCTGGTCGCGCCCAGCCCTACGTACCCTCCGACAAGGCCAGGGTGGTGGCTTGCTCCATGCCCTCCCGGCGGGGCGACGGGCCGCTCAGGCGGACGCTGCCCACCGGGGCCTCCACGTCGACGCGGATGGCGCGCCGGTCGGGGGCGCGGGCGGGCCCGGCGGACACCTTGGCGGTCCGTGCCGCGCCGTTCGCGTCCGGTTCCGAACGGGCCACCCGCTTGACATTCCCGCCTGCGGCCTCGATCACACGTTCGGCCTTGGCCTGGTCGTCCCGCATGGCCCGGACTGCCGCCTGGCGGCCCAGTTCGACTTGCTGACCCGTGAGGGGCGGCTCCTGCGCACCGCAGGCAGCCAGGCCGAACGACAGGGCAGTGACGCAAAGTACGGCGCAAGCACGTGCCGGCAGCGAGGTATCGAGAACGGAATGGGCCATGGTGGGCGTCGGTCGAGGAGGATGCTGTGTACTGTAGGCAGCACGCTCCGCCGCCGGGCGCCGCGCACCGCCCAACGCGCTGTAGGACAAGGTCCTGCGCTTTCTTGACGCGTATCAGCAACTTGCAGGCGCCACGCGTTCATGCCACGGAGCTGCCACGGTACACTGCGGGCCCGCCCTCGCCCATCCCCCGTGCACGATACCGCGCCACCTTCCAGCCTCGACCTGCGCGCCCTGCGTCTGGATACGGCCTTGGCGTTGATCGCGCAGGCCACCGACCAACCGGCGCCGCTGCCGCATACCGCAGCCAGCCCGGCGAGCTACCTGCAGTCGGTCATCGATTCCCTGTGCGAGCTGTCCCTGCGCGACCCCCTTACCGGCCTGGCCAACCGTCGGCACTTCCATGCCGCGCTCGAGCGCGAGGTAGACCGCGTGGCCCGCTCGGGCGAGGCGGCTCTGCTAATGATGCTGGACATCGATCACTTCAAGCGCATCAATGACACGCACGGTCACGTGGCGGGCGACCGCGTCCTGCAGTCCGTCGCGCGCACCCTTGCGGCCTGCGTGCGCCCCATGGACACGCTGGCGCGGTACGGCGGCGAGGAATTCGCCATCGTCCTGCCCGCCTGCCAGGCGGAATTCGGGCGCGCCGTGGCCGAGCGCATTCGCCGCGCCGTCGCCGCCATGCCCATTCCTGTCTCGCCGCATACGGCCGTACACGTCACGCTCAGCATCGGCGGCGCGTTCGCGCTCCAATGGATTCGCTCCACCACCGCGCTATGGACCAGCCGCGCCGACGCGCAGCTCTACCGCGCCAAGTCCGAGGGCCGCAACCGCGTGTGCATCGAGGAGCAGCCCAACAGCACCGTCAGCGCCGAAGAAAAGACGCTGCTCTTCGGCCAGCTCTACACTTCCGAATGGGGCGGACTGCCCCCGATGAACTCCCACGACAGCGCCCACTGAAAGCGAACCGATGAGCGACGCGCAGTCACCGTCCACCCTCCCCACGGCCGCCACTGGATCCGCGTCCGGGGCCCACGGCGCGCCCGGCGGCGCACCGAGCGCACGCATCATCGCCATCACCAGCGGCAAGGGCGGCGTGGGCAAGACCTTCGTGTCGGCCAACCTCGCGGCGGCACTCACGCGCCGCGGCCAGCGCGTGCTGGTGCTCGACGCCGACCTCGGGCTGGCGAACCTCGACGTCGTGCTCAACCTGTACCCCAAGATCACGCTGCACGACGTCTTTACCGGCAAGTCCAAATTGGACGACGCCGTGATCACCGCGCCGGGCGGGTTCGCGGTGCTGCTCGCCGGTTCGGGCATGGTCGAGTATTCGCGCCTGACGCCCGAGGTGCGCAACCAGTTCCTGAACGTCATCCAGACGCTCGCCCCGCGCTACGACGTGATCCTGCTCGACACCGGCGCCGGCATATCCGACGTGGTGCTGTTTTCCGTCTCGCTCGCCTCGGAGGTGCTGATCGTCGCCACCCCGGAGCCGACTTCACTCACCGACGCCTACGCCGCGATCAAGGTGCTGGCCATGCAGCAAAAGCGCCAGCATGTGCGCTTCGTCGTCAACCAGGCGGCGCGCCCGGGCGACGGGCGGGCCATTTCCGGCCAGTTGCAGCAGGTGCTGGACCGCTTTGTCACCACCGAGTCCGGCCGGCCGCTGCGCTTGGTGCACATGGGCGACATCCCCGCCGACCCCACCGTGCGCGACGCCGTCATGCGGCGCCAGCTGCTGCTGCTGCATACCCCCGGCTGTCCAGCCGCGCTCGCCATCTCGCAGCTTGCCGGCAAGGTCGAGGAAGCGCTGCTGCACCGCGCCCGGTAGGGCCCATAGCGCGGCGCACCCGCTCGAAAAACATCCCGCGGGCAGCGCCGGGGGCCCCGGCGCTGCGTTAGAGTGACTGCATACGCTTCGAACCCTTGAGGACCTGCATGCGCAACCGCCTTCCCACCCCGGCCTCCAAGGCATCCACCCGCGCCAAGCCCCCTGGGGCGCACGCGCCGCGTCGTTTCGCCATCGTCGGCGCCGGCATGGCGGGAGTGGTATGCGCCCGCACGCTGGTGCAGGCCGGCCACGAGGTGATGGTGTTTGAAAAGCGCCCGCGCTGCGGCGGTCGCATGGCGACCCTGGAGACGCCTTTCGGCAGTTTCGACGCCGGCGCGCAGTACTTCACCGTGCGCGATGCCCGCTTCGAGCTGGCCCTGGCCACTACGCCCGGGCTCTACCGCCCCTGGGCCGCCAACGCAGTGCGCGTGCTCGACGCAGCAGGCCGCGTGGCCGCGGCCAGCCTGCCCACCTCGGAACCCCATTGGGTGGCTTGCCCCGGCATGGAAAGTCTGGTGGCGGCGTGGGCCGAACCCTTGGCCAGCGCCGGCCAACTGCACACCGGGCGGCGTGTCACGCAGATCGAGCACGACCCGCTGCAGGCACGTGGCTGGCAGTTGCGCACCACGTCGCCGGACGGTGGCAGCCAAGTGTTCGCGGACTTCGATGCCGTTCTCTTGGCCCAGCCGGCCGAGCACGCCGCCGCGCTGCTGCGCGCCAGCAGCCTGGACGCCGGACTTGCCGCAGCCGTCGCCGACGTGCGCACTGCGCCGTGCTGGACACTGATGCTGGCCTACCCGCAGGCCGTGCGCCCTGGGCTGACGACTCTTGGGCCGCAATGGAGCGCCGCGCGCAGCACGCACCACCGCGTCGCCTGGCTGGCACGCGAGTCGTCCAAGCCGAGGCGCGGCGGCGTCGAGCGCTGGACCGTGCAGGCCAGTCCCGAGTGGTCGCGCGAACACCTCCACGACGAGCCCGAGCGCATCCAGGCCAAGCTGCTGAAGGCCTTTGCCGAGGTCACCGGCATCCGCGCCGAACCCGCCTACGCCCATGCCGTGTGCTGGGAACAGGCGCAGACCCTCGCACCGCTCGGCGTCGGCCACGTCTGGAACGCCGCCGAGGCGCTCGGCCTATGCGGCGACTGGTGCCTGGGCCACCGCGTCGAGGACGCCTTCATCTCCGGCCTGGAACTGGCACTGGCCGCAGCCTGAACGTGTCCGGCTACGTGGGGCGTTTCGCGCCTTCGCCCACCGGCCCGCTGCATGCCGGCTCCGTGGTAGCGGCGCTGGCAAGCTGGCTGGACGCGCGCGCCCATGGCGGGCGTTGGCTGGTGCGCATGGAAGACGTCGACCGCCCACGTTGCAGCGCCCAGGCTGCAGCCACCATCCTGCGCCAGCTCGCTGCCCTGGGCTTGCACGCCGACGCGCCCGTGCTGTGGCAGTCGCGCCAGGGCGAAGCCTACCAGCGCGCACTGGACGCGCTCGCCGCTGCCGGCTTGGCATACCCCTGCGCCTGCTCGCGCGCCGACATCGCGGCGGCGCACCGGGCGGCCGGACGCACGGCGACGCGCCACCAACCCCTGCCCTACCCCGGCACCTGCCGCGCGGGCCTGCGCGGACGTGCGCCGCGCGCCTGGCGCTTTGCTTGCGAAAATTATTGGTCAGAACTGGCTCTAGGGCAATCCTGCAAATGGAATGATGCTCCTTTTTCAATAGTAAACAATACCCTCCACTGGCACGATCGACGCCTGGGCGCACAGGTGCAGAACGTGCCCCAAGCGGTGGGCGATTTCGTCCTGCGGCGCGCGGACGGCTTGTGGGCCTACCAGCTGGCCGTGGTTGTCGACGACGGCGCACAGGGCGTGACCCACGTCGTGCGCGGCGAAGACCTCGCCGACAACACGCCCCGACAGCTGCTGTTGCAGGCGGCACTCGGCCTGCCAGCGCCCCGCTACCTGCACACGCCGCTGGTGCGCGCTGCCGACGGCGAGAAGCTCTCCAAGCAGCACGGCGCACCCGCGGTGCAGACGCATGCGCCGCTCGAGACGCTGCAAAATGCGGCCGCCGTCCTCGGCCTTCCGGCTGCCCCAGCGCAAACCCTGACGGCCGAGGCGCTGGCACACTGGTCGCACGCATGGCGCGCTCTTTACAATTTGCCCCTGTGACCGAATCCCTGACCCTCGCTTCCCCTGCCGGCCCGCCGCTGGATGTGGCGCATCCCAAGGCCATCAAAAGCTATGTCCGCCGTGCTGGGCGCACCACGGCCGCGCAGGCGCGCGCCTTCGAGGAACTGGGCCCCCAACTGATCCTCCCTTTCCGCCAGGCGCCGCTGGATGCGACCGCGGCCTTCGGGCGGAGCGCACCGCTGGTGCTGGAAATCGGTTTCGGCATGGGGGAAGCCACAGCGCACATCGCCACCGTGCGTCCGCAGGACAACTTCCTGTGCTGCGAGGTGCACGAAGCCGGGGTCGGCGCGCTGCTCAAACGCATCGCCGAGCAGGGCCAGACCAATATCCGCATCGTGCAGCACGACGCCGTCGAGGTATTGCAGCACATGATCCCGCCCGGCAGCCTGGCGGGCGTACACATCTTTTTCCCCGATCCCTGGCACAAGAAGCGCCACCACAAGCGCCGCCTGATCCAGCCGCCGCTGGTGGCCCAGCTGGCCGACCGCTTGGCGCCCGGCGGCTACCTGCACTGCGCCACCGACTGGCAGCCCTATGCCGAGCAAATGCTGGCGGTGCTCGGCGCCGAACCGCTGCTGGCCAACAGCGCGCCCGACTACGCCCCGCAGCCCGACTACCGGCCGCTGGCGAAATTCGAGAACCGGGGCCTGCGCCTCGGCCATGGCGTGTGGGACCTGGTGTTCACGCGCCGTTCGTGAGGATGTCACTCTTGACCATGTCCCCCATCCTGCAGAACCTGGTCGAGATGACCGGCCACCGGGACCACCTGCGCCTTGAGCTGTCGGTGCTCTCGACGCTGCAGGACCTTCCCGGCACGCTGGACGTGCGCGCCCTGGAAGTGTTCACGCACCAGGGTATCCAGTATGTGCGGCCGCGCACCTGGCGCGAAGACGGGCAGTGGCGCTCCGTCTCGGTCGAAGCCGGCTGGGATCCGCGCAGCATCCCCCTGAGCGAACTACCGCAGTTGCAGCACTGCGTGGACACGCGCGAGCACCGCGCCATCACCACGGTCGAGAAGGCCCGCCAGCGGCTGTGGCTGCCCGTCTGGATGCAGGACAAGGTAACGAGCTGCCTCGAGATCACCCAGTCGCGCCCGTTCTCCGCGCAGAAGCTCGGTGTCATCACCGGCATCTTCCACGTCTACCAGAACTACCAGAGCCTGCTCGACTACAGCGAGCGCGACGCACTCACCGGGCTGTTCAACCGCAAGACGTTCGACGAGCAGTTCGCGCGCCAGCTCGACAACGCGCAGTCCATGCCGACGCGCACCGAGTCCATGGACCACGAGCGCGACCACCGCGCCAGCACCAGCGATAGCGGCGCCCGGCACTGGCTGGGCGTGGTGGACATCGACCACTTCAAGCAGGTCAACGACCGCTTTGGCCATCTGTACGGCGACGAGGTGCTCATCCTGGTCGCCAACATCCTGCGCAGCTCTTTCCGTGCCCAGGACCGCATTTTCCGCTTCGGCGGCGAGGAATTTGTCGTGTTGCTGCGCGCCACGACGTTGGAGAACGCGCGCCTGGTGTTCAACCGCTTCCGCACGACGGTGGAAAACCATGTCTTCCCCCAGGTGGGTCGCATCACCGTCAGTCTGGGCTTCGTAGGCACCGGCACGGGCGCCCCGGTGGAAATCCTGGGCCAGGCCGACCAGGCGCTGTACTACGCCAAGGAAAACGGGCGCAACCGGGTGTGCTACTACGACGACCTCATCGCCAGCGGCGCGCTGGCAGCCAAGGTGAGCAACGAAGACGTCGAACTCTTCTGAAGCAGCCGCCCGGTTAGCCCAGCGAAGCCACCAGCGCGTCTACGTCCACGGCATCGCGCTGTGCCGGGGTCAGAAAGCGCTCTGCGTAGTCGCGCCAGACTCCACTGGTGAGGAAGAAGCGGAACACGTCGGCATCCAAATGCCGCTCGCGCACCATGTGGGACATGATGTTGAGCGATTCGGACAAGGTCTTGGGCGACTTGTAGGGGCGATCTGCCGCCGTCAGCGCCTCGAAAATGTCGGCCAGCGTCATCACCCGGTCGGCCAGGGTCAGGTCGGCCTCTTTCAAACGTCGGGGATACCCCGTTCCGTCAAGTTTCTCGTGGTGCGAACCCGCAATCAAGGGCACGCGCGCCAGTTGCGGTGGGAACGGCAGGCCGCTGAGCATGACGATGGTCTGCACGATATGGTCATTGATCTTGAACCTGTCCTCGGCGGTGAGCGTGCCACGCCGGATCGAGAGATTGTGCAGCTCGCCCAGGTGTGCCTCGTACGGCGGCAGCTCCATGTCAAAACCCCAACGGTTGGCTGGATTGTCCGCCTCCACCGGCGGCTTTCGCGCGCCCCAGGGCACCATGTGCTCGGGCCGGTCTGAGAGCAAGGGCTCGTTGGCTGGCAGGCTGCGAGCGGGTACGCGCACCAGCCGGCCCATCTCTGCCTGCGACAGACCGATGCGGTCGTCGAAATGCCGCCGCCACACCTGCTGCCCAATGGTGGCGAGACGCTCCACGTCCGCCTCTGCCATGAATTCGCCGCCCACATTGCTGCAGGCGACAAACGCAAAATCGTCCTGCAGACGCTCCCGCCGCTGGAGCAGTTCGTTGTGCAGACGCTCCCGGTCCACGCCCGCAACATGCTGCTTCCAGTAGTCGAGTTCGGCATCGCGCCACAAGACTTCAAAGCGCATGCGAATCTCGTGGATGCGGTTGTAGAGCGCCTCCAGCTTGGTGGCCTTGTCGATGATGTGCTCCGGGCTGGTGACCTTGCCACAGTCGTGCAGCCAGGCACCCAGGCGAAACTCATAGCGTTCAGCGTCGGTCATGGTCACCTGGGCAAATAGCCCTTCGCTGGCGTCGCACATCCGCTGCATCAGGGACTCGGCCAACTGAGGCACCCGCTCGCAGTGCCCGCCGGTGTAGGGGCTCTTGGCGTCGATCGCGTCGGCGAGAAGGCGGATGACCGCATCAAACAGCTTCTTTTGCCCTTCGATCAGGCTGCGCGTCTCGATGGCCACCGACAGCGTGCCAGAGAGCTTCTCGACAAACGCCCGGAAGTGCACGTCGTCCTGCTGCTGGTTCGCGCGGTAGCGCAGCACCAGCAGACCCAGGGGCTGGCCATCGCGGGTACGCAGTTGTACGCGCAGCACGCGCTGCGGCCTGGCCAGGCCATCGTCCGCATGATCGCCGTCCTGCGGATCTGCGTGGTTGATGAAATAGGCCATGGGCAGATGCTGCGGGTAGCGCATCTGCTGCTCCGGGTCTTCGCAGTATCTTGCCGTTCGTACAAGACCCGCGCGCTGTGCCTCAACCAGGTACACCGCCCCCCCCGTGCAACTGGTTGCGCGCACCAGCTCGTACAGCACGTTCGACAGCATGACGTCCATGCGCGACTCGGCGCTGATATGGTGGGTAATGTGCAGGAACTCCTGAATGGTGTCGGACATGCGGTCCATGACCTGGCCGAGCGCCCGCACCTCGCGCACGGGTGACACGCGGAGCTTCGGACGCCGGAAATCAAACCTCGCCAGCGCCTGTGCCTGCAGGGCCAGCCCCGACAGGCTGCGCCCCACGCGCCTGCCGGCCAGCCAACCCAAGAGCAGCATGAGCGCAATCAGTGCCAGGGACAACCACACCTGTCGCCGAAGGTTCTCATTCACGTCCGCCAGCAGTTCCCGGCTAGGGATGGCCATCAGGATGTGCAGCCCCTCCCACCGCTGCGACTTGAGCGACATGACCTTGAACAACCACTCTTCGCCACCCACCACGAACCGGCGCGAAGGCCCTTCCTTGAGGTCGAAAACGTGCAGGGCCTGGAGGCTGGCGACGCCCAGGTCATCGAGGGTGCGCAGCTTGAGGCTGGTTTCATCGCCGTCGCGCACCAGCATGCGGGACATGTCCGGGTAGGCCAGCACCCGGCGGTCCTGGTCCACCACCGCGATTTCGGTACGGGGCACCAGGCGGAGTTCGCCGATCTCGTGACCCAGATCGGTAAGCGCCACATCCAGGCCGATCACGGCGCGACCGTCCTCGCTGGGCTGGCTCAGCGTAATCCCGACCTCCTGCGTCGTGAAGAACACGTAGGGAGCGGTGAGAATCTGGGCCTTCTTTTCGGCCGCCTCCGCATACCAGGGGCGGGGCCGGGGGTCGAAACGGTAGTCAGGGCGTACAGACGATCGGAGCAGACCCAGCTGCGCATCGTAGTAGTTCCACCGGCCTGTCAGGCCGGTCGTACCGCGCTCCCGGGCCATCGACTGCACCAGGAAGGCCGCCTCCGCAGGCGCCTCCATCCGGGCACGGAAAGCTGCATCGCGCAGTGGACGCACCAGCAGGAACTGCCCGTCGGAATACCCGATGTACACCGCCGACAACAAGGGGTTCTGCTCCAGCAGGCGCACGAACACCGGCAGACGGCGCAGGCGGGCCTGCAGGCTGGTGGCAGCGGCAACGGGGTCAAACGCCAGCAGCCGCAGCGTGGCATCGGCCGGGTCCACGATGTGGTGCACCCGTTCGCTGATCAGCTGGCTGATGTGCTGCGCGCTGTCGTCCGACGCAGTGATGATGGCCTGCCGGGCACTGGTGCCCACCTGGTAGATCAGCAAGCCCGCGAGCAGGACCATGGCAGCCACCACGACCGAAGCGATGACCACCTCGAACGGAACGGTCAGACGCCGCCACCACGGCGGCTTCGCGACGTCCGGATCAGACAAGCCGGAACGGGTGCCATCGGGGCGCACCGGCTCGTGCAGGCTTTCGCGCAGGGGGTCCATGCGCCTGAATGTAGGGGGTAGACGGTGTTCCGTCACCCTCTACTTGGCGGAAATGGCTGCCACGCCACGGCAGCCTAGGCCGCCGCCATGGCGCCCCGCGGCGATCAGCCCAGTTGCTGTGCGACCCAGCCCGTTACCGAGGCCAGCGCGGTTGCCAGCTTGGAGGCATCGGTGCCGCCCGCCATCGCCATGTCGGGTTTGCCGCCGCCCTTGCCGCCGACCTGCTGGGCGACGAAATTCACCAGTTCTCCCGCCTTGACGCGGCCCACGGCGTCCTGGGTCACGCCGGCGGCCAGTTGCACCTTGCCGCCGTCAACGGCGGCGAGCACGATGGCGGCGGATTTCAGCTTGTCCTTGAGCTTGTCCATGGTATCGCGCAGGGTCTTGGCATCGGCGCCGGGCAGCGCGGCCGCCAGCACCTTCAGGCCCTTGACATCCACCGCCTGGCTGACGAGCTCGTCGCCCTGGCTGGAGGCAAGCTTGCCCTTGAGCGCTGCCACTTCCTTTTCCAGCGCTCGGGCATGTTCCAGCGCCTGGGCGATGCGCGCGTTGAGTTCGGCCACCGGGGCCCTGAGGGCGCCGGCGGCCTGGTTCACGGCATCTTCCAGGCTTTGCACGTAGGCCAGCGCATTGCTCCCGGTGATGGCCTCGATACGGCGCACCCCCGCGGCGACGCCGCCTTCGGCAACCACCTTGAACAGGCCGATATCGCCGGTGCGCTGCACGTGCGTGCCGCCGCACAGCTCGCGGCTCGAGCCGATGTCGAGCACGCGCACGGTCTCGCCGTACTTCTCGCCGAACAGCATCATGGCGCCGGTTTTTTGCGCCGACTCGATGTCCATCACACGCGCCTGCGTTGCCTCGTTGGCCAGGATTTCCGCGTTCACGCGGCGCTCGATCTCGCGGATCTCGGCATCGGTGACGGGTGCGTTGTGCGCAAAGTCGAAGCGCGTGCGCTCGGCGTTCACCAGGCTGCCCTTTTGCTGCACATGGCTGCCCAGCACTTCGCGCAGGGCCTTGTGCATGAGGTGGGTGACCGAGTGGTTGCGCATGGTGGCGGCGCGCGCCGCCGTGTTGACTTCGGCCTGCACCGTGTCGCCCACATTGAGCGTGCCTTCTTCGAGCGTGCCGTGGTGGCCGAACACGTCGGCCTTGATCTTGAGCGTGTCGCCCACCGCAAAGCGGGCCGAGCCACTGGTGATGACGCCCTCGTCACCCACCTGGCCGCCGCTTTCGGCGTAGAACGGGGTCGTGTCCAGCACCACCACGCCGTTTTGGCCGGCTTTCAGTGCTGCAGCGCCAGTACCGTCTACATAGATTGCTACGATTTTTGCAGTCTCTGCGAGGTGTTCGTAGCCCGTGAACTGGTTGGCGGCACCGCTGTACTCCAGCGCCTTGTCCATCTTGAACTTGCCAGCAGCACGTGCCTGGGCCTTCTGCTTTTCCATGGCGGTCTTGAAGCCAGCCTCGTCCACTTCCACGTCGCGCTCGCGGCACACGTCGTTGGTCAGGTCGAGCGGGAAGCCGTAGGTGTCGTGCAGCTTGAAGGCCACGTCGCCCGGTAGCACCTTGGCGCCGCCATCCAGCGCGGCGTCCAGAATTTCCATGCCGTTGGCCAGAGTTTCAAAGAAGCGCTCTTCTTCAGTCTTGAGCACGTCGGTGATGCGCTGCTCCTGCTCGCGCAGCGATGGGTAGGCATCGCCCATCAGGCGCACCAGGTCGGCCACCAGCTTGTGGAAGAACGGCGTCTTCTTGCCCAGCTTGTAGCCGTGGCGGATGGCGCGGCGCACGATGCGGCGCTGCACGTAGCCACGGCCTTCGTTGCTGGGGATCACGCCATCACTCACCAGGAAAGCGGTCGCGCGGATGTGGTCGGCAATCACGCGCAGGCTCTTGTTGTTGAGGTCGGTCACGCCGGTTTCGCGGCCTGCGGCCTGGATGAGCTGGTCGAACAGGTCGATCTCGTAGTTGCTGTGCACGTGCTGCAGGATGGCGGCGAGGCGTTCCAGGCCCATGCCGGTGTCCACACAGGGAGCGGGCAGCGGGGTGACAGCACCGGTTTCGTCCATGTTGAACTGCATGAACACGTTGTTCCAGATCTCGATGAAACGGTCGCCGTCTTCGTCGGGGCTGCCTGGAGGGCCGCCAGGGATCTCAGGGCCGTGGTCGTAGAAGATTTCGCTGCAAGGGCCGCACGGGCCGGTGTCGGCCATCATCCAGAAGTTGTCGGACTTGTAGCGACCGCCCTTGTTGTCGCCGATGCGGATCACACGCTCGGGCGGCAGGCCGATTTCCTTGGTCCAGATGTCATAGGCCTCGTCGTCCTCTTGGTAGACCGTGGCCAGCAGGCGCTCGGGCGGCAGCTTGTAGACGGTGGTGAGCAGTTCCCACGCCCACTTGAGCGACTCGCGCTTGAAGTAGTCGCCAAACGACCAGTTGCCCAGCATTTCAAAGAAGGTGTGGTGGCGCGCGGTGTAGCCCACGTTCTCCAGGTCGTTGTGCTTGCCGCCGGCACGCAGGCAGGCCTGTACGGACACCGCCCGGTTGTAAGGGCGCT
>Ga0066256_1002764_pt2 | contig 16746 bp, 20 predicted proteins | sample ThiBio_1000_biof_FD_87107 | JGI IMG/M metagenome (GOLD analysis project Ga0066256, IMG submission 87107) | Wastewater bioreactor microbial communities from Cape Town, South Africa - Thiocy_expt_1000_biof (version 2) | ecosystem: Engineered > Bioreactor > Thiocyanate-remediating >...
TCGACGGCGCCCGCTGGTTCGATGGCATCGCGCCCGATCTCGATCTCCATTGCCAGCGCATCAATCGTTCGGCCGTTGCGATGGGGCTGAAGCCGGTCAAGACCTCGGAGGAGATCGAGGCGCTTGCCTGGGACGGCATCAAGAAATTCGACGGCAAGACGCCGATCTACATCAAGCCGATGTATTGGGGCGAGCATGGTTCGCCGGGCAGCGTCGTCGCCGTCGATGCGGAATCGACGCGCTTCGCCCTCTGCCTGTTCGAAGCGCCGCTTGGCGGCACCGGCGGTATCACGCTCACCGTCTCGCCTTTCCGCCGTCCGTCGCCGGAAACGGCGATGACCGATGCCAAGGCTGGCTCGCTCTATCCGAACAGCGGCCGCATGATCCTCGAAGCGAGGGGTCGCGGCTTCAACAATGCGCTGGTGCGCGACATGAACGGCAATGTCGTCGAGACCGCATCCTCCAACGTCTTCATGGTCAAGGACGGTATCGTCTATACGCCGGTCGCCAACCGCACCTTCCTCGCCGGCATCACGCGCGCCCGCGTCATCGGCCTGCTGCGCCGGGAAGGCTTCGATGTCCGCGAGGAAACCCTCTCCGTCGAACAGTTCATGGCGGCTGACGAAATTTTCACGACCGGCAACTATTCCAAGGTCGTCAGCGTCAATCGCCTGGATGATCGCGAATTCCAGGAAGGCCCGGTCGCCCGCAAGGCGCTGGAACTGTACATGGATTGGGCACACGGCCGCAGCGCCAGAGAAGAGTGAGCCGCCATCGACCGGCGAGACAAGTGGGATCATTGCCTCGCGGTGTCGGCCTCGTAGGCAGCCTTTGTCATGCTGTAGGAGGCAAAGGGCTCGTCGTGATAGGCGGTTCGGCGCGGCTGCGATAGGCCGAGCTTTTGCGCAACGCGGACGGACGCCGCATTGCCGGGGGCAATATCGGCAATGACGCGATCCAGCTCGAGTGTCTGGAAGGCATGGGCGAGTACGGGCTTTGCCGCTTCTGTCGCGTAGCCCTTGCCCCAGGCAAGCCTGTTCAACCGCCATCCGATCTCGATGTCTGGCCCGATGGCGTCGGCGGGTATCAGCAATATCCAGCCGAGGAATTGCACGCGATTCTCGCGGGCGCGGATCGACCAGTAACCCAGGCCGTCGCCGAAATCCGCTTCGATCCGACCTTTCACGAAGGTCCGGTGCGCTTCCGTATCGTGCCATGGGCCTGGAATGAAGCGCGTCACCTCCGGATCGCGATCCATGGCGATGCAATCGCCAAGGTCGGCCATGGTGCGGGGGAGGAGGATCAGTCGCTTGGTTTCGAAGCTTGGAAGCGCCATAGAGATATCTCCACAACTGCCAATGGTGAGAGAATATCAAAAGCGCGTTTGGGCTCAACATAGCTTCAGTAGAATCGCGACGAACAAGCCGCGATTCTGGTCAGCAATGCCCGATATCGAAGGCGCCGGGACAGGCTACTCCGCTTCCTTCTTCGGGCTGACCCACCAGCAATAGACGGCACCCATCGCCAGCAGCACGCAGGTTCCGAGGAACACGGCGGGCATGCCGATATGGCCGCCGACGAAGCCGCCCATGACAGGCCCTGCCACTTGACCGACATATTGCGACGAGATCGAAAGGCCGAGAATGCTGCCCGTCGTCAATGCGGCGAACAAGATCTGAATGGTTCCATCCATGGCGATCACCTGCCGTCGTACACGATGCCAAGAGGTGAAAAGGCTCGCTCGCTTTTCGCGGTGGAAGATAATCCTTTTTTGAGATGTTCCGAGCGCGTTCTATTGGAACGGTTGCCAAATGGTTGCCGCCTGTGCCGACCGCGGTCATCTTCATCCTTCGGACCATCGCCATCGCAGGCCGGGCATGCCAAATTCGGCGACCGTATTGCCGCAGCCGAAGGGGAGCGCACCGTGGCCAATGAATTCCTGGATCAACTGGAAACGCGCGAGCCGGAGGTGCGCGAGGCTTCGCAATTCGGGCTCCTGCCCGATCTCGTGCGCAATGCCATTGCCGGCGCGCCCGGCTGGGCGAGCCAGACCGTCTACGTGGGCGGCGACCTCGTCCCCTCGCGCGCGGCGCTCGCCAAGCTCCCGATCTTGCGCAAGAGCGCGCCCCACAGCCGGCGGGCCGGACGCCCGCCGTTCGGCGGCTTCAACGTCGCGAGCGGCCGCGAGATCGGCCGCATTTTCATGTCGCCCGGCCCGATCTTCGAGCCTGAAGGCCTCGGCGCCGACTGGTGGCGCTCAGCGCGCGCCCTCTTCGCCGCCGGCGTCCGGCGCGGCGACATCATCCACAACACGTTCGCCTATCACCTCACACCCGGCGGCTGGCTCCTCGATGCCGGCGGCCGCGCGCTCGGCTGCACCGTCATCGCCGCTGGCCCCGGTAACACCGAGCAGCAGCTCGAGGCCATTCAGCACCTGAAGCCGACCGTCTATGTCGGCGTGCCCGACTACCTGAAGATCCTGCTCGACAAGGCCGCAGAACTCGGCAAGGACGCCTCCTCCATCAAGCGCGCGCTCGTCTCCGGCGGCGCACTCTTTCCATCGCTGCGCGCGGAGTATGCAAAGCGCGGCGTCTCGGTCTGTCAGGCCTATGCGACGGCCGACGTCGGCAACATCGCCTACGAAAGCCCCGGCCCCGACGGCGCCGTCGAAGGCATGATCGTGGATGAAGGCGTGATCGTCGAAATCGTGCGTCCCGGCACAGGCGATCCCGTTCCGGAAGGCGAAGTCGGCGAGGTCGTCGTCACCGCCTTCAACCGCGACTACCCGATGATCCGCATTGCGACTGGCGACCTCTCCGCGGTGCTGCCCGGCCGCTCGCCGTGCGGACGCACGAACATGCGCATTCGCGGTTGGCTTGGTCGCGCGGATCAGACGACGAAGATCAAGGGCATGTTCGTCCATCCCGAGCAGGTGGCCGAGGTTGCCAAGCGCTTTCCCGAGCTCGGTCGCGTGCGCCTCATCGTGACGCGCGCCGGCGAGCAGGACGTGATGACGTTCAAGGCGGAGAGCGCATCGCAGGATGCGGAGATGGCCGCACGCGTCGGCGAAGCTGTGCAGCAGGCGACGAAGCTCAAGGCGGGCGTCGAGCTGGTCGCTCCGGGCACGCTGCCGAACGATGGCAAGGTGATCGCCGATGATCGCAGCTATGGCTGAAAATTGCTGTGACCGCCAGCGCTACGCGTCCCTCTCCCCGCCTGCGGGGAGAGGGTTAGGGTGAGGGGCGGCGGCATACGCTGACGTTTCAACGAGCTCCCGCCCCTCATCCCGACCTTCTCGTCGCGCTGGAAGCGCGCCTCTGGCGCGACGAAGAACGGGGAGAAGGGGTAGTTCTACTTCTTCACGAGCGGGCACTTGCTCTCGGAAAGCGGCAGGGCCGCCTGATCGCCCGGAATGGTGCGCAGGATCTTGTAGTAGTCCCACGGGCCCTTCGACTCCTTCTCGCTCTTGACCTCGACGAGATACATGTCGTGGATCAGCCGCCCGTCCTCGCGGATCTTGGCGCCCTTGGCGAAGAAGTCGTCGACCGGCATTTCCCGCATCTTCGCGGCAACCGCCTTGGCCTCATCGGTGCCGGCCGCCTGAACGGCCTTAAGGTAGTGCATGACCGACGAATAGACACCGGCCTGGACCATGCCGGGCTTGCGGTTGGTCTGAGCCTCGAAGCGCTTGGCGAACGCGCGGCTCGCATCGTCGCGGTCCCAGTAGTAGGCGGTCGTCGCGATGAGACCGCGCGCGCCCTTCAAGCCCATGGCGTGAACGTCGGTGATCACGATCACGAGCCCGACGAGCTTCTGGCCACCGTCCGTGATGCCGAACTCGCTCGCCTGCTTCACGGCGTTGACCGTATCCAGCCCACCGTTGGCGAGACCGATGATGGGCGCCTTCGAGCCCTGAGCCTGGAGCAGGAACGATGAGAAATCGCTCGAGCCGGTCGGATGGCGAACCTGGCCGACGACCTTGCCGCCCTTCGAGGTGACCTCGGCCGTCAGATCAGCGGCCATCTGGTGGCCGAAAGCATAGTCCGCGACGAGGAGGAACCACTCCTTGCCGCCTTCCTGGAGAATGGCGCGCGCGCTGCCGATTGCCTGGGAGTACGTATCGAACGTCCAATGGAAGCCATTGGGCGAGCAGTCCTCATTGGTGAGGCGGGTCGTTGCGGGGCCTGAAAAGAGCGCGATGCGATTGCGCTCCTTGGTGAGGTTCTGGATCGCGAGCGCAACTGCCGAGTTCGTGAGGTCGGCGAAGGCATCGACGCCCTCGACATCGATCCACTGACGCGCCGTCGCGGACGCCAGATCGACCTTGTTCTGGTGATCGGCCGAAAGGATCTGGATAGGCTTGCCGAGGACCGTGCCGCCGAAATCCTCGGCGGCCATGCGTGCGGCGAGCACCGAACCCGTGCCGCCGAAGTCCGCATACAGTCCCGATTGGTCGTTGAGCACGCCGATCTTCACGGCATCGCCGGAGATCTGCGCGTGCGCCACCCCGGACCCGAGACACAAGGCGGCAGATATGAGACTGGCCAGCACTGATCGCATAGACGTTTCTCCCAAGGTTGATCCGTAAACTTATTGTTGCCTGAACTCGCGCACGGAGCCGGGCAGCACAAGCCCGCAATCGACGGGGGAGCTTTGCTAAAATGACAGGGCAGTGGGGCGCGGGCCGCTACTGGGCCGGCGGCGGGTCCCCTGCGGCCTCCGACGCGCGCGCGAGCGCCTCGGCAATGCGCACGCTATCGAGATCGTCCTTGTGGATGACGTCGACGGCGCCGGCCTTGACCAGCATGGCGCGGCGCAGCCGGTCCACTTGCCCGCTGACGACGATGATCGGTCCCGCATAGCCGCAGCGGCGCAGGAACGGGATGGTGTGGGTCGCGTTGTCGGAGGGCTTCAGGTAGTCGTCGAGGAAGATCAGCTCGGGCTTGCGCTCGATGACGCAGTCGAGCGCCGATCCGAGCGTACGCGCGCGGCGCACCTCGATCGCGTAGCCGAACATGATGTGGAGCGTGGCGCGCAGGCGATCGGCGTCGAAGTTCTCGTCCTCGACGATGAGCACATCCGAGGGCCGGTTCCCGTCCTGCTGAGACTTTGCGGCGTCACTCTTGCGGGTAAGGAACGTACCGCCACGCCCCTTCACGTCTTCAGCCATTGTCCCAAGACCTCCGCCTCGAGCCTGCGTCTCTGCCATGCGCTGCCCGCAGCCTTCCACTGATCTTGCAGTCTGATTGAGGCAAAAGGTCAATTAATTTCATGGCAAAGGCACTGCCCGAAATGGTGAACGCCCCGCCGGAGGGCGGGGCGTTCACCAAACCAGTGCATCCGGGCGCTCAGGCGGCCGTGTATCAGGTGGCCATGTACTGGCCGCCATTGGCATCGAGGCAGGCGCCGGTGATGAAGCCCGCGTCGTCCGAAGCCAGGAACACCACGCAGCGCGCGATCTCCTCGGCCGTGCCGAGACGCCCGACCGGAATCTGAGGGATGATCTTGGTGTCCAGGATCTCCTTGGGCACGGCGGCGACCATCTCGGTATTGATGTAGCCCGGCGCGATGACGTTGGCCGTGATCCCCTTGGCGGCACCCTCGAGCGCGACCGACTTGGAGAAGCCGACGAGGCCGGCCTTGGCCGCCGCATAGTTGGCCTGGCCGAACTGGCCTTTGCGGCCGTTGATCGACGAGATCGAGATGATGCGGCCGAAGTTGCGCGCGCGCATGCTGTCGATGACGAGGCGCGACATGTTGAAGGCCGAGTCGAGGTTCGTGCGGATGACGTCGTTCCAATAGGCGCGCGTCATGCGATGCAGGGCAGCGTCGCGTGTGATGCCGGCATTGTTGACGAGGACGTCGACCGGTCCGAGATCGCGCGTGATCTGTGCCACGGCCTTCTCGCAGGCGTCGTAATCGCCGACGTCGAACTTGTAGACGGGGATGCCGCTCTCGGCCTGGAATTTCTGCGCGGCCGCGTCGTTGCCCGCATAAGTCGCGGCGACGCGAAAGCCTGCTCTCTTCATTGCGATCGAGATCGCTTCACCGATCCCGCGAGTACCTCCGGTCACCACTGCTACGCGCGCCATTACTCGCTTCCTCTCCCAACACGCCGAACTGCTCGGCATGTTCATATGCTTTTGCAGTCAGTCAGATCTTGTTCTCGCTCAATCGACGGGCGGCCTGCAAGCGGCCACCCGCCTTATCGTTTACGAAGCCGATCAATCGCGCTGGACACACATGGCGACGCCCATGCCGCCACCGATGCAGAGCGTTGCGAGGCCCTTCTTGGCGTCGCGGCGCTGCATCTCGTAGAGGAGCGTCGTCAGAACGCGCGCGCCGGAAGCGCCGATCGGATGGCCGATGGCGATCGCGCCGCCGTTCACGTTGACCTTGGACGTATCCCAGCCGAGGCCCTTGTTGACCGCGCAGGCCTGCGCGGCGAAGGCTTCATTGGCTTCGATGAGATCGAGGTCCTGCACGGTCCAGCCGGCCTTCTCGAGCGCCTTGCGGGATGCAGGAATGGGGCCCGTGCCCATGATCGAGGGATCGACACCGGCATGCGCCCACGAGACGATGCGCGCGAGCGGCTTGATGCCGCGCTTGTTGGCTTCCTCGAGCGACATGAGCACCACCGCCGCCGCGCCGTCGTTGATGCCGGAGGCGTTCGCCGCGGTGACCGTGCCTTCCTTGTCGAAGGCGGGGCGCAGCTTCGAGATGGACTCGAGCGTGACGCCGTCCTTGATGTACTCGTCATCGGCAACGACCACGTCGCCCTTGCGCGACTTGATCGTCACCGGAATGATCTCGTCCTTGAAGCGGCCCGACTTCCTCGCCGCCTCGGCCTTGTTCTGAGAAGCAACCGCGAACTTGTCCTGCTCGTCTCGGCTGATCTGCCACTGGCGCGCGGCGTTCTCGGCGGTCGTGCCCATGTGATAGCCGTTGAAGGCATCCCACAGGCCGTCCTTGATCATCGTGTCGATCATCTTGGTGTCGCCCATCTTCACACCGTCGCGCAGGTGCATGACGTGCGGCGCCTGGCTCATGCTCTCCTGGCCGCCGGCGACGACGATCGACGCCGAGCCTTCCTGGATCTGCTGGGCGCCGAGCGCGACCGCGCGCAGGCCCGAGCCGCAGAGCTGGTTCATGCCCCAGGCGGGCGCGTCGACCGGGATGCCGGCCGCAATGGACGCCTGGCGGGCCGGGTTCTGGCCGGCGCCGGCCGCGAGGATCTGGCCCATGATGACTTCGGACACGTCGCCGGCCGCGACACCGGCACGATCGAGCGCGCCTTTGATCGCCGTCTTGCCGAGTTCATGCGCCGGCAGGCTTGCCAGCGCACCGTTGAATGAACCGACCGGCGTGCGCGCCGCGCTTGCGATGACAATGGTTGTCGATTCTGAGCTCATCGTCGTCTCCTGAGTGAAGGGATCGCGCCCCGTCCCGTGCGACCCAATGAGGGGCCGGCTGCCGCCGGTGCTCGTTTCGATGTATTCGTACGATTACAGCCGATTCAGGCCCCCCGCAATCGGATCGCATGGCAACCAAGGTTGGCATCTGGCTTCCCGAGGCCTGTAATCCAAGGTTTCCTGCCACGGGGAGAGCGTGGTAGCATTGCCATATGTCAAGCACTGGGAGGCGGCCAAGGATATGCTGAGCAAGTCTGACCCAGCCACGGGCAAAAAAGAGCCGGTCGTCATTAAGAAGTACGCCAACCGGCGTCTCTACAATACCGAGACCAGCACCTACGTGACGCTGGAGGACCTTGCCCAAATGGTCCGGTCCGAGCGTGATTTCGTCGTATTCGACGCGCGCACGGGCGACGACCTGACCCACTCCGTGCTGACGCAGATCATCGTCGAGCAGGAGAGCCGCGCGGGCCAGACGCTGCTGCCGGTGCCGTTCCTGCGCCAGCTCATTCGCTTCTATGGCGGGGCCATGGAGCGCATGGTGCCGAGCTACCTCCAGGTGAGCCTCGAGACGCTGACGCGCGAGCAGGACCGCTTCCGCAAGCAGTTCGCCAATGCCTTCACGCCCCAGGGAGCGCTCGAGGCCTACCAGGAGCAGGCGCGCAAGAACCTCCAGCTCTTCGAGCAGGCCATGGCCATGTTCAGCCCCTTCGGCGCCACCGGCAAGCCTGGCGCGAAGCCCGAGGAGGGCCCTGCCAAGAGCGAGAGCCCGGAGCCGAGCGTGCCACGTGACAAGCCGGCTGCGGCAAAGCCGGCGGCAAGCCCGGACGGGCAGCCCGAGAGCGATGAGCTCGCGGCCATGCGGAACGAGCTCGCGGCCATGCAGGCCCGAATCGAGAAGCTCGCGAAGACCAAGACCTGATTAGCCCGACAAGGCGCGCCGAGCTGTTCCGCACAGGACACTCGGCCGCGTCCCGGCACGCACTTGCGCTCCCCTCGGTTTGGCGTCATCTTTTTGTCAAACACGAACAGGAGGCGCCCGTGAGCGATGCCGAGCCAATAAGCCTCTACCCCGGCTTTGGTGCCGGCGGGTCGGCGACGCAGACCCCACGCGCACCTTCGCCGGGACCGGCCCTGGGGGGCTTCAATCGGCGCGAGCTGGCGGGCCTTCTGGATGTCTATGGGCGGCAGGTTGCAGCCGGGGGGTGGCGCGACTACGCCCTCGGCCCCGGCCGCGGGACGGCGTCCCTCTCGCACTTCCGCCGCGCCTACAGCGTGGTCAGCGCGACCGGCCTCATTCTCAAGCGCGGCAACGAGCTCGATCGCGTCCTTGCCGTCATCGACAGGAAGATCCGCGTTGTCGTCTGAGCCAGCCGTAATCGCCTCCATGGATCTCCAATGACCGCCGAGATCATCAACCTCAGGCAAGTGCGCAAACAGCGCGAACGCGAGGCCCGGGCAGCCGAGGCGGCCGAGAACCGGGCCCGCTTCGGACGCACGCGCGGCGAGCGGGAGCGCGACGAACTGAGCGAGGCGCGCAAGAAGCTCCTCCTCGACAGCCACCAGCTCGATCCGGCCGCAGACCCCGCGTCGGACAATGACCCAGCCGATCCTGCGCCGAAGTCGCCATCGCCAAAAGCGCCGTGACGCGGCCGATCAAGCGTTCCTTCTCCATTGGCGGGCACCGCACGTCCATTTCGCTCGAGGCGGACTTCTGGAGCGCTCTCAAGGAGGTCGCCGCCCGCGAACGCCTGCCGCTTGCGAAGCTGGTTGCCACGATCGATCAAAGTCGTGGCGAAGCAGGGCTTTCGAGCGCCGTGCGCATATGGCTTCTGAAGTATTTCCAGGAGCGCACCCCGAATAGTAAGGCGTAGCCTGACATTCAGCCTAAGCTATTGAATATTTTTCATTCTCTCGCCGCAAGTGCCGCAAAAAAGCCTGGAAAATAGCGGGTTGCTAGCGACGGGATCGCCGGGGTTAGGGGGACCTTCGTTAGCCGCCGGCCGCCCATGCCAGAAGTCTATTCATTCGTCGGCGGGCCGTCCGTTAAGCCCGCCGTTTTGGCATGGCGCTGCGTCAACGGCATCCCGTCGGGGAAACTAGGCCCAACGGTGCAATGCCGGGCCTCGGGGATTCAGGAGCGGAATGAAATGACCTCTCGCGCGCGTCGCCGGATCGCAATGATGACGGCCGTCGGATGCCTGGTTGGATTGAGCCCGCTGGCCGCGTGCGCCCAGGAGCGCCCGAAGGAGACCGTGCGCGTCGCGCAGGCCAAGTCGAAGGCTTCCAAGAAGGAAGCAAGCGAGAAGGTGCATAAGATCGCGATCCAGGTCGCCGAGAACAACCCGCAGCTCATGAACCTCGCCCTCAACAACGCGACCAACATCATCCAGCACTACAAGAAGGCGGGTGAGAAGGTTGTGGTCGAGATCGTCACGTTCGGCCCCGGTCTGCACATGCTGCGCGATGACACGAGCCCGGTGAAGCAGCGCATCCAGCAGATGTCGCTCGAGATCCCAGAGGTTTCCTTCGCCGCCTGCGCGAACACCCAGGCGAACATGAAGAAGCAAGAAAACAAGGACATCTCGCTCATCAGCGAAGCCAAGGTCACGCCTTCGGGCGTCGTGCGCCTCGCCGAGCTGCAGCACCAGGGCTACGCCTATATCCGCCCCTGAGCTGGCGATGAACCTTTGCCGTGCGGCCTCCGTGCGTGAGGCCGCGCGGTGTCCCCGCCCGCGAGAGGGCGGGTTGCGCGCCTGAAAGGCGGAACGGCGCGCACAGTGGTCCCCCAGGATGCGCCTGCGGTGCGCGCCCTGGCCAGGGAGCACGTTGGTATTGGCAGTTTCACGGTGATGCCGAGGGCGATTGCCGTGGCCGGACGAAACGGAGGTATTCATGCTTGTGTCGCGTTGCAGCCGAGCCCTCGCAGGGGTGCTGCTGACCTTTGCGCTTCTCGGGGGATCTTTGATCGGAAGCGCTGATGCCCAGCAGCAGGTTGCGCAGGCCACTGCCAAACGCGCCAAGCAGCCTCAAGCGCCGCAGGTGTCGGCGGAAGCGAAGCGCCGCGAGGCGATCAACTCCTGGACCGTGGGCCTCGCCGCCGGCCGTACGGAAGGTGCGCCGCTTCAGTTCGCATCCGAGCTCGCCCGCGTCGTCGATGACGGCGACAACATGCGCGTGCTCCCGATCGTGACCCGCGGCCCCTTCGACAACGTCTTCGACCTGCTCTATCTGCGCGGCGTCGATGCGGCGATCGTCTATGGCGACGTGCTCGAGCACTTCAAGAACAACCCCGAGATCGCAGGCATCGGGCGGCGCATCAACTACCTGATGAACCTCTTCCCCTCGGAGCTGCACATCTTCGTGCGCCCGGAGATCAATTCGCTGAAGGACCTCGAAGGCAAGGCGGTCAACTTCAACACCGTCGGCACGGCCGCCGCCTACAGCGGCCCGATCATCTTCAAGCAGCTCGGCATCAACGTCGACGCGCAGTTCATCCCGCACAACGTCGCCATGGAGTCCATGCGCAAGGGCGACAAGTTCGCCGCGACCGTGTGGGTCTCCTCGAAGCCGCTGCCGCCGTTCCTCAAGGGCAATTTCCCGCCGGGCTTCAAGTTCCTGCCCGTCGAGTACTCCGACAAGCTCGAGTACTACCTGCCGGCCTATCTCGAGTCGAAGGACTATCCGGCGCTCATTCCCGAAGGCCAGCGCGTCGAGACGATCGCTGTTCCGGCTCTCCTCGCCGTCTACGACTGGCCGAAGGATACGGATCGCTATCAGCGCGTCTCGCGCCTCGTGGACTACATCTATGACCGCTTCCCGCGCCTTCAGAGCGAGCCGGGCTATCATCCCAAGTGGAAGGACGTGAACCTCGCGGCCAACGTCCCCGGCTGGAAGCGCTTCCAGCCCATGCAGGACAAGATCGACAAGATCGCGAAGGCACCGGCGGCCGCGCCGGCCCGCCCGAAGATCGACCATGCGCTTGCTCGCGCCCAGGCCGCGCGCGCGGCGCCGGACAATCCGCAGGAGCAGGAGCGGCTCTTCCAGCAGTTCATCGAATGGACGAAGCAGCGACAGAACTAAGGGTATGAGCGCGGGCGGCTGCCTTGGCAACGGCAGCCGGCGCGCTTCGCAGCTCTAGTGTGATGATCGAGAAATTCGCCACATCTCTCGGCACGGCATCGAACGAATTTCTCGATCTGAATCACACTAGCAAGTTTATGAGTCTAGTGTCCCTTATGCTTCCGCAGTTCGCTCGGGACGCTGGCATCGAGGTGCGGCGAACTGCGGAATCGGGACACTGAGGGGGCAACATGACTTACACCAGAATGCGAGTGCCGATCGGCGGCATTCTGATGGGCGCCAGCAGCCTTTGCATCATCGCGCTCGGGGCGGGCGCGATCACCTCCGCTGCGGCCGTGCCGGCGATCGGCAGCGCCGTCACGCTCGCCGCGCAGGACGACTCCGATGGTGCCTCCATCCAGGTGCAGGCCCCCATCAACCAGAAGCCGCACATCAACATCGGCAAGGTCGTCCTCGCCGAGCCGGCGAGCGAAACGCCGATGCCGATCCAGGTCGGGCCGCTCGAAGCCATCCCGCGCAACAGCTTCGTGCGCATCCGCGGGGTGCCGGCCGCTGCCGTGCTCTCGGAAGGCCACTCGATCGCGCCGGGCTCCTGGGCCGTGCCGCTCTCCGTCCTGCCGAACCTGCGCATCTCGATCCCCGTCGGCGTCTCCGGCAAGACCGACATCACCATCGCGCTCGTCCAGATCGACGGTACGGTGCTCGCCGAGGCGCGTGCCTCCCTTGTCGTTGCGGCCGCAGAAATGATCGCGCCCGCACAGCCGGCAGCGCCGCGCGAGCGCAGCGTTGCTTCCGTAGGCAATCCGCCGGCGCCGCTCGAAGCCTCACCGCCTCCGGCGCCACGACCGCCCATGCCGGCAGCGAGCGCCCCGGTCGCGAAGGAACCCGCGCCGCTGACCGAAGAGCAGAAGCGGGCGCTCGGCTTCATTGTCCGCGGTCGGGCGCAGGCCCAGCAAGGCAACATCGCCGCCGCGCGGCTGTTCTATCAGCGCGCCGCCGAGGCCGATCTCGCCGAGGGCGCACTCGCGCTCGCAGGCACGTACGATCCGGCCGAGCTTGCGGCCATGGGCGTCGCAGGCGTGCAGCCCGATATCGCACTCGCCCGCCGCTGGTATGAGAAGGCGCGTGATCTCGGCGCGCGCGAGGCCGAGGAGCGGCTCAAGCGATTGAGCGCGCGCTGAGGCAAGATCACTGTTCGAGGCCATTTCAGTGCCCCGCTGGCACTTGCTCGGCACATGTGCTCAATTCATTGCGCTTGGATAATGAGCATTTCGCGAGGGTGAAATGGCCAAGGGATATTGGGTTGCTTTTGCCGACTTGACGGACCCCGAAGGATACAAGGCGTACGTTCAAGAGAACGCGAACGCCTTCAAGAAGTATGGCGGACGCTTTCTCGTGCGCGGCGGTCCGTCTGAAGCACTCGAGGGCGAGACACGCTCTCGGACTGTCGTCATAGAGTTTCCGACCTATGAGGCCGCACTCCAGTGCTACCGATCGCCTGAATACGCCAAGGCGATGGCCCTTCGGCAGGGCAAGGCCATCATGGATCTCGTGGTCGTCCAAGGCCACGAGGGGCCGCAGCCGGCGGACTCATAAGGCGATCCGCCTCCATCTGGCGTTGCGACCAGCGGCCATAGCGCCATGGCGCGAGCATGTGCTGCTCGCCGCGAATATCAGGCGCGGGGTCATAGCCGGACGTTCCCCAGGGATGACAGCGGCACACGCGCGCGCCGGCGAGCCAGCAGCCGCGCCATGCGCCATTGAGCTCGATCGCGTCGAGCGCGTATTCCGAGCATGTCGGCAGATGCCGGCACTCATGACCGAGCAGAGGCTTCAGCGTCCAGCGGTAGAGCCGCACGGGCGCCTTGGCGATCTCCTTCGTGGCGCGCTCGAATGGGTTCGCCATGGGGGTTACGTCGTGCATCAGTCGCGCGCGGCGACTTTCTCGTGTGCGCCGCGCTTCTCGGCAATCTGGTCGAGCGCCCGCACCACCGCCTCGAAGGCCAGCAGCGTCGAGGCGTGCCGTCCCTTGACCTCGCGCACGGGCTCGAGTGCCGAAAGATCGGCCCAGCGTCCGCCCGGCGGTGTCCCATTCTCCTTGAGCATCCGGCGCATTTCGGCCGCGACCTCGCGCAACTCGGCATCGCTCGAGCCGACGATGTTGCGCGCCATGATCGCCGCCGAGGCCTGACCAAGCAGGCAGGCCTTCACGGTCTGTGCATATTCCGTGACGCGATCGCCATTCATGGCCAGCTCGATCGCTATGGTCGAGCCGCAGAGCTTGGAATGGGCGGACGCCGTCGCATCCGGCGCGGCAAGATGCCCGGCCGGCGGGATGGTTGCGGCCAGCTCGATGATACGCTGGCTGTAGAGGTCGCTCAGCTCTGTCATGGTTCTCTGGACCTAGTGTCCCGATGCCGAAGTTCGCCCCATCTCGATGCCGGCGTCCCGAGGGAACTTCGGAATCATAAGGGACACTAGAATCATAATCCTGCTCACGTGATGATAGAGAAATCCGCCACATGTCGCGGCACGGTATCGAGCGAATTTCTCGATCATCACACTGGCATCACACTGGCCCTTGAGACGGATCTGCCCCCAACGGTTGACCGACTTGCCGGCCGACAGTTACGTTAATGGGCGGCTTGTCGCCAGGGCCCGGACTTCTCACATAGTGCTGGCATGATCTTGCGGTGTCGGACACCGTAGGCGGCACCCATGCACCCTGCCGGATATATCGCGCGCGGGTGCGTCGAATTCAAGCGCAGCGCGCGGGCCGGGCGATACAAGCCAGCCCAAACATGTTAAGCGCATGTCCAAAGCGCTCCCCGGAAGGTCGATCACATGGAGCAGATGATCAAGAAGAATGGGGCCGCCCGCCTCGAGCTGACGGGTGAGACCACCCCCGGCCGGCCGACCCGTGCCGAGGCCGAAGAGGCCGTGCGTACGCTGCTCGCCTGGGCGGGGGACGATCCCGACCGCGAGGGCCTCAGGGACACGCCGAAACGGGTGGCGGCCGCTTTCGAGGAATATTTCGCCGGCTACGACGCCGATCCCGTCGAGGCGCTCTCGCGCACGTTCGAGGACGTCGGTGGCTACGACGACATGGTCATGCTGCGCGACATCCGCGTGCAGAGCCACTGCGAGCATCACATCGCCCCTTTCGTCGGTGTTGCACATATTGCCTATCTGCCGAGCAACCGCGTCGTCGGGCTCTCGAAGCTCGCCCGTGTGGTCGAAATCTTCGCGAGCCGCCTGCAGACCCAGGAAAAGCTCACCGCGGAGATCGCCGGCGCCATCGAGAGCGTGCTGAAGCCGCGCGGCGTCGCCATCCTCATCGAGGCGGAGCATCAGTGCATGTCCATGCGCGGCGTGCGCCAGCACGGCGTGGCGACCGTGACGACGCGCTTCAGCGGCGTGTTCGACACCGACGCCAGCTACCGCGACCGCTTCCTCCAGATGGTCCACGCTGGACCAAAGCAACGGACTTGAAATTCACCTCAACCCGGGGCTGGCGAGGAGTGAATTTCAAGTCCAAAGTTGCTTTGGAATAATATGCCTCTAAAGCGTCTTTGGACCTTGAATGCGACTGCGAGACCGGCCCAGACGTGGGTCGCATTCAAGGTCCGATGCTTTAGCGGACCTGATCCCTTCCCTCGCGGCCGGGTGAGTTAGACAGCGCCGAAACGGATTGTGCCATGAGCAGTACTGCCTCCGGGCCCTTTGCCGCGCGCGGCTCGGCCCGTGACATCGAGGAAGGCTTGGCCTTCACGCCGAAATTCGACGACGCCGGCCTTCTCGCGGCGGTCGCGACCGATGCCGACACAGGCGACGTGCTGATGTTCGCCTGGATGGACGCCGAGGCGGTCGCGCGCACGATCGAGACCGGGCACGCGCACTTCTACAGCCGCTCGCGTGGCCGGCAGTGGAAGAAGGGCGAGGAGAGCGGCAACGTGCTCGAGGTCGTCGAGATGCGCACGGACTGCGACCAGGATGCCATCTGGCTCAAGGTCCGCGTGGCGGGTGCCGGGGCGGCCTGCCATACGGGCCGCAAGAGTTGCTTCTACCGCGCGATCCCGCTCCGTACGGCCAGCCCTGCCGACGTGAAAATGCAGAGTGTCGGCGGCGAACCCCTCTTCGATCCGGCGACCGTTTACCCTGGCAAGCCCAAGCCCTGAAGGCGCTTCGCGGGGCCTGCCCACCCGGGGTGCTACGAATTACGAAGGCTCTCATTCCGCACAACGATTGATTTCACCACGCGACACAAGCGATACTTCATGAAACTCCCGGTTCAGAAGAGGCCCATGACCAACAGATCGCCCAAGCGCACCACGAACGGCACGCCACGTGCCCGAGCACCGCGCGACCGTGAGGCCGACGCGGATGCTGCCGCACCGCTCGGTGCCAGCGGCAAGGCCCTGATGATCCTCGAGCTCGTCTCGGCAGCCCGCGAGCCCTTGTCCATGGCGGAGCTCGTCCGCCGGTCGGGCCTGACCAAGCCGACCGCGCACCGCATCACTGCCGCGCTCGCCGACATGGGCCTCATCGAGCGCGATCACTGGAAGCGCGGCTACATCGAAGGCCCGCGCCTCATCAAGCTGGCGCTCGACACGCTGACGGCCGCCGCCCCGCGCGCGCTCCGACACTCGATCCTGCGCGCGCTCTCACAGGAAGTCGGCGAGACCTGCAATTTCGGCGTGCTCTCGGGCTCGGAGGTGATCTACCTCGATCGCGTCGAGGCGAAGTGGCCGCTCGGCCTGCGCTTCGAGGCCGGAAGCCGCGTTCCCGCGCACGCCTCCGCCATCGGCAAGCTGCTGCTGGCGTTGCAGCCGCTCGAGCAGCGCGCCGAGATCATTGCCGCGCTGCCGCTCGTCCCGCATACGAACCGCACCATCACCGATGTCGCGCGTCTGAGCCGCGCCCTCGACAAGATCCGCGACAGCGGTGTCGGCACGGACGAGCAGGAGTTCATCGACGGCGTCGTCTGCATTGCCATGCCCGTGCTGACCGAGAGCGGCGATCTCGTCGGCGCGATCGCCATCTCGGCGCCGAATGCGCGGCTCGGCCTCGATCAGCTTCTGAAATTCGCCCCCGCGCTGCGTGACGCGACAACCCGCATGGGCGCCACTTTCCGCCTCGATCCCGAGGAGCGGCGCACACCCGCGCCCGCGCGATCGGGTGGTCGTCGCGCCGCCGCACCGCGCCGCGCATCGGGACGCGCGCAGGCGCGGGCGACTTAAGACATCCCCTC
>Ga0066256_1003079_pt1 | contig 16739 bp, 9 predicted proteins | sample ThiBio_1000_biof_FD_87107 | JGI IMG/M metagenome (GOLD analysis project Ga0066256, IMG submission 87107) | Wastewater bioreactor microbial communities from Cape Town, South Africa - Thiocy_expt_1000_biof (version 2) | ecosystem: Engineered > Bioreactor > Thiocyanate-remediating >...
CGCCGCGACGTACAGCCACGTGTGCGGCGTGCAGCTGCGGTCGCACATGGTGGCGCGCGGCGTGTACACGTCCGACCGCATCCTGAACGGCGACACCTTCCCCACCTCCATGGCGTTTCCCGTGCACCCCTCCACCCGGTTTGAGGCGCAGTACCGCCTCACCTGGGTGCCGTGCCAGCCCGACCCGCTGGCCATGGCGCGCAGCGCCCGTGACGCCGAGGGCCGCACCCTGGCGTCGCGCAGCGGCCGCGGCGCCATCACGGCCACCGCCGGGACGGGGGCGGCGGCAGCAGCGGCAGCGGCATCTGGGGGAGGGTCTGGCAGCACGTCAGCACGGGCGTCCAGCACCGGTGCCGGCGCCAGCAGCCGTGTTGCATTTGCACCGCCGCCCGCCCTGCCCTCCCTGCCCTCACTACCATTGCCGCCACCCGCCGCGGCACCACACACACCAGCACGTGGTGCACCACGCCACGAGGCCGTGGTGGTTGCAACCACGCCTGCCGCACGGCCACCCCTGCGGCTGGCAGCCGCCTCACCGGTGGACGCCGCCGTCATTGGCATCGCTGGCGACGGCGAGCGCACCCCCTCGCCGCACCGGTCGCGTGCACCGCTCCCAGAACCACCCACGTCACCCATGCTGGTTGCCGCCGACGCACTGGACGAAGATGATGATGACGAGGCGTTGGAGGGCCACGGCCTGGTGCGCGTGGCGTCCCGCGCCAGTGTGGGCGCCGGCAGCGTGGCGTCATCCGTGGATTCGGCAGCAGCGCGGGCCAAGACGCGGTCGCCGCTGTCGCAGGGCCACCAGGCGGACCGCTCCGCAGACAACCCGTCCGTTGAGGTGCACCGGCACCATGTAGTGGAGGTGGCCAACAGCGTGCCGCACGACGGCCAGATTGCAACCGCCGTGCTGCACGCCGCCGCCGCCGCCGCCGTGCGGCGATTCAGCGCGCCGGGAGTAGGCGGCAGCTTCTCCGGCGACTTGGGCGACGAGGGCGCCGGCAGCGTGGAGCCACCCCGCGTGCCGCTGCCACGGCGGCGTGGTGCACCAGCCCCGGCGCCCGCACCATCTGCGTCAGCTCGTGGCACAACGTCGACCACTGCGGTGCTGGCAGCGGGAAGGGGTCGCGGACGCGGCGGTGCACCGCTACCCACGCGTGGCCGTGGCGCATCTGCTGCCGCACACACCGGCCGCCCCGTTGTACGACCGCCACCGGCACCAGCGCCTCTACGCACCGGTACTAGGGGTCGGGGTGGTGCTGCGCTACCGGCCGCCGTGGCTGCCGCGGTGGCAAGCGGGAAGGGTCGGCCGGGTAGCGTGTCGCCATCCCGCGCCGGCGGTCTGCCGCCCGCCGTGTCGCCGTTTGCGGGCTTGCCGTCTCGCCGTGGTGGCGACGCGGACCGTGCCGAGGCGGACGCGTTGGAGCGGTTGCGGCTGCAGTTGTTGAGCGCCGCGGCAGCGGGCGGCGGTGGCGGCGGCGGTGGCGGCGCTGGCGACGCGTCGGCGGAGGCGGCGATTGGCGTCCTGAGCGCGGAGCTGGGCGTGTCGCAGGTGGTGGGCGCGTCGACGCGCGCACGTGGCGTGGTGCAGTGGACGGTGGACGGCAGCGAGCTGCTGTTCCCCGTCAACCGCGCCGTGCTGGGTGTGGGCATGGCCTGCGCCGCTGACGGCGCCGCGGCGCGGGCACAGGGGCGGCCGCTGATGGCGGTGGGCGCACAGCGCCGGTTTGTTGGCCACCACTCTGACGACGTCGTGGGCCTGGCGCTGTCGCCGGATGGGCGCCTGCTGGCCTCTGTGCAGGCCGGCGCGTCACCGCGGCTGGTGGTGTGGGAGATCGCCTCCGGCCGTGCGCTGGCGGTGGTTCCCGCGACGGTGACGGGGCACGTGGGTGGCACGGTGCCCGGCAGCGTGGCGTTTTCACCAGACGGTCGTAGCCTGGCGGCGGCGGGCATTGACGACAAGCGCCGCCTGCTCATTGTCGTCCTGGATGTCAGCCCATTGAGTGCCGCTGCTGCGGCTGCCGCTGCCGGCGCGCCGCTGGACCCTGCCACCGTGGGCGGCTCCCTGACCGTCACCGCGCGGCAGGTGTCTGACTTTGCCATCTCGCGCCTGCGCTGGTCGCCGTACGAGCCGGACCGCCTCGTGTCTGCCGGCCGCGAGAACGCGCGGCTGTGGAGCGTGCGCCGTGCCCACCTGCCGGGCCTGTCCGTCGCGCTCAATGAGTACGCGCGCGGCGTGGAGTTCACGGATGTGGCGTTTGACCCCCGCCCCGCCGTGCGCGCCGGCCCGCCTGTCCCCGCTGCCGTGGCTGGCGACGGCGGCGCCGACGTTGTGGTGCATGGCCGCCTCTTCTTTGCCTCCCCTGCCCGCCCGCTGCTGCAGCGGGACTACGCCACGCGCGCCCTGCTTGCCATCGTCCGCCTGCACGCCGGCCGCATCAACGCGCTGGGGGTGACGCCTACCCTGTGCATCACCGCGTCCGACGACGGCTTCACGCGCGTGTGGCCGCTGGACTTTAGTGACTACTTCCTGGAGACGGCGCACGAGGGCCGCGTCACCTCCGTGGCACTCACTGCGGACGCGCGCGCCATGGCGGTGGGCACCGGCGACGAGCTGGCGGTGCGGTACGGCGCAGCGCCGGTGCCGCCCGGTGGCAACTCGTCTTTTGACGTCTCCTCCAACATTGACGCCGGCCTACGGGCTGTCGGCACCGCTACCGCTGCCGCCGCTGCTGGCCCCTTCATGCCCACCGCCATTGCCGCCGCCGCCGGTGCGGGTAGCGGCATCAATGACGCACATGCACGGGCGCCGCGCATGGGCGCCACCTCCGCTTCCGACACTACCGCCGCTGCTGCAGCTGCGTCGACGCGGGACGCGCCAGCAGCGGATGCTGCGGCGCTGTCCCTCGCTGCGGCGCGCCGCGTGCGCAGCTGCGCCACGGTGGGCGTGCTGCATGTAGGCAGCCAGGAGTACACGACGGTGATGCGCGGGCACGGCGGGCGAGTGACAGCGGTTTGTCACCGCCCCCTGCCGCCGCGGGTGATGCCACGCGCGCCGCGCGACTTGCTACCCGCTGCCGCCGCAACCCGTTCACGAAGCGGCAGCGAGCCAGAGTGGCAGGACCCGGTTGCCGCCGACGTGGCGCGCGCTGGCGCCATGTTCCAAGCCTCTTCTTCCCGCATCTGGCGCGCGCTGGAGGAGGCGGTGGGGCAGGAGGCAGCCACCGCCAGCTTTGACGGCACGGTGCGCGTGTGGCGCAAGGTGCCACATGGCGGCGGTGATGACGGTGGCGACGGTGGCGGGTATGATGCTAGCAGCGGCAGCACCTCCGACGCGCCCGAGTCGTGGCGGCAGGCGTTTGAGTTTTTGGTGCCAGGTGAGCCGTGCGCCTGCCTGGCGTACGCGCCGGCGTACGCGAAGGGCGGTACGGCGCGCTGCTGGATGCCTTTGGTGCGTTTGACGGCTCCTCCGGCGGGCTGGACGCCAGCCGCGGCACCACCTCCTCCTCGTCCGCGTCGTCGTCGATCGGCCTGTCGATTGAGGACTTTGGCGCTGCGGAGCGGGCGGCGCGCCGGGCGGCGGCCGTGAAGGCGGCAGCCGACGCCAGCCACGTGCCGGCAGCAGGATTTGGCGGCGGCATCGTCCGCGTGTTCCACGTCCCCACCACCAGCGTCGTGCGCGAGCTGCAGTTCCATGCGCCCACCGCCACCGTGACCGTGTGCTGCGTTGCGTTCACGCCCACCGGCAGCCACCTGGTGTCGGTGGCCACCGACGGCGCCGTGCACGTGCAGGACTGTGTGCGTGCGTTCGAGCAGGTGGCAGCGTAGAGCCGGCCGCCGCCGCTGGCAGGCGACGCGCCACCTGTTGTGGACGCGGTGCTGGCAATGGACCCGCAGGGCGCCAGCGTGGCAGTGTCGCTGACGACGTCGGCTGACCAACCACCTCCTCCGCCTGCCTGACCTGGCGCTGCTTGCCACCATTGTACCGGTACTGGCGCCCCTGCCCGAGCTCAAGGTGAAGTTCATGACGGCTGCCGCCGCTGCTGAGCTGGCGGCCCTAGGCATCGAGGCTGGTGGTGGCAGCAGTCGTGGCGGCGGCAGTGGGGGTAGCAGCGCGGCAACGCGGTGTGCCACTGAATCAGCACTAGCAGCTGAGCTCAGCGAGCGCATCGGGCGTGGCTCTGTGCTGTCGCTGGCCATGGTGCCGCTGGACGGCGCGGCATGGACGCTAGAGGGCGACGGCAGCGGGGAGGGTGCGGCGGAGATGGGCCGCATGCTGGTGGTCGGCACCGACGACTGGCGCCTGGCGGCGTGGGCGCTGACGTCTGACCGCGGTGGCGCGGCTGCCATGTTTGAGGTCGCTGCCGCGCACTCTGGCCACATCACCTCCGTGGATTGGTCGCACGGCGGCCGCGTGCTGCTCACCGGCGGCACGGACGGCGTCGTGAAGACGTGGGACACGCGCAAGCTCATCCCACAACGCGCGGCAGCCGGTGCGGCCGCGGGTGCATCCCTGCCCGCCCCTGCCGGTGCCGGCAGCGATTCGCTGTCCACCGTCATGCACGCCGGCCTGCTCACCACGGTGCGGCTGGGTGCGGGTCCTACGCATCACGCGCTGGCGGCACCCAGCGGCGAGTTTGTGCTGGCCGCCTCCGCCTTCTACGACGCTTTCTTCGACCTGGGGTACCAGGTAACAGGGCGCGGCGGCGTGGCGGACGCAGCCAAGCGCGTGCCGCGCATTGTGGTGGATGGCCTGCGTACCGCTGCCACCCGCGCTGCCGCTGCCGTGCGGGGCGGCGGCCGCAGCCGTGGTGAGAGTGACCCAGCTGGGAGTGGGGGTGGCGGCGGCGGGTTTGGCGGCGGTGACGAGGGCGGCACAAGTGAGGGCGGCAGCGTGCTGTCAGCCTCCGATGCGCCACCGCCGCTACCATCTGTGTCTTCACCCGGCCATGAAATGCTGGCAACGCCGCGGCCCCGCCCTGCGGCCGGCATGCTGCCGCTGGGCACCACTGATGGCGCCGGGTTTGTACCGCCGCCGCCGCCAGTGGCATTTTCGCTGCCTGCTGACACTGACGCTGCTGCTGCTGCGGGGCGACGGTCGTCGATGGATGACGGCGGGAGTGGCGGCGGCAGCGACAGCGAGGGCGGGCGGGGCGGCAGCGGCGTGGATGACGCCGGCTCCGTGAGCGGCGACAGCGTGCTGCCAGGCGGCGATGAGGATGAGGAGCGGCGTGCCATGGAGACACCGAGCGCGCCGCTGCTGGCGTCGCTGCGCGCGCGGCTAGCAGAAGCGGAGGGCATCAAGGGCGGCGAGGGCGACGGTGCGGAGGGCGAGGCGGCGGCGTTGTTGAGCGCCTCCGGGTTTGGCGGCGCGTCGCTGGCGCCGTCGGGCGCGGTGTCGGGCATGTCGGACCTGGTGCCGCTGACGCTGCCGTCAGAGGATGGCGACCTGCTGACGCCCGCGCCGCTCGCTCTGGTGCGCACCACACAGACGCACGTGACGCCCATCACCATGTCGCTGACGCGCCGCGGGCGTGGCTTGCGCTCCGGCGGCGGCAGCGACGCCGCGTTGCTGTGTGCCACCCGGCGAGCCTTTGCGTGGCGGCCGGAGCGCAAGCTGTTTGCGTACGCCAGCGGCGCGTGGGTGGTAGTGGAGGACCTGGCGACGGCAAGCCAGACGTTCCTGCCCGCCGCCTTCACGCCCAGCGCGCCGCCCGAGCTGCTGACGCCGGGGCACGACCTGGCAGGCGTGCTGGCGCGCGACGCCACGGTGGAGGTGGTGGATGCCAGCGCTGGTGCGGCGGTGCGGACGGGCGGCGGCGGCGACGTGCTGCTGGCTACCGGCACCAGTGGCGGCGCGGTACAGGTGTGGCAGCGCGGCAGCGGGGAGGGCGGCGCAGCGAGCGTGCGGGAAGGCTGGTCGCGCGTGGCTTTCTTGCTGCCGTCCAACGTGCGCCGGCCGCCAGAGGGCGGCGCCGCTGGCTTCCTGCGCCGCCGCAACTCGCTGACTGACGGTGGCCGCCGCGCCAGCCGGCGCGACGTGGTGGGGCCGGCGTACACCTCCACCGTGATGGCACCATGCTGGCCGCCCTGTTTGCGCACTACGACGACACCGACAATGCGGTGGTACTGACGCTCGGCGTGTGGGAGATCGGCGCGGCGGTGAGCCGGTGGTCTGCAGCTGTTTCTGCGGTTGCAGCGGCGGCTGGCGACACCAGCGGCGGCGGCGGCACCGATGGCGTCACTGCCGCAAATGCGACCGACGGCGTGGTGGAGTACTGCCTGGTGTCGGCGGTGGCGGCGCGTCTCAGCATTGCCACACTGGCTGCCGGCGCGCCCCTGGCGACACAGCTGGTGTGGGTAGGCGAACCCAGCCTGGCGTGGGCCGGTCGCTGGTGGTGGCGCAGTTGTCACCCAATCTGTCGTCGCAGGGTGGCGACGGCGCCGCCACGGGCATAGACAGCGGCGGCGGCGGCGGCGGTGGCGGGGGTGGTGGGAGCGTAATATCGGAGGTGCCAGAGTACAGCGCGGGGCCCAAGCTGGCGTCCAGCGGCATCCTGCGTGGCCGCCGCTCGTCGCTGGCGTCCATGGCGGTGCTGTCGTCCGACACGATGGAGGAGACGCGGCGGGAGCGGGTCATGCTGGAGGCGGCGGGCGCTGCGATGTGGCGCCTGCGTGTGGCGGCGTACAGCCTGGCCACCGTGGCGGGTGCCGGCACGGTGGGCATTGCCGCCGCCAAGCCGCTGCTGCCGTTGCTGCCGGTGGCTGCCGACGACCTGATGGCCATCATGCCGCGCGCGTCGTCCATGGAGACGGCACAGCCGGCGCGCATGGCGCTCACGTGCGCCGACGGCACCCTGCTGCTGTGCAGCTTCGAGGTGGACAACTTTGCGGCGTACGGCGGCGGGCGTGAGCGGGGCACCACCGCGCCACCTTCCAACGGCGCCGGCGCGGACACGCCTGCCTACGTGCCGCCGGTGCCGGTGCCTGCCAAGGCGGGTGGTGCGCCACCACCGACGACGAGCACTGGCAGCGCCGACGCTGACGCACCGCCCATCATCCTCGCCGTGCACGCGCTGTCGCCGGCGCGCCGCACACTGCCGATGCCGTTGGACCACGCGGCGGGTGCGGCTGCGGACGGTGCGGGCGCGGGCGCGGGCGGCGGGAAGGGGGCAGCGGCGGCGCCAGAGGGGCCTCCGGGGCTGTCGTGTATCAGTTGGGTGGGCAGCACGCCGCTGGACGAGGCGCTCGTTGCGGCGACGTCGCGCGGCGACGCGGTACACGCACGCCATGCGCATGTGCGGCGTGGATGACAGCAGCGGCGATCTTGGCAATTCCAGCGGCAGCTCCAGCCGCGGCAGCGGCCTGTCTGACACCGCGCCAGGGGTCCTGGCCGTGAGACGGAGGCGCCGGTGTGCTGGCTGACACCAACGGCGTGGTGTTGTTTTGCCGCCCTCCGTGCCGGTACCGCCGGCGGTCTGCGACGCGCCGTCTGCCGCCAGGGTGCCGGTGCGGCTGCCGGCGGGCCACGCGGCACCCATCACGGTGGTGCCGGTAGCGTTGAATGCGAGCGAACGCCAGGGCTTACCTGCGGTACGGCTGTGTTGCTGCACAGCAACCACCTGCCTACCATTTGTACGACGACGCTAACAGTGGGCTCCTGACGACCGCCTTACAGCCGGTGTATTCGCAGTAGTACGGCACAAGTCGCACTGTAGTTAAATGGCATGTACACACAAGTATTGTGCCGGTCCTGGGGGGCACATGAATCACGTAACCTTTGTAGGAGTGCTGCCAGATAATCGCCCGCCGGAATGTCGCCAAACGACAAAGTTGCACACGCGCGCGCCCGACGCTGAAGATGCAGCTCCTGACAACCCGCGGTGCCGGCATGAGCCGGTGCCGCGCCCATCACCGCCATACACAGCGCTGACGATTCTGCTACGTCGGTGGTACGTCGCGTGCGCCGCCTCACTCCTGCCGCCGCCGCCGCCGCTGCTGCCGCCGCCGCCATGCCGCTGACATCGCCGCCGGGCGTACCACTGCTGGCCGCGCCACACTCGGCATTGCGCAGGACGGTGAAGCGCAGGACGGGGGTGCGGGGCCCCCGCGGCTGCCGCGTGACGACCACCAGCGCGTTGCCGCTCTCATCCACCTCCACAGCCACATCTACACCGAGCGCCGTCCAGCTGTGCCCGCTTGGCGGTGCGGCGGCTGGTGTAGGTGGCGGCGCTGGTGCTACCGCGGCAGCAGCAGCGGCAGTGCGGGCTGCGACGACAGAAAGCGGTGGCGGCATGCCAGCCGGCCCGGGTGGCGCGCCCGCGCCTCGCATGCCAGGCGTCGTGGGCGGCAAGCCAGCGGCTAGCGCACTCATGCTCATGCCACTACCGGCAGTGCCGCCAGGAGACGGCAGCTGCGCCGCGGCTGCCACCATCTGCGGCATTGACGGCGGGCGCGACAGCGGCGCCGCCGCCACCATCTGTGGCATCGACGGCGGGCGCGACAGGGGGGCAGGCAGCAGCTGCGACGTGGATGGCGGCCGCGACAGCGGCGATGACAGCTGCGGCGCGGTGACTGACACCGCCGGCAACAGCGGCCGCAGTGGGGCGGCAGCTGTTGATTGGGGCGGGGGGGGCCTGGGGGGGGCGGGGGGGGCGGCCGCGCGCACAGGGGGGCGCGGGCCGGAGGGAGCCGGCCCCCCGCTGGGCCTTGCGATAGCTGCTGCTGCCGCCGCCGCTGCGGCTGCTGCTGCCATCCCACTGTGAAGCTGGCGGCAGCAGCGTGAAGGTGGGTGCCAAGGCGGTAAGGGGCTGCTGCTGCTGCTATCGACTACTATCGACTGCTGCTACTGCTGCCCGCGACTGCTGCCTGCTACTACTGCTGCTGCTAGGCGGTGGAAGGGCGCTGGCGACTGCTGCTCCCACTGCTGCTATCGAGTGCTTCTGTCTGGTTGCTGCTGGCAGTGGAAGGGCGCTGTCGACTGCTGCTGCTGCTGCTTCGACTACCGGTACCGATACCACGGTACTCCTGCTGCTACTGCTACTGCTACTGCTACTACCAAGTACGGTTGCTGCTGCTGCTGCTACGGCTGCATGTGTCGTTGGTGCAGATGCAGTCCAGCGGCGGCGTCGGGTCCGAAGGTGTAGCCGGGTCAGAAGGGTGCTGGTGTGTGTGCCTCTAGTGCCAGAACAGACTGACACCACTGCTGCTGCCACTGCTGCTACTGCTGGTGCTGCTGCTGCTGCCACTGCTGCTGCTGCTGCCACTGCTGCTGCTGCTGCTGCTGCTGCTGCTGCTCAACGGTGGTCCGTGCAGTCGTGCTGGAAGGGCGTCGGTGTCGGGGTGTGTGTGCAACCAAACTACAAGCCGCTGTCCCACCGCCGCTACCAAAGCACAACTGCCAGTGCCTCCAACACAACTACCAGTACCTCCAACACTACTGCAGGTGTCGCTCGCGGCGGCTGGTGGCTGATGACTGCTGCCGACAGAAGGGTGTGTGCACACCAGATGGGCATCAGTGTGTTAGCCGGTATGCAACCAACAACGCGCCACAGCTGCAGCTACTGCCTCTGTCCCAGCCCTGCTACCGAAGTACAACTGTCAGTTTCTCCAGCACAACTGCACCCGTCGTTGTCGCAGCCGGCGCCGCATCAGCGTCTGCTGCCGGATGGGGGTGTGTGTGCACCAAACAACAAGCCGCATACAACAACAAGCCGCAGCGGCTGCTACAGTCTCTGTCCCACCACAACTACCAACCCACACAACTGCCAGTGTCTCCAACACAACTGCACGTGTCGCTCGTGGCGGCTGATGGCTGAGCTGCCCGGATGGGCGCCAGCGGTGTGGTGTGTGCAACCTTGTGTGTGCGTGCCCCGACGTCGTCGTCGGAAGTCGTCGGAACCGGCGGTATGCCGCCCAATAATGCTGCACCAGCACCACTTCGGCATCGCCAACTTGCCACCATTGTTAGACGCCATCGCGGCAGCTATTTCGCCGCTGCGCCGCCGCCGTGCCACGCCCTCTTTTTTCCCTCCTGCCGCGTCGTCTGCTGTGCGTACGAGTCGCCACGTGGCATCGTTGTCACGGCGCCGGTGACGGCGGGTGGCAGCGCGGGCAAACATACACAAGCACATTCCCGCCGTGTAATTATGACGGACGCGGTGCGCAACCACACTACGTACTATTGTTGTGTATTCCCGCGTGCAAGCGTGTGCGGCGGGGCAGCAGGTGTGCATTTGCGCGTCATCAACACTACGACACCACGGTGTCACCACCACCGACTGCTGCACCACACCACCTGTACCGGTACCGGTACGCCCACCACACCACCATGGACGGCCAGCGGGCGCCAAAGGGCAAGAGAATGAAGCAAAGCGAGGCGGTGGATTCAGCAGCGGTGCCGCCGCCGCTGGTGGTGGTGCTGCTGGCCGGCAACAGCGTGACGGCGGAGCGTGTGTTTGCATGTCTTACCACTGCCGACACCCGCGCGTTGCGGCGGGTGCATCCGGTCGTTGCAGCTGAGATGCAACGGCTGGCGTGGGCAGACCTCGACACTCCCGTGGTGGATGTTGTGCGGTGGCGCGCTGCGCTGCCGGCGGCGGTGGGCGTCACGCTGCTGAAGTTTGAGAACAACGACGCGTGGCTGGCGGCGCTGGCGGGGCTGACGTCACTGCGCATGTTAGCAGACCACGTCGGCATCACGAACGACGGCCTTGCGCGGCTGCCGCCAACCCTGCGAGTTCTGGATGTGACGTACTGCACGGGTCTGAAGCGCGAGGCGCGGTTTGATCACCTGGTTGCCCTGGAAGAGCTCACGTGCATGTCCGGCAACGTGATGATCAATGGCGCAGCGCGCCTGCCACCCAGCCTGCGCGTGTTGCGCATGGACGACTCCTACCTGCCACCAGCGGCGGACCTCAGCCACTTGGTGGCGCTTCGTGTGCTCAGCGGCGTCAACTGCTCCAGCCTTGCGTCGCTGCCACCCTCGCTGCAGGAGCTGGACTTGAGCTGGCCAGGGTATGAGCGCATCCCGGAGGAGTATGTGTGGCCGCCGGCCAGCATCCAGAAGGAGCATGTGTGGCCGCCGGGCAAGCCGCTGGCGCACCTCACGCAGCTGCGCGTGCTGCTTGCTCCGCGCCGCAGCATTAACGATGCCGCGCTAGCGGTGTTGCCGCCGTCGCTCGCCGTGCTGGACGTCACGGAGTGCCACGCGCTGACATCGGCCGCCTCGTTTGCACACCTGCCGCAGCTGCGGACGTTGCGCGCCAAGGGCACCATGGTGAGCGGCACCGCCATCGCGACCCTGCCGCCCTCGTTGCAGGAGTTGGACGTCAGCCAGCCAACAGAGTTCTACCTGCACTCAGACGTTTGCACATGGCCACGCGGCGCGTCGCTGGTGCACTTCACGCAGCTCCGCGTGTTGAACGCGGCGCGGCGCTCCATTGATGACGCCGCCCTGCTGGCGCTGCCGCCATTGCTCAACGTGTTGGATGTTACAGGGTGCGACAAGCTGACGCCGGCGGCGTCGTTTGCGCACCTGACGCACCTGCACACGCTGCGCATCACGCACACCGCCATAAGTGACGCAACCATCGCGGCTCTGCCGCCATCGCTGGTGACGCTGCATGCAATGGAGTGTCGCGGCCTGACGCCTGCCGCGGTGCTGCCTGCACTGCCAGCGTTGCGCGAGCTGGATGTGGCTGGCAGCGGCATCGGCAACGTCATGGCTGCCAGCATGCCGCCCAGCCTGACGCACCTGTGCGTGGCGGACTGTACCAACGTGACGAGGGGCGCCACCTTCAACCAGCTGACGAGCCTGCAGGTGCTGCAGAGCTCCGGCACCAACGTGTCGCCGGACGTGCTGGCAGCGTACCGCGCGCGCGGGTGCTGGGTGCCGGCGGCTGGGGAGCTCCGTGGGTTGGATGCAAGCGACACGACATTTACGCTGGCGGTGCTGCCAGATGGCCGACTGGCGTGCTGTGAACGGACCAAAGGGTTGACAATGTGGGACCATGCGCGCGGCGAGGACGCGATAGTGCCAATGGCGGTGCGTATCCGGGGAATCGCCAAAGCTGTGGCGGTTCGGACCCGCGAGCATTGGGCGCGCGGCGAGGAAGCCACCATTTGCGTTGGTGTAACCGATCCCGACGATGACGATTCCGGCGCGATGGCAGAGGTGGCCATTGATAACCTATCCACTACCAGGCCAGAATACTTTGGCAACAAGTATGGTGTGAGCTCGGTGGCGATACTGCCTGACAACCGCATGGCGGCGGGGCGGCTCAACGGTTCCGTTTGTGTGGTGCTCTACGACGAGAACGACAAGACCTTGTTGCAACCGCACATCCATGAGGTGACGGCATTGGTTGTGTTGCCCGACGGCACACTGGCCAGCGGGTCGGTCGACTGCATGGTGGCAATTTACAATGTGGAAACAGATAAGTGTATTGGCACGATGGCAGGACACAGAGCCGCCGTGAGGGCGCTGGCTGTTCTACCAGACGGCACGCTGGCCAGCGGGTCGGACGACGCCACGGTGCGGCTGTGGAACACCAAACATCAGAATTGCGTCGGCGTACTGGCAGCTGGTGCGCCGGTGACGACGCTGGCGGTGACCGCCGGTGGCCAGCTCGCTGCGGGGTGCGCCGATGGTACCATCCGGGTGTGGGACGCGTGTCCCAGCCGCGACTTGGCTTGCGCCCCGTCGCGAGTGTTTGACGCACACCGGAACGGTGTGACGTCGTTGGTGCCCCTGCCCGACGGCCGCCTCGCCAGCGCGGCATACTATGACACCGTGCGTCTGTGGCGCATGCCGCCGTCGTCGCCGTCGGCGGCTGCGCTGCCATTGGCGTGCACCGCTGTGGTGCCGTAACGCTGGCACCAGCTGCACAACGCGCTGCATGGCAGGCGGTCACCTATCAAGCAAGCTATGACGTACCGGTACGGGTAACAAATGCATCTCTTTGAACTGTTTTCCTGCATGGCAGGCTGTAGGCAGCACCTTTCCGAGTCGCCGCCGCTCGCCACAATCACCACACGCAGTGGCCTCTGCATGACTAGACTGCTTGTCACGACGCACCCGCGCGCAATTCAGCATTTGCCACTGGTTACCCACTGGGGCGGTTGTGTGCTGTGTTGGTTCTCCGCACCATGGACGCAACCTCGAAGGTTCCAGCGGCGCCGCCGCTGCTGGTGGTGCTGCTGGCCGGCAACAGCGTGACGGCAGTGGGCGTGTTGGCGTGTCTATGCATGGCCGACGCCCGGGCGTTGCGGCGTGTACAGCCGGCCATTGCTGCAGTGGTGCGCATGGTGCCATGGACGGACGACGCGACGCCTGTCACTGATGTCGTGCGGTGGCGGGCCGCGCTGCCGGCAGCGGTGGGAGTGACGCTGCGTCGGTTGGAAAACAAACCGGCTGCAACAGCAGCGCTGGCGGGGTTGGTGTCGCTATGCGTTGCCGGCTGTGACGCGTACGCGGGCATCACCGACACCACCCTTGCGGGCCTGCCGGCCACACTCCGTGTGCTGGATGTGACGAAGTGCTCCTCCCTGACGCGCCGCGCGCGGTTTGATCACCTGGTCGGTCTGGAGGAGCTAACGTGCACTTCCACCGCCGTAGTGGAAGGCGGTGTGACCAGGATGCCACCATCGTTGCGCGTGCTGCGCATTGATAAGTGCGCACTGCCTGCGGCGGCAAACTTCAGCCACCTGGTAGCGCTGCGCGTGCTCAGCGGCGTCCATGGTTCCAGCGTCACGTTCCTGCCGCCCTCGCTGCAGGAGCTGGACGTCAGCCAGCTGCCACACAACTGGTACCATTTGGCGAGGTTGCACGAGTGGCCATGCGGCGCGCCGCCGGCGTACCTGACACAGCTGCGCGTGCTGAACGCTGCGGAGACCCACATTGATGATGCCTCCGTGGCAGCGCTACCGCCGTCGCTCCGCGTGCTGGATGTTTCAAGGTGCAAAATGATGTTGACGGCAGCGGTGTCGTTTGCACACCTGCCGCACCTGCACACGCTGCGCGTTACGCACACTGACATTAGCGACGCAACCATCGCGTCCCTGCCGCCATCGCTCGCATACTTACATATGGCGAAGTGCTGCAACATGACGCTCGGCGCGGTGTTGCCCGCCCTGCCGGCGCTGCGCGAGCTGGATGTGGGTAGCAGCGACATTGGCAACGCCATGGTTGCCAGCATGCCGCCCGGCTTGACACACCTGTGCATGGCAGACTGCTCCGAAGTGACGCATGGCGCCATCTTTGACCACCTGGTGGGCTTGCAAGTGTTCCAGTGCTCGGGCACTGACATTTCACCAGACGTACTGACCGCGTACCACAGCCGCGGGTGCTGGGTGCCGGCTGCAGGTGCGCTCTGTAGCGGAGTACCATTACCGGGTCACGTCTACAACATGGCACTATTGCGGGACGGCTGGATTGTCTGCGTCACGTTCGATTTGAGCTTGACGGCGTGGAACTACACGCGCGCACAAAAACCTGCGGTCATGTTTGCTACTCTCGTCACAACGGCGGTTATTGATGTGTCGTCGATAGTGTGCGATGGGGAGCGTGTCATCACCGGCATGGCGGCAACCACCAATGACAGCGACAACGACACAAAACTGAAAGGCGCGCTTGTCAGCACGTACGTGGATGAGAACCTGTCATGCGCACCTGCAGGTGGCACCGTTAAGTTTCAGTGTGGTGTGTGTTGCCTGGCAGTGCTGTCGAGTGGCCGCATTGTGGCAGGACTGTGTGACGCCTCCATGTACATCACGGGCCCCGACGGTGGACACACCATTCGACCAGGGAGGCATTTTGATAAGGTGGTGGCGTTGGCAGAGCTGCCCGGCGGCACACTGGCCAGCGGGTCGCTGGACCGCACGGTGTGCTTGTGGGACGTGGAAGCCAAGCGGTGCATTGCCACGTTGGCAGGGCACACCGCTGCTGTCAACGCGCTGGCGGCGCTACCTGACGGCACGCTGGCCAGCGGGTCAGACGACGCCAGCGTGCGGCTGTGGGTTACCGGTACCGGTACCGGTTCCACGAGCCGCTTCTGCATTGACGTACTGGCTGCCGGCGCGCCGGTGACGGCGCTGGCGACGCTGGAGGGCGGCTGGTTGGCCGCTGGATGCGCCAATGGCACCATCCGGGTGTGGGACACGCGCCGCTGCCGCGCCGGCCCCCAGGCGGCACCGTCACAGGTGTTCAACGCGCACCGCAAAAGCGTGACGTCTCTGTTGTCCCTACCTGACGGCCGCCTCGCCAGCTTGTCGGGATCCGACACGGTGCGCCTGTGGTGCATGCCGCCGCGGCCGCCGCCGCCGCCGCCGCCGCCCACGTCGTCGTCGCCGGCAGCTGGGTCGAATGATAGCGACGATGCCTCAGGGCGGGAATAACATGCTGCGGGTGGCGCTGCCACTGTCTGACACGCTGCCACAACACCACCTCCTGGCTGCGAACCGACTCGCTAGCACACCAACTTCATTAACGGCCTTGTATGCGTGGTGTAATAAACGCACCGGTACAGACACATGACGGTACCGGCGCCCAACATGTCTGACGTGCTCACCGACCACAACCTCACCGAGCTGTTTGAGGAGGCGTACGCCATGGAGCACTCTGGCACGGGTGGGCCATGGCAGCCGCCGCGGCGTCTGCCGGTGACGACATCGACGATGTCCTGTCGCCCGACGCGTTTGCTTGCCTGTGTGATCGGTACGGCATCGTGCCGTTCCGTAAGGCGGGTCTGCCGGGCGCCACGGATGGCGACGGTGCCGCTAGCCCAGGCACGCCGGCAGGCGATGGTGCAGAATTTGCGCCTGTACGCCGCATTGGCCTGCGCGCAGCGCGGGCGCCCGCCGTCGGCGCGGCATCCGGCCGCCGCTCCAGCATCAGCAGCACCGCAGCGTCCGCCGCGTCCGCCGCTGCCGCTGCCGTTGCTGCCTCTGCTTCTGCCGCCCACACCGCAGGTACGGACTCGGAAGGTCCCACGCCTCGACCAGGTCTGGTGCTTCCAGGCGGCGGCGGCGGCGGCGGTGCGGGCGGCGTTGCGGTGGACAGCGCCGTGGCCCCCACACGCCGCTGATGGCAATGTGACCCCAACCTGGCCGCACGCTGCCGTATATATGCTCCAACACCGCCCCACCTTGGTGTGATCGCCTTCCACGCATTGAATAATGGCTCACCACCGCGCGTAGGCACTTTGCAGCCCACTGGCGTAACACTCGCTCTGGCCCACCCGCATCGCTCTGCCACCACGCCCGACCCATGCTTGCAGACTTGCCGCGTCCTGTCACGGAGGCCGACGTCGTCAGTTGCATACGCCGGAAGGGCACCCAGCCGCTGCACACTACAACTCACACGTGTGGTCGGAACCATAACTGCAGCGGGCAGGGGTTGCGGTGTCGTCAGTCGCAGCATGGCGCGCGGTGGCACTTGGCGCAGCACGCCCGGTGATGGTTAGGCGGTCTACGATCTTTGCTGCCGCGAGCGTCTGGGGGGGGCGCTGCCAGACGCATTGCGACACGCGGGCGCGCGGGCGCGCGCGTGTGCGCACGCCACCCAATTATGATAACTGTTGCATGTTGCATGTGCCCCCTTGTGTCCTGCTTGGCACGCATTGCGCATGGGCGTTGCTCGCGCGCGCGTGAGGGAGTGTTGTGTCTTGTGGACGTTACATTACTGCATCAGAGCAGCGCTACCACGGTACCGGTATCTGCCATTCCACTGCCCCCCCCCC
>Ga0066256_1003080_pt1 | contig 16736 bp, 15 predicted proteins | sample ThiBio_1000_biof_FD_87107 | JGI IMG/M metagenome (GOLD analysis project Ga0066256, IMG submission 87107) | Wastewater bioreactor microbial communities from Cape Town, South Africa - Thiocy_expt_1000_biof (version 2) | ecosystem: Engineered > Bioreactor > Thiocyanate-remediating >...
AGGGGCGCAAAGCCATGGGAATATGGACAAGAGCATCGACCGAAGAGCTTGAGGGACGTCCATATCGCAGCCTTGCCGCTCCGCTCGACAAGAACAACGCCGGTCAGCCGGTTCAGGGAGCAACGAAAATGGGAACACTTCCAGGGGGAAATAACACTCGCCGCAGCCTCCGGGCTGCCTTGCTTTCGGTTTCGGGCCTTGCCGCGGTTGCGACATTCGCCACGCCCGCTGCGGCGCAGGACGAGAATGCGCGCGACGAGGGGATCATCATCGTCACCGCCCAGATGCGCGAGCAGAACCTGCAGGACATTCCGCTGTCGATCACGGCGGTCAGCGGCGAACTGCTCGAAGCGCGCAGCCAGACCCGCCTGACCGACATCGCCGCCCAGGCGCCGAACGTGCTGCTGCAGCAGAACCCGTCGGGCTCGGGCAATTCGATGCGCGCCTTCATCCGCGGCGTCGGCCAGTCGGACCAGAGCCCGTCGGTCGAGCCGGGCGTCGGCATCTATGTCGACGACATCTATTTCGGCACGATCACCGCTTCGGCGTTCGACCTTACCGACCTCGACCGGGTCGAGGTGCTGCGCGGTCCGCAGGGCACGCTGGCGGGGATGAACTCGCAGGGCGGCGCGATCAAGCTCTACTCGAAGAAGCCGGAAGGCAATGGCGGCTTCGTCGAAGGCACCATCGGCGCCACCGGGCGCCGCGACTTCAAGGCCAGCGCGGATTTCACCGTCGTTCCCGATGCGGTCTTCGCGCGCCTCACCGGCGTCACCCGCAATCGTGACGGCTATGTCACCCGCTACGATTATGCCTGCATCAATCCGACCGATCCCGATGTCGTGTCCAAGGCCATTCCGTCGCTCGCTTCGGGCGGCGATTGCAAGATCGGCGAATCCGGCGACCAGAAGATGTACGCCCTGCGCGGCACCTTGCGCATCGCGCCGGCGGGCAGCCCGCTCGAAATCAACATCACCGGCGATTACACCAAGGATGAATCGCAGACCCAGGCATCCGTGCTGCTGGCCAGCGCGGAGCTGAACGGGCGCCAGAACACCAGCGTTGCCTATCAGGGCGTCGCCTATGACAACCGCTTCGTGACCTACGGCCAGTATCGCCGCCCGAATGCGGTGCTCAACGATCCCTTTGCCAGCTACGCCAACTATTACGATCCGGGCGTGATGTATTCGGCCATCGGCGCGCAGCCGCCGGGTGCGCCGCCCTCCGCCATTCCGGTGGGCGCCCCGCTCGGGCCGTTCATCGCTCCGTCGGCAAACCAGGTCGAAGGCTGGGGCGTTTCGGGCGTGATCGACTACGAGCTGAGCGACACGCTCTCGCTGAAGTCCATCACCGGCTATCGGCATTATTTCAGCCTCAGCGGCTCGGATAACGACAACTCGCCGGTCGTGTTCATTCAGGACCATTCGGAGTTCACGCACGAGCAGTTCAGCCAGGAAATCCGCCTGTCGGGCAATCTGGCCGACAATACGGTGCACTTCACCATCGGCGGCATCTACTACGATGCCAGCACCCGCTACGATGCGCGCATCCACACGCCGTTCTCGGGCTTCGGCCCGGCGGACAAGCCCGCCTTCTCGTTCATCAACGACGACGTTGCCGATGTGAAGGTCCTTGCCGGCTTCGCCAACGCGGCGTGGGACATCACCGATGCGCTGTCCGTGGAAGGCGGCATCCGCGTCACCGACGAGCAGAAGCAATACACGTTCGGCCGGTTCAATCCGAACGGCGTGGGCGACTACCTCCCGCTGTCCAATCCGGACAACCCGCTCAGCGGCTACAGCGATACCTACAAGGCCACCGTGGTCGATTATCGCGCCGTCCTGGCCTACAAGATCACGCCCGACGTGATGACCTATCTGCAGTTCGCGACCGGGCACAAGGGCGGCGGCATCTCGCCGCGTCCCTATCACGTCGCCCAGATCCGGCCCTTCGGCGCCGAAAAGCTCCGCTCCTACGAAGCGGGCTTCAAGGCCGACGTGCTCGATCGCCGGCTGCGCCTGAACGGCGCCGCGTTCTACATGGAATATATCGGCTATCAGGGTGTCCCGCAGACCTGCATCGGCCTCGACGGGCAGACGCTGCCGCCCGAGCGCGGCGGTGTCTCCGGCCTGTGCGGCCAGTATCTGAACATCGGCGATGCCAGGGTTAAGGGCTTCGAGCTCGAAACCACCATCCAGCCGGTGGACGGGTTCACGATCGACGGATCGCTGTCGCTCACCGACTTCAAGTTCACCAGCATCAACTATCCCACGACCTCGATCGTGGTCGGCGCCAGCCGCCCGGGCATCGGCAAGTGGAAGTGGAGCGTGGGTGCCCAGTACAAGATCGATCTGGGCAATATCGGCACGCTCACGCCGCGCATGGATGTGGCCTACACGCCGGGCTATTGCGGCGACTTCCTGTGCACCCCGATCGCGGTGGTGGACAGCTACACGATCGCCAATGCCAGGTTGACTTACGAGACGGCCGATCGGGACTGGCTGGTCGCGCTCGAAGTCACGAACCTGTTCGACAAGCTGTATTACCTGAACAAGTTCACCAACACCTGGTATGCGACCGCCCAGCCGGGCCGGCCGCAGGAATGGGCGGTGACGCTGCGCCGCAAGTTCTGATCTGCGCATGAGGGACCGGGCCGGCTTCGCACCGGCCCGGTGAACCTTCTTTTTCTGCCCGTCCCCGCCGCGGGTAATGCCTCAGTCTGAATTTGAGTCTGTCCTGTTTAAACGGAACTCATGAGTCCCTGCGAAAGCAGGGACCCAGAAGCCCAGGGCGCACGCGTTCCATCCTGGACCCCGGCTTTCGCCGGGGATCACGTCTGCGGGGAACGGACATTCAGCCTGAACGGGACAGACTCCAGGATTCCCCATCAAGGTAAATCCAGCCCCGCCGCGAAACGATTTTCCTACACGGCCGAAATCTGCTCTGTCCTGCGGGATGAGCCTTCGCCCGCTCGCCTCGCCTTCTGACCGGAATCGCGCCTGGCGCTATGGGCCGTCCTTGAGGCGGGCAGCTTGGAAGGTCACAAATGGGCGCCTCTGCTTCGGGCCCTTGCGGAGGGCGCGCCCGTTCCGGAAGCTTGTTAAAGCCTTGGAGAAAATCCCGTATTTCAGGGGGTTGTCGGGTGTTCCATCTATGCGCACGGCAATTCCACGCACCTCCTGCGCCGGCGGAAGGTCACAGGTTTCACGGGCCGATCCGGGTAAACTTCGGGCACCTGCCAGCGGTTCTCTGGCGGATCAGGGCTTGGCGCGCTCAGGGCTTGCGGCCGGTCTTCCACGGGGTGGGCATGCGATAGGGCAGGGAGGTGACTACGCCTTCGGCCCGCATCACCTTGTCGCCTTCGATCCGGATCAGTTCGGCCACCAGCCGGCTGAGCGGATATTGCCGCTTCAGCGCCGTTTCGGTGCCGTCGGTCGTGCGGAAGCTGGTTTCCCGGGTCGGGATGTCCTGCACGCTGATCGCGACCACCAGGCCGCGAGCCGGGTCCACCACCGGGAAGCGGCGGTCGCGGATCCGTTCCACGGGGGCGAACAGCCCGGCGGAGAAGACGGAGGCGCAGTCGCTCTTTTCCGGAACGAGCTCGGCTTCGGCCGAAGTGATCTGCACACCATTCTCCGCCATCGTGCAATCCGGGCCGAAATCGGCGACCAGTGTGCCGTTGTTGCGCTGCTTGGTGGCGAGATAGGCATCGGCGATGTCGATCAGCCGCTCGCGCGATCGGCGATCGGCGGGCTTCACGGCCTTGCCGAAATCGGCCGAAACGCCGAAGGCGCGCGGATCGCCGAAGGGGATCGGCAAGGGCTTGCGCCCGGCGATCACCTCGATCGCCTCGATCTTCCCGTCGGGGGCCTGGATGCGGACCGCGCCGAAGGACGGCTCGTCATGATCCCAGATCGTGCCGAACCACACCACGTTGCCGCTGGCCTTGTCCGCCACGGCGAAGACCTTGATGCCCGGGGTCTTCCCCACCGAGCCCCACCAGGAATCGCCGATCATCAGCGAGACGTTGTTCTCCGCGAAATAGGTCGGGTCGGCCCAGGGCAGGCGGCGGAAGTCCTGCTCGGCGATCGCCACGGTGAACTTGTCGGCCAATGACAGCAGGCAGGCTTCGTTGCAGCTTCCCGCCGAAGCGGGCGCGGCCATGGCGGCAAGGGTGGCGGCCGCCCCGGCGGCAGCCAGTCTGGCAAGCTTGCGCATCAGTCGTCCTCCCCCTGGAACCACGGCGAATGCATGCCGTAGGGCACATAATCGAAATTGGCCTCGATGGTGTAGATCTTGCCGTCCACGATCTTGAAGGCTTCCATGATCGTCAGGGAGTTCGGCCATTTGAGCAGAGTCTTCAACGTCCGCCCGTCGGTCAGCTTGTATTCGTCGAAATAGTTCGCATGGTCGAAGAAGTTGGTGCCGACAACGATGCCGCGTTCCTCGTCGATCAACGGAAAGCGCCGTTCGCGCAGTTGCTTGTTGATCCGGTAGATGCCCAGCTTGAACTGGTTCTCGCAACCTTCCGCGACGGAGGCGGAGTTGTTGGAGTTCGCGGTTGCGGCGGTGGTGCTGATGCCGTTCTCCAGCCGCGAGCAATCTTCGTGGAAAGGAGCGAACACCGTGCCGTCATTGTATTCTACGGTGTTGAAGTAGGAATCGGCGATCGCCCGCAGGCGCGAGCGGGGCGGCTGCGGATCGGCATTCATCGGTTCCTTCCATGCGGGATGATGCGGCTGCTTGCCGTCGCCGAAGATCGTCGGCATGCCGGTGCGCCGCGTGATGACCGTTTCCACTTCGTCGATCTTGTGATCCGGGCTGACATGCAGGCGGATGGCGAGGAAGATCAGCTTGCCATGTTCGTAGGCATGGCCGAACCAGGCGACATTGCCCGTCCTGGTGTCCGCCGGCATCATCCCGTCGGCGGGATCGGCCGCGCTGACCGTTGCCCACAATCCTTCGCCGATCGGCATCTCCACGCTGTTCTCGGTGAAGCGGACATTGTCCGCAAAGGGGGCGCGGGACGGGTCCTTCGCCTGCAGCGCCGCGACATAGGCGGTGGCGAAGGATTCGAGGCAGGCGCGGTCGCAGTCGCCGCGCGGAAGCGCGGTGCGCTCTCCATAGGATTGGGCGGCGACCGGGGCGGCCAGCGCCAGGCCGACTGCCGCAAGGGCAACGCGGATCATCGTTCCACTCCCATCTTCAGTTCTGCTTCCAGGCAAGATCGTGGATCGCAGGCTCGCATTCCGCGCGGCTGCTGTCATTGCTCAAAGTGCATTGCCGACCTTGCTGACAGGGTCCATCCTGCGGCGCAGGACCAAGGGGAGGAGCCAGGCATGGCGCGGGCCGGATTTCCAGCAATATTGGGGGCGGCGCTGCTCCTTCCCGCATGTGCGCATGCGGCGGGGCCCGCCGCGCCGCTTCCCGCTTCGCAGCTCGAGCTTCGCGTTCGCGAACTGGAGGACGAACGCGCGATCCGCGAGGTGCTGGTGCTGTATGGCGAATATCTCGATGCGCGGGATTACGCCGCTTATGCCTCGCTGTTCGCGAGCGACGGGGTGGGGACGGGCGGCTTGGGCAGCGCCACCGGCCCCGCCGCGATCCGGGCCATGCTCGAAGCGAACATGGGCGTTCCGGAGGAAGGCTTCGTCAACAAGGAGGGCTTTCACCTCATCACCACCATGGTCATCCATGTCGATGGTGACAAGGCGACGGCGCGTTCGCGCTATCAGTCCTTCCGGGCGACGGCGGAGGGGCAGCCCTATATCCTCTATTCGGGGCGTTATTTCGACGAGCTCGTCCGCGAACGGGGCGGTTGGAAGATCCGCCGCCGCACAACCCTGGGGGTCATCCCCTATCGCGATCCGAATGTGGCGCCGTAGGGAGAGCCGGCATTCGCGCAATTCCTTGCCTCGTCACGCAAATCGCCGGTTCGCTGCCAGCATTGCATGCCGGCCTGCGCGGTTGGAGAAGGGGGCATTCAGCTATCGGGAGAAGCGCCATGCCGTCCTTTCGTCTTTCCGCCATGCTCGCCGTCGCGCTTGCCTTGCCGGCCGGTGCGGTCCACGCGGAAACCGCCGCGCCGCTCACGCTCGAACAGCGGGTGCTCCAGCTGGAGGCGGAGAAGGAAATCCGTGAAGTCGTGGTCAAATACGGCGAATATCTCGATGCGCGGGATTATGCCGGCTATGCCTCGCTCTTCGCCAGCAATGGAGTGTGGACGGGCGGCTTCGGCAGCGCCACCGGCCCCGCCGCGATCGAGGAGATGCTGAAGAAGAACCTCGGCGAGCCGGAGGCCGGCTTCGTCAACAAGTCGAACTTCCACCTCAACACCACCATCGTAGTGCATGTGGACGGGGACAAGGCGACCGCGCGCTCGCGCTATCTGTTCTTCACCGCCACCGACGAGAACCGGCCGCAGCCGATACTGGCCGGCCGCTATTTCGACGAGTTCGTGCGCGAAAACGGCGCGTGGAAGATCTATCGCCGCACCTCGCACGGGGTCATCCCCTATCGCGACGGCAATGCGCCGCCGCCGGCACAGCGGCCCGCCGGGCTGGAAGGAGTGGTCAAGAACTAGGCGGCATGGACTGGGGCAGGTCGAGCGTGACTTCGCGGCGGGCGAAGCGCCAGCCGCCGTCCTGTTTCACCAGCTCGTCGGAATAGCTGCCTGCGAGCGCGATCTTGAGGTCCGCGCCGCGCTGCTCCACCAGCAGCCAGCGCGACCATGCGGTTGCCGCCATGCCGCTGTCATCGAGATCGATCGCATGATTGCCGAACAGGTGGATGCAGGGCGGAGCATTGGCGAATTCCTCGGCCACGAATTGCGTCAGCCGTTCTCTCCCGGCGATCACGCCATAATGCTCGCCCCCGATCCATTCGCCGTCCTGCGTGAACAGCGCGGCCCAGCCCGCGCCGTCGCGCAGGTCGAGCAGCCGGCCGTAATCCGAAAGGAGCCGCATGATCGCTCGTGTGTCCCGATCGGCGGATGACATGGTTGCTTCTCCCATTTTGCAATTTTCCCGAAATTTGAGCCAGATAAAGCGCAGTTCTTGACTGATTTGGAAGGGTATCGCCGTTTACGCTCCCCCTGCGATCCGATAGAATCGGGCCGGTCAGACCACAAGGCAGCCGGCCATAGAGCGGGCGCGGGGAGAACCGATGAACGGGGGCCGCAATTCCGGCGGGAACGCCGATAAGCCGTCGCTTGAGCAGCGCCTCCGGGCGATCGAGGACGAGCGCGAAATACGCGATCTCATCATCCGCTATGCTCAGCGGCTCGATGCCCGCGATCACCGGGGCTATGCCGCCCTGTTCGCGCGCGAAGGGCGCTGGTCGGGCCGGATGGGCGACGTCACCGGGCCGGAAGCGATCGAGGCGATGCTGGTGGAGGAGTTCGGTCCCACGCCCGAAGGCTTCGTCAACACCCGCAACTTCCACCTGATGAGCAACATCCTGATCGAGGTGGATGGAGACCGCGCCACGGCGGAATCGCGGCTGGTCTATTTCGCCCGCACCGCCGACGCGAAGCCCGGCCCGATGCTGGCCGGCCGCTATTACGACGAGCTGGTCCGGGAAGACGGGAAATGGCGCTTCGCCTTTCGCCGCGTGATCGGCGAAATCCCCACCAGAGAGGAAAAGCCGGTGAGAACGGCAGAGGAGGAAGGGCATGCCCCCTGAACGGCGCCAACAGCTTGCCGAGCGCTTGGATCGCCTGGCGACCGAACTGCAACGACGCGAGGATTATCTTGCGATCATCAGGCTCCAGCGTGCTTACGGCTTCTATCTGGACAAGGGATACTGGCGCGAGGCTTCGAACCTGTTCGCGGAGGATGCAACCTTCGAGCAGGGCGTGGACGGCGTCTATGCCGGGCGCGAGCGGATCCATCAGCTCATCGTCAAGCTGTCGGGCGGCAATCCGGGGCCGGGCCTGCCATACGGCCAGCTTCACGAGCGCTTCCAGCTCCAGCCCGTGATCACCATCGCGGAGGACGGGCAGACGGCACAGGGCCGCTGGCACGAGCTGGCGATGTACGGCCAGTATGGCGAAAGCGCCGAATGGGGCGATGGCGTGTACGAGAACGCCTACCGCAAGGAAGGCGGCGTGTGGAAGATCGCCGCGCTGCGCTTCTATCCCAATTTCGTGGCGCCTTACGAAGGCGGCTGGGCCACGCTGGCGCCGGTGGAAGACGAAGCGGGCTGGCGTTCCCCCGCGCTGGTGGATTTCCCGCCGGATCGGCCGCCAAGCGCGACCTATCGGCCCTATCCGGACGTTCACATTCCGCCCTTCCATTACGTGCATCCGGTTACGGGCAAGGAGGTGGGCCGATGAGCGACGCGCTGGAGCAGGCGCTGGAAGCGCATATTGCCGCGCTCGAGCTGGGCATCGCCCGCCAGGCCTCGCACGAGGCGGTGGAGCGGCTGCAGCGCAGCTACGCCTATTACGCCGACAAGGGGCTGTGGAGCGCCGCGGCGGATCTCTTCGCCGAAGATGCGACCTGGGAGTGGGGGCAGAGCGGCGTCTATGTCGGGTCCGCCCGTATCCGGGCGGCCCTGGCGCTTCGCGGGCCGGAAGGGCTGGGCCGGGGCGATCTGAACAACCATTACACTTGCCAGCCGATCATCACCGTCGCGCCCGACAACCGGACGGCAAAGGCCCGCTGGCGCAGCGACATGCAGTTCTGCCGTGAGGGCAAGGCAAGCTGGGGCGAAGGGACTTACGAGAACAGCTATGTGAACGAGGACGGCGTCTGGAAGATCGCCAGCCTCCATTTCTACGTCACCGTGCTGTGGGATTATGACAAGGGCTGGGTCTACGGCAACATCTCGATGGACCCGCCGAGCGAAACGCTCCCGCCCGATCGCCCGCCGACCGAAGTCTATGCTTCGCTGCCCGAAGTGTATCTGCCGGCCTATCACTATCCCAATCCCGTCACGGGGGAGCAGCCCCGGAAACCGACGCTGCCCGAGCTTCCCGTGGATGACGCACTCGCCGCCGAAGTGGAGGCGCTGGAGACCCGGCTCGAACGGATCGAGGATCAGCGGGCGTGTGAGAAGCTACAGCGCGCTTACGGCTATTATGTCGACAAGGCGATGTGGGACGACGTAGCCGATCTGTTCGTCGAGGATTCCACGCTGGAGATCGGCGGGCGCGGCGTGTTTTTGGGCAAGAAGCGCGTGCTCGAATATATGGGCATCGGCCTTGGCCCCACCGGCCCGCAACGCGAACAGATCATCAATCACCAGCAGTTCCAAGGCATCGTGACCGTCTCCGAAGACGGCAAGACGGCCCGTGGCCGCTGGCGGGCCTTCGTGATCGGCGGCAGCAGCTGGGCGGCGGTCAATTGGGGCGACTGCCTTTACGAGAACCACTACAGGAAGATCGACGGGGTGTGGGTGATGGACAAGCTCCACGCGCCCTTCACGATGTACACGCTCTATACGGACGGCTGGCACAAGGTGACCACGCCCAACACCCGGCCCGAGAGCTTCCCGCCGCCGCCGGACCTTGCGCCGACCGTCGTCTATCTCACTTATCCGAATTACTATTGCGAGCCGTTCCATTATCCCAATCCGGTGACCGCCAAGGAGGCGCCTCCGCCCAATCCGGCAGCCGGCGGTGTCGCCAACATGGCCGACTTCGCCTCGACCGACGATTGAGATGGGGGGCGCCGCACAGCCTGTGGCGATTGTCCGTTCGGGTAATGTCGACGCCCTGATCGACGAGCCCCGGCTGAGCGGGCTGCAACGGCGCCTGTTCCTGATCTGCGCCTTCACCCTGTTCTGCGAAGGCTACGATCTGCAGGCATTGGCCCTGGCCGTGCCGGACATTGCGGGCGAACTGCGCATCACGCCCGAGGATTTCAGCCTTGCCCTGTCGGCAAGCCTGCTGGGCATGGCGATCGGGGGGGCAGGCTTCGGCCCGCTGGGCGACGGGGTCGGCGGCAAGCCGATGCTGTTCCTAGCAATGCTCCTGCCGGCCGCGAGCACGCTGGCGGAGCAGACCCCTCCGTCGTCCCGGGGGACAGCCTGGTGCCGGCAGGCAACCGGGGTGGGGTTGGGGGTCACCACGGCCAACACCTCCGCGCTCATGAGCGATTACGCGCCCGCGCGATGGCGCTTCCTGCTGACGACGCTGATAAACTGCGCCGTGCCGGGTGGGGCCTTCACCGCGGCGATGATCGCGCCTTCGCTGATCGGGGCGCTGGGCTGGCACGGTATCTTCTGGATCGGCGGCGTGGTTCCGCTCGCCGCGGCGCTGGTTGTCTGGCTGGCCGCGCCGGAATCGCTCAAATGGCTGGTGGCTGCAAAGCCCGGGGATCCGCGCATCGGCCGGATTCTGCGCAGGATGGCGCCCGAGCTGGATCCCGCGCGCCTGTTCCTGTCCGAGCGGGAGGAGGATGCGCGCCAGTCGGTCTTCGGCCTGCTGTCCCGGTCGCATCGCATCCGCACGCTGGTCGCCTGGCTCGGCACCATCGCCGGCGGCTTCTGCCTCTATCTGCTGATGAGCTGGCTTCCCACCGTGCTCAAGCAGGCGGGCTGGAGCATGATCGACGCCTTACGGGGCACCGCCGCCGTGCAGTTCGGCGGAATCTTCGGCGGGCTGGTGATGGCCTGGGCGATCGACCGCAGGAAGCTCGTTCCCGCGCTGGTGGGCGGATACGGCTGCTCTGCGCTTGCCTTGCTGGGGATCGGGTTGCTGCCGCCAAGCGTGCTCGGCTGGCAGGCGCTGCTGGCGGTGGTCGGCTTCGGAATTTCCGGCATCCAGGGAATCTGGATGGCAATCGCGGTGGGGCTCTATCCGCTTGAGCTGAGGGCCACCAGCGCGGGCTGGATGGCCGCGATCAGCCGCATCGGCGCGGTGTCCGCGCCCTTTGCCGGGGGCCTCGCGCTCGCCGCGGGGATGGCGCCCCGCAACATGCTTCTGGCGCTGGTCGTGCCGATCGGCGCCACCACGCTGGCCATCCTGCTGGCGCGGCGGCACTTCGTCCCGCCGCCGCCCGTCGTCGAAACCGGAGAGAGACAATGAGCGATATCGATCTTGCCGCGCTGGCCGCGGATGTGCGCTATCTCAAGGATCGGGCCGACATTCTCGATTGCATGAACCGCTACACGCGCGGGGCCGACCGGCTCGACCGGGAGCTGTTGCTGAGCGCCTATCACGAAGATGCGACCGACGATCGCGGCGCCTTCACCGGCAATCCCCAGCAGCGGGTGAAATGGCTGTTCGACTATCTTTCCACCCTGGACCACACCACGCATCACATCACGAACTTCACGCTCGATATCGAAGGCGACGTCTGCCACGCCGAAAGCTACGTGATCACCACGCTGATGCCGCGGGGCGGCGGCGAGGTGACGATCGGCACCGCCCGCTATGTCGACCGCTTCGAGCGCCGCAACGGCGAATGGCGCATCGCGCATCGCGAAGGGATCATGGACTTCGTGTTCACGGCGCCCACGCACGAGAACCATCCCAATGTCATGACCGGAAGGCGGGACAGGAGTGACCGCTCCTATGCCCGGCCGTTGACGCTTTCGCCCGAAGGGGCAGCGCGCATGAAGGCGGGCATCGTCGATCCGGGCGCGTGAGGAGAGAGGTCATGCAGGCAAATCCGCTGGCGCTGCTCGACCGCGCATTGCCGCCTCTTCCAGCCGATGCGCGCTTCGTGCCTTCCAGGCGCCAGACGCTTGTGCTGGGGCCGGTGCGGATCGAGCGCGGATGGCGCGTGGCGAGCGCTTTGCGCGCGGATGCGGATATGTGCCAGGTGGCGTTCCGGCCTTCCTCCGCGGCGAACGGCAGATCGCCGGGGACGTGGTCGGTCGGCATCGCAGGTGCGTCTGCGGTTGAAACGGCTTGTTCGGGGGAGGTCGTCACTCTCGCTTTCCCGGCGGATCACCTTTCGCGCGGGCTGATGGCGCAGATGCAGGCGAGCGGCATCGGCGGCCTTCCCATCCAGGGGCCGGCGCTCATGTGCCTGGAACTGGGGCGCCTCTGCCTGGCGCAGGCCGAGGGCCTCGGCCCGGCGGGTGCCCGAGCGCTGGGGGGGTCATTGGTCGGGACGGCGAAGGTGGCGCGCGCCGTGCAGGTCAGCGCCCCACGCCACGAAACCGTGCGCGAAACGATGCGCACGCGCATCCGCGCGTTCATCCATCGCAATCTCGCCGATCCCGATCTCACGATCGAGCGGATCGCAGAACGGATGCAGTGCACCAAACGCTATCTGCACAAGGTGTTCAGCGACGAGGGCGAGACGCTGAATCAGTATATCTGGGCGCAACGGCTCGAATTGTGCCGCAAGCACCTTTCACGGGCGGAGCTTGCGGGCAAGTCCATCACCGAAATCGCCTTCGCCTGCGGCTTCAGCAATGCCGCCCATTTCAGCCGCAGCTTCCGCGCGCGCTTCGGCCAGCCTCCGCGCGCGTTCCGCCGGGCGGCGCTGGGGCAGAAGAGGCCGCCGCTGCGGCTCTAGCGGCTCAGCTTCCTTTCGCGGCTTCGTCGGCCCAGTCCTCGTTGGCGCGGGCGATCAGGTATTGGTGGATCGCCTCGGCCTGCTCCTCGCTCAGGATATTGGCGAAGCCCGCCATGCCCTTGTCGGTGCGGGTGCCGCGCAGGACGATGTCGAGGAAGGCCGCGTGGGTTTCCGGCGTCATCCAGCGCAAGTCCTTCAAGCCGCCGCGAGCATCCTTGGCGTGGCAGGAAGAGCAGGTTTCGGCAAACAGCTTGGCGCCCTGCCGGACCACGTCCTCGCCGGCTGTAAGGCGCGGCGGGCGGGGCAGGGCGGACATGGCGGGCATGGGCGGTAGCACGGCCTTGCCGCCGAGCTTGAACACCAGCAGCCGCGCGCTGGCCATGTGGCTCCAGTTCGGAATCTTGGCGAGGATGGAGGACGGCTGCCCGCCCCAGCCGACATTCACCGCGATATACTGCACCCCGTCGACCGTGTAGGTGACCGGGCCGGCGATCGGCACGTTCTGCGTCGGCATCTTCCACAGCAGCTTGCCGTTATCCGCGCGATAGGCGGCGAATTCCTTTTCCGGCGTGCCCTGGAACAGCAGGTTGCCCTGTGTGGTCAGCACGCCGCCCGAGCCCGGCGCGATATGGTTCACGCGGAAGGCTTCCTTCTGCTTCACCGGGTCCCATGCCAGCAGGAAGCCCTTTTCGCGCGAGTCCGCGATTTCCTGCAGCTTCTTGCGCTTTTCCGGCTGGCTGACCCAGTCGAGGCCGGAATTGTTGCGCCAGTGGACGTATTTGAAGTCCTCCTCATGGATCTTGGCGTAGACCATCCACTGCTCATGCGCAGGGAAATAGACCAGCCCGGTATTGGGATTGTAGGCCATCGGATGCCATGAGTGGGAGGCGAGCGCCGTCGGCGTCATCAGCGTCGGCTCATAAGTCAGGCGCGCGGTCGGAGTTTCGATCGGCCGCCCGGTCTTCGGGTCGATCCCGCTGGCCCAGGTGTTGGGAACATAGCTCTTGCCCGAGATGAACTGGCCGGTCTTCCGGTCGATCACGTAGAAGAAGCCGTTCTTGGGCGCCTGCATGATGACCTGGCGCACCTTGCCGCCGATCTTCAGGTCGGCCAGCATCATCGGCTGGGTACAGGTATAGTCCCACTCCTCGCCGGGACGGGAGCGCCGGGATGGGCGGGGAGCCGTGGCCCGGGCCGATATGGGCGAGGTTGAGCTTGGGATCGTAGACGGGGGACGCCCAGGCGGGGCCGCCGCCGCCATATTTCCACCACTCGCCGGTCCAGGTCGGCAGGGCGATCTTCATCGCGGAATCGGATGCCTCGCCATCCGCTCCGTCGGCCGGGTTGCCGGGCACGATGTAGAACTTCCACAGCTTCTTGCCGGTTTCGGCGTCATAGGCCGAAACGAAGCCGCGCACGCCGTAATCCGCGCCGCCATTGCCGATCACCACCTTGCCGTCGAACACGCGGGTCGGCCCCGTGATCGAATAGGGCTGGTCATTCTCGAAGGTCTTGGTGGTCCAGACTTCCTTGCCGGTCTTGGCGTCGAGCGCGATCAGCCGCCCGTCGAGCGCGCCGATGAACAGCTTGCCTTTCCAGGCGGAAATCCCGCGCGTACTCGGGCCGCAACAGGCGAGGCGCGCCCATTCGGGGTTCACCTTGGGATCGTAAGTCCACAGCTTCTCGCCCGTTGCGGCGTTATAGGCGGTGACGACGTTGAAGACCGACACGTTGTAGAGCACGCCGTCGATCACCAGCGGGGTTGCCTGCACTCCGCGCAGCGTGTCGAGATCCTCATACCAGGCAAGGCCGAGCTGCTGCACATTGGCATCGTTGATCTGGTCGAGCGGGCTGAACCGCTGTTCGTCCCAGCCGCGGCCGTAGGACATCCAGTCGCCGACGTTCCCTTCGGAATCGATGTTGCGCATGCTGTCGCCGTCCACCGCGGCGGGGCCGCTCGCCGTCAGCGCACCGCACGCGGCCAGGGCGAGAAGCCCGGCAACGGCCCCCGCCAGAGTCGCCCCGACGGATTTCCGCGCGCGGGGGGCTGCCGATTGGTCGATCCCGTTCATTCCAGAACCTTCTCCTGTCATTTCTTCGCGCGCGAAACGGGGCCGTGAAACCGGATATGATCAACCGCCGAGTCGGTGATGGGAAGGGGGCTCATGGGCGTCTCAAGACACCGATATGTATCGCGAGCGCATTGTTCCGCCTGTTTCCTCTGCCCCTGCGCAAGCCGCCAACCACCGCGATCCGGCACCGGCCATGCGGGTGTCGGTGCGGTTTCAGCCCGGCTGCGCTCATGCGCGCATACGTCCGGAACTTGCCTATTGTCGAACATTTCCATACTTCTGTGCACCACCATGGGCGTTGACCGACGTGGAGGAGAGAGTTGCCGCAGTTGGAAGACAGAGTGGATGCCCTGTTGCATTCAGTCATTGATCTTCGCGAGATAGAGCAGGGCCAGCGCGCGCCCATGTGGGATGCCGCGGTGCGCCGCACATTCCCTGGTCTTTCGGTCAAACTCATGGAATCCGCCACCATGCGTGGCCTGATAAATTGCATCAAGATGGGCGCCGGCGAATTGTTCATGATCGATTCGGCGCCGGCCAATGTCATCTTCCATCCGCCCAAGGGCACCGGCGGCATCCATCCACATCTTTCCTTGATGGTGCAGGCAAGCGGCGCGACCTGCGTCAGCCAGCAAGGGCGATCGAGCCTCCTCAGCGTGGGCGATCTGTGCATGATCGACGAAGCCAAGAGCTTCAGGCTGGTGGGGGAGCATCGCAGCAGGATATTGTTCCTGCGCATGCCCCGGATGGCCGCGCTGAGCCGATATCCGCAGATCGAGCGCAGGCTGGCGACCGTGCTACCGGCGGACGAGCCGGGCGTGCGGATACTGGGCGATACGTTGCAGGCGCTGTGGAGCGAAGCGGGCCTGCTGGGCGAGCTTCAGCTCAGCGCGATGATGAACGCCGTGATCCAGATGCTCGGGGTGGTCGGCCCGTTCTCCGCCCTGCCTGCCACCGCCGACTGGCGGGTACGCCGGGCGCTGGACTATATCGAGCTCAATCTTTCGGTCGCGGGCCTGACGGCCGAAGCGGTGGCGCAGGACCAGCATATCAGCTGCCGCCGCCTAGATCAGTTGATGCATGACGCCTTCGACCATTCGATCGCCAGCCATCTGTGGAGCAGGCGCCTTGAAAAGGCGGCGGAGGATCTGCGCGATCCGCATCGCTCCAAGCTTTCGATCGCGCAAATCGCTTTCGCCAACGGATTCGAGGATGCGGCCCATTTCACCCGGGCGTTCAAGCGCCGTTTCTCCGTCACGCCTGGCCAGTGGCGCCTGAACTGACGGATGAACTGACGAAGCGGTGAGCGAGGCACCGGTTCGGTCAATCCGCGTTTCCAGTTCGGTCCAGCCAAGCGCCTTTTCACGAAGGGCGGGGCGCTTATCATGCAGGCAAGCCGGGGCGGACTCCGGCGGGGAGTGGAGAGTTCGATGAGGCGCTCAGCCGCGGCGAGCAAAGGTGTTTTGAAACGTTGCGTGGCGGCTTTCGCCTTGCTTGCCCTGATGCCGGGATGCGCGGCGGGCGCGCTTTCGGACAGTCCGCAACCGCAGGACATCGCTATCGCGGGCAGCCGAGTCTTTCCCGAGAGCGTCACTGCCGATGCGGCGGGCAACATCTATATCGGCAGCATCGCCGGGACGATTTACCGCGCCACGCCGGGCGCGACGGAAGCGGTGCAGTGGATCTCGCCTGACGAGGAAAACGGCCTGCGCTCCGTGTTCGGCGTGCTGGCGGACGAGATGCACGGTGTGCTGTGGGTCTGTTCCAATCCCAATCCCTTCAGGCAACCGCGCGAGCCGGGTCCTTCGGCGCTCAAGGCCTTTGCCCTTGCCACGGGCGCGCTGTCCGCCAGTTACCTATTCCCCGAGGGAGAGCCTACGGCCTGCAACGACATCGCAGTGGAGGCGGACGGCACCGTCTATGCCAGCGAAACGGCTTCGGGGCGGATATTCACCCTCGCCCCGGGGGCAAAGGAGCTGGCACTGTTCGCGCAGGAGAAGGCGCTGGTCGGGGTAGACGGCATCGCCTTTGCCGATGACGGGACGATCTACATCAACAATGTCCGCGAGAACCTGGTCCAGCGCGTGAACCGCAAGGCGGATGGAAGCTATGCCGGGCTCGCCCCCCCGACGCTGGACGACACGCTGACCGGGCCGGAGGGGCTCCGCCCCGTAGGTGGCAATCGCTT
>Ga0066256_1003081_pt1 | contig 16734 bp, 5 predicted proteins | sample ThiBio_1000_biof_FD_87107 | JGI IMG/M metagenome (GOLD analysis project Ga0066256, IMG submission 87107) | Wastewater bioreactor microbial communities from Cape Town, South Africa - Thiocy_expt_1000_biof (version 2) | ecosystem: Engineered > Bioreactor > Thiocyanate-remediating >...
AACTTGCGCCAGCGCGGCGTAGTGGCTGGCGCGGTGCGATGGCATGACGCACGGCAGCAGCGCGGTCGCCAGTGTGACACCACTGCCCGATGCCGCCGCTGCTGCCGCCGGTGCCATCTCCCCTCCTTGCGCTCCACCCGGTGATGGCGCAGCAACAGACAGCGGCGACGGGCGGTGCAACATGTATGCAGGCGGTAGGAGCGCAGGACCGGAGCACGCACGCCGCACCGTCACCTGCATCTCCCGCGCGGCTCGAAGGATTGCGGCAGCAGAGAGCACCGGCCCCTTTGCTGACGACAGCCGCGCCACCAGCGCCTGCACTTCAACCGCCCCAGCCGCCGCCATGGCTGCAGCAGCCACACCGTCGCTTGCATTGCCGCCACCGCCGCCACCACCACCCAAACTACCGCCGCCGCCGCCGACATCGTCGTCAGGGAATAGGGTCGCCAGCGACGGCAGCGTGTCGGCGTCGGGAGTAGTATCTGAGGCGGCCGCCCGCATCGCTGCACGGGTTGCAGCCCGGGCATCCTTGCGCTGCGCCAACATGAGGCGGCTGGCCATCCGGCCGGCGGCAGCGGGGGTGGCTACGGGGTGGGAGGATGAGCCCCAGTGCGCCAGCATGCCTGGCAGCATGCAGACGCAGCCATTCAGGTCGCCCCAGGCGTTGAACACTTCGTTGAAGCCGGGCGGGTGGTCGGCAGATGCCAGCGCACCCCACCCCACCATCAAGGTGCGGTCCTCCCGCGTCAACAGCGCCGACACACGCTCGGTCGTGTGTGACGTGCAGATGCCGGCATAGAGGGCGGCAGACGCACCGCTGCTGCAGGCGCACTCGCCCACCGCGACACCTGCATACACGACGTCATGCCCCTCGTGGCACCGCGTCGCGCACGACCAGCACAGCTGCACAGTCTGCAGCGCCAGGTCACTCGCCACCTGCCATGGTGCGCGTGCGCCCTCCGCCGCCGCGCTCGCGGTGCGCGGCTGCAGCGGCGGCAGCACTGCGACGGGGTAGCCGTCACGACGCGCCAGTGCCGCATTCACCGCATGGCAGTCCACGCAGGCGTTGCAGGAGTTGGTGGCCACTTTGCGCAGGCAGGTGTAGCACACAAACAGGGGCTGTGGCGTGCCCCCCGCCAACAACGCCGTGCAGCCGCCCTGCTGCACTATCGTGGACCACGCGGCAGTGGCGCCCACGGTGGGCCGTACTAACTGCGGCATCGACGGCGCCACTGTTGAAATGACGTAGCGCAGCACAGTGCCCAGCACCGGGTTGGCAAGCACCGCCAGCGGCAGGTCGGCGGCGGCGGTGGATGGCGGCGGCGGTGGTAGGGCTGGCGCGCTGGTGCCCGTGCTGGCGCTGACAGCATCCCGCAACTCCGCGGAGCAGCGACCTATCCACGCTGCCGCGTTGGATGCAAATTCAGGCGGCGGCGTGGCACCGGTGGCGCACGTCGTGGAGCCGTCCTGTGCCGCGGCAACCATGGCTGCCCACGCACCCGGCGCGTACCGTTGAAGCACCACCGCGGCCGCCAGCGCCTCCCCGTACGCGGCGCGCAAGCGTATGACAGCATTGCGACGACGCGCTTCCACGGTGCGCACACGCTGAATTACCCACGTGTGCAACGCCATCGTCGTGCCGTAGACTGCGTCCCCCGCCGCGGGGCGCTGACGCCCGGCAGTAAGTTGCACGCGCCGGTATGGGAAGCCGCGCCCCGTAGCGGCACCCAGTGCACGGAGCTGCGGCGGCCGCACCATCCCGCTGCCTCCCTTGCCGCCGCCGCCCAGCGCCGCCACCATAACAGTCATGCAGCCTGCCGGCACACAGGCGCGGGCGCGCGCCTCCAGCACATCCAGCACGCCCTCCGCCAGCGCCATGCGCCGGCGAATGGCTGCAGCCGTGGCAATGACGGCTGCCGGCGTGCCTCCAAACAGCGTGCGCGGCACGGGTGCCAGGGTGGTGGACTCGCCTTCCTCGCCGTCATCATCCCGTGTCGCCGCGGCTGGGACCGCACGCGCTGCTGCGGCGGCATTTGCAGTCGTGGCTGCCGGTGACGGTGCGGCGCCGCCGCTGCTGGTACTACTACTTCCTGCTCCCGGCCGCGGCGGCGGGGCGGGCGCAAACAGGGGGCAGCGGTGGCCATAGCCCGTCCACCGCTGCCGGCAGTTCCAGCAAAACTCTTGGCGGCACTGCGTGCACATCATGTGGCGGCAGCCGCCCTCCTTGGCAATGTAGGCGCCGCACGCGGGGCAGGCAACAAAGGCGGCATTGAGGTAGTCCTCTGACGCCAGGTCGCTGGCCATGGAGCCTGCGCGCCACGCCGTCACGGACACGCACGGCGCGGGTGCGTGAGCTCCTAACCCACAGGCGCCGCATGTGGCGTACCCGCAGTTGCACGCCAGCGTGGCAGGCAGGGCACCGCTGCGCCGTCCGCCGCGCGTGGGCGCCAGTGCACTGTCCACACACCGCCGCGCCGCCAGGATGCTGTCAATGGCAGCGTCTGCGCCTGCGCCGCCGCCACCGGACGCAGCCGCGGCGGCCAACAATGCGTCGCTCGCAGCGGTAAGGGCAGGCAGCGCAACTGCAATGGAGGCGCTGACTGCAGACGCCGCCGGCAACGGCAGAGGCGGCAGCGCAACAAATGTGGCGCGGCAGTCATGTGGCGAGCCACAGCCTGCCAGCGTGCCCGGGTTGACCGCCACGTATGCGGCGGCCAGCCAGCGGCGGTACCGCGCCAGGGTCCGCGTGTCGGCGCACGCCTCCCACGCGCGCTCGTCCACCAGCGCGTCACAGGCGGGCGCGGCAGGGCAGGGCGTGGCGCGCACGCAGGCGGCGGAGGCAGCAGCAGTGGCAAGGTGGCCACGCCAGCAAGCAACACAAAAAGTGTGGGCGCACACGTCGGCGCAACCAAACATGGCGCGAGACGGGACGGTATCAAAACACACGCTGCACACCTCCTCCTCCCCACCTTCGCCACCGCCGCCACCGCCGCCACCGTCACGGCCCCACTCTGCCAGTAGTACCTCTGCTGCCGCGTCAGCGTTGCCGCTTGCGCGCAACAGCGCCAGGGAGGCCCGTGCTGTACGCGCAGCAGCGACGGCAGGCACCATGGCTGCCGTGTCGGCGGGGTCAGTCAGCGCCACCGCCAGGTGTGCCGCCTGCAGGCGACGCAGCGTGACGGCGTCGTCCGGCGTCAACACAGCAACGCGTGCAGCGCGTGCTGCAGGAGCGGTGAGTTTGGCAGCCAGCGCCGCGGCGGCTGCAGGCGTCACTGCCAGCGCGCTCACCACATCGCGCACGAGTGGCAGTGCTGCGCGTGGCCGTGGCAGCAGGGTGCTAATACCAATGCTTGACGTCAACGCGCCGCCGCGCTGCCACCGTGTGCTACCGGCCATGATCGCCGCTGGCTGCAACAGCTGCGCCCGCCACGCGGTGTCGGTACCACCCACCACCGCCGCCGTCGTATCAGATATCGCTTGCGCTTGTGTCCACCACAGCGACGACAGCGCTGGGATGGCACAACGACAGGGCGGCAGGCGGCCTTCGCACAGTGTGCTGCATGTCTCACCGCACCCGGCGCACGTGTAGGTCGCGATCGGCATGCGCTCCGGCGGCGTGGGCGGCAGCACATCTGCCAGCGACGGCGCAGCCACCCGCAGCGACGCGGGCACCAGCGAGCCCTCCACGTCTCGCACAGTGGCAAAGCGATGCACCATGGCGGGCATCGCGCGCCCGCTTGCCACCGCCTCTGCTGCCGCCTCGTCACTCAGCTCCGCGCCGTCGCCTGCACCACCCGCTGTCACTGTGGGTAGGGCGGTGGCAGCAGCCGCAGCGGCTGCGGCAGCAGCACCGCCACCACCTGACCCGCCATGCACAGGATTGTGAGGTGGCGCTTGCAGCACCCCAACGCCAGCGGCCACGCCCTCCATGACTGTAGCCACCAACGCTGGGAAGGGTGCGCTGGTGTCGGTGGTCGCCACAGGCGGCGCAGCACCGGCACCACCAACAGCGCCACCACCAACAGCGGCGCCACCAACAGCAGCGGCAGCAGCGGCAGCAGCGGCGGGTAGCAGGAGGGCGGCAAAGTCGGGTGGCGCGTCGTGCGGCAGGAGGGCGTAGGGTGCGTGGCTGCTTGCATTCGTGGTACGACAGGCGCGCTGCCATGCTGGCGCGGCGCCGGCGATGTGTGGCAGCTCAGGCTGACGGCGTGTCATGGCGGCGGCGAGGGCGGTAGTACCTGAGGCACTCGCAGCGGCATGCGCCAGTAGGAGGGACCGCAGGGTGTGCATGCTGCCAGCCCTGGCCACCAGGTGCAGCACCGTGTCGCCGTCACCGTTGGCGGCGGTAAGCAGCTCCTTGCCCACCGCCGCGCCCGCCACACACAGAGTCAGCAGCGTCGCAGCCAGATCGGGGTCGTTACGGCGCACCGCCGCCGCACCACGTACGACGGCATGCAGGACGCCGTCGCCGGGCGCCAGTCGAACGGCGGCAACCACAACGCCCGTCGTCGACAGCAGCGGTGCCGTTGCGCCATCCACATCGCCGCCTACACAAGTGCCCACGGCGGCACCCAGCGCCAGCAGGCCAGCAACGGACACCGGGTTGGCGCAGGCAGCAGCAACAAGCAGTGGCGGCACGCCGCCGGCGCCGCGCAACAGCACGGTAGACAGCGGGCCGACAGACCAGCCAACGTCCGCCACCACGCGTGGTTGCGTGCCGTCCTGGCGTCGGGGCGGCGCGTCAGCATCACGCGCCGGCACGACATCCACGCCCAGCACTCGCAGCTGGCTGCTGCTATGCCCGCCGTCGCGCCCGGCGCGCACCAGCGTAGGGTCCGGTGCCATGCTGGTAGCCAGCGCTGACAACATTGCGCCAAGGGCGGGTCCGCCGGCGGGGTCAACGGCGGTCCATGCTGCCACCGCACCGGGCAGGTCGCGCTGCAGCGCTGACGCGGCACACGCCACCGAGTCGCCAGGCGAGGGTATGTAGGCCGCCTCGTCAGCCAACAACACAGCGGTGCGAAGGTGGCCAACCGCCAGCGCCAGACCATGCGGCGTGAACCCCCAGCCGTCCGGCGCGCTTGCCAACGCGCGCGCCGCCGCGATGCAGCGGAGCAAGCGCACCGTGTGCGCGTTGCCACCCAGCGCCGCCATGTGCAGCGTGGTGCGCGAGTGCACCACCAAGGGCGGCACAGGGAATGCGTGCGGTTGCGGCACGGGGGATATGAGGCCGTGTGCCGCCAGGCATGACGACGTGGGGTGCGAGCCGGTGAGTGCGACACCCAGTGGTATGGAGAGGCTATCGCGGCCTGCCGTGCCCAGCAGCGCCAGCAGCGCGCGGTGGTGGTCGTTTGTGCTGCCCGCCGCCGCCAGGTCCACCGCCGACAAGCCGTCCAGCCCCACGGTGGCAGCCGCCAGCTGCGCATGTGACGGCAGGGCGGCGGCGAGGAGGGAAACCAAGTGGTGTTCACCGGCAGCCGCCGCCGCCGCGATGGGCGGCCGGTACGTCAGCACGTCGCCGCCCACCGCACGCCAGGCAGCGTCGCCCAGCGGCACCACACGCAGGCGCAGCCGCACTGCACCTGCTGGCGCCAGGGGCACCCACACATCCAGTGACCCCCATCCGCGTGCGGCCGCCGACTCCACTGCATCCGTCCCGCCATCGCCGCCCTGCACACACGCCGCACACGGCAGCGGGTTCAGTGCGCTGTCGGCGCGGAACGGCGCCGGCGTGCGGGCAGCCGGTGGCATCACCCGCTTGCCCACCTCCCGCGCCAGCACGTTGGCCCACGCGCCGGTGCCAGCCGCGTCTGCTAGCGCGCGCGCCACGAACGTGACCTGTGCCGGCGGGTGCGCCGTCAAATCGTCGCGCTCCGGTGGTGTACCAGTAGCCGTAGGTGGTGTGCCAGCTGCGGCAGGTGGCGCGGCAGCAGCAGCACCACCACCGCCGCCGCCGCCAGTCTCACCGCCGCCAGCCCCATTGCCGCCACCAGAACTGTTGTCGCTGTCCTCCAACGCGGCCGCCACCATGTCAGCTGCGGACGCCGAGGCAAGCGCGGCATCCACCGCGCCCAGTGCGGCCGTGGCTGCCATCTGCAGGTCAAACGGCGAGATGGCGCTCACGCGGTTCTGCACCAGCACATGACGCTGCAGGTGACACCGCAGCGTGTAGGCGCGGCGGGTGGCTGGAGTGGCGGCATCGGGGCTGCCGTCTGGGGGGGTCGCGGATGGCAGCACACCGATGGTGAGCGACAAGCTGGGCGGTGCGTCGGTCGGTGGCGGCGTTATGAGGGTCAGGTGTGCTGGCGCCCCGCCGGAAGCGGCGTCAGACAGCGGTGCTGCGTCCACCAGGTCGCCAAGGGATGGCGACGCAGTCGCAAGAGTAGTGGTAGACAGGGTGGCGCCGGTCAGCGGCTCAACCAGGTGACGGATAAGCGACACATGCAAGCGCTGTGCCCGCCACGCGTCCGACACGCGCCACGCCCGGTGGCAGGTGCAGCCGGCGCCCGGCGCCAGTGGCGTGCCTGCCGCATCAATGTCGTCACGCGTGGGCGTATCGGCAGCTGCACGCGCGGCGAGCGGCACGGCGGAGCGGCGTACCGACGCGGCATCTAAGCGGGCGGCGGCGTCGCAGCCGTAGCCAGCATGATGGAACAGGGGCGCGGTGGCGGTGGCAAGGCGGGGTGCCGTGGTCAGTGGCGTGTCGTCCTCCAGGGCGACCGACACCGCATGCCGGTACAGCCAGGCAGCGGTGGTGATGGCCGGCACCTCCGCCGCCTCCACCACCCGCACAGACACGAGGGCGGGGCGGGGCGGCGGCAGCGGCAGGCGCATGACAGCGCCCCGCGGCAGACGCAGCAGCAGGAGTTCAGCGCGGTGTGCGGCAGAGGGCAGCGCCAGGCGCAGGGTGGGCGCCGCCTTCACCACTGGGACCGTCCACTCCTCCCCGGCCGGCGAGCGTTCAACACTCTCCCCCCACACCTCATGTGCCGACCGCGACACCAGCCGTACTCCAGGTGTGGTACCGGTAGGCACGGTAAATGGCGCCGCGTGTGAGAAACCGGTCATGGGGGGTGGAGCTGCGGCGCGCAGGTGACGCTCATACCGCGTCGCGGCGGCAGATGACGGCAGCAGTTGGCCCACCACATCCTCCGTGTCATCCATCTCCAGCCTGCCGTCGCCACCGCCGATGATGGCGATACCCGGCTCACCCAGCAAGTCTCGCAGCTCTGGGAGCAGCGGCGGCACCGTCACGGTTCCCCTAGCGCGAAGGCTGGGCAGCGGGCCAACCACATACTCGGCCATGTCTCGCACGGCGACAGCCGGCGCAAACCACGCCACCCGCACGGCGTTCCCACCGCCGTCGGCGTCAGGCCGTGCGCGCACCGCCACCACGACACCCACGCGTGCGTCCATCACGCCGTCTGGCGTCACCCGCGCCGTCGCGTGGTCGGGTCCCAGCGTCACAACGGAACCCACTGCCACGGCCGGCGCCCGCAGCAGTGCCCATGAGGCCGTGTCCAGCGCCGCAGGGGCGCCAACTAGGTTGAATGGCATCCGCACCGAGGCTGTGGCTGGTGGTGGTGCGGCACACCGCGTGCTGGCGGCAGTAGTGGGAGTGGCGGCGGCACCACTGAGACCGGATGTTAGACGTGCTGCAGCTGCGCTTGCTGCCTCTGCTGCTACAGTTGCCAGCAGCCGACGCGGCGCATGCGGCGGTGTGGACGTGGTGCTCCCATCCTCACCACCTCCACCGCCGCCGCCGCCTCCGCCGCCACCACCACCGCCACTGCTGCTGCTGTCATGGTCGCTCATGGTGGCTTAGTGCTGCTGCGTGCTACTTGATGCCACTCGTATTTGTTGCTAGACGGCGCGCTAGAGGCGGCGGCGCAACGCACCGCGAGGTGACAGCGTGACACACGTATATCCGACTACTTCGATGGTGGTCCAGGTGGATAGCAGCAATAACTTTGGGACCGCTGCGACTCCGCATATACCCGCTTTACACTACACAGCCATCAATACGTCAGTGCGTATTCCGACTTGGCTTTGATGTGCGGGGTCGTAGGCGGCGCGAATTATGCGGTGGCGTGACCCAGCTTCTGATGGCGTTCTACTGGTATGCCAGGTAGACTACCCCAAATATGAAAAAGTGGCGCCAATATTTTTAGTGACAATGCCAACCACCCAGACCGTAATTAAATAATATTGTAAGGTAAACGCCATCAAAATTACGTGTGGGGAATTGCGCGTTCGGTTTGTCGATTGGTGGCCGTTTGACCGCTTTGTTACGTGTACCGGTAATTCAAAACCAGCGCTTTGTTTGTAATGCGGCGCCCTTCCACCACCGTGCCGCCGACGACGTTGGCGGGCTGCCTGACGGGCCGCAGTGACGTTGCAACGCGAGTTACGCCGCGCGCGACGATGCACAACACTTCACAATAAGGGAGCGAGGGCGCCGCGGCGGCGCAAGGGGAGCACAGCACACTAATGAGAGGATAACTAACGTATTGTTTGCAACCGCCGACGCGGACGTCCAACACCGGTAACACCAGCCCAGCACAACACTAGAGCTCGGGCGGCGGCGGCGCAGACGACGACCCCCACCAGTCGGAGCGGAAGCGCGCTAGCGCGTTGGTGAGCGCGGATGTCTCGCGCGGGAACAGGTCCAGGAACAGGGCGTACGGGTCCATGCGCACCTCGTACAGCAGGATGAGGAAGGCGCCCGCCAGGATGGCGGCCAGGAAGCAGGCATCCAGGCCGTAGCGCATGGAGTCGGTGGTGGAGGGCGGGCTGGCCTCCCGCGCCGCCTCCCGCCGTGCCGCCTCCGCCGTCGCATCCGCCACCGCCTTGTCTAGCGCCGCCTCGCCGCCCACCGTCGCCACTAACCGGCGCCGCAGCGCATTGCCCTCCGCACTACTACCCCCAACGCCGCCGCCACCGCCACCACCACTGCCTTCTGCCGCAGCCGCCAGGATGGCTGCCGTCTGTGCCGCTGCCTCCTCCGCCTCAGCGGCTTCCGCCGCCGCAGCCTCCTCACTAGCCGGTGCGGGCGGCGGCGGCGGGTTGTTGCCGTACCACACGATGAACCCCACGCCCAGCGCCGCACCCAGCGGCAGAGCCAGCAGCCCCACGAGCGCCATGCTGGTGTATGGGCAGTGGCGGGTACGGCTGCTGCAAGGTTGTGACAGCAGCTGCTGCGGGCTGCTGCCGAGCTGCTGCGGGGCAACGGCAGCAGCAGTTGCGATCACGTCGTTGCCACAGCCCTAGTGGACGAGTTGTAGCCCGTAGCAGCAGCAAACGTCAGCAGCAAACAAGGAGTTCCAGTAGGTCAATAGCAGTAGCACCGAACAGCTACCGAGTAGCGCCAGTAGGTCAATAGCAGGTCAATAGCAGCAGCAGCACCAGTTAGCAGACAGTTCAGAGTAGGAGGGGAGAGAGGGGTACAAACGGGGATAATCAAGTACCAAAACCAACTATCCTCACAAAATCAACGCCACAGCACACACAGATACGTAAGGGAGTAGCTATCCGCCGGCTTCCCTCGTCATGTGCACGTCGTAATTTTGACCCCCGCCGCCGGGAGTGTGGGCGTAGCACCCTCAGAGCGATGGAAAAAATGCACAACGGGGTCGTTTTCATCACATTTCGAGGCATTCCATCGCCGCCCCGACAAAAAACCAGGCGTTCACACATGGACACAATGCCGCCCGTGTCAGACGGCGCCAGTCCCCGTCCAATTCGGTGCTGCCATGTGGTTTTGAGGCTTTTGAGCGCGCGGGCAAGTGGAGTGATGCTAGATGGACCTTCGCGGCCAGCGTGGTACAAGTGCAGTATCACCATAAATACCCCAACAACCTGCACGCGTGATCGCATTCAACGCGGCAATCACTTGTATTGCACCCTGGTGATCATTCCCCGCCCCCTGTTTTTGATTTGCTGCGGTATCCGCCAACTTTGATTTTGGATTTCACCCTTGGTTTGCCCTCTCGTTTACCCGCGTTCCGTGCCGTTCTGACCACTGAGCACCGACGACAATCCGACGACGATTCCAACGACGGGGCTATTATCACCGGCTGGCTGTTGTCTACGGTGCTTGTAGTACCTACTTTTGCGTTGTGGCGTTGGAGAACTGTGCCGGTGTCTCGCATCGACATCGACATCGACACCCCGTTCGCCAACGACGAGTGACCACCACCGACGGCCGACTGGCCGACTGCGGACACGGCTATTCTCGCTGGAATATGCGGCTGGACAAGCAACTAGCTGTTATCTACGTCCCTTGCGTTGCGGCCTTGTGGAACTGTGCTGGTGTCTCGCATCGACATCGACATCGACCCCCCGTCCCTAACGACGTGTGCGGACGACGAGTGGTCACCGAACAAGTGAGAACCGAACCGAGGGGCTATTCTCACCGGTATAGGGCGGCTGGGCATGTGACTGCTTGTTTGGTTGCTACCTGGTGGTTCCTTGCTCGGAGTGCTGAGCCGTTGTGTCGCATCGACATCGACACTCGGACACCCCCACACTTCCACCACCACCATCGTTCGCCGCCGCTGCTCGTCGCCCCTGCTGCAGCAGCTGCTGCTGCCCAGTGTGCCACCCGCCCGGCGCCATGGCGCCGCCGCTGCTGCCGCTGGTGGTGGCGGCAGCGGCTGCCGCGGGCGTGGCGGGCGCGTGGAGCTATGCGGGCGTGACGGGCATGCCGCCGGTGGCGTACGACTTCCAGCTCACAACAAGTAGCAGTGGCAGCAGCGGCGGCGACGTGGTGTACCGGTTCGGCGGCCGCGTGTGGGACGCCAACACGCAGACGGAGACGTCGCGCAATGACGTGTACGCGTTTGACGGCGCGGCGTGGAGCGTGGTGCATCCTGGCACGATGGGCGACGCGGCGGTGGGAGGTGCCGCACCGCTGCCGCCAGTGTCTGCTGGCGCCGCACCGGGACGGCGTGCCGGTGCGTGTGTTGGCATGTGGGGCGGGTCGCTGGTAGTGGCGTTTGGGTCAGCGCGCGACGGCGGCGGTGCAGTGAACTATGCGGATGTGTGGACGCTGCCGGTGAATGGCACGGCGACGGGCGCCACCTGGGTGCACCGCGCCGTCGCGTCCGGGTCGAGCACGCCGCCGGGACGCAGCACGGCGGCGTGCGGCATCGTGGGCGACAAGCTGGTGGTGTTTGGCGGCTATGCGGTGGGCACGGAGAGCGTGCTGGGTGACACGTGGGTGCTGGACCTGGTGAGCATGACGTGGGGGTCGGTGGCGCAGCACGCGCGCGCTGGCACGCCGTCCGCGACGCCGCCCGCCACCTTTGGCGCCGCGGCGGGCATCGTGTCGCCGGGCTGGCTGGTGGTGGCAGGCGGCCTGACACCACACGGCGACGGCTCCCTGGTGTTTATGACCGCCATGTATGCGCTGGCGCTGGATGCCGGCACACCGGCGGGCGCGCCCACCTGCACCTGGGTGCATGTGCCGCTGTCAGGCACCGTGCCGACTCGCGCGCTGGGCGGCGGCTTTGTGTGGGCCGGCACCCGCCTCTGCGTGGCGTCTGGCGTGCAGGCGATCGTGTCCAACAGCGCGGTGGACTACGCCGATGGCACCACGTGCTGCGAGGTGGCGCCGTACCTGGCGTACGTGGCGGCGCAGGGGGGCGGTGGCGGCGCAGGCCGTCTTCGGCGGCTGCGGCGGTCGTTGCAGGCGCAACCCTTGCCGCCAGCTGCCGTCGCGCCCACCGTGGCATGGCGGTACTGGGGCCCTGACGTGGGCCTAAACCCCTCACCACGTATGCGACCTGGTGCGACCGCATACTCGCCCGCCGCCGGCGGCGGCGCCGTGTGGGAGTTGATTGCAGGCGGTGTGGACACGTCAGGCATGGACCGTGACGCCTACACGGCTCCCCTGCCAGCCTTCCCTGACAGCTGGCGCGACCTGCCCACGCCGCCGTCCTACAATCTGCTGGCCCTGTTTGGCTACTTCCTGTACGGCGGCGGCATCCTCCTCTTGTCCATCGTGTGCCTCATCTGCGCCGCCCGCCGCATGGCGCCCTGCATGCGCCCCTACCGCGCCGACGCGCTGGCACGTGCGGAGGCAGAGGCGGCGGTGGCTGCTGCGGCGGGCGGCTACCTGCTGCCCGGTTTGGCGCGCCCGGTGGCAGGCGTGCCAGCGGGTGTGCTGGAGTCGCTGCCCACCATGGTGTACAAGCCGCCGCCGCCGCCAAGCGCAGCAGCAGCTGCGTCAGGTGGTGCGTCGCCTGGTGGCGCCGCCGCTGCTGCCGCCGTTACCGCTGCCACAACCGCAGGCGTCGCTGCACCAGCAGCTGCGGACGGCGGCGTTATGCCGGAGGCAACGGCAGCAGCGCCCCCCGCATTGCCGCCAATTGCGGCGCCACCGGCTATTGCTTCCCCCGCCGAAGGGTGCGCGTCCCCAAGCGCCGTCGCCTCACCCACTGCCATGCCAGCAGCCACGCCGGTATCTCCGACAGCGCGTGTCACGTCACCCGCGGCGGCGCGCGTGGTGTCCCCTGCGCCGGTACGCGTCATGTCCCCCGCAGCAGCGCCGCCCGCCGGCATGGTGTACGCCATGGACAGCGACCATGACTATTATGGGCACATGGAAATGGGGGTGGACACGCACGACGTGTACGCGTGTGAGGTGCGGGATGGCCGCCTGGTGCTCATGCAGCGGCTGCCAGACGCCCCCGCTGCTGCCTTCATTGCGTCTGCCAGGGGCGGCGGCGCCGCTGCTGGTGGCGGTGTCGGTGGTCACGGTGATGGTGATGGTGGCGAGTACGACGAGCGGCAGCTGCGGCGGAGGCGCCAGCGCCCGCCCGCCCAGTGTTGTTTGACCCTGACTCCCAAGTGTCCTGCACCATCTGCCTGGGCGACTACGAGGAGGGCGAGGTGCTGCGCGTGCTGCCCTGCCTGCACCGCTTCCACCAACCCTGTGTCGACCCCTGGCTGGCAGAGCACACCCAGTGTCCCCTGTGCAAAGCGGATGTGATGGCGGGCGTGTACTAACTGTGTCGGTTGTTGTGACGTGTGTTCCCTAATGTCTTGTCACCCTTGCGATTGCGTTTGGCGCTGCGCGCGGGTTGTGTAAACAAAATAGCCAATTGAACCGCGCTGTGTCCCGGCGCTCCAGCCCTCCTCCTCTCAGCGCAGCAAGCCACCCAGGATGGTGCGCAGGGCGGACGGGTTGTCAACGTGCACCCAGTGGCCGGCGTCAATGGTCGTGAAGGTGACGGCGCCGGCGGTGCCGGGGCGGCGCGCTGCCGCCGCGGCCTTGGCGGCCGCCATGTCAGCCGCCGTGCCGGCGGCGCGCCACCGCGAGCTCCTGGACGCCACTACCATGTGCAGGCCCACCCCCGGCGGCGCTCCCGTGAGCAGCACCTCCCAACGGTTGGTGGCAAGGCAGGAGGCGCACAGCGCGGCGGCCGTGTCCGGGGCAAACCCCCAAGCCAGCCCCTCCGACCGCCGCCCCGCCTCACCGGGCCCATTGCCATCCAGGCGGGACACGCACGACGCCAGCCACGCCGCCACGCCGCGCTCAATGCCCTCTGCGGCGCACCGCTCCATGACCCACGCGCGCGACGGCACGTGGCTGCGCGCCGCCTCTACCACGCGCAGCACGCGCGCCACGCTGTCGGACGCCGCCGCGGTGGCGCTGACAGCGGACCGCGCGCCCGGCAGGCTGTCTAGCACAATAAGCGGCAGGCGGCCGGTGGGGGTGCGCGCTGCCAGCGCTGCCACCTCCTCGCGCCGGGACGCCAGCTGCAGCAGTACCTTGCCACCCAACGAGTGGCCTACCAGCGCGGTGGGTGGCGCGTCGGCGGCCGCCGCCGTTGCTAGCACGTCGTCCACGCAGGCGTCTAGTGTGTGCGGCGCTGGGAACCCCTTGCTGGCGCCGTGGTTTCGCAGGTCCAGCAGCGTGAACCGCGTGTCCGGCACCTCGTTGCCTGCCAGCGCGGTGGCAAACCCGGTCCAGTTGCGGGACGACCCCAGCAGGCCGTGCAGCATGTACACATTCCGTGCCGCCGCCGAGCCCGTTGCACCTGGCAGCGGCGTGCCCACGATTCGGGACGCCAGGATGCGCGCGTGGGACGCCATAATGGTGGCGGGGGAGGGTGTCAGTGACTATGTGCAACCAGCGAAGCGGCAGCAGCTGCAGACTGCAGGCAATCGGCACTGGCAGAACCTGTTACAGACAGAGCAAGCGGCAGCACTAACAAGGTGCTACCACAGCAGCAGGCTACTGCAAACCAGCACCAGCTGCTTGCTTCCACGGAAGCTGAACGCCAAGTCCAGAATCGCAGCAGCGTAAGCAGCAGCAGCAGGTTGCCAGCACCGCAGAGGCAGCTAGCTACTATAACAAGGAAGAGGGGGAGAACCAATCGACAGCAGCGGGCTGCAGCCAGCCAGCAGCGGTGGCAGCACAGCCAGCTTCTTCCACTGAAAATGTGTGCACTGGTACCAGGTAGTAGTTCCAGAAGTACCGAATAATCGCAAATCGATGTTTTTAACGACACCGCAAATCACAAAGCTCACACCGCAAAATGCACACAGTGCTTCAAAAAACCCTATTGCAGCGCTTATTTTTGCGGGCGCGCTTGGTGTTGTGATTGTGTATTGTGTGGAATGCGGCCATTATCATATACTAGGTGTTCTGGTCGCACGCGTAACCTTAAGTTATGGTGACGTATCTCTTATTTAGTAGTTGGCGCGCGACGCGGGCGAATGCCGTAAATTGCCGCACACTCACGGCTGGCATCGGCTGCATTGTCACAGCGGCACATAGCCGCGAGGTAGGTAGACTGCACGCTGACAGGCAGTCACACGGGGGCCATTTCATGGCCGATCATCAAACCAACGGGCTGGGGCAGCTGCCAGGCCGCATCACGCAGCCCAATAAACAACGGCGTCGACATTGCGACGGCAATACGGCGTTGTCGATGCAAGTCGGCAACACACTGCTGACGCCGGGTGTAATTAACTATTGTCCACCGTCGCCGCGCAATCACTTCCGGCTTGAGAGCTAAGCCGCAGCTTGCACTTCTGGCGGGTGCCCATCATCATCACATGCCACCCTGAGTTGCCGGCGTCCGCGGCGCTGCCGCTGCAGCCTGCTGGACTGCTGGACTGCTGGCTGGAGCAGCAATCGCTGTTGTTGATGAGTTGACGCCGCCGCCGGGGCCAGCCAGCAATACAAGCGGCAGAGCAAGCTGGCCTGGATGAATCCCCCGGCCCTGGATGGGGCTGTTTTCGTTGCCTTGGCCAGCCAGCACCCGCGGTGTCCCGCAGCCGCCACCATGGCGCGTCGAAAACACTGCCCACCAGCCTGCTGCGCAACACTGGCAGTGGCACCAGCGCGCCATTGTGGCGGCACTCCGCCATCAAGGAGCGCCATTGATGTGCATCATAGCAGATTGTCATTGTCCTATAATGTGCTGGTTTTCATTGCAATGGCAGCAGCAGCCGCCTCGCTGCAGTCACAACGCGCTGCGGCGGAGCGGCATGTGGCGGCAGGTGCGCGACACATGTGCGCGGTGCAAGACGGCAGCGGTGTATCGTGCTACGCAAACACCTCGACGACTGACGCAATGATACCTCCAATAGGGGTAAAATTCCATGCTGTGACGGTGGGAGACGACTTCAGCTGCGGCCTTACAACCGTCGGCTACTTGCGTTGTTGGGGTGACCTACCGGGTGGCGTCGCACCGCCAAACACCACATACTTTCTTGACGCGCATGCCGGGCCGCGTCACTTGTGTGGGTTGGTTCCCAATGGTACCGTATATTGTTTTGGCAATGCAACTTCGCGCGGCGCCATCAACGTGCCTTCGGGAATCACATTCCAGGGCGTCACAGCAGGCGCCAATTACACCTGCGGCGTGACGCGCAATCACAGCGTGGTGTGTTGGGGCGATGTTGCCAACCCGGTGATAGCTGCTGCAAATGCGTGGCGGGCCATTACTGACGCGGAGCATGTGGCCTGTGGCGCGGACCATGCGTGCTACGTGCGGGTGAATGGCAGCGTGGCCTGCTGGGGCGCTACAGATCGCGGCACTGCAACACCGCCGTCGGCGTTAATGTCAAACGGTAGTGTGTGGTGGCTGGCGGCGGGCGACGGCATGACATGTGCAATCAGTGGAGCAAGTGTACCAGGGCCGGTGACTTGTTGGGGTGCCGTGGTCGGCAACATAACCAGCCTGGGCTATGAGGTGGCGTGTGCCGCCTGGGGGTGCGTGGTGACGGTTGATGCCAATGGCATTGGAGACATCAAAGGCATTCGAGTGGAAGCGATTGCAGCGGCGGATGGACCCCCTCTACCATTGCATGCTGGTGAGCCTGCCATAGTCACCACGCTTGCAGGCAACGGAGCAAGCGGCTATGCAAATGGTGTGGGTACTGCAGCTCGGTTCTACAAACCATCTGGTGTTACCCTTGATGGTGCTGGCGGGCTGTATGTAGCTGACAGTCTTAACTTTGTGATTCGTCGGATGGACGTAGCAACGCGAAATGTGACAACGGTGGCTGGCGTGGCCGGTAGTAGTGGAAGAGCCGTGGGTGCCACACCGCTGCAATCCAGGTTCAACTGGCCATATGGCGTGGAGGTAGATGGCGCTGGCAACGTGTACGTTGCAGAATACGGCAACCACGCCATACGCATGCTGTCGGGTGCTTGGGTGGCAGGCAGCACAACTGGAGCTTTTGGGTCGGACGATAATACCGTTGGTACTAATG
>Ga0066256_1002958_pt2 | contig 16732 bp, 16 predicted proteins | sample ThiBio_1000_biof_FD_87107 | JGI IMG/M metagenome (GOLD analysis project Ga0066256, IMG submission 87107) | Wastewater bioreactor microbial communities from Cape Town, South Africa - Thiocy_expt_1000_biof (version 2) | ecosystem: Engineered > Bioreactor > Thiocyanate-remediating >...
TACGAAACTCGCCTGCCTCATCTAACACAGACGCTCATTCCGGGCAAAAATTTTACTTATGGGGGTTATCATTGGCAAATCCTAAATACCCCAGGCCATACCTCAACTCATATCTGTTATTATGAGGCCGAGCAAGGTTGGCTCTTTTGTGGCGATACGTTATTTTCTGCCGGTTGTGGTCGTGTTTTTGATGGAACCCTGGAGGAGTTGTTTCATTCCTTAAACCAATTAAAAAATTTACCCAGCGCAACTCAGGTCTTTTGCGCCCATGAGTATACACACACAAATCTACGGTTTGCACAGTTGGTGGAACCACAGAATCAGGAAGTTCGTCGCGCCTTAAAACAGCTGGAACAGCAGCCCACGCCCTGCTCCCTACCTTCAACTCTTACACATGAATTACAGATTAACCCTTTTTTCCGTGTGCATGAACCTGCAGTAAAAGCATTTGCCAATCAGTTTGCTCGAGCACAGACTCCATTTGAGGTGTTTTGTATCTTACGGGATCAGAAAAATGTTTTCAAATAACGCTTGAGAAGTCATTTGATACCCCTATTTGTTTAAATTAAAAACACCAAGGGTTTTATCCTGGCTTATTTTTTAGTAAACTACGCATCCGCTGATAAAACACGGGCAAGTTCATTGAAGTTTTATGTACCAATAATAAAAAACGTTATTTTAAATTGGTTGTTTTTTTGGTTTGCCACAATCAATGCTTTTGCGCAGACCACACCGGATGTTTGGGATGTATTACGACATCAATTCCAGCTAAACCATGAAACCTCCAGGGCTGAGGTGCAACAGCAAATTCACTGGATAGTAAACCATCCTAGCTACTTACAACAAGTATGCCGACAATCAGAACCCTATATTTATCATATCCTTGGGGAAATCAAAAAAAGAAATCTTCCCGGAGAGCTTGCGCTTTTACCCATGATCGAGAGTGCTTACGACCCATTTGCTTATTCCGGTGTCTGAGCGGCAGGCCTTTGGCAATTGATGCCCCGTACCGGAGCTGATTTGGGTCTCAAACAAGATTGGTGGTTTGACGGTCGTCGCAGTATTCGCCCCTCTACCGATGCCGCACTTAATTATTTACAGTATTTGCAGCAATTTTTTTCGGGAAACTGGATATTTGCTATTGCCTCTTACGATGCTGGAGAAGGAACTATTTCGCGCCTCATCAAAGCGGCCTCTCCTAATGTGAGCTTTTGGGATCTACCCGTACCGCGGGAAACTCAAGTTTATGTCCCCAGGCTTTTGGCTCTAGCTGAAATTATTCAAAACCCCCAGCGCTATAAAATTTCACTCCCCGAAATTCCTTATCTGCCTTATTTCGAAGAAGTAAATATTGGTAGTCAGATTGATTTAAGCCATGCAGCCAAACTTGCAGGGATTAGTTATAAGGAATTAATCAAATTAAACCCAGGTTATAACCGCTGGACCACGGCACCTTATAAACCCTTTAAATTGCTTATTCCAGCCGAAAAAGTACAGCAATTTAATTTTAACCTGGCTCATTTCCCTTTTGAAAAAAGAGTAAGCTGGACAAAACACGTGGTAAAGCCTGGTGATGATTTATCCTTAATCGCCTCTCGTTATCATACGACCGTCAATCTGATTAAAGAACTCAATCAGTTGAAAAATAATCAGGTAAAACCACAGCAGGCCATTTTAATCCCCAGCACGAAAAATGCACCGCTTATCCCTAAAAAAGAAATTGCGATCGCGGTCACCACCCCCTACAGTCCGAATAGCAATAAAATAGCCATCCCAAAACCATTAAAAGAGGGAACGAGCCGTCGCGTAATTCATATCGTGCAAGGCACTGATACGTACACACACCTGGAGCGGCTGTATGGGGTAACCACAAAAGAAATACAAACCTGGAATAAAATGTCCACTTATCAACGCTTACGCACCGGACAGCAACTGATTATTTGGAAAAAAACCGTCTCACCTGCAAAATACTATTACGCCCATCGCGGTGAGACCATGCAGCAGATTGCCCAAAAAAATGGCGTGCGCCTCCCCTATTTGCTCCGTTTAAATCCGGGTATGCGTTGGAATGATGCAGCCCATGCGGGTCAAAGGATTGTAATCGGATAATGATTCCGCCTTCTTGTTAATTTTAGCAACACTAAAGCAAATTTATTTGCGGATTGAAAGTTATTTGTGTTAAATTTCTGCCACTTACAATAACATCAAGAAGAACATTATGGGCATCAGATTTAACACCGAAGAAGAGCGAAAAAGTCATCCTCAAGCTCAGAGAATCCTTGACAAAGAATGGTTTGATCATACTTATTTTAATGGGGAACTGGATGAAATAAGCCAACTTATCCTCTCGTTGCACTCTGGCTTCTTCCTTGAAAAAGATTGTAAACTGACAAAAAATCACGAATATTCTATAAAGCATCTTTATTGTGTACTCATACACACTCCCGATTTAGGATTAGATAAATGCTTAAATTTAATGAAAGACATGAAGCTCAATGTAATCCAACTTGCAGAAATTTTAATTAGAACGCAAAGCTCCCAGCAATTACAGGATTTAGTCGAATTAGTAGAAGAAATTGATGCAGAGAAAATTAATGACGAAAATACTCAAAAAGAAAGGTACGGATTAACAGTACCTTATAAATATTTGAAATCTTTTATACAAAAAGAAATTTACGGATTAGCAGTACGTCACAATGATTTAAATTGTGTTATACAATTAGAAACAAAAATCTTACATAATGGTGGGGATAAAGCATATACTAAAAATTTATTAAAAAATAATGATTTTGAGATTTATGTTCAAGCAATTTTGGGGCTACAGATTGTCTCAGAGGACTTAGGAATTTATTTAATATAAATAACTTTAAGCCGGATAAAAAATGTTATCGTGAGGCCTTTACTCTAGCCGCTCTAAATGGTCATGTAAGCTATTTAAAAATTCTAGTTGAAGACTATAAACCCTCCCCCAAAAAGCTCTATGCTCTTTATGAGCAGGTAATCATTGGAAATGATGATCCAAAAACGCTTCAATTTCTTCAATCAACTTATCCGTTTAATCATCAACTATTATTTGATTTTGAAAAAAAGGATAGATGGTACAGCCTGGCACTGCAACACAAGCACAAAGAGGTATTTTTTCATCTTCTCACCCAAAATATTGACGCGATTTATCATTTTGCGCAGTCAACAAATGAACTTACGCAGGATTACATAAAAGAATACATGAGGAGGATAGTCGACATACGTAATTTTGATGTCGAAGAAGACAAGGAGCAAAAGTTTAACGCCTTCATAGCTATTTTGACTATTCTAAAACGCCATGATTTTCTACCCGGGTATAAATGGCAATCTCTACTCGAAATAAAAGAGATAGCCGATTATATTCGTGAAGAAGAGTTGCGAATGGGTCTTCCACCCGTATCTCCTGCAAATATAAATGAAGAGAGCGCTCCTGAGCCTACTGATGTAATTCACAAGGAACACTCTAATATTTCTCAACCAGAAGATGCAGCAGCTCCTCTAAAAAGCATAGAAATCCCAGAGCAGCCCAAGCCAGCAATTAATTCTTCAGAAAAAAATCAAGATAAAATCTCAACGGCAATTACCACCACTTACAAAGCCTATGAATTATATACCCGCGGCATTCGTTTCTGCCTTTTCCATGTCCATGGAGAAAAAGGCATAAGGCGCGCAAATTCATTCAGAGCAACTTTTAATAAAAGTCTAACAATCGAAGAGCAAAAACATAATGTAGTTGATTATCTGCAGAATACAGAAAATGGGAATACTCACCCTCATTCGTTCCGAACAATGCTTCTGGCACAACTTTTAGATAAAGAACTGTCTGATGAATCTTTACGGGATGTCTCCGCAAATTTTTTAATGTATTTAGACCAATATTCCACGTGCGCACCAAACGAGCTATGCCGAATTACACCATAGCCCATGTTAGATTGTATGGCCATCCCGGTTATATCTGGGTGGCCTAATTACAAGCTCTCCTCATCCTATGTCCACAAATCGCTCGTGTAACTTGCGCACATGAGTTAGTGGCATGGGAACAACTTGGTTACTTCCAAGCTTTTTGGATTTTCAAGTTACGATCTAAAAGTTAAGAAGATCTTGGAGTCATCTCAGTTAGTTTCTCGATATCCGTGATTATCAGTAAAATTAATGATAAAATCCAGCACAAAATGACCATCAAGATCTATAGATAACCACAATAATTTACTTAAAAATCATCTCATTCGAGTTAATATCTGTATTACTCATTCCTAAGGATTTTCAATTATGCGCACCTTTTTTGAAAAAAAAACCAATAGCTCCCCGAGAATCACTAAAAATTCGCTTGTTAAAGAAAAAACGGCTTCTTTATTTGCACAGTTGGAGGAAGGTTATACTCAATATACGAATATTTTCCAAACCATTAAGGATGGCGCTGATCTTTTTACGCCAAAACCCGCAGGCGATTTTGCAGGCTTCTACCCCATCCATGTTGCAGCATTAAATGCGACATTGAATCTAAACGCCGTAAGGGAAATTCTTAAATCGTTTGATAACCCAGATCAAAGAAAAGAATATATCTTTTTAAGAGGTCCCGATGGAAGAAATATACTTGAAATACTTTTAGTAGACTTTTTACCAGAAGAGGATGTGGAGATTACCCCAGTTGTTCTTTCCATTTTATCTTATTTAACTCCGCAAGAGCAGCAAGATTTAATTTCCTCGCTCTCCCCTATTGCTCAGAAGATTTTAGATGAAGATGAGAACGAGGTTCTTTACGAGGAGGAGATAGTTGATTTAACGCATCTTAATTATTTTTTTAAAAATGGAAATTTTATTAGTATGTGTGATCAGCGCAGTCAAGAGACCTACAGCTACCTGGAGGACTCTGATTCCGATTCTGGTGAGGAAAGCTTAGGCCGCCTTCATTCTGTGAGCAACAAAAAATTCACTGCACGCGTGTCGTATCGAGAGATAATTGAAGAAAATATGGTCGTGCGTTCCATTCCAGAATTATCGCTCATTCCCTCCGATTGGCGATTAGATACGGCGATCCAAGGCAGCCAGGGTGACCACGTGACCGCTTATATTTTACTCTTAAGTAGTTTTGCCCATTGCGAAGGGGAGTGTATAAAAAAGCTACCCAAACTAATTTATGATTTAACCCTCCGTGCCCTTCCCGCTGAGAAGGAAAATCTTGATCAAGTCATGGAAAAAAATATTGTAGAATTAAACCGGGCACGGCGATTAAGAAAAACAACTATTGCTGCCTTGAAGAAAGATCAAAACTTAAGTGAAACCTTTATTGTGGCCAGCGAAAACCATTTTAAAAAAACGGAAATAGCACTCATCGCGACCCAAGTGGAAAACATGATTGATGATTTTATTGGGAAAATCAATAAACTGGAACATGAAACATTCTCCCAAGCAAGAAAGAGTAGTCTTACTAAATCCTACAGGCTAAACCAACTTTGTTTTCTTTTAGATCGCGAACCACAATTACAGGATCCACGCTTATTACCATTTAAAAAGCGCCTCATTCAAGTAATTCAGCATGAAATGAAAAATAATCCAGAGCAAAATGAACTAACAGATGAGACGTTAAAAGACATTTCAAAAGCACTTATAAAAGGGCAACCCAGCGCAGAAATGCTCCCCCCAGCCTTATTAGCTAACAGCAAGAAATTAACTCAGAAATCAGTCACCGATTTTTTAAAGAAGCATACGCCATTTAAAAAATATCATGAAGGGCATGCGATTAAGGATATTAAAGCAGAGCTGTTGGTCTTAAAGAAAACACAAGCCGGGCTTCTGCGTAAGAAACACCTCAGCACCATAGGGTTTTACTGTTCTAAACTCTTCGACTACCCTCGTGTTGCAGATATTAACCTCAACAACGAATCTGTCTTATATCAGGCAATTGCCCGTCATTGGATACTTATCAATGCGGCATTTAAAGACTTACAGGCGCTCCCGGGCGACCAGAAAATATTTATTTTTTCTGTATTTTTAGAGCATATACTTTTCCAACAGGGATGGTGTCATCAAGTAATTAAAATCGAAAATCAATATACGGAACTCAATTTAAGACTTCTTATAGAACGTGTTTATTCCTACGTTGAAATCGATGATAATTTTAATTTTTGGCTGAAGCCAGAATATGATGAACCGAGCCCGGAGACAAACATGGACGTAAGGATTGCTCAATGCAGATAGTGAGATATCGCTTTAAATCCCCATAAACCTGATTTTTACTCTGGGACTTTGCCTAGTTTAGAATAAGGAGGAGCTTCGGGATTAACGATGGTTAATTAAATAGCAAATTCCAAGCCCCTCATCCTATTACTCCACCCTATTCACAATAAATGTTTTAATTTTGAACTATAGTTATCAGTAAAAGTTAACTAATAGGGTAATTTATGAGCAATAATACAAACATACTGGATAGATGGCATAACGAATTTTTGCAAAATGAGCCTATAAATGTGGTCATGGAGGATATTGTGTCCAGGCTCAGCCAAATACGACTCAATGAAGCCCCCAATGACTGGAAAACCTTTACCCAAATCTCAAGCTCATCCGCTTGCGAAAATTTTATATCAAGATCCTTTTACTGAGAGGACATATAAAAAACCAAGGGGGTATGCTGGCGATGCTGAAATGATGGATTATTTGTATGCGAGCGATGGGTTGATACAGAAGGATTTTGGTTTTCAACTTACCCCAATGGGTCAAGAAATTTTTGATTATTCTCTGTCCCGAAATTCTTCAAAATCAGTATGCATCCGATTGAAGATAATAGTTGAATTATTAAATCAAGTTATTGAATCAAAAAACAATGCACGCCTATTGGCGGTAGCGAGTGGGCATTTACGTGAAGCGCTATACATAGTTGATCCTCAAGCTCATTTACAAGAATTTATCGCATTTGACCAGGATCCCAAAAGTCTCGCTGTAGTGAGCGAGGATACTAAGAATATTCAAATTAAAACAATACTTGGTTCTATTGGTGACATTCTTAAAAACAGAATTACCTTAAATAATTTCGATTTGATTTATGCCACCGGATTATATGACTATTTAGACGAGGTAACCGCAACTTTACTGACACAGTATTTATTTTCAGCACTAAACTCTGGAGGTCGCCTACTTATTCCTAATTTTATGCCTAATATGCAAGAAATTGGTTATATGGAAGCATTTATGAATTGGTGGCTTATTTATCGTGATACTCAAGAGATGGAAAAACTTGCTCACACTATTCCAAAAGCGGAGATTGAAAAAATAAGTATTTTCAGTGATGAGCTTCAAAATATTGTTTACTTAGAAATAATTAAGAAGTAATTTAGCCTTAACCTGCCACCAAACATTAACTTATGGTGTTTGTAAGGTTAATAATGAGTGCGGGTTTAGGAATTTCTTGATTAATATATGCGTTCTGCCATGTACTATAAGCAAGCAAAAAATAATTTGTACTCCATATCTGGAAAATATAAATGATTGAAATTGATCATACCCTCTTGAGTTTAGAAGCATTAGATAATCTTGTTATGGATGTCATTACCCGTCAGGGCACTGATTATGGAGAATATGAAGTCGATATTTTGGTGAAAAAAAAGCAACTCTTGGCGCAACTGCAATTAGGTAAGGCGGTGGTTGTCTATCTATCAGAAGAAGAGTATTGCACTATCGTGACTAGAGAGGAGTTGGCTCACTTGAGTACCAATATTCGGGTAAAAGAGGGCTAGCTAAGTTAAAAATTCAGGCATTTTAAGCAGAAGCTTATAAGATTCGAGATATTCGAAGCAGAATCAGAGGTGTAAATCTAATTTTCTGCTTCGAAATTCACTTTAACTATCCACGCCCAGAAGATCACCCTGTCGTCTCTAGAGGCTTCATAGGGATGGTAACGTTGCCAAAAAGCTACTAACTTCCTCAGGTTTTAACTCATAGGTCTGACCACGAGCCAAGAATCGCGGCATAGTAATGCTTCCATAGCGTATCCGGATGAGACGACTTACTTCAAGCCCTTGGGATTCCCATAAGCGACGTACCTCACGATTACGTCCTTCGGTGAGCGTTACATGATACCAACTATTGGCACCCTCGCCACCGCGAAAAGTTATTTTTTTAAATTGCGCAGGGCCATCATCCAAAGTAACTCCTTTTTGTAAGTCCAGAAGCATTTCCGGAGTTACTTGACCATGAACACGAACAGCATATTCACGCTCCAAAGCATAACGGGGATGCATTAGTTTATTCGCCAACTCGCCATCATTGGTAAAAATAAGCAAGCCTGAAGTATTCAAATCCAGGCGCCCAACCTGCACCCACCGGCCATTACGAAGAGAGGGTAATGAATCAAATACGGTGCGCTCAAACTTTGGATCATGACGGCTAGAAATTTCACCCACCGGTTTATGGTAAAGTAAAATTCGCGTATTGCTTTTTACTTTTAAGGGATTATTGATTAATTTGCCTTTAACGGTGATTTTATCATTAGGACCTGCTGAGTCACCTATAGTCGCTGTCTTACCATTGACCTGCACCCAACCGCTCGTTATCCACCGTTCCATTTCCCGACGCGAGCCAAATCCTGCTTGGCTTAATATTTTTTGTAAACGTTCACTACTCATTCAAGCTCTTCTTCAATTAAATTATTTAAAGTCAAAGTTTCCATCACCTCGGGTAATGAGGGAAGTTCATTTAAGCTTTTAAGATTAAAATAATTTAAAAACTCACGTGTGGTTGTATAGACTGCAGGTTTACCCGGAACATCCTTATACCCTGCGATACGAATCCATTCTCGTTCGATTAAGGTTTTTACAATTTGACTATTTACGGTAACACCACGTATTTCTTCAATATCTGCCCTGGTTACCGGCTGCTTATAAGCAATAATGGCTAATGTTTCCAGTAAAGCACGCGAATATTTACCTGGTTTTTCAACCTGTAAGCGGGCCGCCCAATAGGCATATTCTTTGCGTGTTTGTATACGGAAACCACTTGCTACTTCCACTAATTCAAAAGCGCGAGGTACATAGTCCTGTTGTAATTCATGTAGTGCCTGTAGTATCTGCGCTTTATCCGGACGTTGCCATTCCTCAAAAACATTCAATAGTTTGTCACAGGATAAAGGCTCTGTAGCTGTTAACAAAACAGCCTCAAGAATCATTTTTAAATCGATTGCTACCATTTAAGCTGCCTGTAAATGCACGGGAGAAAATGCTTCATGTTGCGTAATGATAATCAGTGATTGCCGCGCAAGCTCTAAAATAGCCAATAAAGAGACAACTAGCCCCATCCGTCCTTCTTCTTGAGTGAATAATTCACGCAGTTCAACAACGGTCCCTTGTTGGATTTTTTCCAAGACTAAAGACATTCGCTCACGCACGGACATAACTTCGCGAGTAATTTGATGATGACTTGTCTGTTCCTCTTTTTTTAAAATCTGCTGCATTGCCATGATTAAATCTTCAAGGGATACCTCTGGATGGATTTTTAACAATTCAATTTCTGGGGCTTTGAGATTTATAGCAAATTGGTCACGTTCCTGGCGTGGTAATGCATCAATGAACTCCGCTGCTTTTTTTATCTGTTCATAAGCTTGCAAACGGCGTACTAATACCATTCTTGGATCTTCCTCCTCCTCTTCTGCCGATTGCGGAGATACTGGAAGCAAAAGTCGCGACTTTATTTCAGCCAACGTTGCCGCCATGAGAAGGTATTCAGCAGCGAGCTCTAGGCGCCTATTTTCCATAAGGTGTATATATTGCAAGTACTGTTGCGTAATACGCACAATGGGAATATCCAGAATATCAATGTTCTGTTTGCGAATTAGATAAAGCAATAAATCGAGCGGACCGCTAAATGAATCTAAGAGTACTTCCAAAGCATCTGGAGGAATAAACAAATCCTCCGGTATTTCTGTGAACTCTTTACCCTCAACAAACGCTTTAATCTCGGGGCGAACTGCCTCTGCAACGGACATTAATAATCAATTCCCATGACTTCGCGAACAATATGCATCGTTTTAATTGCTTCATCACGAGCAGCTTCACTACCCTCAGAAACTATTCGCTTAACCGAACCTGGATCCGCTTCATACTCTGCAATGGATTCTTGAATTGGTTGCAGTTCTTTGTTAATACTCTCAACTATAGGCCGTTTGCAATCAATACAACCAATTCCAGCACTGCGGCATCCCACTTGCACCCAGTCTTTTACTTCTTCATTTGAATAAATTTTATGAAATTGCCATACCGGACATTTCTCAGGCTCCCCTGGATCAGTACGTTTGATTCGTGCTGGATCAGTGGGCATTGTCATTACTTTTCGTTCAACTTGAGCAGGCTCTTCGCGCAACATAATGGTATTTTGATAGGATTTGGACATTTTTTGTCCATCGATCCCGGGCATTTTTGATGTTGGCGATAATAGTGGGTAAGGCTCCGGTAAAATGATTTTACCACTACCTTCGAGATATCCTAAAAGCCGCTCTTTATCACCAATGGATAAATTGACTTGATCCTCAAGTAAAGCCTGCGCTGTTTTAATGGACTCATGATTGCCATCTTCTTGGAATTGACGCCGTAGTTCGCTGTATATTTTACTATTTTTCTTCCCCATTTTTTTAATCGCTTCGACCGCTAATTCTTCAAAATTGGGTTCTTTGCCATAAATATGATTAAAACGACGTGCTATTTCGCGGGTAAGTTCTATATGAGCCACCTGATCCTCACCTACGGGTACAAAATCAGCCCTATATAACAACACATCAGCGCTTTGCAGCAAGGGATATCCGAGAAAACCATAAGTAGACAAATCTTTTTCTTTTAATTTCTCTTGCTGATCTTTATAGGTCGGCACCCGTTCCAGCCACCCCAAGGGCGTAATCATCGATAGTAATAAGTGCAATTCTGCGTGTTCAGGAACCCAGGATTGGATAAAAATACGTGAAAGTCCTGGATTAACTCCACAGGCTAACCAATCAATAATCATGTCCCATAAATGATTCTCTATAGAACCAGTCTCAGCATATTGCGTTGTTAAACCATGCCAGTCCGCAGCGAAGAAAAAACAATCGTATTGATGTTGGAGCTTGATCCAATTTTTAATCACACCATGGTAATGACCCAAATGCAACCTTCCACTAACCCGCATTCCAGATACTACTCGCTTGTTGGAAGTAAATAACGCAGACATCAATTTCCTCTTTTTGGCAATAAAATTATTCAGATTAAAACATTAACGAAAAGGATTTGGATCCCCTTTACCCTCTCGCAAAATCACTGGTTGATCACCGGTTAAATCAACTACTGTTGTTGGCTCTTGGCCGCAGTTTCCACCATCGATGATCAAATCCACCTGATTACCTAATAAGTCGCGTATCGCTTCTGGTTCACTCAGCGGCGCTTTGGCTCCTGGAAGAATCAAGGTAGAGCTCATTAAAGGTGATTCGAGTGTTTCAAGTAGAGAGAGCGTAATTATATTATCCGGAACACGCAGCCCGAGCGTTCTTTTTTTAGGATGTAACATCAAGCGTGGAACTTCGTGGGTTGCATTGAGAATGAAGGTGTAAGAACCGGGTGTAAGTGCTTTTAACAGACGAAAAATAGGGTTTGAAACTCGTGCATACGTACCTAATTGCGATAGATCACGACAAACCAGCGCCATATTATGATTCTTGTCTAATTGACGCAGACGCCGAATACGCTCTAAAGCCGACTTATTGCCTAAGCTGCAACCCAGAGCATAACCCGAATCGGTCGGGTAAACAACCAAGCCACCCTCTTCGATGATGGATACGGCTTTTCTTAATAAACGTGCTTGTGGATTATCCGGATGCAAAGCAAAAAACTGACTCATATATTCCCTTAGGACAAGTTCCAATTCTGCCAGATAGGCAAACACTGTTCAGGTAAGGTTTTTTGGCGTCCCAGCTGTGTGTACGAGGCCGTATCGCCATGGAAATCAGACCCTGTCGATGCGTACAAACCAAAACGATTACATATACCAGCCATTTCTTGGATGTCGTTCAGGTTTATTCCTCCGGAAATCACTTCCAAACCTATACCCCCTGCTTCTTTAAATTCGTTAATTAACTCATGCAATTTCGAGCGCGTCAATCCATATTTTAAAGGATGTGCAATCACCGCTTGTCCGCCATTGGCAGCTATACCTTCAACCGCCTCCGCAACGCTTAGCCAAGGAGTCGGGATATAACCTTTTCTACCCTTTACCAGGTAATGTTTAAAGGCCGTTTGCAGATCACGAGCCATATTTTCATTGACTAAAACCTGAGCAAAATGAGGCCGAGCAGCACGCTCATGCCCTGCTAAGCTACATGCTTTTTGATAAGCGTCTTCAAGGCCTAATGTTGCTAATGCCTCACCAATTTTCTTTGCGCGCTCAATACGGCTATCTACCTGGCGTTGAATCAATTGATCCAGCTCTTTAGTCGATTTAATCTGATACCCTAAAATATGAATATCATACTTTTTCCAACGCGTACTGAGTTCAATACCAGGAATAATGGTAACTGTAGAATGCGCTGCTCGCGCTAACAAACGAGGGTAACCTGCGATGGTGTCATGATCCGTCAGGGATAAGTAACGTATTTGTTGTTGCTCCGCACGCTCAATTAATTCTTCAGGTGTTAAAGTCCCATCCGAAAAAATGCTGTGGCAATGAAGATCAATCATGAAAACTGCACGAAAAAAAAATTATTGTAACATACAACGTCAAATACGTCCTCTAAAAGTTCCAGGAACTCTAAAACAATTCCAAGTATACTTATTATTATAAGTATAAATCATACCGATACTTTTGTGGGTCATCCGAAAGGTATTGCAAAAGATATGCTTCCTGCACTATATTTACATAGTAGTAACTCTATTTTAAGATAAATGACTGAGGATAATCAAAAAGCAATGACCCATCATGTGAGGCTCTCACGAAAACTGATAGCCGCCCGCAATGATAAGCAAGCCTCATTTTTGGATGCAATCGACAAACACGCCATCACTTTTGCTGTAGGGCCCGCAGGAACGGGTAAAACCTACCTTGCAGTATCCAAAGCTATACAATGTTATGAAAAAGGCGAAGTTCAGCGGTTAATCTTTGTTCGGCCAGCTGTTGAAGCAGGTGAGAAGCTGGGATTTTTACCTGGAGACCTAGTTGAAAAGGTTTTGCCTTATTTACGGCCCATTTATGACGCATTGTATGAAATGATAGGCTTTAAAGAAACCCAAAAGCTTATTCAAAGCGACATTATCGAAGTCTTGCCTCTTGCATTTATGCGGGGTAGAACGCTCAACGAAGCCTTTATTATCCTTGACGAAGCTCAAAACACGACCCAAATGCAAATGAAAATGTTTCTAACACGCATTGGTTTCGGCTCGAAAGCTGTAGTCACTGGAGATATGACCCAGGTTGATTTGCCACGAGGTACCCATTCAGGTCTTTCCCATGCTGTTAGCTTATTTAAAAACCTCCCTGAGATTAGTATCCATACCTTTACAAGCCAAGAGGTCGTGCGCCATCCATTGGTTTCAAAAGTAATCGATTGTTACGAACTGGATGATGCGCGTAAAAAGTTAACCCCTAGAGCCAAAGATTAATGAACCATATTATTGATATTCAAAACGCTACCCCAACCCCCCTATTCCTGGATGAAGAGCGAATTTGTGCCCTGGCGCAAATCCCTTTACGAGAGCAGCCGCCCGGTACTGAGCTGACTTTACGTTTCGTGACCCCTGAGGAAATAACCGAATTAAATCATACTTATCGAAATAAGAACAAGGCTACTAATGTTTTAGCCTTCCCTATGGAAGCACCCCCAGTAGCTATTCCCGATTATCATTATCTAGGGGATATTGTCATCTGCCCCGAGGTTTTGGCTGCTGAAAGTACAGAGCAGAATAAATCGCTTGAGGAACATTGGACACTGATCATTTTTCATGGCATTTTGCATTTACTAGGCTTTGATCACGTCGAAGATGAGGATGCCAAAATCATGCAAGGGCTTGAGATTCAATTACTCGCTGAACAAGGCTATAAAAACCCTTACGACATTGAGGAGGATTATGATCTTGGCTAAAGAGGAAGAGAATAGTTCATGGTTAGCGCGTCTTAAATATTTTTTACAAGGCGAGCCGCAAAACCAGGAAGAATTAGTGAATTTGCTTCGGGACGCACAAATTCGTGCCCTGATTGACTCAGAAACTTTAGCAATCATTGAAGGTGCTATTTTATTTTCTAAAATGCGCGTCCGCGACATTATGGTACCTAAAAATCAAATGATCGCTATCAAAAAAGACCAGGAATATGCGGAAATAGTCCGTCTGGTTACTGATACGGGTCATTCACGCTTCCCAGTAACGGATGAAAATAATGAAGAAGTTATTGGTATTTTACATGCAAAAGATTTATTACGTTACCAATCGGACCCCTCATTTAATTTGCTCGATATTTGTCGACCGGTGACGTTTGTACCGGAAAGCCGTCGTCTTGACAGCTTACTAAGTGAATTTAGAAGTAACAAAAATCATATTGCGATCGTTGTCGATGAATATGGGGAAATTTCAGGTTTTGTTACTATTGAGGATATCATCGAACAAATAATTGGTGATATTGAAGATGAGTTTGACATCGATGAAGATGCGTACATAAAAGTTCATGAGAATGGGCATTTTATTGTCAAAGCCCACACCCCTATTGATGAGTTTAACGAGCAGATGCATACAGACTTTAGTGATGAAAGTTATGACACCATCGGGGGCATTGTGATGAATGGTTTTGGTTATTTACCCACTCGTGGCGAAACCATTACGTTGGGGCCCATTGAATTTAAAATTATAAATGCTGACGCTCGACGCATTAAATTACTCGAATGCATTGTAAAAAAATGATTAAAATTATCAATAATTGTGTACTGAGCCAATTTAATTTACAGCTATAATTTACATAGCTCCCTATTAAAACAAAAATATAAGGTGTTTCATGAATGGCACAATCCTGGTAATTGATGATGATATCGAATTAACAGACTTACTCGCTCAATTTCTCACTGAAGAAGGCTTTGACTCAGTTTGTGTCCATGATGGGGCAGCTGGCGTTAAAAAGGCATTAAATCAAAACTTTGAAGCCATAATTTTGGATGTCATGCTCCCGCAATTGAATGGTTTTGAGGTATTAAAAGCTATTCGCGAGCACTTAGAAACACCGGTGCTTATGCTCACGGCTAGAGGCGACGATATCGACCGCATTGTAGGACTTGAGATAGGTGCTGATGATTATCTGCCAAAACCTTGTAATCCGCGTGAGCTAGTCGCGCGTCTGCGCGCCATCTTGAGACGCACTCAAAAAACACCCGTCTCAAAACCGGTGATTGAACAGCATAATATTATTGTTGATTGCTCTAAGCGCCACGTAACTTTAGCAGGTAATTACCTGGAGTTAACCAACGCTGAATTTAATATTTTGGAAATGTTAATAAAATCACCCGGGCAAGCATTTTCAAAAGAAGAACTAACCGAGTATGCGCTGGGAAGAAAATACACCGCTTATGATCGCAGCATTGATGTTCATATCAGTAATTTACGCAATAAACTGGGGGATAATCCAGCCGGGGAACCCATAATAAAAACAGTTCGAGGTTTTGGATATTTATTTAATGCGTAGTTTATACTGGAAAATATTCATTTCCTTTTGGTTAGCTACTCTCCTCATTATTTTCAGCACTGCCTGGGTCATCAGCCATATTACCCAAAAATCAGCCATTCCTGCGCAAGAGCAATTATTTATGGATAGTTATGCCAATGCTGCCGTAGCAACCTTTGAATCAGGACAGCGGGAGGCGCTTTTAAAATGGCTCAATAAAATTGGTATCTCACGCCACATGACGATTTATCTCCTATCAAGTACCGGAGAAATTATTGGAACAGAAGCCCCACCGTCAAATGTAACGAACATCGCTGAGGATTTACTGAAGGATCAACTAAGTGAAGGGATTTTTAAAGAGAAAAATCTCATAGTAAGCCATGAAATCCTATCAACTTCCGGAAAATTTTACCGCCTTGCAGCCGTAAGTGAAACGCCCATTTATCATTTTCCGAGCATTCCCTGGGCCGGGTTGGCAATTCGCTTGGGTCTTGCCGCTCTAATTAGCGGACTGATATGCTACTTTCTCTCACTCTATCTGACGAAACCCTTACGCTCCTTACGACTTGCCGCAAAATCTATTGCTACAGGTAATTTCACCACCCGCGTGGGACACTTTCGGGGCCATCATAAAGATGAAATCGCCGAGCTCAGTGATGAATTTGATACCATGGCTGAAACGATTGAAACTTTGGTTCATTCGAAAGAGCGGCTCTTGCAAGATATTTCCCATGAATTGCGCTCACCATTAGCTCGGTTGCAAATCGCTCTTGAATTAGGACGAAAAAAAACAAATAACCTGGCCGAGAATGAATTTAATCGCATGGAGCTAGAATGCTCTCGTTTAAACTACTTAATCAGTGAGATTCTTGAATATGCACGCTTAGATAAATCGACAATGGAATTAAAATTTACTCCAATTGATTTACCCAAATTACTTTGCCAAATTATTGAAGATGCCAATTATGAGGCATCAGAAAAACAGTGCCAGATTCAAGCAGGACATATGGAATCCGTTACAATGATGCTAGATGAACGGTTGATATATCGAGCAATTGAGAAT
>Ga0066256_1003082_pt1 | contig 16730 bp, 16 predicted proteins | sample ThiBio_1000_biof_FD_87107 | JGI IMG/M metagenome (GOLD analysis project Ga0066256, IMG submission 87107) | Wastewater bioreactor microbial communities from Cape Town, South Africa - Thiocy_expt_1000_biof (version 2) | ecosystem: Engineered > Bioreactor > Thiocyanate-remediating >...
GATCGCGCTGACCGGGGCGAGCCGCGTGGCGCTAGCGGCGCTGGCGCCCGTCGCGGGCGGTGCGGCGGTAGGGGCGGCGCGGGAGGGTTAGATCCCCCAATCCTGGTCGAGCATCTTCCCCTCCCCCTCGATGGGGGAGGGATACGCAGGCTTGCGAGCTTGCTCGCTAGCCGGAGTTGGATGGGGGTGATCTCTCGACTGAGCACAACGCCCGGGGCGGGCATCACCCCCATCCAACTTCGCCTAGGCCGCTGACGCGGCCAAGGCTCCGTATCCTTCCCCCATCGAGGGGGAAGGGGGACGTGCCATGCCAGCGCGGAGGCCCTACGCGTAAGGCGGCTTGTCCAGCCCTCTCGGACTCTTCGTGAAAATCTCGCAGCCGGTTTCGGTGATGCCGATCGAATGCTCGAACTGGGCGGAGAGGGAGCGGTCGCGCGTCACCGCGGTCCAGCCGTCGCTCAGCAGCTTCACCCCCGGCTTGCCGAGATTGATCATCGGCTCGATGGTGAAGAACATGCCGGGCTTCAGTTCCGGCCCGGTGCCGGGGCGGCCGGCATGGACCACTTCGGGCGCATCGTGGAACAGGCGGCCGAGGCCGTGGCCGCAGAATTCGCGCACCACGCCGTAGCGGTGCGCTTCCGCATGGGCCTGGATCGCCGAGCCGACATCGCCCAGCCGCGCGCCGGGCTTCGCCTTCTCGATCCCGATCATCAGGCACTCGTATGTCACCTCGATTAGCCGCCTGGCCTTCAACGGGGCTTCGCCGACGATGTACATCCGGCTGGAATCGCCGTGCCAGCCGGCGAGCAGCGGGGTGACGTCGATATTGAGGATGTCGCCTTCGCGGATCACCTTGTCGCCCGGGATGCCGTGGCAGACCACGTTGTTGAGCGAGATGCAGCAGCTATGCGCATAGCCGCGATAGCCCATCGTGGCGGGCACCGCGCCGCCGTCCAGCGTCATCTGCCGCACCGCATCGTCGAGCTCGCCGGTGGTCACGCCGGGCTTCACCAGCTCTACCATCGCGTCGAGGATCTCGGCCGCCAGCCGCCCGGCCCGGCGCATGCCTTCGAAGCCTTCGGGGCCATGCAGCTTGATCGTGCCGTCGCGCAGCACGGTCTCGCCGTCGCTCACAGTCTGATATTCGGTCATGCCGCCCATTTAGCGACGGCGCGGTGCAATTGCGAGCCTTTCACCGCACCGCGCTGAACGATCCGCGGAACTCGGGCTTCACCGTGGCGAGGATCGCCCGGCTGACCGTCAGCGTCACTTCGTAGGAACCTTCGACGTAAGGCCCGGCCTCGTAAGGCGGGATGAGGAAGCCGATCCGGTCGAAGGGCCGCCGGTTGGAGGAGCCGAGGATCCCCGTGGCCGATTGCAGGCCGATGCAGGCGTTCATCCAGTTGCCTTGGTCCCGCACCACCTTCTCGCCGCGCTTCTCGGCCCGCTGCTTGTCCAGCAGGTCGCACAATTCGGGCTGGACCGCGGCCTCCAACTCCTTCGCGGAGGAGAAAAGCGAGACCGGCATGCGCACTTCCTTCGCCTGCTTGTCCCACAGCAGGGTGTCGAAGCTGCTGTTGCCGTGCGCGCCGCCGGTGAATTCCCAATGCTCGGCCGAAAGGCTCAGCCAGCCGGGCAGGTCGGCTACCACTTCCCATTTGGTGGTGTAGGCATAGGGGTTGAAGGGATACTTGTTCGCGTCGGCATCGGCCCTGCCGTCGATCGCCATGGCGATATGCGCCTCGCGCACGGCGCTCATTCGCCGGTCGAGCACCGCGCTCAGTTCGGGGATGCTGCCCGCTGCGCCCGGATAGGAATATTCGAAGCTGTAGACGTCGTTCTCCTCGGAGACTTTCAGCGTGCCGTCGGCCTGCCTGACCATCCCCTTGGGGGCGCTCTGCGCCGTCTGCGTGCCGTCAGGCGCCGCGCTCGCGCTGGCCGCGGGGCTGCCGGGTGCTTCGGGCTGATCCTTCCCGGAACAGCCGGAAATCGCCCCGGAAACGGCGATTGTTGCGAGCATCAGGGCAAGAAAACGGAGCATCTGCACTTTCCCCCTCGCGAAGATGCCTCAACTGAGGCAGATGGGAAATTATGGCGGACAAAGATGCACTTATCCAGCCCGATCGCGGGCAGAAGGCCACCGATATCCACATCGTCGACAAGACGGTTTTCGCCAACTGGCTCAAGGGGTTGAGCGGCCCCCAGCGCGCCGCGCTGGAGGCCCAGCGCTTCGCCGGCGCGGGCTATGAAACCGCTGTCGTTCCCGATGGCGAAGGGTGGTTCGCGGTAGGCGGAGTGGCGAACGCCTCCTCGCTGTCGAGCTGGTGCCTGGCGAAGCTGGCGGAGAAGCTGCCCGCCGGGACTTACCGGCTGGCCGAGGGGCAGGATCAGGCCGAAGCCGCCCCCGCGCTGTTCGGCTGGCAATTCGCGCAATACCGCTTCTCGCGCTATCGCCAGGAAACCGAGGAGGAAGGCGACCGTATCCTGCTGACGAAGCAGGCGAAGGCGATCGAGCCCGCGCTGGCCGAGGCGCGCGCGGTGTTCATGGTGCGCGACCTCGTCAACACCCCGGCCGAGGACATGGGCCCCTCCGCGCTGGAGGCGGAGGCGGAGGCGCTGGCCAAGGCGCATTCGGCGAAGCTTTCCGTCACCAAGGGCGATCGGCTGGAAAGCGAGTTTCCCATGGTGCACGCCGTCGGCCGCGCGGCCAGCCGGCATCACGCGCCGCGCATGATCGAGCTGGCCTGGGGCAGCGAGAAGGCCCCGCGCCTCGCCCTGGTGGGCAAGGGCGTGTGCTTCGACACCGGCGGGCTGGACATCAAGCCCGCGCGCGGGATGGAGCTGATGAAGAAGGACATGGGCGGCGCGGCGCATGTTCTGGCGCTGGCCGGGCTGGTGATGGAAGCGGGGCTGGACGTGCGGCTGCAGCTGCTGGTTCCGGCGGTGGAAAACGCGGTGGCGGGCAACGCCATGCGCCCGGGCGACGTGCTCCGCTCGCGCAAGGGGATCACGGTGGAAATCGGCAACACCGACGCCGAAGGGCGCCTGATCCTGGCCGATGCGCTGGCGCTCGCGTCGGAGGGCGATCCCGATCTGGTGCTCGATTTCGCGACCCTCACCGGCGCGGCACGGGTGGCGCTGGGGCCGGACCTGCCCGGCCTGATGGCACGGCGCGAGGAAACGGCGCGGGCCCTGATCGAAGCCGGCAGGGCCTGCGACGACGAGGTGTGGCAGCTGCCGCTGCACCAGCCCTATGCCGAATATCTCAAGTCCGACGTGGCGGACATCAACAACTCGCACAGCAACGGCTATGCGGGTGCGAGCGTGGCGGGCCTGTTCCTCGACCGGTTCGTGGGGGAAGGGCTGGACTGGGCCCATTTCGACACCTTCGCCTGGCGGCCGGTGGCCAAGCCCGGCCGGCCCAAGGGCGGCGAGGCGCTGGGCCTCAGGGCCGCGTGGCGGATGCTGCAGGGGCGGTTCGGGCCTGCATAACCTTGCCCCGCGCCCCTTCGCGGTCTAAGCGCGCCGCTTTCGCAGGAAGGCAGTTGGCACAAGCGACGCGATGCAGACCGATCAGGACATGAACGCGGGGGCGCTCTCGGCGGGGCGGTTCATCCTGTCCGGCCCGACCGAGAGGGGCGATCCGCGCTATCTGCCGCTGCGTGGCGACCTGGCGCATATCGCGCTGGCGGGCCGCTATTTCGTGCCGCATTACGTCGTGCCGCTGCAGCGGATGGTGGGGGACATGGGCGCCAACCTGCGCGCCGATCCGCGCGAGGAAAGCGAGATCCTGTTCGATCTTTCGCCCGGCCAGCGCTTCGACATGCTCGACACGACAGGCGAATGGGCCTGGGGATGCTGCGGCGAAGGCGGCCTTGTCGGCTATGTGAGGCGCGACGAGCTGCTGGACCCATTTTCGTGACGGACGACCGACAATGACCAAGAGCGTTTTCATCGACGGCGCGGCCGGAACGACCGGCCTGGAGATCGCCGACCGGCTCGGCGGGCGGAGCGAGTTCGAGCTGATCGTGCTGGACGATGCGCGGCGCAAGGATCCGGCCGCGCGGCACGAGGCGCTGAACGATGCCGATTTCGTGATCCTGTGCCTGCCCGACGATGCCGCGCGCGAAGCCGTGGCGATGATCGGCAACACGCATACGCGGGTGATCGACGCGTCCACCGCGCACCGGGTCACGCCCGGCTGGGTCTACGGCTTTCCCGAGGTCAGCGGGCATGATGCGGTCGCCACGGCGGCGCGGGTTTCCAATCCCGGCTGCTATTCCACCGGCTTCATCGCGCTGGTGGCGCCGCTGGTGCGCGCGGGGTTGCTGCCGGCGGACTGGCCTTACGCCTGCAATGCCGTCTCCGGCTATTCGGGCGGCGGCAAGAGCCTGATCGCGCGGTTCGAGGCGGATGCGGACATCGCCTGGCGCGGCTATGCGCTGCAGCTGGGCCACAAGCACGTGCCCGAGATGCAGCAGCGCTGCGGGCTGGCGTTGCCGCCTTTGTTCACTCCGGCGGTGATCCCCGCGCATCGCGGCATGGTGGTGGAAGTGCCGCTGCCGCTTGCAGCCATGAAAGGCGCGGGCACGCCGCAGGACATGCGCGAATGGCTGGCCAATTTCTACGGCTCCAGCCCGATCGTGGGCATGGGCGCGGAGCCGGAAGGCGGCGAATTGCTGCTGCGCATGTCGCGCGCGCCGAACGACCGGATGGAGCTGCATGTCTTCGCCAATGCGGATGGCAGCCAGGCCCGGCTGGTGGCAGTGCTGGACAATCTCGGCAAGGGGGCGAGCGGGGCGGCGGTGCAGTCGCTGAATCTGATGGCGGGCCTTCCCGAAACCGCGGGTTTGCGCCTCTGAAAGCGGGCGCCTGCCTAAAAAACGGGCAGCAGACTGGTCAAATTTTACCCATCCTTAACCCGCCGCGCGGGCCAGGGCCCAGGCCGTGCGCGGCGTCCGCGCGGATAGGCCGTGCGAATCCGCCCTTTCCCGCGGGCGAATGATCTTCTACCCCGCCAGACAGCACCTTGGCATGATTCTTGAAAATGAATTGAGCCGGGGAACATTCCAAGTCCCTGGCCCGCTCGCTTGAGGTGCCCGACAGGTGAGATATTGAGGATCGTTGACCAAGTGAAAAAGATCGAAGCAATCATCAAGCCCTTCAAGCTGGACGAGGTGAAGGAAGCGCTGCACGAAATCGGCGTTTCCGGCATTACTGTGACCGAAGCGAAAGGCTTCGGCCGCCAGAAAGGCCACACCGAACTCTATCGCGGCGCCGAATATGTCGTCGATTTCCTGCCCAAGGTTAAGCTCGACGTGGTCGTCAGTGACGATCTCGCGGAGCGTGTGGTGGAGGCGATCGCTTCCGCCGCGCAGACCGGACGGATCGGAGACGGCAAGATCTTCGTGACTCCGGTGGACACCGTCTTGCGGATCCGCACCGGCGAACGCGACGATGCGGCTATCTAAGGCAGCCATCTAGGACATCCATCCTGGGGGCAGCCCGGGGGCGGCGACTATTCCAGCAAGCCGGCCTTTCGGATCGGGATCGACCGGGGGCCGTGCAACAACAGACAACGTTATTGGAGGAATTGAGATAATGGCCACTGCAAAGGAAATCGTGAAGCGGATCAAGGATGAGGAGATCGAATGGGTCGACCTTCGCTTCACCGATCCGAAGGGCAAATGGCAGCATCTTTCGATGGTCGCTTCGGTGCTCGGGGAAGACGAATTCGAAGACGGCCTGATGTTCGACGGTTCGTCGATCGAAGGCTGGAAGGCGATCAACGAATCCGACATGATCCTGAAGCCGGACCTCGACGCGGTGTATGTCGATCCGTTCTCCGCCACGCCGATGCTGGTCGTGTTCTGCGACATCGTCGAGCCATCGAGCGGCGAGCTCTACGCGCGCGATCCGCGCTCCACCGCGAAGCGCGCCGAAGCCTTCGTGAAGTCCTCCGGCATCGGCGACACCGTCTATGTCGGCCCCGAAGCCGAGTTCTTCCTGTTCGACGACGTGAAGTTCTATGACGGCTATGACGGCAACGGCTTCAGGATCGACGACATCGAACTGCCGACCAACTCCAACCGCGACTACGAAGCCGGCAACCTCGCCCACCGCCCGCGCGCCAAGGGCGGCTATTTCCCGGTCGCGCCGGTCGACAGCTGCATGGACATCCGCGGCGAGATGGTTTCGACCATGCTCGAAATGGGCCTGCCCTGCGACAAGCACCATCACGAGGTCGCTTCCGCCCAGCACGAGTTGGGCCTGACCTTCGGCACGCTCGTCACCACGGCGGACCGCATGCAGATCTACAAGTACGTCGTGCAGCAGGTCGCGCATGCCTACGGCAAGACGGCGACTTTCATGCCCAAGCCGATCATGAAGGACAACGGATCGGGCATGCACACCCACATGTCGATCTGGGACGGCGGCAAGCCGCTCTTCGCCGGCAACGGCTATGCCGGCCTGTCCGACATGTGCCTCTACTTCATCGGCGGCGTGATCAAGCACGCCAAGGCGCTGAACGCCTTCACCAACCCGACCACCAACAGCTACAAGCGCCTGGTGCCGGGCTATGAGGCGCCGGTGCTGCTGGCCTATTCGGCGCGCAACCGTTCGGCTTCCTGCCGCATCCCTTACGGTGCGGGCGAGAAGGCGAAGCGCGTGGAGTTCCGTTTCCCCGATGCGATGGCCAACCCCTATCTGGCCTATGCCGCGCTGCTGATGGCGGGTCTGGACGGGATCAAGAACAAGATCCACCCGGGCGAAGCGATGGACAAGAACCTCTACGACCTGCCGCCGGCCGAACTGGCCGCCGTGCCGACCGTGTGCGGTTCCCTGCGCGAAGCCCTGGAATCGCTCGAGGCCGATCACGCCTTCCTGCTCGAAGGCGGCGTGTTCACGCAGGACCAGCTCGAAGCTTATATCGAGCTCAAGTGGCCGGAAGTGCTGCGCTGGGAAACCACGCCTTCGGCCGTCGAGTTCGACATGTATTACTCGGCCTGACCCTTCGGGCCAATGTCTCGGAAAAGGGCGGGGCCTCGGCTCCGCCCTTTTTCATTGGGAGCGCGATCGCGCGGGATCTGCTCCCGTCAGCCTGCTTCCCGCGCCAGGCCGGCCGAAACGAACCGGCGGCCGGGCCAGCGCAACCGCTGCTTCGAGCGGGCGAGCGCGGCGGGATAGACTTCGTTGAACAGACGCTGGAACGTCCGCTCCCAGCTGTAGCGGTTGGAGACGTAGGCGCGTGCCAGGAGCCCCGCATCGCGGTGGCCGTCCCGCCAGAGGGCGACGACATTGCGGGCCATCGCCTCCATGTCGTCCACCGGGCCGAGCCGGCCCAGTTCGGGCGGCACGCGGGCGGGCATGGCGCCGGACGCCACGCCGACCACCGGCAAGCCGCTCGCCTGGGCTTCGATCACCGATATGCCGAAAGTCTCGTCCGCCATGGCCGAGACGTAGATGTCCGACGATGCGAGCGCGACAGCCAGCTCCTCCCGGTCGCGCAGGAAGCCGGGGAAGGCCACGGGCATCCCGGCCGCCTCGGCCATCAGCGCATCGCGCAGCTTTCCATCCCCCACCATCGCCAGCGCGGCGCCCAGGCCTGGCGGAAGGCGCCTCATCATGGCCAGCAGACGGTCTGCGCGCTTCTCGTTGTCGAGCCTCCCGACATAGATCAGCAGCGGCCCCCGGCCCACTTCCGGCATCGGCAGGCCGAGCCGCGCGCGAAAGCCGGGATCGCGTCTCGACGGATCGAACAGCGCGCAGTCCACCCCCAGGTCGAGCACGTCGGTCCGGTCGATCCCGCGGCCGAGCAGCATGGCGCGCGCCTCTTCGCCCAGTGTGTAGACCCGGTCGAATTCCCGATAGGTCACTTCCGCATAGCCCATGGCGAGCCATCGTGCGGCGCGCGCCACCGGATCGCCGAACAGGTCTTTCGCCACGCGATAGACATGGGTGTTGGGGAAATCCGTGTGATAGCCGGCGACCAGCGCGGTTTCGGGAAAGGCGCGGCGGTGGTTGATCGCGGTCCAGGGCAGCACCCAGGGGCACAGCGATTCGATCAGGTCCGGGCGATAGCGCGCCAGAATCTCGCGAACGGCATCGGTGCGCAGGATGAAGCGGTAATTGGGGCTGCCGCGCACTTGCGGCGCGGCGATTTCCACCCGGACATGCTGCCCCCTGTCGACGATCCGGTCTTCCGTGCCGGGCACGATCTGCAGCAGCCGGTGGTTGGTGCGTGACAGCACATGGCGGCGCTTCTCGCGCAGGTAGGTGCTTATACCGCCTCCGCCATGCGGCGTGTAGCTCTGGGTGAGGTCGCAGACGAGCAGCGGTTCGCAATCGCGTGACATATGCGCGTACCACCGCGCCAATGTTGCCTGCGGATGACGCCTTTCCTGCAGATCGGAGACAAGGGCACCACACCGCGAAAAACCATTTTCCTACAACCCCTTTCATGCTCTAGCTGGGTTGCCTCTTTCATCCGAAGCGAGGCATTTTCCATGAGCTGTCATCCCGATCCCGCCGCCTTCCTGCCCGCGGCCGGCGCCCCTGTTTCCCGCCCACGCCGGATCGGCGCGCAAGGCATGGCGCTGATCATGCGCTTCGAAGGCTGTGCGAAGAAGCGGCCGGATGGAACCTATGCCGCCTATCCCGATCCGGGCACCGGCGGCGATCCATGGACGATCGGCTGGGGCGCGACCGGGCCGGGCATCGGCCCGGGCACCGTCTGGACGCAGCTGCAATGCGACGCGCGGCTGGCGGCGGACCTCGCCCGTTTCGCACGGGAAGTGGATCGCGCGCTGGGCGAAGCGCCCACCAGCCAGGCCCAGTTCGATGCGCTGGCGAGCTTTCATTACAACACCGGCGCGATCGCCCGCGCCACGCTGACCCGCAAGCACAAGGCGGGCGACTTCGAAGGCGCGGCGCGCGAATTCGGCCGGTGGGTGCATGCGGGGGGAAAGGTGCTGCGCGGGCTGGTGCGCCGCCGCGCGGCCGAGGAGGAGCTTTATCGTTCGGAGTGAACGGGATCGTCTTCCGCGGCCACGCGATATTGGCCCTGTCCGCCGGGGGTGCCGTCCTTGCCGCTGCCTTCGGGCACGGCGACGAGCCGGGCGCCGGATGCGGCGGTGGCCGCGATCAGCCGGTCCTGCTCCTCGACCGGGATCAGTTCCCAGCCTTCGGGCCCCAGCCGTTCCAGCGGGCGATACCGGATCTTGTACTGCATCCGCGCCGAGCCATCGACCCAGTAGCCGAGATAGACGTAAGGCAGCCCTTCCAGCCGCGCGCGGCGGATATGGTCGAGGATGATGTAGTTGCCCAGGCCCGACCGTTCCGCATAATCGGGATCGTAGAAGCTGTAGATCATCGAGAACCCGTCGCCCTGCCGGTCGGTCAGGCAGGCGCCGACCAGGCGGCCCGGCTCTCCGCCGGTCCCACGCTCGCGATATTCGACGATGAAGCTGGTGACCGGCGTATGCTCGATCATGTCGGCGAAATCGATCTCGTCCATCGAGGCCATGCCGCCGCCGGGATGGCGCGCGCCGAGATAGCGCTGCAGCAGCTCGAACTGTTCGGCCGTGGCCCAGGGGCGGCATTCGGTGGCGATCAGGTCTTCGTTGCGGCGCATGTTCCGCCGCTGCGTGGCCGAGGCGCGGAACTGCCCCGCCACCACGCGAACCGAAACGCAGGCGCGGCAATTGGCGCAGCTCGGGCGATAGGCGACCGTCTGGCTGCGGCGGAAACCGATCCGGCCCAGCGCATCGTTCAGCGCATCGGCATGCGGCCCCTTGAGCTCGGTGAACACCTTGCGCTCGGTCCGCCCGGGCAGATAGGGGCAGGGCGCGGGACTGGTGACATAGAAACGGGGGAAGCGAATAGGTGCCGTCACGAGCCTTGCGCGCCTTCCGTGTCTCTAGAGTTTCCGTCCCAACCGGCGAGGCCCCGACTTATGCCGGGGGGACTCGCTCGTTGAAACAACCTTAACCAAGATTCACGGTTAACGAAGGCTTATTTTACACAACTGCGCGGCAGAGGGCGCGAACTGGCCCGAAACAGGTCAGTTGAGCTCGACTTGGCTAACCGAATAGCCCTTCGCCTTGAGCGCTTCGATCAATGCTTCGAGCTGTTCGCGGTCGCGCGCCTCGCATTCGATGTCGGTGACGAGGCCCTTCGCCGGCAGGTTGGTGAAGATCCGCTGGTGATAGATTTCGAGGATGTTCACATGATGCGCGTCGAATTCGTGCATCACCTTGTAGAGCGCGCCGGGGCGGTCCTGCAGGAAGATGCGCAGCCGGGCGAGCCGGCCCGAACGGGCGAGATCGCGCAGCAGCACGTTGGCCAGCAGGCGCGTGTCGATGTTGCCGCCGGTCAGCACCAGGCCGACATTGCGGCCCCTGAACTTTTCCGGATAGGCCATCACCGCGGCAAGCCCCGCCGCGCCGGCCCCTTCCACCACCGTCTTCTCGATCTGCAGCAGCAGCGACAGAGCGTTTTCCAGCGCCGCCTCGTACACCAGCAGGATCTCGTCGATCAGCTCCGCCAGCAGGCGCGAGGTGAACTCGCCCGGCACCTTCACCGCGATGCCTTCGGCCAGCGTGTCGCCGCCCGATTGCAGCTCCTTGGCGTTGAGCTTGGCGTACATGGAAGGGTAGAGATCGGCCTGCACGCCATAAAGCGTCAGGTCGGGCTTCAGCGCCCGCGCCACCGTGCCCATGCCGGACAGCAGCCCGCCGCCGCCGATCGGGATCGCCAGCGTGTCGATCTCGGGCGCATCGGCCAGCATTTCCAGCGCCACGGTGCCCTGGCCCGCCGCGACGTCGGGATCGTCGAAGGGATGGACGAAGGTCAGTCCGAGCTGCTGTTTCATGCTGCGGGCATATTCGTAGGCTTCGTCGTAATTCTCGCCTTCGAGCAGCACCTTGCCACCGACCTGCTCGGTCTGCATCACCTTCACTACCGGTGTGGTGCGCGGCATGACGATAGTGACCGGCACGCCCAGCCGGGTGCCGTGATAGGACAGGCCCTGGCTGTGATTGCCGGCGGAGGCGGCGATCACGCCGCGCTTCCTTTGCTCTTCGGTCAGCAGCAGCAGCTTGTTGAGCGCGCCGCGCTCCTTGTAAGCGGCGGTGAATTGCTGGTTCTCGAACTTGAGCCAGATGTTGGCGCCGGTAATCCCCGAAAGAGTCTTGCTGTAAAGGGTGGGCGTCCGCACGACCGAGCCCGCGATCCGCCGTTCGGCGTTGCGGACATCCTCGATCGTGAGCAGCGCGGTGCTGCTTTCCTCCGGTTCCAGGGCAGTTGCATCGTTCATGATGAGCGGCCCGTAACGGAATTTGCCGGATAAGGGAAACGGGCATTCGCTTCCGCGCCGTTCCACCCTGCGCGCCGGGCGGGATCGGTGGTTGACTTGCACGGGGCGTCCGGCTTGGGATTTGCTTTTCGGGAAAAGAGGTTGCAGAGCGCAGGGCATGACTGAATCACGAACGATCGCATTTCTGGGCATGGGCGTCATGGGCGGGCCGATGGCGGGGCATCTCGCCCGCGCGGGCCACGTCGTCACCCTGTATAACCGCACCGCATCGCGCGCGGAAGAACGGCGCAAGCTGCTGGCGCAGGAAGGGCTGTCGGTGAATGTCGCGGCAACCCCGGCCGAAGCGGCGGCGGGCCAGGACGTGGTGATCACCTGCGTCGGCAACGATGCCGATCTCGCCCAGGTGGTGCTGGGTGAAGACGGCGCCCTTGCCGCGATGAAGCGCGGCGCGCTGTTCATCGATCACACCACCGTTTCGGCGAAGATCGCCCGGCGGATCGCGGAGGAAGCGGACAGGCTGGGCCTGCAGGCGATCGACGCGCCGGTTTCGGGCGGACAGGCCGGCGCGGAGAACGGCGCCCTTTCGATCATGTGCGGCGGGTCCGCCGATGCGATGGCGGCGGCGGAGCCGGTGATGCAGGCCTATGCCGCCCGCATCGTCCATGTAGGCGGGCCGGGCGCCGGGCAGACGACCAAGGCGGTCAACCAGATCTGCATCGCGGGCGCGCTGGCGGGCATTTCCGAAGCGGTGCGCTTCGCCGACGCGGCCGAGCTTGACATGGGCAAGGTGCTCGAGGCGGTTTCGGGCGGCGCGGCGCAGAGCTGGCAGATGGTCAATCGCTGGGACACGATGGCGAAGGACCAGTTCGATTTCGGCTTCGCGATAGACTGGATGCGCAAGGATCTGGCCATCGCGCTGGAGGAAGCCGATGCCCTGGGCGTGAGCATGCCGGTCACCTCGTTGGTCGACCAGTTCTATGCCGAAGTGCAGGCGCTGGGCGGCGGCAGGCAGGATACCAGCGCGCTGATCCGCCGGCTGCCGAAGGGCAACACCCGAAGGTAGCGCCAGGTGATCGCAAGGCTGCTCGCCGCTTTTTCGGTCATTGCTCTCGCCGCCGCGCCTGCCGCGGCGGACACGTTGCTCGACAACGTCGAAGGGATATCCATCAACCGCGACGGGGTGGTGACGCGCTTCCGCGCCATGCTGATCCGCGAAGACGGCGTAATCCTCCAGATATTCAAGCGCGGCGAGAAGCCGCCTTCGAAAGTCGACTATCGCATCGACGGGCGCGGGCGCACGGTGATCCCGGGGCTGGTCGATTCCCATGCCCATGTGGTCGCAATGGGCTTCGCCGCTGTGGCCCTCGACTTGTCGGACGCCGCTTCGCTGGCCGAAGCGCAAGCGAAGATCGCGGCCTATTCCGCGAAATTCCCCGATCGGCCCTGGATCGTCGGCGAAGGCTGGAACGAGGAGAAATGGGGCCTGGGCCGTTTCCCCACCGCCGCCGAGCTCGATGCGGTGGTGGCAGACCGGCCCGTCTGGCTCGTCCGCGAAGGCGGCACGGTCGGCTGGGCGAACGGCCGCGCACTCGAAGCCGCCGGGATCGACGCGAAGACGGCCGATCCGCCGGGCGGGCGGATCGAACGCGTCGCGGGCACGCGCGCGCCGGCGGGCGTGCTGGTGGACGGGGCGATGCAGCTCGTGCGCGGCAAGCTGCCCGCGCCGCGCGCGGAAGACCGCGATCGGGCCTTCCTCGCCGCGCAGGATATGCTCCTCAGGCACGGCGTCACCGCCGTTGCCGACATGGGCACAACGATTGCGGACTGGCAGAGCTTTCGCCGCGCGGGCGATGCCGGCAACTTGCGCATCCGCGTGATGGCCTATGCCGCCAGCGTGGACGACATGGCGCTGATCGGCGGACCGGGGCCGACCCCGTGGCTCTATGACGACCGGTTGCGGCTGAACGGCCTCAAGCTGCGGATCGACGGCGTGCTGAATTCTCGCAGCGCGCTGCTCAAGCAGCCTTATGCCGACGATCCGCGCACCAGCGGGATCGCCGCGCTCAACCCCACCCAGCTGCGCAACCTGATGAGCCGCGCCGCGATGGACGGCTTCCAGATGGCGGTCCACGCCAATGGCGACGCGTCCGCCGCCGAGCTGCTCGCGGCGATCGAGGAGCTGGGGGAAACCTATTCGGGCGACCGGCGCTGGCGCGTCGAGCATGCCCAGGTGATCGACCCGGCGGATTTTCCCCGCTTCGGCCGCTACGGCATCGTCGCATCGGTGCAGCCGCTGCGCCAGACTTCCGATCGCGCGATAGCCGAAGCGCGGCTGGGGCTGGGCCGCCTTGCCGGGGCCTATGCCTGGCGCTCGATCGCGCAGGCGGGCGCGCCGCTTGCCTTCGGTTCCGACGCGCCTGCCGGGAAGTTCGATCCCTTCGCGGCGCTGGCGGCGGCTGTCTCGCGCGAGGATCAGAACGGGCAGCCCTTCGGTGGCTGGCAACCGCAGGAAGCGCTGACGCGCGAGCAGGCGCTGGCGGCTTCGACTGCGGGCGGGGCCTATGCCGGTTTCGGCGAAGGGCGCTTCGGCCGCCTCGCGGTGGGCGAACGCGCCGATTTCGTCATGCTGGACGAGGATCCGCTGCTCGCCAGCGCGCAGGATCTGCGCCGGCTGCAGGTGCTGGGCGTGTGGATCAGCGGGCAGCAGGTCTACGATCCCGCGTCGCGGGCGGCCGCTCCACCGCCGGACTATGACGATGGGGAAGCTTTCGGGCGCTAGATTGCACTCAGGCCGGGCCGCTCGCCTCTTCGGCTTCGCCTTCGGCCTCTTCGCTTTCCGCCTCCTCGGCCTTCTCCCGTGCGTCCTTCCGCTCGCCGAACCACATCAGCAGCAACGAGCCTTCGAACAGCAGCAGCAGCGGCGTCGCCAGCAGGAGCTGCGAGACGATGTCGGGCGGAGTGATCACCGCGGCGACGATGAAGATCGCCACGATCGCGTAGCGCCGCGTGGCGAGCAGCTGCTGGCGGCTGACGATCCCGGCCCGATTGAGCAGCAGCAGCAGCACCGGCAGCAGGAAGCTGATCCCGAAGGCCAGGATGAAGCGCATCACCAGATCGAGATAATCGCCCATCGCGGGCAGGGCTTCCTGTGTCAGCCCGCCAGCGGTCCCTTCAAAGCCCAGGAACCATTTGAAGGCGGTGGGCATCACTACGTAATAAGCCAGCGCGGCGCCCGACAGGAACAGGATCGGCGTGGCGAAAAGGAAGGGCAGAAATGCCTTCTTCTCTTTCGCATAGAGCCCCGGTGCGACGAAGGCCCAGAGCTGGTTGGCCATGATCGGGAAGCTGAGGAAAAAGGCCGCGAACAGCGCCACCTTGATCTCCACGAAGAAGGCTTCGTAAAGCTTGGTATAGACGAGCCTGCCCTGCCCATGCGGGAAAGCTTCCGTCAGCGGGCGGACCAAAAAGCCGAAAATGTCCCGCGCGAAATAGAGACACACGCCAAAGGAAACGACCAGAGCGGCAACGCAGCGCACCAGCCGCGCGCGCAGTTCCACCAGATGTTCCAGCAGCGGCGCCTGCGAATCGTCAATGTCACGGATCTTGAAGACCATGGATCAGCTCTTGTCCGGATCGGCGGGGGCGGGAGCTGGCCGGACAGGTGTTCGATTCTGCCTTGCTTCCCCGCCGCGCGGGCCGCATCCGCTGCCGGCGCGGCTTGTTCCATGGTTGCCAGCGGGGGCGGCGCCCCCACCCCCCGCCTGTTCTGTTCCTGCCACTTCTTTTCCATTTCCTCCATCTCCGCTTCGCGGATCATGGTTTCGACCCCCGCGCGGAAATGGTTGGAAACGCGCCGGACCTTGCCAATCCAGCGGCCTGCCGTCCTCAGCGCGGCGGGCATATCCTTGGGGCCGATGACGAGGATCGCCACGACCACGATGACCAGCAGCTCTTGCGCGCCGATGTCGAACATTGTTTCAGCAGGGGCGAACCCCCTCCCTTATTCAGTTGGAGGTGGAGTTGTCGGTCGTCTTCGGCTGATTGGGATCGGCCTGCCCGTTCCCGTTCTTGGCCGCATCGATCCTGGCGGTGGGCGCGGAGGGCGTGTCATCCTCGCTGATGCCCTTGCGGAAGCTTTTCACTCCCTTGCCGAAATCGCCCATCATCTCCGAAATACGGCCGCGACCGAACAGCACGAGGATAATGACCGCGATGATCAGGATCTGGAACGGCCCGATATTCATTATTGGAAACTCCGATGCTTTCCGCGCGGACCCTTAAACCACTTCATCCGGCTTATCCAGCGTGGCGGAGGCATCCGGACCGGACTTGTCCGTTTCGTCGCCCGCCCCGTCCCCGCCTGCGGAGGTGAGGGCATCATAGGCATCATCCACCGGATCGAGCAGCCCGGCCGCCCGCAATTCGTCTATTCCCGGCAAGTCCCGGCGCGATGCGAGGGAGAAATGGCTGAGGAATTCGGGGGTGGTGGCATAGATCACCGGCCGCCCCGGAACCTCGCGCCGCCCGGCCACCCGCACCCACCCTGCCTCCATCAGCACGTCCAGCGTACCGCTGCTGGTCTGCACGCCGCGGATCGATTCGATTTCCGCGCGGCTGACCGGCTCGTGATAGGCGACAATCGCCAGAACCTCCGTAGCCGCGCGCGACAGGCGGCGGGCATGTTCGCGTTCGCGGCGCAGCAGATGCGCCAGATCGGGCGCGGTCTGGAACTGCCAGTGCTTGCCGCGTTCCACCAGCCTTATGCCGCGCCGGGCATAATGCGCTTCAAGTTCCTTCAGCGCCCCGCGCACTTCCGCGCCGCCCAGATGGGCCGAAATGGCATCCACCGTCAGCGCCTCTTCCGCGGCGAACAAGGTGGCCTCCACGGCGCGCACCAGATCGTCCGCCTCGGGCGGGGTGCCGTTCTGCGCAGCATCGCCGCCATCGGCAATCTCATCGCTCATCGCCGGTTCCTCGCTCATGCCTTGATCCGCCTGAGATGCATGGGGCCGAAGATTTCCTCCTGCCGGATTTCCGCCCTGCCCAGCCGCGCCAGTTCCAGCGCCGCCACGAAGCTGGAGGCCAGCGCCGAACGCTGCAACCTTGTATCCGGTCCGCCGGGCAGGAATTCGCGCAGTTCCATCCAGTCCAGCGTGACGCCCAGCATGGAGGATACACGCTCCAGCGCCGAATCCAGCGTCATCACCATCCGGTCACGCACCATATGCACCGCTGGCTGGGTGCGCGCCTTCACTTGCCCATAGGCCTGGATCAGGTCGAACCAATCACACTGCCACAAATTCTTGCGGTCCCCCCGCAACCCTCCCGGCGCGCCCCGCAGAAATACATCGCGCCCGATCCGGTCCCGCCCCATCAGCCGCGCCGCCGCCTCACGCATGGCGCCCAGCCGCTG
>Ga0066256_1003086_pt1 | contig 16712 bp, 15 predicted proteins | sample ThiBio_1000_biof_FD_87107 | JGI IMG/M metagenome (GOLD analysis project Ga0066256, IMG submission 87107) | Wastewater bioreactor microbial communities from Cape Town, South Africa - Thiocy_expt_1000_biof (version 2) | ecosystem: Engineered > Bioreactor > Thiocyanate-remediating >...
GGCAACGCCCACGCCGGGATCGGCAGCAGCGCACCGGGCCACGAGGCTATGGCGGTCGCCGGGATGGATCGGTCGCTGATGGGTGATCGGCACCGCGCCGCGGCAGGTGCGGCGCTCGACGACAAGGCGGGAAGGGCACCACAATATCCTCAGTGCCGAAGCCACTTTCTCATCGGCGCCGATGGCATGGATGGCGTGTTCGGCCGCCGACCAAGGCACGCGGTCGATTAGCCAGGGACCGGGCGCGATGGCGGAAAAATCGGCATCGGCCGCCTCGGGAACGACGGCAAGGTTGATCAGGCGGTCCTCGAAGCAGAACGGCCGCGCGCCGGCCGAATGACAGGCGGAAACGGAGAGCACCGGCGTGCCGGGCTCCAGCGCCAGTCGCTCGCCCTCGCCTTTCTTCAACTTGTGACGGGATTGGCCAATGAGGCCGTAACCATAGGGCAGGCCGAGGGACTGCACTTCGTCGCGGATATCGTGGATATCGAGCACGGCCGATTGCGCCCGCGGCTGGGCGACATAGCTGCCGGCCTTGCGGCGGCGCTCGATCAATCCGGCATTGGCGAGCTGCGTCAGCGCCTTGTTCACGGTCAGGCGCGAACAGCCATATTGCTCGGCCAGATCCAGCTCGAAGGGGATGCGGTGGCCGGGCGGCCACGCCCCGGAAACGATCTGCCCTTCGATATCCGAGACGATGCGCTGATGCAGCGTCTTGTCGCCCTCTGCGGTCATAGAGTGTCCGTCAGTTGTTTCATCGCGGCCAGGAAGCGCTGTTCGATTCGCTCACGCCGAACATGCCGGCCGCCTTCCACCTGTTTCACGCCATGGACCCAGACGCAATCCGGGATGACGTTGCCGGCGAAAATCCAGCCGTCGAGAACCGCGTCATCCTTCAGATAGGGCGCACGCGCGCGGTTCAACGACACGAAATCGGCAGCGAGACCAACAGCAATTCCGGACTTCGCACCTAAGGCGACCGCGCCGCCTGCCAGCGCGCCGTCGAACAGGGCGCGGCCCGTCGATTGATTCGGCTGTGCGGCGACGTTGCGCGAACGAGTAGCGAGGCGCAGCGAATATTCGAGCTGGCGCAATTCGTCGCTGACGCCGATCAGCACGTTTTGGTCGGAGCCGACGCCGTAGCGTCCGCCGGCCGAAAGGAACTCGACGCCGGGGAAGATGCCGTCGCCGAGATTGGCCTCGGTGATCGGGCAGAGACCGGCGATCGCGCCGGCCTTGGCCATGCCGAGAGTTTCCTGCGGCAGCATGTGCGTCGCATGGATGAGGCACCAGCGCGAATCGACCGGCTGGTTTTCCAGGAGCCATTCGACCGGACGCTTGCCCGACCAGGCGATGCAATCCTCGACTTCCTTGACCTGCTCGGCGATGTGGATATGGATCGGCCGCTCAGCGGCGAGCGGCAGGATCTGCGTCAGTTCGTCCGGCGTGGCGGCGCGCAGGGAATGCGGCGCGATGCCGACGACCGAATCGGGCAGGTTCGCCACGGCCTTCTCGGCGCCTTCGAAGACGCGGCGATAGAGGTCGACCGAGGAGACGAATCGGCGCTGGCCTTCGTTCGGGGCGCTGCCGCCGAAGCCGGAATGGGCGTAGAAGACCGGCAGCAGCGTCATTTTCAGGCCGGTTTTGCCGGCGGCGGCGGCGATGCGCTCGCCCATTTCGGCCGGGTTGGTGTAAGGCTGTCCATTCTTGTCGTGATGCAGGTAGTGGAACTCGCCAACGCGGGTGAAGCCCGCCTCCAGCATCTCGAGATAAAGCTGGGCAGCGACAGCCTCGACCTGCTCCGGCGTCATCGACAGGGCGAAATTATACATGACGCTGCGCCAGCTCCAGAAGCTGTCGTCTCCGGGGCCGCGCATTTCGGCAAGGCCGGCCATGGCGCGCTGGAAGGCATGGCTATGCAGATTGGGCATGCCGGGCACGAGGATGTCGTGGCGCTCGTCGCCGGCCTGGGCCGCCATACCAGCGTCGACGGCGGCGATGCGGCCATTCTCCAGGCGCAGCCGGGCGTCCTTCACCCAGCCGTTTGCCGTCAGGACGGCATTCGCAAAGATCGTATTCGTCTGCATAGTGCTCCTCTCCCGCGGCGGGCATTCTAGCCGCCGCACCGGTTTTATCGCACCGATTCATGAAACCGTCTTCCGGCGCAAGATCGGGCTTGCCAAGTGTAATATTATGTATATACATATTCACAACGAAACACAAAGGCGAAATCACGATGACCGACGAAAACACCAAAACCGTCCGCATCTGGCGCAATGCGCACCTTGCCACCTTCGCCCCCGGCCTTCCGGGCATGGGTATCGTTGAAAACGGCGCGATCGCCGCAAAGGACGGGCGCATCATTTATGCCGGCGCCGAAGCCGCGCTGCCGGCCGGACTTAGCGCCGGTGCCGAGATCTTTGATTGCGAGGGCCGCTGGATCACGCCCGGGCTGATCGATTGCCACACCCATATCGTCCATGCCGGCAACCGGGCGCGCGAATTCGAAATGCGCCTTTCCGGCGCCACCTATGAAGAGATCGCCCGTGCCGGCGGCGGCATCGTCTCCTCCGTGGCTGCCGTGCGCGCCGCCAGCGAAGACCAGTTGATCGCGCAATCCCTGCCGCGCCTCGATGCGTTGATCGCCGAGGGTCTGACGACAGTCGAAGTGAAGTCCGGTTACGGCCTCGACGTCGACAGTGAGCTGAAATCGCTGCGCGCCGCGCGCCGGTTGGAATCGGAGCGCGATGTTTCGGTCCGCACCACCTTTCTGGGCGCCCACGCGCTGCCGCCTGAATACAAGGACAACCGCACCGGCTATCTCGATCTGGTCATCGACAGGATGCTGCCAGCTGTCGCGGCCGAAGGCCTTGCGGATGCGGTCGACGGTTTCTGCGAGGGCATCGCCTTCTCACCGGAGGAAATCGAGCGGCTGTTCGTCGCCGCCGAAAAGCATGGCCTGCCGGTGAAACTGCATGCCGATCAGCTTTCCAATCTCGGCGGCGCGGCGCTTGCGGCAGGACACCATGCGCTCTCCGCCGATCATCTGGAATATACCGACGAGGCGGGAGCCGCGGCCATGGCGGCGGCCGGCACCGTCGCCGTCATCCTGCCCGGCGCCTTCTACTTCATTCGTGAGACGAAGAAGCCGCCGATCGACCTCTTCCGCCGTCACGGCGTGGCGATGGCACTGGCGACCGACGTCAATCCCGGCACCTCGCCGCTGACCTCGCTGCTCTTGACCATGAACATGGGCGCGACGCTGTTTTCGATGACGGTGGAAGAATGCCTTGCTGGCGTCACCCGCGAGGCCGCCCGTGCGCTCGGCCTGTCGAACGAGGTCGGTACGCTGGAAGCCGGCAAATGGGCTGATCTCGCCATCTGGGATATCGATCGCCCGGCCGAGCTGGTTTATCGCATGGGCTTCAACCCGCTGCACAAGCGCGTCTATCGGGGGAAATGAGATGAGCGTTTTCGAAGTCCGGCGCGGCAATTCGCCCGTCATCCTCGGTTTTCCGCATACCGGGACGGATGTACCCGAGGCGATCAAGGCCCGGCTCAACGACAACGGCCTGAAGCTCGCGGATACCGACTGGCATATCCACGACCTTTATGACGGTCTGCTGGACGACGTGACCACCGTGCGCGCGACCTTCCACCGCTATGTCATCGACGCCAATCGCGACCCGCAAGGCGTCAGCCTCTATCCCGGCCAGAACACCACAGGACTCATTCCCGAGACGGATTTCGACGGCGTGGCGATCTGGAAGGACAGCGAGCAGCCGACCGAAGCGGATATCGCCGCGCGGCTGAAAGATTTTCACGCGCCCTATCATGCGGCGCTCGCCGCCGAGGTCGCGCGCGTCAAGGCGATCCACGGGGACGCCGTGCTCTATGATTGCCATTCGATCCGCTCGCATATCCCCTTCCTGTTCGAAGGCAAGCTGCCGGATTTCAACATCGGCACGGATATGGGCAAGACCTGCGACGCCGCCATCGAGGCCGCCACAGTCGAGGTCGCGACCTCGGCCGCTGGCTATACCAGCATTCTCAACGGCCGCTTCAAGGGCGGCTGGACGACGCGCCATTACGGAAAACCCGCCGATGGCGTCCATGCCATCCAGATGGAACTGGCGCAATCGAGCCATCTGCAGACCGAAACCCTGCCCTTTGCCTATGACGAGGCCAAGGCGGAACGGCTGCGCCCGCATCTTCAAGCCATTCTGCGGCGCATCGAAGCCGCCGCACGCAGCATGACACGATAACAGGAGGAAGCCCCATGACCGCCAATCCCCGCCACAATATCCGCGAGATCCGCTCTCCGCGCGGCGACCAGCTCAATGCCAAGAGCTGGATGACCGAAGCGCCGTTGCGCATGCTGATGAACAACCTCGACCCCGACGTCGCCGAAAACCCGCATGAACTGGTCGTCTATGGCGGCATCGGCCGTGCCGCGCGCGACTGGGCGAGCTTCGACAAGATCGTCGAGACGCTGAAGACGCTCAACGAGGACGAAACCCTGCTGGTTCAATCGGGCAAGCCGGTCGGCGTATTCCGCACCCACAAGGATGCGCCGCGCGTTCTGATCGCCAATTCCAACCTCGTGCCGCATTGGGCGACCTGGGATCACTTCAACGAGCTGGATAAGAAGGGGCTGGCCATGTACGGCCAGATGACCGCCGGCTCGTGGATCTATATCGGCAGCCAGGGCATCGTCCAAGGCACCTACGAAACCTTCGTCGAGGCGGGCCGCCAGCATTATAACGGAGACCTCAAGGGCAAATGGGTGCTGACCGGCGGTCTCGGCGGCATGGGCGGCGCCCAGCCGCTGGCGGCCGTCATGGCCGGCGCCTGCTGCCTCGCCGTCGAGTGCAACCCGGATTCCATCGATTTCCGCCTGCGGACCCGCTATGTCGACGCCAAGGCCGAAACGCTGGACGAAGCCATGGAGATGATCGACCGCTGGACCAAGGCCGGCGAAGCCAAGTCCGTCGGCCTGCTCGGCAACTGCGCCGAGATCCTGCCGGAAATGGTCCGCCGCGGCATCCGTCCCGACATGGTGACCGACCAGACCTCGGCCCATGACCCGATCAACGGCTATCTGCCGAAGGGCTGGACCATGGCCGAATGGAAGGCAAAGCGCGAAAGCGATCCGAAGGCCGTCGAAAAGGCCGCCCGTGCCTCGATGCGCGAGCATGTCGAAGCGATGATCGGCTTCCAGGACATGGGCGTGCCCACATTCGACTACGGCAACAACATCCGCCAGATGGCCAAGGACGAAGGCCTTGAAAATGCCTTCGCCTTCCCGGGCTTCGTGCCGGCCTATATCCGCCCGCTGTTCTGCCGCGGCATCGGTCCGTTCCGCTGGGCCGCTCTCTCGGGCGATCCGGAGGATATCCGCAAGACCGATGCGAAGGTCAAGGAACTGCTGCCCGACAACAAGCACCTGCACAACTGGCTGGACATGGCGCAGGAGCGCATCGCCTTCCAGGGGCTGCCGGCGCGCATTTGCTGGGTCGGCCTCGGCGATCGTCACCGCCTCGGCCTCGCCTTCAACGAAATGGTCAAGAACGGCGAACTCAGCGCCCCTGTCGTTATCGGCCGCGACCATCTCGACTCCGGCTCGGTCGCCTCGCCGAACCGCGAAACCGAAGCGATGAAGGACGGTTCGGACGCCGTATCCGACTGGCCGCTCTTGAACGCCCTGCTCAACACCGCCTCGGGCGCCACCTGGGTATCGCTGCATCATGGCGGCGGCGTCGGCATGGGCTTCTCGCAGCATTCGGGCGTCGTCATCTGCTGCGACGGCTCCGACGATGCCGCTGCCCGCATCGGCCGCGTCCTGTGGAACGACCCGGCCACCGGCGTCATGCGCCACGCCGATGCCGGCTATGACATCGCCATCGAATGCGCCAAGGAAAAGGGGCTGCGCCTGCCGGGTATTCTCGGTAACTAAGCTCCGATATCTCGAATATAGCCGCGCCCGTTTCTGACCGGCGCGGCTTTTTCATGCCGCATTTCAGTAATGCGGTGGCCGTGTGATCGGTGTCGGACCCAGTGACTGCTCCTCCAGCGCCAGAAAGCGCTCGGTCAGCCGGTCGAGCTTCAGACGGGATTGCTCGGCCGCCTTCCATTGCGCGACAAGCTGCTCGGAAAGTTCCTCGATGACCCGGCCCTGATGGGCGACGAGCTCTTCAAGACGGGTGATGCGGTCGTCATTATCCGACATTTCGGCTTCTCCAGATTCTGCGTCTCCCATCCCTCGCCGGGCGCGAAACCGCTGTCAACCGGGCTTTCGGAACGATTTCGGCTGTGGATAGGACGAAAATAAATGAAATTGGTGAATTTCGCCCGATGACTTTTTCGCGGTCGGCTGGCAAGAGGGGCTCAGCAACCAAACGAGGAAACGCTGATATGACCACCACGAACGAAATTGCCGACAAGATCGCCGCGGACAACGGTCTGACAAAGGTTCAGGCCAAGGGTATCGTCGAAGCCGTCTTCAAGGCTGTCGTCGACGCAGCCGTCGCTGGCGCGGAAACCTCCATTGCAGGTTTTGGCAAGTTCAAGGTCAAGGCAACGCCCGAGCGCGAAGGCCGCAATCCGTCGACCGGCGAGAAGGTGAAGATCGCCGCCGCCAACAAGCTGAGCTTCACGCCGGCCAAGGCCGTCAAGGACACGCTGAACAAGTAAGCCGCCCCGCGCAGCTTTGTCTTGGACGCGAAAAGCGGAGCGAGCCATCTCGCTCCGCTTTTGTTTTTGGTGGTTACGTGCCGCAGAAGGTACGCAAAACCACTTCGTCTTCTTGCGGCGGCTTGGTGAAATCGGCAAAGGCCTCACGCGTTTCATAGGGCTTGATCACCGCCTCGACCATCCGCTCGAACGGCGCGAAATCGCCAGAGGAGACGGCCGCAACGATTGCCTGCTCGATGCGATGATTGCGGGGAATTATATAGGGATTGGCGTGACGCATGGCCTCTGCCCGCGCCGTCGGTGTCTGCGCATCGCGCCCCAGCCGTTCGCGCCACGCCCCGGCCCAGGCATCGAATGCCGAGGGATCGGCAAGGCAGGCATGCACAGGCGCATCATTGCCTTCGGCGGCGGCGCAGAGCGCCCGGAAGGTCAGGGTGAAATCGGCCCCGCCTTGCGCCATGACGTCCAGTAGCCCTTCGATCAGCGGGCGGTCGCCCTCTTCGGGGTTCAAAAGCCCAATCTTCGCGCCCATCCGCTTGAGCCAGGCCGCCTGATAGAGTTGGGCGAAATCGATCACTGCGCCATTGGCCATCTCGACGGCGGCGTCGATATCGCTGTCGAGGATCGGCAGCATCGCCTCGGCAAGACGCGCAAGATTCCATTGCGCCACGGCCGGCTGGTTGCGATAGGCATATCGACCGAACTGGTCGATGGAACTGAACACCTTTGCCGGATCATAGGTATCCATGAAGGCGCAGGGGCCGAAATCGATGGTTTCGCCCGATACCGTCATATTGTCGGTATTCATCACCCCATGGATGAAGCCGACAGCCATCCAATGCGCGATCAGTTCCGCCTGCCGCGTCACGATGGCCTTCAGCAGTGCCAGATGGGAATTTTTCTGATGTTCGAGGCCGGGATAATGCCGGGCGATGACATAATCGGCCAGACGCCGGAGCGCTTCGTGATCACCGCGCGCCGCGAAGAACTGGAAGGTGCCGACACGGATATGGCTGGCGGCGACGCGGGGGAAGACCGCGCCAGGCAGCGCGGTTTCACGATAAACCGGATCGCCGGTCAAGACCGCAGCCAGCGCCCGCGTCGAGGGAATGCCAAGCGCCGCCATAGCCTCGCTGACGATATATTCGCGCAGGACAGGGCCCAGCGCTGCCCGGCCATCGCCACGCCGCGAGAACGGCGTCTGGCCACCGCCTTTCAGCTGGATGTCGCGGCGCTCGCCATTTCGGTCGATGACTTCGCCAAGCAGGATCGCGCGTCCGTCGCCGAGCTGCGGCACGAACTGCCCGAACTGGTGGCCGGCATAGGCCATGGCCAACGGCTGCGCCCCCTCGGCGATTTCCTGGCCGGAAAAGATTGCCGCCAGCCGTTGGTCGGACGCGCCTTCAAGATCGAGGCCTAGCTCGGCCGCCAGCGGCCGGTTGAAGGCGATCAGTTTTGGCGCGGAAACTGCAGCCGGCCGCTGCGGCAACTGGAATGGCGCCGGCAGCCGGGCATAAGAATTGTCGAAGGAAAAGATGCGGCGCGCCTCATCGGCCGCCGGACGCACATCGCTCGTCATCACGAACCGCTCCCTGTTCTGCCCGTCTATAGCAGATGACGGACGGGCGGATACAGGAGAAACCATGCGGGGAACGATAGGGTTCCCGCAAGCCGGACCAAAGGATCAAGCGGAGTGAACCGCCTGGCGGGACGCAACGGCAGGTGCGGCAACTGCCTGTCCCTGCTCGTTTTCGACGAACTGAGTCAGCGTCATATTGTCGAGGATGGACGAAATCGCGTCGCGCACATCCGCCATCGAGCGGCGCACGGTGCAGGTTTCAGGGTCGGCGCAATCCTCGCAGGCCTCGAAGGCGGTGCGGCTGGCGCAGCGGATCGGCGCGAGCGGGCCGTCCAAGGTTCGGATGACATGGCCGATACGGATTTCGCTTGCCGGACGCGCCAACGAATACCCGCCGCCCGGCCCCTTCTTGGAGCGGAGCATGCCGGCATTGCGCAATTCCAGAAGAATGGCGTCCAGGAATTTCTTCGGAATGTTGTTGCGCGTGGCGATGTCGGTGATGAATGCCGTTTCGCCGGGGTTGAGCTGAGCCAGATCCACCAGCGCTTTCAGTCCATATTTTCCTTTTTTCGTCAGCATGACAAATTCGCTTCTTCGAAAGGCGAAGGCGACATCGCCTGCGCATCGAGCCCGAAACCTACGCGCCCTGTTTGTGAAATTATCGCCGGACTATGGCGAAATACCTAGTTGCGCTTACTATACACCGGAATAATTGACAGGTGTGATCGTTTTTAAGGTTATTTTGAAATATCCCGTGAAGTCGGTCGCCTGCTGTGGCAGTCGCATCACGGCGCCCGGCGGACAAATGTATTCTCAGGTGGCCCGATAAAGAGCATCCTATTCTACGCCCGCGAGCCTAGCCGAAACGTTCTGCGTTACCGCATTCGATAAATTTGATAGAGTTTGGGTATAACGATGGAGGTAAGGATGAAGCGATCAACGGTTACGCGGTTTCTGACAGCCGCATTCGTCGTGGGCATCATGCAGGCAAGCTCGATCGGTCCGTCCTTTGCGGATCAGACGCTCCTGAATGTGTCCTACGACCCCACCCGTGAGCTCTACAAGGATTTCAACGCGGCCTTTGCTGAAAAATGGAAGGCCGATACCGGGGAAACGGTGACGATCCAGACCTCCCATGGCGGGTCCGGCAAGCAGGCGCGCTCGGTGATCGATGGATTGGAGGCCGACGTCGTCACCCTGGCGCTTGAGGCCGATATCGACGCCATCGCCAAGGAATCGGGCAAGATTCCGGCCGACTGGAAGAAGAGGTTCGAAAACAACAGCGCACCCTACACCTCGACCATCGTCTTCCTGGTCCGCAAGGGCAATCCGAAGGGCATCAAGGACTGGGGCGATCTGGTCAAGGACGGCATCCAGGTGATCACGCCGAACCCGAAGACCTCGGGCGGCGCCCGCTGGAATTTCCTTGCCGCTTGGGCCTGGGCGCGCCAGGCCAATGGTGGTGACGACGCCAAGGCGCAGGACTATGTGTCGCAGCTCTTCAAGCATGTTCCCGTGCTTGACACCGGCGCACGCGGCTCGACGACCACCTTCGTCCAGCGCGGTCTTGGCGACGTGCTGATTGCCTGGGAAAACGAGGCCTATCTGTCGCTGGCTGAACTCGGCCCTGACCAGTTCGAAATCGTGACGCCGTCGGTCTCGATCACGGCCGAGCCGCCAGTGGCGCTGGTCGATGGCAATGTCGACGCCAAGGGCACCCGCAAGGTAGCCGAAGCCTATCTCCAATATCTCTATTCGGATGTCGGGCAGAAGATTGCCGCCAAGCACTATTACCGCCCCTACAAGCCGGAACTGGCCAATAAGGAGGATATTGCCCGCTTTGGCGAGGTGAAGCTTTCGACCATCGAGGATTTCGGTGGCTGGGCGGAAGCACAGCCGAAATATTTTGGCGATGGCGGCGTCTTCGACAAGATTTATCAGCCGGGGCAATAAGATTATATGGCTGCACAGACTCGCAAGAGCTGGCAGTTCAGACGGCCGAGCGTCCTTCCCGGTTTCGGGCTGGCGCTCGGCGTTACGCTGTTCTGGCTCACCCTCATCGTTCTCATCCCGCTCGCCGGGCTCGCCATTCGTTCCAGCGGGCTCGGCGCCGCCAAATTCTGGGCGCTTGCAGCCGATCCGCGCACGCTGAATGCGCTGCGCATCAGCTTTGGCACGGCATTCCTGGCGGCCATACTCAATGTCGCCTTCGGCATCATCCTCGCCTGGGTGCTGGTGCGTTATCGCTTTCCCGGCAAACGCATCATCGACGCCATGGTCGACCTGCCTTTCGCGCTGCCGACCGCCGTTGCCGGCATCGCGCTGACGACGCTCTACGCGCCGAACGGCTGGATCGGGCAATTCCTGACGCCGCTTGGCATCAAGGTGGCGTTAACGCCGCTCGGCATCGTCATTGCCCTCGTCTTCGTCGGCCTACCCTTCGTGGTGCGCACGGTGCAGCCGGTCATGGAAGAAATCGACCGCGAAGTGGAGGAGGCCGCAGCCACGCTCGGCGCCACCCGCTTCCAGACGATTTCGCGCGTGCTGCTACCCGGCCTGGCGCCGGCGGTGCTCACCGGCTTCGCGCTCGCCTTCGCGCGCGGCGTCGGCGAATACGGCTCGGTGATCTTCATCGCCGGCAACATTCCCTATGTCTCGGAAATCGCGCCGCTTTTGATCGTCATTCGCCTCGAGGAATTCAACTATCCGGCCGCGACAGCGATTGCCGCCGTCATGCTGATCCTCTCCTTCAGCCTGCTGTTCGTCATCAATCTCATCCAGAGCTGGAGCCGCAGGAGGTATGGTTATGGCGCATGACACCCAGGCGCTTGCCCCCGGAAATTACGCCCGCGTCGGCAAGGCGACGACCGAACGACCGCTGGCGCGCTGGACACTGATCGGGATTTCGCTGGTCTTTCTGCTCCTTATCCTGCTCTTGCCGCTCGCAGCCGTCTTCTTCGAGGCGTTGCGTAAAGGCCCAGAGGCATTCCTGGAAGCGCTGGCCGACCCGGAAACCTTTTCGGCCATCCGCCTGACATTGATCGTCGCCGGGATTTCGGTGCCGCTCAATCTCGTCTTCGGCATTGCCGCCGCCTGGGCCATCGCCAAATTCGAGTTCAAGGGCAAGGCCTTCCTGACGACACTGATAGACCTGCCCTTTTCGGTCTCGCCGGTCATTTCCGGCCTGGTCTTCGTGCTGCTGTTCGGTTCGCACAGCATTCTCGCGCCCTATCTGCAAAGCTATGGCATCAAGATCCTGTTCGCCGTGCCGGCGCTGGTGCTGGCGACCGTCTTCGTCACCTTCCCCTTCATCGCCCGCGAACTGATCCCGCTGATGCAGGAACAGGGCACGTCCGACGAGGAGGCGGCGCTGTCGCTCGGCGCCAGCGGCTGGCAGACCTTCTGGTATGTGACGCTGCCGAACATCAAATGGGGCCTGCTTTACGGCGTGCTGCTCTGCAACGCCCGCGCCATGGGCGAGTTCGGCGCCGTTTCGGTGGTCTCGGGCCATATTCGCGGCGTCACCAACACCATGCCGTTGCAGGTCGAAATCCTCTATAACGAATATAATTTCGTTGCGGCTTTCGCCGTGGCGACCTTGCTGGCGCTGCTGGCCCTTGTCACACTGGTTCTGAAAACGCTGCTCGAATTGCGTTACAGCGCCGAAATTTCCGCCAGCCGGCGCCACTGAAAGGTTCATGAATGGAAGTTCGCGTAGAAAACATACGCAAGGAGTTCGAGCGGTTTCCGGCTTTGCACGACGTGTCGCTCTCGATCCGCTCCGGCGAGCTGATCGCGCTGCTGGGGCCTTCCGGCTCCGGCAAGACGACGCTGCTGCGGCTCATCGCCGGGCTGGAAGCGCCGACGCAGGGGAAAATCTTCTTCGGTGACGACGACGCCTCCTATAAATCGGTGCAGGAGCGCAATATCGGTTTCGTCTTCCAGCATTATGCCCTGTTCCGGCATATGACGGTGCTGGACAACGTTGCCTTCGGCCTCAAGGTGCGCCCCTCCAGCCGCCGCCCGACGAAGGCCGAAATCCGCGAGCGCGCCTCGAAACTGCTCGACCTCGTGCAGCTTTCCGGCCTGGAAAAACGCTATCCGACGCAATTGTCCGGCGGCCAGCGGCAGCGCGTGGCGCTGGCCCGCGCCATGGCGGTCGAGCCGAACGTGCTGCTGCTCGACGAACCCTTCGGGGCGCTGGATGCGCAGGTGCGCAAGGATCTGCGCAAATGGCTGCGCGAGATCCACGACCAAACCGGCCATACCACCGTCTTCGTCACCCACGACCAGGAAGAAGCGCTGGAACTGGCCGACCGCATCGTCGTCATGAGCCAGGGCCGCATCGAGCAGGTCGGCACGCCGGACGAGATCTACGACACGCCGGTCTCGCCCTTCGTCTTCCGCTTCATCGGCCAGTCCAACTGTTTGAAGGTACGGGTCGCCAATGGCGAAATCTGGCTGGACGACCGGCCGATCGGCCTGCCCGCCAAGGACGAGGCCGAGGGCGAAGCCCTGCTCTATTTCCGCCCGCACGACATCGAGATTCGCGATGGCTGCGGCGGCTGCATCGCCGGGGTCGTCGCCGCCTCGCGGCGCGTGGCCGGCACCCGGCATCTGGAACTGGAGATCGGCAACGGCCATGCGCTGATGGAAATCGAGCTACCGCCGGAACGCGCCGCCGCCGTCGACCGCAGCCGCCTCGCCTTCCGCCCGACCAAGTGGAAGCTTTTTCGCGAGTAAGTTTTTCCCCGGCTTGATAAAAGCCGGGGAACCAGCCTATTCGACGCGCAAGCCCGCCTGCCGCAACAGCGGCAGGACGCGGTCGCAGAAGAACGGCAGTTCCTGCGTATAATTGACGAAGGACAGGGCGATGCCCGCATAACCCTTTCGCGAGATCGCCAGCATGTCCTCGACGATCTTTTCCGGCGCCCCGACCAGCGGATAGCTGCCGGCGCCGCCGGCGAAACGCTGCCGATAGCGATCATAGGCATCGCTGTCATGCGATTGCGAGAATTCCTTCTTGCCCGCCATATGCGCATCCACCGCCGCATGGTCGGCAAGCGTCACCGCATAGCGGCGGTAATAATCTTCCGCTTCGGCCTGCATTTCCCGGCAGACGACATGGCAGACGGTATAGACGCCGACATCGCGGCCGGTGCGCGCCGCACGCTCGCGTATATCGGCGATGTGACTCCCGGCCTGCTCGATCTCCGTAAAGGTGGTGAACAGGAAATCGCAATGCGCGGCGGCGAAATCCCGGCCGGGGCCGCCGAAAGCGGCGTTCATCGTCACCGGACGCGGGCTTTGCAGGCTCGCCGGGCTGCTGACCGCATCCTTCAGCGTGTAATAGCTGCCGTCGAAATCGAACGGCGCGCCCTCATAGGCCTTCTCGACGATATCGAGCCATTCCGCCGCCTGATCGTATCCCTTCTCGACCAGCGACACGCCGAACATGGCGAATTCCTTGGGGTTCCAGCCGCAGACGATGTTCAGCCCGGCGCGGCCATGGCTGATGTGATCGACGGTCGCCAACGCCTTGGCGGCATAGAGCGGATGCACCAGCGGCACATGCACGGTCATGAACAGGCCGATGCGTTGCGTCGCCGCCGCCAGTCCCGCCGCCCAGGTAAAGGTCTCGAAACTCCATTCGCGCACGGCATTCTTGCCGCCGAACCCTTTCCAGCGGGCAATCGGCAGGAAGAATTCCAGCCCCGCCCGGTCGGCGATCTGCGCGGCCGAGAGATTGTCGTCCCAGCCGGCCTTCCAGCGCTCGGGAACGTCCGTGATCGCCAGCCCACCATCGGCATTGGCCGAGAAGACGCCGAGCTTGAGTGCGTTTCGACCTTTCAGCGGATGCGACGCGATCATGCTCCCTCCCCAGGATTGCGGTCCGTGACGAAAGGCAGTCTAACGCGATGCGCTGCTCTGGCAAGGTATATTTGAGGCTTAAAATGAAAGCCTAGCGCGTTACCGCCAGCAGCAGCAGCACATAGGCGATAACCGCGACGACGAGCCCCCGGAAAGCAAGCCCCGCAAAGCGATACTTCGCCCGGGCGATCTCGGCCAGCGTATCGACATTGGAGACGTATTCCCGGAAAAGATAATTGGGATCCTTGCGCCGCGCCGCGTCGAGAAATTCCTCACGGTGACGGGCCCAGGCACCCCAGAACAGCGAGCTGGTCTTGGCGCTCTTGCGCGGCATCACCACGCTGATGGCGCAGATCGCCGAAAACAGTGCGGCGGCGCCGAGAAGCAGAGAGGCAATAATGCCGATGAAGGTGCCGTTCAGGTATCGGTCGAGACTGAAGACGCCGCGAACTTCGCTCGATGAGACAAGGAAAGCCAGGATGAAGGTGAAGATATAGGCCGCCTTCTGGTCCGAGATCTTGATCTGGTCGTAGAAGACGTCGTTCACCTTGCGGATATGATCGAAATACTCGCTGTCACGTTCGAATTCCATGTCGGCCGAGTTCAAACCGTCATCGGAATAACCGACTTCCAAATCCGCCATGAATCAATCTCCCCAATCCTGACCTGTCGCCCTCTTATTACACTTGGCGCAAAAGCGAATATGCTAAATTTAAGCTTATTGACATTTGCCTGCCTCGTATTCACTCCTGACACAAAGTTTGGTGGGGAATAATGATGCGATTTGCTGCCTGGGGCGCCGTTCTGGCAGGCACGATACTGTCTTCGGTCCTGTCGGTGCAGGCCGAGCCGCTGGCGAGAAGCGCCCCGGCCGCCGGCGCCGTCATCGCGCGCAAATTCGGCGAGGAAGTCCGCTTCGTCGATATCACCAACTGGCGCGCCGTCGAACTGCAGCAGAATCTGCTGGCGGGCGACGTGCTGCGCACCAATGCCACCGGCCAGCTCGCCGTTTTGTTTTCCGACCGCACCCAGGTGCGCCTTGCCCGCAATACCTCGCTGCTGGTCAAGAACATGGCCCGCGATGGCGGCGACACCGATCTCGAACTGCAATCCGGCACCATCTGGGCACGCGCCGAGCGCGGCGGCTCGGGCGTCGCCGTCGATACGCCGGCCGCGACCGCCGCCATCCGCGGTACAGACTGGTCGCTGACCGTCGATGCCGGCGGCAAGACCTCGCTGATCGTGCTCGAAGGCGTGGTCGAACTGAAGAACGCGCAGGGCAGCGTCCAGGTACGCCAGGGCGAAGGCGCCGTCGCTTCCATCGGCCAGGCGCCGCAAAAGGTGGTCATCGTCACTCCCAAGGATCGCGAGCAGATGCTGTACTACCTACAGCTACGCGATTCCTTCACATTCATGCCCGCTTCCCCCTTGCCGGTGCGCAACATGTCGGCCGAGAAAAGCCGCATCGATGCGACGCCGGAAGCCAGCCGCAGCGCCGAGGACTGGCTGACGCTGGCCGAGGTGCAGATGACGCTGGGCGGCCGCCGTCCGGCCGAAGCCGCCTTGCAGGCCGCCGAGGCGCGCGGCCTCTCCGCCCGCCAGCAGGCGCGCGCCGATCTCATCCGCGCGCTGTTTGCCGGCGCCGAGCGCAATTATCCGCAAGCCGCGAAACTGTTCGGCCGCGCTTCCGGCCGGCTTGACCCGCAGCGCCAGGCGATTGCCGCCTATGGCGGGTATTAAGCCCGCCCTCCCGCCGACCCGGATCCCGCTGAGCCACCCCCGGAAACCCCCAGCGCCCCCCCTGCCGCGCCTACCCCAGCCTGGGCCGCCAGCCTCCCCCACGGCGTCCCGGCGGCGGTGGACGTGCTGAAGAAGGCCGAAGCCCGTTATCCCAACGACCCGACCCTGCCGGCGGCGCGGGCGCATTTCGCCATGCTGATCGACGATCGCGACCAGATGCGCGACGCCATCGACCGTTCGCTGGCCCTCGACCCCACCCATCCGCTAGCGCTGGAGGCACGCGCCTCCTACCGGTCCGACTACAAGGGCGATATCAAGGGCGCGATCGCCGACCTACGCGGTGCCCTTGCAGTCGCGCCGGGCTCGTCCACCGCGCTCAACAATCTCGGCCTCGCACTGATTGAGATCGGCGATACGCGCGGCGCCGAAGAGGCCCTGCAACAGGCCATCGACCTCGATCCGCAAGATCCGCTGTCGCATGTCAATCTGGCGATCCTCTATCTCGACCAAGGCCGCGTGAAGGAAGCCAAACGCGAGATCGATATCGCGCTGGCCGCCGATCCGAATTTCGAGATCGCCCGCGTCATCCGTGGCCGCTACTATATGCAGACCGGCGAGATGGACAAGGCGATGGAGGATCTGCTGGCCGGCTCGACCGCCAATCCCGGCTATTCGCAGGCCGAACTCATGCTCGCCGCCGTGCATTACGGGACCGGCAATCGCAATGCCGCCGCCCAGGCCATCGACCACGCCGATCTCCCCGACCCGAACGATCCGGCTATTTCCTCGATCCGCACCTCCATCTCCATTGTCCGCTGCGACCTCCACG
>Ga0066256_1002957_pt2 | contig 16710 bp, 15 predicted proteins | sample ThiBio_1000_biof_FD_87107 | JGI IMG/M metagenome (GOLD analysis project Ga0066256, IMG submission 87107) | Wastewater bioreactor microbial communities from Cape Town, South Africa - Thiocy_expt_1000_biof (version 2) | ecosystem: Engineered > Bioreactor > Thiocyanate-remediating >...
CGATGATGACGAGATCGAAGGACTTTTGCACCTCCGGATGCGAAAGAATCGAGTGCGTGAGGTAACGCGCTTCCTGTCGCTCAGCAATCCAACGCATCATGACCGCGTTCTCGATGCGGTTAAAGCCATAGAAGCATGAGAACAACCTGGTCCGCGTTAGAGCAGGATGAAGCGAATAGGCGTGGGCAATGACGTCTTCCGGAGACTTTCCGGCCTCAAGCAGCCGTCGCGAGGATGCTTCGAATTCTGGAAGGTTGGCGGAAGCGAGCAACGTATCGGTCAGCGACCCCTGATAATCGAAATCGATCAGCAGGACACGTTTGTTCTCATGAAGATCGAAATAGCCGGCAAGGAGCGATGTCAGCGACGTCTTTCCGACACCACCCTTGAAATTGCAGACCGTGGTTAGGGGGATGCTCTTACGGATCTGGACGAGAACGCAGCCAAACGTCGGTCTTGTCATCGAGGAGACCTCGGATGCCCTCGAGCGTAGTTTCCAGATCTTTTGATCGCTCTTCGAGGCCGCCCTTTTCTGTTATTGCGCGCTCGACCTCCTCCTTCAGCCGTTCGAGCTCCTTGTCCTTGGTCAAACTGGATAGCTTGCGGCCAAGGTGGATGCCCCCACCAAAGATCGTAACGGCGGTACCAAGCGCTCCGAAGAACTCGAGAGCAGACAACCCACCCAACATGATACCCCCCGGAATGCGCAGCAACAGAACCTAAACAGCCGAAGATCAACTCAGACAAGAATGTCTACCAACTGGCCGAGGGAGGCAACCGGCCCGTTCGCCTTCCCTCGCTCAGAGCACGCCATGCGTACCTGCAGGCGTTGACCGCCGCCCTCCAGCTGGCGTGCGGCTTGGCGAAATCAGCAGAGCATCTAGCAGCGCCAGTCCGCCTGAACATTCCAACAATTGGTTGGTGCAAGCTGCCATGGAGAACGTGGACGCGACCTTGCCCTAGTAGGCGGGGTTGATGTGGAGCTCTGTGGGCCAAGGGCCCCGCTATGAGGTAATAAATTGTTTTGCAAAGATAATATCGGATCTCATGGTGCGCGCCATCGGCCGAGAAGAACGCATAGCATTCGTGATCGACGAAGCACGACGCGGCATCGGCAGAGCGATGGCCTGGGTGCTGGTTGGCCGGCACTTCTTCGCTCGCTGGCCTGAGCACGCAGATTGCGCCCCGATAACAGCCGTTAACGTCCCTGGCGCTACTTTCAGCGACCTTCCGCATTGGTGGCTCAACAATTGTGTCGCCAATCTCGTTGAGTTTGTATATTGCGCAGTGTTGAGCAGAGAACGGCAGTTACACGCTATGGCAAAGTCCAGTCGAGCAGCGACGGGCGCCCGGCGCTCCAAGGCCTCCGAGCCTGCACAGTTGCAGGGCCGCGGGCGCCGGAATGGTGATGGGGTCGAAGAGGCGCTGCGAGAGCGGATCGCTTCGCATTCGATTCCCCCGGGCGCGAAACTGCTCGAACAGGAGCTGAGCAGCGAGTTTGGCGTTTCGCGGGCCCGCATCCGCGAAGTGCTCGGCGCACTCGAGATGCGCGGACTGGTCGAGCGGATTCCCAATCGCGGCGCCATCGTCACTCGCTTCGACATTGCGCAAGTCTTTGCAATTTATGATGTCCGCGAAGTCCTCGAGGGACTTTGCGTAAGGCTTGCGACCGAGAATTCACCGCCCGAGAGCTGGGAGGATCTGGTCCGCTCCTTCGGCAAGCCGATGGACGATCTGCTTCAGAAGCGCGATATCGAGACTTACGCACAGGCATATGCCGAGATGCGCAGGCGCATTATCGATGCCGCCCAAAACCAAGTCCTGAGTGGAATGCTGGACAGTATCTACGAGAAGACGCGCGTGATCATGCGCCGCGTCATGATACTTCCCGGCCGCGCGGAAAAAGGACTGAAGGAGCACCGTCAGGTCCTGGCAGCAATGCGCCGAGGAGATGCCGCCGAAGCCGAGCGCCTCAAGCGCGCGAACATACGTAGCGCTATTCAGGATCTTCAGCGCTACAAGCACTTCGTATTTTAGGACGCTGTTGCCATGGCGCGACCCAAGCCGTTGTCGGGACTCCGCGTTCTTGATTTGACGCGTCTACTGCCGGGGCCTCTTTGTGCTCAGCATCTCGGCGATCTCGGTGCGGACGTCATCAAGATTGAGGACCGAGGACGCGGCGATTACGTCCGGCCGGCGATCCGCAATCTGGTGAACCGGAACAAGCGCGCGCTCCGCTTGGATCTAAAAAAACCCGAAGGCGTTGCGCTTTTCAAGCGGATGGCTCGCGCGGCCGACGTTGTCGTCGAAGGATTTCGTCCGGGCGTCATGGCGAGGCTTGGCGTGGGCTATGACGCGCTGGCATCCGAGAATGCTCGACTGGTCTACTGCGCCATCACCGGTTACGGCCAGGATGGTCCCTATCGCGACGTGCCCGGCCACGATCTCAACTACTGCAGCCTTACCGGCATCGTCGATGAGACCGGCAATCCGGATGCGTCGCCGGCGCTGTCGAGCTTTTTGCTCGGAGATATTCTGGGCGGCACATTGACAGCTACCGTGGGAATTCTGGCGGCCATCGTCGACGCGCAGCGCACCGGGCAGGGCCGCTTTGTTGATGTCTCCATGGCGGATGGTGTCCTGGCGCATAATGTTCTTGCGCTCGCGTCATACAATGAAGGCGCAACGCCGCGCGGTCGTGGCCGCGGAACACACACAGGCGGCAATGCGCGCTACGGCCTCTATGCCACCTCTGACGGCCGCTTCATCTCGGTGGCTGCGCAGGAAAAGCCATTCTGGGATGCTCTGTGCGACATCATCGAGCGCCCCGACCTCAAGGATCAACACGCTGCCGTGGGCACACCGGGTGCCCCTGTCCGCTTGGCTCTGGAAGCCGCATTCGCTCGCCAACCATTCGCCTATTGGCAAAAGCGCCTCGCGGCAAGCGGGGCATGTGCCGAGCCGGTCCTCACGCTCGCCGAGGCCCTGGAACATCCGCAGTTTGTCGCTCGCGGCTCAGTAATGAAGGACGATGCCGGCGCGACGAGCTTTGCATTTCCGGTGAAGATGAGCGACTTCACGTGTCGCGTCGAGCGAGCGGCACCAGCGCCCGGTCAGGATACGCATGAGATCCTGACTGAGCTCGGTCTCAACGACGACGAGATCGCGCGACTGCGCGAGAGAGACGTCGTCTAGTCCAGCAAGATCCGTTGCGATCCACCAAGACCGCCGTTCCGGCTAGCGGAACGGCGATCGGACCATCTTTGGCCGGGAGCTGCTCTCGATTGACCGAGCGCTCGCGAAAACTCGCTTGCCTATCAATCCCGTACCGCGCGCGGATCGCATGTTGCACAACGCGCAACATAAGCGGCGCGAAGATTGTTGACAATATTATCGCCAAGACGGAACATTGACCTCAACAAGAACGAGGCCGACGAGCCTTTTGAGGAACGCCATGGTGGATTTGGGACGAGGTCCGCTCGCGGGTCTGCGCGTGCTTGAGGTTGGCTCCAGTGTTGCCGGTCCATTTTGCGGTCGCCTGCTCGCCGACTTCGGCGCCGAAGTCATCAAGATCGAACCGCCAGAAGGCGATGTCGTTCGTTCGATGAGCCGCCGCGTTGGCGATCGCTCGCTCTATGCAGCGAGCATCTTTCGCAACAAGCGTCTGCTGGCTCTCGATCTGCGTCAGGAGACCGGTCGTCAGCTTGTCAAGCAGCTGGCTGCTGGAAGCGACATCCTGATCGAGAACTTCAAGCCCGGCACGCTCGAGGATTGGGGTCTCGGCTACGATGTGTTGCGTGCGCTCAATCCGCGCTTGATCATGGTGCGCATCACGGGCTTCGGCCAAACAGGCCCCCATCGCGCACGCGCTGGGTACGGTGTCGTCGCCGAGGCTATGAGCGGTTTGCGCCACCTGACGGGTGATCCTGATCGTCCGCCGGGCCGCATCAATACTTCGCTGACCGATGAGATTACGGGGCTGTACGCAGCCTTCGGTGCAGTGTTGGCTTTGCAGGCGCGCGCGGTGACCGGACGCGGGCAATGCATTGATGCGGCGCTCTGCGATTCCGCCTTCAGCATGATCGAGCCGCATGTGCCCGTGTTTGGTGCGCTCGGTATCGTCGCGCAGCGCGAAGGATCACGGCTGCCGGGTTCGGCGCCGAACAATCTCTATGCGACCAGGGACGGGCGGCACATCCACATCACCGCGATGGCCGATAGTGTGTTTGCGCGCCTTGCACAGGCGATGGGCCGGCCGGAGCTGGCCGCCGATAAGCGCTTCGACAAGACAATTCACCGGAACGAGAACGAAGCCGAGCTCGACGCGATGATATCCGCGTGGACGGAGGCGAATGATCTCGACACCGTGGAGGCAACGCTGCGCGGTGCCTCGGTGCCGGCTTCGCGGATCTATGACGTCTCCGATATCTTCAAGGACCCACATTTCCGCGCGCGGGAAATGCTGGTTGATGTGCCGGACGCGGAGCTCGGCGCAGTCACGCTGATGGGCGTCACACCCAAGCTCTCCGAGACGCCCGGCCGCATAGCGCACGCCGGCGGCCGCGTTGGTTCAAGCACGCGCGAAATTTTGCAGCAGAGATGCGGCCTCTCCGAGGCTGACATTGCGAAACTCGAGCAGCAGGGCATCGTCCGCTGCAGCCACGCAGACTCCAGTGCCGAGGCGAGAAGACACGCATGACCACGGAAAAGAAAGAGCAGCCTCTGAACGATTTCGAGGAGCGCCGCCGCGCCGCTCTCGCCATGGGCGGAGAGGCGAAACTTCGCGCGCGCGCCGAGAAGGGCGTCCTCGATGCGCGCAGCCGCATCGATCGATTGATCGATCCCGGCAGCTTCTACGAGTCCGGTTTGTTCGGGCGATCGATCATGCCCGGTGACGAAGCCACCACACCTGCCGACGGAAAGATCGCCGGCTATGCGCGCATTGATGGCCGCGAAGTTGCGGTGATCTCGAACGACTTTACGGTGAAGGGCGCATCGAGCAGCCTCACGAACATGCGCAAGATCGGGCAGATGCGCCGCATCGCCGCGATGCGCGGCCTGCCGATGGTCTGGCTCGGTGAATCTTCGGGGGCCCGCCTGCCGGACAATCAGGGCTCGCGCGGCATGGGTACCATGCTCGGCAATGATCCGACGCAGTATCAGCGAATGCGAGAGACGCCATGGGTCTCCGCAATTCTCGGATACTGCTACGGCTCATCGTTTCTCTACAACTGTTGCTCGGACTTCAGCGTCATACGCAAAGGCGCGGTGATGGCGGTCTCCAGTCCCGGGCTGATCGAGCTGGCCACGGGAGAGAAGCTCAGTCCCGAGGACCTTGGCGGCTGGCGCATCCACGCCGAGACGACCGGCATGGTCGACATGGTCGTCGATACGGATGAGGAAGCGCTCGATGCGCTACGCAAATTCCTGAGCTACATGCCGACCCATCATAAGGAAATGCCACCCGTAATGCCGGCGCCGGCAGGTTCGGGCGAGGGGATGCGCACCATCCAGGATCTCCTGCCGGCGAGCCGGACTCAGGTCTACGACATGCGCAAGATCATCCAGCGCATCGTAGACAACGACAGCTATTTCGAGATGAAGGCGCGCTTCGGCCGCGTCGCCGTGACAGCGCTCGGTCGCCTTGCAGGTCGTGTGGTCGGCATCATCGCCAACAATCCGATGGTCAAGGGCGGCACGCTCGATACGGATGCTTGCGACAAGATCATCGATTTCCTGGTCCTTTGTGACTCGTTCAACATCCCCATCGTGATGCTGGTCGACACACCAGGCTTCCTGATCGGTGCCGAGGCGGAGAAGCGCCGGGCCACCGGCAAGATCGTCAACTTCATGAATGCCCTGCAGCTCGTGACGGTACCGAAGATCTCCGTGATCATCCGGAAGACCTACGGCCAAGCGTATCTGAATATGGGCGGCGGTCGAAACTCCGACGAGGTTGCTGCGTGGCCGACGGCGGAGGTCAGCTTCATGACACCCGCGTTCGCCGTAACTGTGGTTCATGGCTTGCGGCGCGGCGATCCGGGCTTCGAAGAGAAGCTGGCGGAGATGGAGAAGGAGAACGAGGTCTGGGGCATTGCCTCGATGTATGGCGTGCAGCACGTGATCCAGCCGCAGGAGACGCGCGATCACCTCATTCGTCTGCTGGATGTGCATCAGCTCCGCCTCAGCAATGGAATTGGCCAGCATCTCATGCGGGCCTGGCCGACGAGCAGCTAGGCGGGAAGCATGTTCAAGAAGGTACTCGTTGCCAATCGCAGTGCCGTTGCCGCCAGGGTGCTTCGCACGCTGGACAAGATGGGCGTCGCGTCCATCGCGATCTACTCTGAGGCGGACGCCGGCGCGCCCTACCTTGCACGCGCAGGCGAAGCGCACTGCATCGGGCCCGGCCCAGCACGCGAGAGCTATCTCGACGGCAAGAAGATCGTCGAACTTGCACGCAAGCTCGGTGCCGACGCAATACACCCCGGCTATGGCTTTCTTTCCGAGAATGCCGCATTCGCGCGGCAGGTCCACGAAGCCGGCATTGCGTTCATTGGGCCGAATGCACGTCTCATCGATGCGATGGGGCACAAGACGCGGGCCCGGGAGCTCATGATGGGCCACGGTATGCCCATGAACGCCGGCTCCGGCGTGCTCCCTGCCGATGAGGCTGCCGTTGCTGCCGCAGCGGAACGGATTGGTTATCCGGTGCTCGTCAAGCCCGCCGCGGGCGGCGGTGGCATCGGCATGATTGCGGCGCGAGATGCCAAGCAGCTTGCCGCTGCCGTTACGCAGGCACAGTCCATGGCCATGCGCGGTTTCGGCAATGGCGAGGTCTATCTCGAGCGCCTGATCGAGCGGCCGCGCCATATCGAAATCCAGGTGCTCGGTGACCGCCACGGACGCGTTCGCCATATCTTCGAGCGCGACTGCTCCGTCCAGCGTCGTCACCAGAAGGTCATCGAGGAGGCCACGGCTCCCGGCGTGCCGCGCGAGAAGGTCACTGCCCTCTGCGAGCGTGTCGCCGAGATGATGGCGGCTATAGGCTACGACAACATCGGCACCATCGAGATGCTGATGGGCGACGACGGGTCGTTCAGCTTCCTGGAGATGAACACACGCCTGCAGGTCGAGCACGGCGTGACGGAGGAAGTGACAGGCATCGATCTCGTCGAGGCTCAGATCCGTTCGGCTGCAGGCGAAGCGCTCGATACTTTCCTGCCGGCAGCCATCGAACCGTCGGGGCACGCCATTCAGGCGCGCGTATATGCGGAGGATCCGGTCCGCTTCTTTCCTTCGCCCGGGCCGCTAAAGACATTCCGCCCGCCCCGAGGAGAAGGCATTCGCGTCGAGACCGGCTATGCCGAAGGTGGAACCGTAACACCCAACTACGATCCGCTCCTCGCAAAGGTGATCGCGCGCGGTGCGACCCGCAACGAAGCCGTAGCCCGCCTCGAAGCAGCGCTGGAAGCGTTTACGATCGAAGGACTGAAATCCAACATTCCCGCGTTGCTCCGAATTCTGCGTCACGAGCCATTCCGCGCAGGTGCCGTACACACCGGCCTCCTTGCCGAAGCACAGGCCACTTAAGGAAGCATCATGGCAAAGACCGAAGTCAAATCCGAGATCACCGGCGCAGTGTGGAAGATCCTGGTCAAGCCGGGTGACGTAGTCGGCGTCGACGAGGCGGTGATCATTCTCGAGTCGATGAAGATGGAGATTCCCGTCCTTGCGATCGACGGCGGGAAGGTCACCGAGATCCTGGTCAAGGAAGGCGAGGCGGTCAACGAGGGGCAGACCGTCGCCATCGTGGAGGTGTAGGCCTCATGTCCGATAGCTGGCGCTCCGAAACGGAAGAGATCCACCAGCGCCGCCGCTGGGCGGACGAGCATGGCGGCCCCGAAGCTGTCGCGGCCCATCACGCGGCTGGCCGCTCGACCATTCGCGAGCGCATTTCGACGCTCGTCGACGAGGGAAGCTTCCAGGAGATTTCGGCGCTCACCGGCCAAGGGCGTTATGACAGCGGGAAGGTGCAGCGCGTACAGCCGGCACCCTACATCATGGGACTTGCGCGGATCGACGGGCGCGACGTCGCGCTCGGCGGCGAGGACTTCACAATTCGCGGCGGCGCCAGTTGGGGCTCCGAGCGGCGAAAAGGAGGGCAGGGCGGGTTCATCGAGGACCTGGCCTTCAACTACCGCATTCCGCTCGTCAATCTCATCGATGGCGCCGGCGGGAGCGTGGCCTCGATCAAGCGGCGCGGCCATGCTGTGTTTCCGGGCGTTCACGGCTTCGAGCGTTCTGTCGAGCTGCTCGGCATTGTCCCGGTTGCCAGCGCCGTGATGGGTGTTGCTGCCGGAGGTCCTGCGGGGCGCGCCGTGCTCTCGCACTTCTCCGTCATGGTGAAAGGAACAAGCCAGATCTTCGCTGCAGGGCCGCCGGTCGTCGAGCGGTCGATGGGGATCAAGCTTTCCCGCGAGGAACTTGGTGGGGCCAAGATCGCCGTCGACGGCGGCGGCACGATCGACAATGTCGCCGAGAGCGAGCAGGAAGCGCTCGAGATGGTGCGCCGCTTCCTCAGCTTCATGCCGCAGAATGTTTGGGAGCTGCCACCGAGGCATGCGTGCGACGATCCGGTGGAGCGGGGCGACGAGGAGCTTCTCGGCATCGTGCCGAAGCATCGGCGCACGCCCTACAACATGCGGCGCGTCATCGAGCTGATCGTCGATCGCGGCTCCGCGTTCGAACTGCAGCCCACCTTCGGCAAGTCGGTCATCACATCGCTCGCGCGTCTCGATGGCCGGCCCGTTGGCGTGATCGCCAACAATCCGATGATCTATGGTGGCGCCATGGATCACAAGGCGGCACGCAAGCAGATCCATTTCACTGAGCTGTGCGACACGTTCCATATCCCGATCGTGTTTCTCGTGGACCAGCCTGGATTCATGGTCGGGCCGCAGGCCGAGATGGCAGGCACACTCCGGGAGGGCATGCGCGCCGTGTACGTCGGCGCCAAGGCCACCGTTCCCATCGTCACGGTCGTCATTCGCAAGTGCTACGGCATGGCAGGCATGGCCGCCTGCGACAAAGCCGGCCTCAATTTCAAGGGTGCCTGGCCCTCGGCGGAAATCGGCAATCTTCCCGTTGAAGGCGGCGTGCGAGCCGCATTCCGGCGCGAGATCGAATCTGCGGAAGATCCCGCAGCACGGCAAGTCGAGATCGAGGACGAGTTGCGCGCCTTGGCGTCGCCTTTCCGCATGGCCGAGGCATTTGCCGTCGAGGACATGATCGATCCGCGCGAGACCCGCGCCTATCTCTGCCGCGTATTGGCGGCCGCCGAGAGCCGCCTCAAGACGACACTCGGTCCGAAGTTCCAATCAGGCGTGCGTCCATGAGCGAGTAGGGCCGACTTCGATTTTGGAGTCCGACGATGAGCGAGATCAAAACGGCTGCCACGCGCGAGGCGTCTTTTTCCGAGCGGTTGCTCGCACTATTCCTGGACTATCCGGCAGAGCGCATTCCGCAGTCGGCAGTCCGCGCCGTCCAGCTTTGCATGAAGGACACGATTGGTGTTGCGCTCGCTGGCGGAGCGTTCGGCGTCGGCACGTCCGGCCTGCGCGTCGCCGCAGAGGCCGGTGGCCCTGCCGAATCCACCGTGTGGGGTGGCGGCTTCAGTGCCAGCCGCGTCGACGCCGCGCTCGCCAACGGCATGCTGGCTCACGCACTCGACTTCGACGATACGCATCCCGCGGCGATCATGCATTCGAGCACGGTCAATATTCCGGTTGCCCTGGCCATCGGCGAGGCCATCAAGGCACCCGCGAGCGAGATCCTCTCGGCTGCCATTCTCGGCTACGAGGTATCGGCCCGCCTTGGCCGTCTCGGCGCTGGCCCATTCCAGGATCACGGCTTCCAGTCAACGGCCGTGCTCGGCGTGTTCGCATCGACTTTCATTGCCGCCCGCCTTCTCAAGGTGAATGCCTCCGTCGCGCGCAATGCGATGGGCATTGCCGGAAGCATGGCCTCTGGCCTCATGGAGTATCTCTCCGACGGCACTGACGTGAAGCAGATGCATCCTGGCTGGGCCGCACAGGCCGGCATTCGCGCGGTTCAACTGGCGCGCGCCGGATTGAGCGGCCCGGCAACAGTGCTCGAAGGAAGGTTCGGCGTCTTCAAGGCCTATGCGCGTCTCGACATAGATCCAGAGGCGGTCCTCTCCTTCGACGGTACGCGCTTCGAGGTCGAGGAGATGGCACCCAAGCCGTATCCCGCATGTCTGTGCGTGCATCCCATGGTTCAGGGCACGATCAATTTGCGCGCGCGCGGCGTATTCGATCGTCTCGATATGGTGGAGGACATCCACTGCGAGGTGCCGCAGTGGTACGTCGACCTCGTTTTCGAGCCGTCGGTGCAGAAGGTCGCGGCCCGAAATGCCTATGAGGGGCGCTTCAGTGCGCAGTTCTGCGTCGCGCGCGCAGCCTTGGATGGCAAGCTCGGAGTCAAGAGCTTCCTCCCGGAGAACATCACCGATCCCGAGGTCGCCCGCATTGCAGGCAAGGTCAGCTATCGCGCGCGCCCATTCGCCGAGTTTCCAGAAACATTTCCGGCGCTGGTGCGCGTCCGTCTCACAGACGGAAGCGTGCACGAAGCATCGGTGCCGCACAATCTTGGCTCGGCCAAACTCCCGATGGGAGAGGCGGGAGTAAACGCCAAGTTCCGTGACAACGTGATCTTCGCAATCAGCGAGTCGAGCGCTGATCGGCTCGATGCGGCGATCAAGAATATGCAGCCCGGAAAGCCGACCGATGGCCTCTGGAGCGCTCTGAAGGAAGCGAAGCTACGACACTGACTGCGGGGACTATAACAAACAGAGTCATAAAAGGAGGAGACATGCGTAGGATAATCAGGACCATCGGTCTGACCATGCAGGCTTTGGCGCTCAGCGCCGCGCTCGGCAGTGTGAGCGCGCAGCAGGTGACCATCGCCGAAGGCTATAGCGTCACCCCCGACCCATCCGTCACCGGCGACTACAAGTTCGCCCATGGCTTTGGCCTGATATACGCGCCGATGCCGATCACGCGTGTCCTTGGCGTCATGGAAAAGAAATTTCCGAATGCCAAGATCGAGTGGCAGAACATCTTCACCACGGCGCAGCAGCGTGATGCCATGCTCGCTGGTCGCCTCCACTTCGGGTCGTGCACTCCAGGGCCTTACCTCCAGTCGTGGGACAAAGGCGTCGACTGGAAGTGGGTCCAGGTCACCTCGGGCTTCGACGGCTATCTCATGGTGCGGTCGGATGGCCCAAAGGACATCCTCGAATTCATCGGTACGAGCAAGAAGCTGTCGCCGGGCCCCAATACGGCCCAATACTTTGCCGCGCAGGAACTGCTGCACCGCGCCGGCAAGGACGTTAAGGCACTGGATCGCAACTTCGTGAACCTGCCGCATCCCGATGCCATGCAGGCACTCATTGCAGGGCAGCTCGATGGTCACTGGGCGACGGCGGACTTCGCAATGCGCCTGACCGATCAGGGCATGCGCCAGATCGCTTCGTTCCGTAAGATTTTCAATGCCCTGTATGCGGTCGGAGCTTGCGCACTGACCAAGACCATCAACGAGCACGCTGCCATAACGCGCGGCTACGCCGAGGCGCTCCGCCAGACGGCGGCCTGGATGAAGGCCAATCCGCAGCTCGCTGCCGAGGCGATGAGCAAATCGGTCGACAACAAAGTGTCGAGTGCCGACTTCCTCAAGTACATGAAGTCGGACATCTACGACACGTACGTCGCCGACGCGGATCTGCAGGGTCAGGCGAAGTCCATGCTGGCGCTTGGCGTCATCAAGCGCAACCCCTCGGGGCCTGCTGACTTCTACGCTTCCCCGGATACGGCTGGCACGAAATGGTGATGGCAACCGCCGCGAACCGGGCGGCTCGCTTCGAACAACTGTCACCAGGCGAGCCCCTGGTGACGATCCGAGATGCCTCGATTGCTTACAGCACTCGCGGGCGTGCGGCCACGCTGGCGGTGGATAGCGTTTCGATCGATATCCGAAAGGGTGAGAAGTTCGTCATTCTCGGCCCTTCGGGCTGCGGAAAGTCCACCCTCCTCACGGCGATCGGGGGCTTCATCCCCCTGACCTCGGGGAGCATAAAGATCGATGGGGAGCCTGTGGGCTCTCCATCCATGGACCGCATCATGGTGTTCCAGGATTTTGGGCAGCTCCTACCCTGGCGCACGGTGCTCGGCAACGTGACGTGGGGCATTCGCCGCCGCTTCCCGAAGATGTCCCGCAGCGAGGCTCAAGCAAGGGCACGAGAGTGCATCGCGCTCGTTGGCCTCGATCGGCAGTCGCCGCAGTATCCGAACACGCTCTCGGGCGGACAGAAGCAGCGCTGCGCTCTTGCGCGCGCGTTTGCCGTGGCGCCAGCACTTCTTCTCATGGACGAGCCGTTCGGTGCGCTCGACGCGATCAATCGGGAGCGCATGCAGGCGGAGCTGAACCGCATGCTCATGGAAGGCGCACGGGGCATGACCGTGATCTTCGTCACTCACGACGTCAACGAGGCCGTTCATCTCGGCGATCGCATCATGGTGATGTCGCGAGGGCCGGGGCGCGTGCGCGCACTGATCGACAATCCGCATGTCGGCTCTCCACTCTTCCACGCTGACGCGATGCCTCTTGCGGCTGAGCTGCGCGAGCTGCTCAAGGATACGGAGAATACTGTGTCATGAAAGCGCTCGCTGAAGGCCACAACGTATCTCCTGAGATCATCGAGAAGCTGCGCAAGCCCATCGTCGTTGCCGGGCTGTGCCTGGCTTGGGAGCTCGTCGTCCGCGGCATGCAGGTGAACCCTCTGCTGTTTCCCGCCTTCAGCGATGTCGTGATGCATCTGGCGGCCGGGCTAGGCTTGGGTGGCTCGGGCGAGCTTTGGGGCTATATCTGGGACACGCTGCGGGTTCTTCTGCAGGCGTACGCCATCAGTGTCGCCCTCGCGATCTTCATGACCGGCCTCGCGGTTGGGAACCGATGGGCGCGCGAAGTTCTGAGCGTGATGACCGGTATATTTCAACCCCTCCCGTCGATCGCGCTTCTGCCGATGGCCATCCTTTGGTTTGGCTTTTCGCAGGAGTCCCTGATTTTCGTCGTTGTCATGTCCATGCTTTGGCCCATCGCCTCCTCGCTGACCGTCGGCTTTGCAACGGTTTCTCCGACGCTCGTCCGGCTAGGTCAGAACTATGAGCTCAGCCGCATCAGCCTCGTTACGACCGTCCTGGTTCCATCCGCGCTGCCCATGATGATCGCGGGCCTGAAAGTCGGCTGGGGCTTTGGCTGGCGAACCATTGTGGCGGCGGAGCTGGTATTTGGGGCGACGGGCGGCGGCGGCGGTATTGGCTGGTTCATCAATAACAGTCGGCTTTTCATGAACGTGGCAGACGGATTTGCCGGTATCATGCTGGTCATCATCATTGGTCTCGCGACGGAAAGCCTTTTCATCGCGCTCCAGCGCCTAACGACTCAGCGATGGGGCACCGAGACGGCATAGAGGGCTACTGACCACAGCGAGGCTCGCTGGGGTATGAGGGTTCTCCTGAGGTCGGGCGCTGTTGTCCGCGAGGGGCATTATCGAGAATCACATTGCGCCCGATGGCTGAGAAACAGCCGACAGCTTTTGTCGGGAGCGGCCGCGCGGTGCGGCAAACGACCTACGGCTATGTGGAGGACGTCGGTCACGCCATTGTGTTGGCGTCATCTCACCCTGCTGCCGTTGGCCAAAGTTACAATATCGGATACCCGGACTATCCGACCGAGCGGAATGGATTGCGGCGCTGATCGGCAGGCGCGTCTCCGCCCCGTCCGAGAATGTGAGTATGAGAGCAGATTGGCAGGTCACCTGGCGGCCGCCGCCGCGCGCTCGAAAAGCTGAACGATGCTGTTCGATGGGCTGAAAGGGTGGACATTTCGGCAGGCCTGGCCCGACGTTCTGGGCGGGGCGACGCTTGCCGCCATCACTGTTCCCGAGCAGATGGCGACGGCAAAGCTGGGCGGCTTCGCGCCGCAGGTCGGCTTCTATGCTTTTATCGGCGCTACGATCGGCCTCGCTGTGTTCGGACGCAGCCGCGTGCTGACCGGCGGGGCGGATTCGACCATCACGCCGATCTTCGCGCTGACGCTGGCCGGCCTCGCCACTGCCTATCAGGCCGATCCGGGCGGCAGCGCCGTCGTGCTCGCCGTCCTCGTCGGCATTCTGCTCCTTCTGGCCGGCCTGCTCCGGCTCGGCTTCGTCGCCAGTCTCCTGTCGACCCCTGTGGTCACCGGCTTTCTGGCGGGCATCGCGGTTCATATCGTCGCCTCGCAGCTCCCCGCGGTGCTGGGGGTGGACGTGACGCCGACCAACATTCCGGCCCGCTTGCTCGCCATCGTCGAGGCCCTTCCCAGCCTCAATCCCTATACGCTCCTCCTCGGTCTGGGCACGCTCGGAGCCATCCTCCTGGCCGAGCGGATCGATGGCCGCATTCCCGGCGCGCTGATCGGGGTCGCGGCAGCAACGGCCATCGCCTGGGCGTATGGTCCCGAACGCCTCGGCGTCGCCACCCTCGGAGCGGTTTCCGGCCTGCCGCTTTCGATCGCGCTTCCGCCCCTGGCGGTCCTGCCGCATCTCATTCCCCTGGCATTGCTGCTGGTCCTCGTCATCATGATGCAGGTCTCCGCCGTCGATCGCGGCTTCGCCAAGGACAGTGCGGCCGACACCAATGCCGATTTCATCGGCCTCGGCGCCGGCAATTTGGCTGCGGCGGTGCTGGGAGCCCTCCCCGTTAATGCCAGCCCGCCCCGCACCGCCGGCGCGATCGAGGCCGGCGCGACTTCGCAATTGGGGCCGCTCGTCGCCGCGGGGCTGGTCACCGCGTTGGTCTTGTGGGGCGGTGCGCTGCTGGGGGCGATTCCGGAGGCGGCGCTTGCCGGCGTGCTGCTGTTTGTCGCCGCGCGCATCTTCCGTTTCCGCATCCTGGCCGACATCATGCGTCGCAGTCCGTCTGAAGCGCTGTTGTCCATGCTGACGGTGCTGGCCATCGTGGCTCTGCCCATCCAGTCCGGCATGGCCATCGGTATCGTCATGGCGCTGCTGCACGGCGTCTGGATGACGACCCATACCAGGCTCGTCGAGCTGGCGCGCCTGCCCGGCACCACCATCTGGTGGCCGATGGCGGCCGAGCGGCGGGCCGAGCACATTCCGGGAGTTCTGGTCGTCGCCTTTCAGGCGCCCTTGCTGTTCTCCAATGCCGATACCTTCGAGCGGCAGATGCAATCCATGATCGCCGAGCGGCGGAGCGGGCTGAAGCTGGTCGTCCTCGAGGCCAGCGCTGTGGCCGATATCGACTATACTGCCGCCGACACGCTGCAGCGCGTCATCGCCGATTGCCAGGCAGAAAATGTCCGGTTTGTCGTCGCCCGCCTGCAATCGGTGCGCGCGGCAAGCTCGCTCGAGCGGCAGGGCGTGCTGGCGCTACTCGGCGAGACCGGCCGCACTGACAGCGTCGAGGAGGCCGTCCGCGCCATGATCAGCCAGAGAGGAGTCCAGCCATGAGCGTCGCGCCCGCCCCGCTACTCATGCCCATACAGGTAACCGATTTGCGTCCCACCCAGATCACGGTCGGCATGCGGGAGGTCGAGCGCAAGCGGGCGGAATGGCGCCAAGAGGATATACAGCGGGAGGCCTCCTTTCTCGGTCGCCATATGCTGCCTGTCGTGACCGGCCCCTCCGGCAGACCCTATCTCATCGACAACCATCACCTGGCACTCGCGCTCCATCTGGAAGGCGTCCCGCATGTCCTGACCCGCATGGTGGCCGATCTCCATCATCTGGAGAAGGACGCGTTCTGGGCGGCCATGGACAATCTGGGGTGGCTGCATCCCTTCGACGCGGACGGACGGCGCAGGACCTACAAGCATATCCCGAAATCCCTCGAGGGGCTGGCCGACGATCCGTTCCGCTCCCTGGCGGGGGAATTGCGCCGCACCGGCGGCTTCGCCAAGGTCGAGACGCCGTTCGTGGAATTCCTGTGGGCGGATTTCCTGCGCCGGCATATCGACGCTGCGCTCCTCGACAAGGATATGGAAAAGGCTCTCACCCAGGCGCAAATACTGGCCCGCACGCTCGCGGCGCGCTACCTGCCGAGATGGTGCGGTTCCTATGACGCCTGAAGGGGCAGAGGCTCACACGTGACGCCCGGCGCAAGCTGGGGAATGGCGACTTGGCGGGCGTACTGCGCGTTCCGGCCGGCAGGGCGGCTGCGAGTTGTCTCCACGGGGAAAGCGGGCCGCCCCTGCCAACGGGTGCACGGAGAGAGGGCTCCAGGTATACAGTCCGCGAGATGACACGCGGCCTCTGGCCTTGCGGTAGTTTCCGCGGAGCGTTGCGCGAGAAGAGACAACCCGCGCGGATAGTCCCGCGCCGGAGATGGATGAAATTCATATGAGCCAACCAACACCCCGGAACGGTTCGCGAAGCACGCTGCTGGCCGTCGAGGATACCGAATTCCTGCTGCGCGATGAGATGCGGGCCATTGGGGCGGCCGCTGTCTTCGTCGTGTGCGAGGTCGTAACCGGTGGGCGCGCCGCCGGCGAAGGTTTCGATCGATACGTCGCGTCCGCCCGTGGTGGCGCGGGTGTCGGCAAAGCCGATGAGGATCAGCCCGGCTTCGCCTTCGC
>Ga0066256_1002985_pt2 | contig 16699 bp, 27 predicted proteins | sample ThiBio_1000_biof_FD_87107 | JGI IMG/M metagenome (GOLD analysis project Ga0066256, IMG submission 87107) | Wastewater bioreactor microbial communities from Cape Town, South Africa - Thiocy_expt_1000_biof (version 2) | ecosystem: Engineered > Bioreactor > Thiocyanate-remediating >...
ATCCGCCCGCCGTCGAAGACGACGGTGACCGGCGTTGAAATGTTCCGCAAGCTGCTCGACCAGGGCCAGGCCGGCGACAACATCGGCGCACTGGTTCGCGGTGTGAACCGTGACGGCGTCGAGCGTGGCCAGATCCTGTGCAAGCCGGGTTCTGTCAAGCCGCACAAGAAGTTCATGGCCGAAGCCTACATCCTGACGAAGGAAGAAGGCGGCCGTCATACGCCGTTCTTCACCAACTACCGTCCGCAGTTCTACTTCCGTACGACGGACGTGACGGGCATCGTCTCGCTGCCGGAAGGCACGGAAATGGTCATGCCGGGCGACAACGTCACGGTTGCCGTCGAGCTGATCGTTCCGATCGCGATGGAAGAAAAGCTGCGCTTCGCGATCCGCGAAGGCGGCCGTACCGTCGGCGCCGGCATCGTCGCTTCGATCATCGAGTAATTTACTCGCTAGCAAGCGCGGTCTTCAGGGCCGCGCTTGTCTGATTAATTGCTGGTCGAAGCTTGGGTTTGAAGACTTGAGCCTCTCGAATTACCGAAGGCGAAAAAATTCGCTTTCGTGGGCGTTCGGTTGTTGTATCGGACGTCGAATCCGTATATGTGCGGGTCGAATTGCAGAAACGGACAGAGGGCGGCTTGCTCTTTGTGTTCTTTGAAGCATCAGCACCCGGAAAGAAACGACGAACGGCCTCATATGGGGTGTTCGATTAACAACGATAACAAGGATAACTCGAATGAACGGCCAGAATATCCGTATCCGCCTCAAGGCGTTTGATCACCGGATTCTTGATGCCTCCACGCGGGAAATCGTTTCGACGGCCAAGCGCACCGGCGCTTCGGTTCGTGGTCCGGTGCCGCTTCCTACGCGGATTGAAAAGTTCACTGTCAACCGCTCCCCCCACGTTGACAAGAAGAGCCGCGAACAGTTCGAGATGCGTACCCACAAGCGTCTCCTGGATATCGTTGACCCGACCCCGCAGACCGTCGATGCTCTGATGAAGCTCGACCTTGCTGCCGGCGTCGATGTCGAGATCAAGCTCTAAGCAGAAATTCCGGCGAGAGCCGAAATAACAAGGAAGGTACGTGGCAGTTGCTGCCAACGACTTCTCGAAACGGGAAACCCGAAAGTCCGTGAGGGCTCTAGCGGAATCCTTAAACAAGGAGGCGGGCAGGGATTTTTTATCCCGACGCGACTCTCAAGAGGATTGAACTGATGCGTTCAGGTGTGATTGCACAGAAAGTGGGAATGACCCGGGTCTATAACGACGCCGGCGAACATATCCCGGTAACGGTACTGCGCTTGGAAAACTGCCAGGTGGTAGCCCAGCGTACTGCCGACAAGAACGGCTACACCGCCGTACAGCTTGGCGCAGGCCAGGCAAAGGTGAAGAACACGACGAAGGCCCTGCGTGGCCAGTTCGCTGCAGCGAGCGTCGAGCCCAAGGCCAAGATGGTCGAGTTCCGCGTTTCCGAAGACAACCTGATCGACATCGGTACCGAGCTGAAGGCGGATCATTTTGCCGCTGGCCAGCTCGTCGACGTCACCGGCACGACGATCGGTAAGGGTTTTGCTGGTGCGATCAAGCGCCACAACTTCGGCGGTCTGCGTGCAACGCACGGCGTGTCCGTATCGCACCGTTCGCACGGTTCGACCGGTTCCAACCAGGATCCGGGCCGTGTCTGGAAGGGCAAGCGCATGGCTGGTCACATGGGCCAGACCCGCGTCACGACGCAGAACCTCGAAGTCGTTTCGACCGATGGGGAGCGTGGCCTGATTCTCGTCAAGGGCGCAGTACCGGGTTCCAAGGGTTCCTGGATCGTCGTTCGTGATGCCGTCAAAGCGGCCGCGAAGTAAGGAGCCATACCGATGGAATTGAACGTCAAAACACTTGAGGGCAAAGACGCCGGTACGGTTTCCATTTCGGATGCCATCTTCGGTCTCGAACCCCGCGAAGATATCCTTGCCCGCATGATTCGCTGGCAGCTCGCCAAGAAGCAGCAGGGCACGCACCAGTCGCAGACGCGCGGCGAAGTGTCCCGCACCGGCGCCAAGATGTACAAGCAGAAGGGTACGGGCCGCGCCCGCCATCACTCCGCTCGTGCTCCGCAGTTCCGCGGCGGTGCCAAGGCTCACGGCCCGGTTTCCCGCAGCCACGAACACGACCTTCCCAAGAAGGTTCGTGCTCTCGCCCTGCGTCACGCCCTGTCGGCCAAGCTGAAGTCCGAAGACGTCATCGTCCTCGATCAGCTGGTTGCTGCCGAAGCCAAGACCAAGGCTCTGTCCGGTGCATTCGCATCGCTCGGCCTCACCAACGCCCTCTTTATCGGTGGCGCGGAGTTGGACAACAACTTCAAGCTCGCTGCCCGGAACATCCCGAACATCGATGTTCTGCCGATCCAGGGCATCAACGTTTACGATATCCTGCGTTGCGGCAAGCTCGTGCTTTCCAAGGCTGCAGTCGAAGCTCTGGAGGAGCGGTTCAAATGACGGATCTTCGCCACTATGATGTGATCGTCACCCCGTCGATCACCGAAAAGTCGACGCTGGTTTCCGATCATAACCAGGTCGTGTTCAACGTTGCCAAGACTGCGACGAAGCCGGAAATCAAGGCTGCCGTCGAAGCGCTCTTCGGCGTCAAGGTCAAGGCTGTCAATACGCTCGTCCGCAAGGGCAAGACCAGACGTTTCCGCGGCATCCCTGGTCGGACCAAGGACGTCAAGAAGGCGATCGTCACGCTGGCCGAAGGTCAGTCGATTGACGTGTCAACCGGCCTCTGAGGATTGAAAAAATGGCATTGAAGACTTTTAATCCGACGACCCCGAGCCAGCGACAGCTGGTCATCGTCGACCGGTCGGGCCTGTGGAAGGGCAAGCCGGTCAAGACGCTCACCGAGGGTCTCTCCAAGAAGGGCGGTCGTAACAACCTCGGCCGTATCACCGTCCGTTTCCAGGGTGGCGGTCACAAGCGTACCTACCGTCTCGTTGACTTCAAGCGTCGCAAGTTCGACATCGAAGGCACCGTCGAGCGTCTGGAGTACGACCCGAACCGTACCGCATTCATCGCGCTGGTGAACTACACCGACGGCGAACAGGCCTACATCATCGCTCCGCAGCGCCTCGCTGCCGGCGACAAGGTCATCGCTTCGGACAAGGCCGTCGACGTGAAGCCGGGCAACACCATGCCCCTGCAGTACATCCCGGTCGGTTCCATCGTTCACAACGTCGAGATGAAGCCGGGCAAGGGCGGTCAGATCGCCCGTTCGGCTGGCACCTACGCCCAGCTCGTCGGTCGTGACCAGGGCATGGCGATCCTTCGTCTCAACTCCGGCGAACAGCGCCTGGTGCACGGCTCCTGCCTTGCGTCCATCGGTGCCGTTTCGAACCCGGACCACGGCAACATCAATGACGGCAAGGCCGGTCGTTCCGTATGGCGCGGCAAGCGTCCGCACGTTCGCGGCGTCGTCATGAACCCGGTCGACCATCCGCACGGCGGTGGTGAAGGCCGCACCTCGGGCGGCCGTCATCCGGTCACCCCGTGGGGCAAGCCGACCAAGGGCAAGCGGACTCGTTCGAACAAGTCGACCGACAAGTTCATCATGCGTTCGCGCCATCAGCGCAAGAAGTAAGAGAGGTAGTCAGGAATGGCTCGTTCAGTATGGAAAGGCCCGTTTGTTGACGGCTATCTTCTCAAGAAGGCTGAGAAGGTTCGTGAAGGCGGTCGCAGCGAAGTAATCAAGATCTGGAGCCGTCGCTCCACGATCCTGCCGCAGTTCGTCGGTCTCACCTTCGGCGTCTACAACGGCAGCAAGCACGTTCCGGTCAGTGTCAACGAAGACATGGTCGGTCACAAGTTTGGCGAATTCTCTCCGACCCGGACCTATTACGGTCACGGTGCGGACAAGAAGGCGAAGAGGAAGTAATTATGGGCAAGGCTAAAGCCGAACGCCGGCTGAAGGATAATGAGGCGCAAGCTGTTGCGCGCACGATCCGCGTCAGCCCCCAGAAGCTCAACCTGGTTGCCGCGATGATTCGCGGCAAGAAGGTCGACCGTGCGCTCGCAGAACTCGAATTCTCGCGCAAGCGCATCGCCGAAACCGTCAAGAAGACCCTCGAGTCCGCAATCGCAAACGCCGAGAACAACCACGATCTCGACGTCGACTCGCTCGTTGTTGCCGAAGCTTTTGTCGGCAAGTCGATCGTCATGAAGCGCTTCCACGCCCGTGGTCGCGGTCGCGCTTCGCGTGTCGAAAAGCCGTTCGCTCACCTCACGATCATCGTTCGTGAAGTCGAAGCCAAAGGGGAGGCCGCATAATGGGTCAGAAAATCAATCCGATCGGTTTTCGCCTCGGCATCAACCGTACCTGGGACAGCCGTTGGTTCGCCGACAACGCCGAATACGGCCAACTGCTGCATGAAGACCTGAAGATCCGCGCTTACCTGATGGAAGAGCTGAAGCAGGCCGGCATCGCCAAGGTGGTCATCGAGCGTCCGCACAAGAAGTGCCGCGTCACGATCCACTCGGCTCGCCCGGGCCTGATCATCGGCAAGAAGGGCGCCGACATCGAGAAGCTTCGCAAGAAGCTTTCGGAGATGACGAACTCGGAAACGCACCTCAACATCGTTGAAGTGCGCAAGCCGGAAATCGACGCGACGCTCGTCGCCCAGTCGATCGCCCAGCAGCTCGAGCGCCGAGTGGCTTTCCGCCGTGCGATGAAGCGCGCTGTTCAGTCGGCCATGCGTCTTGGCGCCGAAGGCATCAAGATCACCTGCGCCGGCCGTCTCGGCGGCGCCGAGATCGCCCGTACGGAATGGTACCGCGAAGGTCGCGTTCCGCTTCATACGCTGCGTGCGGACATCGACTACGGTACGGCTGAAGCCGAAACCGCGTTCGGCATCTGCGGCATCAAGGTCTGGATTTTCAAGGGCGAAATCCTTGAGCACGACCCGATGGCATCCGAGCGCCGTTCGCTGGAAGGCGACGCGCAGGGTCCGAGCGGCCGTGACCGTGACCGTGGCGACCGTCGCCGCGAAAACGCTTGATCGACGTTGGCGAAAGATAAGTTCGGAGAAACAAGAAAATGTTGCAGCCAAAGCGCACCAAGTACCGCAAGCAGTTCAAGGGCCGCATCAAGGGCGTCGCCAAGGGCGGTTCTGAGCTTGCATTCGGCGAATTCGGCCTGAAGTCTCAGGAACCGAACCGCGTCAACGCACGCGAGATCGAAGCGGCCCGCCGCGCGATCACCCGCTACATGAAGCGTGCGGGCCGCGTGTGGATCCGGGTGTTCCCGGATGTCCCGGTGACCGCCAAGCCTACCGAAGTCCGTATGGGTAAGGGTAAGGGTTCCGTCGAATACTGGGCTTGCAAGGTCAAGCCTGGTCGTATGATGTTTGAGATCGATGGCGTCAGCGAAGAAATCGCTCGTGAGGCTCTGCGCCTCGGTTCTGCCAAGCTCTCGGTTAAGACGCGCTTTGTACAGCGCATCGCAGAGTGAGGATTGAGACGATGAAAGCAGCAGACGTTCGCGCGATGAGCGCAGACCAGCTCAAGGACGAGCTTGGCAAGCTGAAGAAAGAGCAGTTCAACCTGCGCTTCCAGCAGGCGACCGGCCAGCTCGAGAAGTCCTCTCGCATCAACGAAGTCCGCAAGGACATCGCACGGATCAAGACCATCGCCCGCCAGAAGGCGGCGGAAGCTAAGGCCTAATCAGGGAAGAATAATATGCCGAAACGCATTCTGCAGGGCGTCGTCGTCAGCGACAAGAACGAAAAGACGGTAGTAGTCCGCGTCGAGCGTCGATTCGCTCACCCGCTGCTCCAGAAGACTGTCCGTCGTTCGAAGAAGTACAAGGCGCACGACGAAAACAACCAGTACAAGGTCGGTGACATCGTTTCCATCGAGGAATGTGCACCGATCTCGAAGGACAAGCGCTGGACGGTGGTCGCCGCCCACGCCTGATGCAGCTTTCGCTGCCGAGCTCGATTGCCCGGCGGCGCAGGATGTACCGAGACAAGACGTTTGGAGCGGGGTGGCCGAGCGGAAGCGACGCCATCCCGCTTTAATTTAACAGTTTCGCAGGCCGGGCCTTGCTTATCCCGCGAAAATCTGTATGAAGCACCGCAAGGACGCTCGGCGACGGGCGTTCTTTTGCTTTACTGCGCACGGTAGGTCCGAAGAGGAAACCACCCTGGCACGACCCACCCGCGCACACTGCGAGATTTCATAAGCTGGAACAGGGGGCTGCTCGTCGGGCTAGCCCAACCGGTCTGGTAACAACAAGAAGGCGACCTGACATGATTCAGATGCAAACAAACCTCGACGTGGCGGATAATTCCGGCGCACGTCGTGTCATGTGCATCAAGGTGCTGGGCGGCTCCAAGCGCAAGTACGCTTCGGTCGGCGATATCATCGTCGTATCGATCAAGGAAGCGATCCCGCGCGGCCGCGTCAAGAAGGGCGACGTTATGAAGGCGGTCGTCGTTCGCACCGCCAAGGATATCCGTCGTCCGGATGGCAGCGTGATTCGTTTCGACAACAACGCAGCCGTCCTCATCGACAACAAGAAAGAGCCGATCGGCACTCGTATCTTCGGGCCGGTTCCGCGCGAGCTTCGTGCGAAGAACCACATGAAGATCATCTCGCTGGCTCCGGAAGTTCTGTAAGAGGGGCGTGAAGCGATGCAGAAGATTCGTAAAGGCGACAAGGTCGTCGTATTGGCCGGTAAGGACAAGGGTCGTACCGGCGAAGTAGTTCGCGTCCTTCCGAAGGAAGACCGCGCATTTGTCAGCGGTATCAACGTCGTGAAGCGCCACCAGCGCCAGACGCAGACCCAGGAAGCTGGCATCATCGCCAAGGAAGCGTCGATCCATCTGTCCAACATTGCTGTTGCGGACAAGGACGGCAAGCCGACCCGCGTCGGTTTCAAGGTGGTTGATGGCAAGAAGGTCCGTGTGGCCAAGCGTTCGGGAGATGTGATCGATGGCTGAGGCAAAGTACGAGCCGCGGCTCAAGACGGAATATGTATCGCGCATTCGCGCGGCGATTCGGGAACAGTTCTCCTACGCCAACGAGATGCAGATTCCGAAGATCGAAAAGATCGTCATCAACATGGGCGTTGGCGAAGCCACGGCTGATTCCAAGAAGCCGACGGTTGCTGCCGCCGACCTCGCAGCGATTGCCGGCCAGAAGCCGGTCATCACCCGCGCACGCAACTCGATCGCCGGCTTCAAGGTTCGCGAGAACATGCCGATCGGCGCAAAGGTTACGCTGCGCGGCGCCCGCATGTATGAATTCCTGGACCGCCTGATCAACATCGCGCTGCCGCGCGTTCGCGACTTCCGCGGCCTGAATCCGAAGTCCTTCGATGGCCGCGGCAATTTCGCCATGGGCATCAAGGAGCACATCGTGTTCCCGGAGATCAACTACGACAAGGTTGATCAGATGTGGGGCATGGACATCATCGTTTGCACGACGGCTAAAACGGACGACGAAGCACGAGCTCTTCTGAAAGAGTTCAACTTCCCGTTCCGTCAGTAACCGTAACGACGAGCGTAGAAGAGGAACTCAATATGGCGAAGACAAGCGCAGTTGAAAAGAACAAGCGCCGCCGCAAGACCGTCGCCAGCCAGGCCACCAAGCGGGCCGCGCTGAAGGCGATCATCATGAACCAGTCGCTCCCGATCGAGGATCGCTTCAAGGCGACCTTGAAACTGGCGGAACTTCCGCGCGACGGTTCCAAGACCCGCATCCGCAACCGTTGCGAAGTGACCGGCCGTCCGCGTGCGTTTTATCGCAAGCTGAAGATGTCGCGTATTGCCCTGCGCGAGCTGGGTAACACCGGCAAGGTGCCGGGCATTGTCAAGTCGAGCTGGTAAGGAGACGGGAAATGACAATGACTGATCCTTTGGGCGATATGCTCACCCGTATCCGCAACGGCGTTTCGCGTCGCAAGTCGTCGGTAAATACCCCGGCGTCCAGGCTGCGCGCCCGCGTTCTCGATGTCCTTCAGGCTGAAGGCTACATCCGCGGTTATTCCGAAGTGTCGGAAAACGGCAAGACCGAACTTCAGATCGAACTGAAGTATTACGAAGGCGCGTCGGTGATCCGTGAGATCGGCCGCGTGTCGAAGCCGGGCCGCCGGGTCTATGTCTCGGTTAAGTCCATTCCGCAGGTCGCGAACGGCCTCGGCATCACCATCCTTTCGACTCCGAAGGGCGTGATGGCCGATCACCAGGCTCGCGAGCAGAACGTTGGCGGCGAGGTTCTCTGCTCCGTATTCTAATACGGCGCAGTGATCTCCATGACGAACAGACAGGATTGAAAAATGTCTCGTATCGGTAAAAAGCCCGTTCCGGTTCCTGCAGGGATCACGGCCGCCATCGACGGCCAGAAAGTGACTGCGAAGGGCCCGAAAGGCGAACTGTTCTTCGTCGCGAATGACGATATCAAGCTGGCTCTGGAAGACAACGCCGTTGTCGTACAGCCTGCCAACGACTCCAAGGAAGCTCGCTCGAAGTGGGGCATGTCCCGCACGATGATCGAGAACATCTTCAAGGGCGTCAAGGACGGCTTCGAGCGCAAGCTCGAGATCAACGGCGTCGGTTACCGTGCCTCCCTGCAGGGCAAGAACCTGCAGCTGGCGCTCGGTTTCAGCCACGACGTGGTTTACGAGCCGCCGGTCGGCATCACGATCGCGGTTCCGAAGCCGACGGAAATCATCGTTTCCGGCATCAACAAGCAGCAGGTCGGCCAGGTTGCGGCCGAAATCCGCGAATATCGCGGTCCTGAGCCCTACAAGGGCAAGGGCGTCAAATACGCTGAAGAGCGTATCGTCCGCAAGGAAGGCAAGAAGAAGTAAGGATCACGCGAAATGGCTAGCAGGAAAGAAACACTTGCACGTCGCGCCAACCGCGTGCGTCGTCAACTCAAGGCGGTGGCCAATGGCCGCCCGCGCCTGTCGGTTCATCGCTCGTCGAAGAACATCTACGTACAGGTCATCGATGATGTCGCCGGCCGGACGCTCGCGTCCGCCTCGACTCTCGACAAGGATCTGCGTCCGTCTCTGAAGACGGGCGCTGACACGGCCGCCGCTTCTGCGGTTGGCAAGCTCGTCGCCGAGCGTGCCGTCAAGGCTGGTGTCAAGGACGTCGTGTTCGACCGCGGCGCGTTCATCTATCACGGCCGCATCAAGGCTCTCGCCGATGCAGCCCGTGAAGGTGGCCTGAACTTCTAAGAAATTCCCGCCCGGCATGGCTTTCCATTCCGGGCGGGCGCAGGTATATGCATCGCCAACCGCACGGATGGGATTCGTCTCGTCTCATGCGGTTTTTGTTGTGATTTGCCACTTGCACCCGCAAAAGAAAAAGGACAAGGACAATGGCACAGGAAAAGAGAGGCTCTCGCGACGATCGCCAGAGCCGTGAAGAACGCGACAGCGAGTTCGTCGACAAGCTGGTCGCGATCAACCGCGTCGCGAAGGTTGTCAAGGGTGGCCGTCGCTTCGGTTTCGCCGCTCTCGTCGTCGTCGGCGACCAGAAGGGTCGCGTCGGTTTCGGCCACGGCAAGGCCCGTGAAGTGCCGGAAGCGATCCGCAAGGCCACCGAAGCCGCCAAGCGCGAACTGATCTTCGTTCCGCTGCGCGACGGCCGCACGCTGCATCACGACGTCAACGGCCGCCACGGCGCCGGCAAGGTTCTGCTGCGCTCGGCCAAGGCCGGTACGGGTATCATCGCAGGCGGCCCGATGCGCGCCGTTTTCGAAACCCTCGGCGTTCATGACGTCGTTGCCAAGTCGACCGGTTCGTCGAACCCCTACAACATGGTTCGCGCAACCTTCGACGCTCTGAAGCACCAGGTTCATCCGAAGGACATCGCAGCTCAGCGCGGCTTGAAGTACGCCACGCTCCAGGCTCGTCGTGCCGCTTCGGGCAACTCTGCCGAAGAATAAGGAGCGCCCAAGATGACGAACAAGACCGTTACCGTCGAGCAGATCGGCAGCCCGATCCGCCGTCCGAGCGTTCAGCGCCAGACGCTGATCGGCCTCGGCCTGAACAAGATGCACAAGCGTCGCACGCTGGAAGACACGCCTGCCGTTCGTGGCATGATTCGCTCTGTCCAGCATCTCGTCCGCGTCGTCGACGAGAAGTGAGCCGGAGTAGAAAATCATGAAACTGAATGAAATCAAGGACAACGAAGGTTCCAGCCCGAGCCGCAAGCGTCTCGGTCGTGGTATCGGCTCCGGCAAGGGCAAGACCGGTGGTCGCGGCGTCAAGGGTCAGAAGGCCCGTTCCGGCGTCGCCATCAACGGCTTCGAAGGCGGCCAGATGCCCATCTACCGCCGTCTGCCGAAGCGCGGCTTCAACAACATCTTCGCAAGCGAATTCGTTGTTGTTTCGCTGGGTCGCATCCAGACCGCGATCGATGCCAAGAAGCTCGACGCTTCGCAGGCCATCACCGCCGAATCGCTCAAGGCTGCCGGCGTCATCCGCCGCGCCAAGGACGGCGTTCGCGTCCTCGCTGACGGCGAGTTGACCGCAAAGGTCTCGATCGAAGTCGCCGGCGCCTCCAAGGCCGCCGTCGAGAAGATCGAAAAGGCCGGCGGTTCCATCAAGCTGCTCGCCGCTTCCGCCGAGTAATTCATTGGACTTTAAACCGCCCGGCGTGCTACACGCCGGGCGGTTTAGCTCTTATATGAGCCTCACGTCCTTCAGGCGGATCGCGACCGCGTCCGCCAGGATCATAGGAAAACCACGGTGAGGCATAAGGTTGCATTGCAATCTGCTGTAAACCCGGTTTTCTGTACACGGTTGAAAGACTGCTTCCGGGTTGCTGACGCAAGCGCGCGAGCCCGGATTGGCTAGGCGGAGAATTGCATGGCGTCTGCAGCGGAACAATTAGCATCAAATCTGAACTTTTCGACTTTCGCCAAGGCTGAAGATCTGAAGAAGCGCCTGTGGTTCACGCTGGCTGCGCTTCTGGTTTATCGCCTGGGCACGCATATTCCGCTTCCGGGTCTCAATCCCGAGGCCTATGCCCACGCCTTCCGTGGCCAGGCCGGCGGTATTTTCGGCCTTTTCAACATGTTCTCGGGTGGCGCCGGCGAGCGCATGGCGATCTTCGCGCTCGGCATCATGCCCTATATTTCCGCTTCGATCATCGTGCAGCTCATGACCTCGGTCGTGCCGGCGCTGGAGAATCTGAAGAAGGAAGGCGAGCAGGGCCGCAAGATCATCAACCAGTATACCCGCTACGGGACGGTGATTCTCGGTCTGTTGCAGGCTTACGGTATTTCCGTCGGTCTGGAGAGCGGGCAGGGCATCGTCAACGATCCGGGCTGGTTCTTCCGCATTTCCACCGTCGTGACGCTGCTTGGCGGTACCATGTTCCTGATGTGGCTTGGTGAGCAGATCACGTCGCGCGGTATCGGCAACGGCATTTCGCTGATCATCTTCTCCGGTATCGCCGCGGGACTTCCGAACGCACTCGCCGGCACTCTGGAACTCGGCCGCACCGGCGCGCTGTCGACCGGTCTCATCCTGACCGTCATCGTCGTCGCCGTCTTCGTTATCGCGCTGATCGTCTTCGTCGAGCGCGCCCAGCGCCGCCTGCTGATCCAGTATCCGAAGCGCCAGGTCGGCAATCGCATGTTCCAGGGCGATACCTCGCATCTGCCGCTGAAGCTCAACACCTCCGGCGTCATTCCGGCAATCTTCGCCTCGTCTCTGTTGCTGCTGCCGGCGACCGCCGCGGGTTTCACCAATTCGACGGCGCTGCCTTCCTGGGCGACCGCCATCGTTGCGGCGCTCGGCCATGGCCAGCCGCTCTACATGGTGCTTTACGGCGCCCTTATCGCCTTCTTCGCCTTCTTTTATACAGCGATCGTCTTCAATCCGAAGGAGACGGCCGACAATCTCAAGAAGCATGGCGGCTTCATTCCCGGTATTCGTCCGGGCGAGCGCACCGCCGAATATATCGATTACGTCCTGACGCGAATCACCGTTGTCGGCGCGATCTATCTCGTTTTCGTCTGCATTCTTCCGGAAATCCTGGTCTCGCAGACCGGGGTGCCCTTATCCCTTGGTGGTACGTCGCTTTTGATTGTTGTCAGCGTGACGCTTGATACTGTAGCACAGATACAGGGTCATCTTATTGCCCAGCAATACGAAGGACTGATCAAGAAATCCAAGCTGCGTGGAGGGAAGAGGGGACGATGAGACTGATTCTGTTGGGGCCGCCGGGTGCGGGTAAGGGGACCCAGGCCCAGCGCATCGTGGAGAAGTTCGGTATTCCGCAGCTCTCCACCGGTGACATGCTGCGCGCGGCCGTTTCGGCGGGCACGGACGTCGGCAAGCGCGCCAAGGCGGTGATGGATGCGGGCAAGCTCGTATCCGACGATTTCGTCATCGCCATCGTGTCGGAGCGTATTGACCAGCCCGATTGCGCCAAGGGGTTCATCCTCGATGGCTTTCCGCGCACGCTCGTTCAGGCGGACGCCACGGACGCGATGTTGAAGGCCAAGGGGCTCGATCTTTCCAAGGTTCTGGAAATCAAGGTCAACGATGAGGTCCTGGCCGATCGCGTCTCGGGTCGCTACACCTGCGCCAACTGTGGGGCGGGTTATCACGATACGAATCTGAGGCCCAGGCAGGAAGGCGTGTGCGACCGTTGCGGCTCGACTCACTTCAAGCGCAGGCCGGACGATAATCGCGAAACGGTCGTGACTCGCCTGCAGGCTTACTACAAGGAAACGTCACCGCTGATCGGCTATTATCATGCCAAGGGCAAGCTTGCTTCGGTCGACGGCATGGCCGATATCGATCGGGTGACGTCAGATATTGAAAAGATTCTTGAATCCGCCTGAGGCGGGCCAAGAAACTTGGGCGAGGCGGTTGCTTTTTCGAGGCGATTCCGCTAAACACCGCGCCAACTCGCGACAATAGCTGCGGTCGGCGCGGATTTCGAAGGGCAATTCTCCGGGATGCCCAGTCAGGAAATCCGGGTTCGATCGTTTCTTGTTGTGAACCCGAAGATAAGAACTGGCGACCCACCGGTCGCTGCGTAACAAAATCCCTCTTGTCGGATGACAACAGGCACGCAAGGAGAACAGACGTGGCACGTATCGCTGGCGTCAACATCCCGACGGCAAAGCGCGTAGTCATCGCGCTGACCTATATTCACGGGATCGGCCCGAAATTCGCGCAGGAAATCATGGAGAAGACTGGTCTTCCCCTCGACAAGCGCGTTCATCAGCTCACCGACGCCGAGATCCTCGCGATCCGCGAAACCATCGACCGCGACTATCAGGTCGAAGGCGATCTGCGTCGCGAAACCTCGATGAACATCAAGCGCCTGATGGACCTCGGCTGCTACCGCGGTCTGCGCCATCGCCGCGGCCTGCCGGTTCGCGGTCAGCGCACGCACACCAACGCCCGCACCCGCAAGGGTCCGGCCAAGGCGATTGCTGGCAAGAAGAAGTAATTCCGGCGTCGAAACCGGATGCGGGAGGCTGGCGATTTTCGCTGGCCTCCTTTTTGAATTGGTGAAGAGCGTTTCGCCTTTCACCGGTGTAGCCGCTGGTACTACGGCGGTGAAGAGATCCAGAAAGGTATCACAATGGCAAAAGAAGCCGCACGCGTTCGTCGTCGCGAACGCAAAAACATCACGTCGGGCGTCGCACACGTCAACTCGACGTTCAACAACACGATGATCACGATCACCGACGCGCAGGGCAATGCGATTGCCTGGTCGTCGGCTGGCGCCAAGGGCTTCAAGGGCTCGCGCAAGTCCACGCCGTTCGCGGCCCAGATCGCTGCCGAAGACTGCGCCAAGAAGGCTCAGGAACACGGCATGAAGTCGCTGGAAGTTGAAGTTTGCGGTCCGGGCTCCGGTCGTGAATCCGCTCTGCGCGCCCTCCAGGCTGCTGGTTTCATGATCACGTCGATCCGCGACGTGACCCCGATCCCGCACAATGGTTGCCGCCCGCGCAAGAAGCGTCGCGTCTGATCATCGCCACTCACGACACCGGCCGGGGTAGATGCGCCCGGCTTGGTGTTACTCAAGCTCGGTTGCCACGATTGGATGGTGGCAACGAACGGAAGGCAAAAATATGATTCAGAAAAACTGGCAGGAACTGATCAAGCCCAACAAGGTCGAGTTCACCTCGAGCGGCCGCACCAAGGCAACGCTCGTGGCTGAACCGCTGGAGCGTGGCTTTGGTCTTACCCTCGGCAACGCGCTGCGTCGCGTTCTGCTGTCCTCTCTGCGTGGCGCCGCTGTGACGGCCGTGCAGATCGACGGCGTATTGCATGAGTTCTCCTCTATCCCGGGCGTCCGGGAAGACGTGACGGACATCGTGCTGAACATCAAGGAAATCGCCATCAAGATGGACGGCGATGACAGCAAGCGCATGGTCGTCCGCAAGCAGGGCCCAGGCGTTGTAACGGCTGGCGACATCCAGACGGTCGGCGATATCGAAATCCTCAACCCCGAGCATGTCATCTGCACGCTCGACGAGGGTGCCGAAATCCGTATGGAGTTCACCGTCAACAACGGCAAGGGCTATGTCCCGGCCGAGCGTAATCGTGCGGAAGATGCACCGATCGGCCTTATCCCGGTCGACAGCCTCTATTCGCCGGTCAAGAAGGTGTCCTACAAGGTTGAAAATACCCGTGAAGGACAGGTTCTCGACTACGACAAGCTGAGCATGTCGATCGAAACCGATGGTTCGATCAGCGGTGAAGATGCCGTCGCTTCCGCGGCTCGCATCCTCCAGGATCAGCTTGGCGTGTTCGTCAACTTCGACGAGCCGCAGAAGGAAGCCGAAGAAGAAGCAGTTACCGAACTCGCTTTCAACCCGGCGCTCCTCAAGAAGGTGGACGAACTCGAACTGTCCGTTCGTTCGGCAAACTGCCTGAAGAACGACAACATCGTCTACATCGGCGACCTCATTCAGAAGACCGAAGCAGAAATGCTCCGCACGCCGAATTTTGGTCGCAAGTCGCTGAACGAAATCAAGGAAGTTCTCGCTTCCATGGGCCTGCACCTCGGCATGGAAGTGCCGGCATGGCCGCCTGAGAACATCGAAGATCTCGCCAAGCGTTACGAAGACCAATACTAAGGCCGCAAGCGCTCCACGGAGCGCTTAAAGCTGGCCTTAGCATCTTAAACAGCGCATGCACCTTTCGCTCCGCCAGGATTCGGAGCGGGGCATGCGCCCAACAAACTGCAGGCGAGCGATGCCTGCAAGTGAAGGAGAATAGCAATGCGCCACGGTAAAGCCGGCCGCAAGCTGAATAGAACCGCTAGCCACCGTAAGGCGATGTTCGCCAACATGGCTGCTTCGCTCATCACCCATGAGCAGATCGTCACCACGCTCCCGAAGGCGAAGGAAATTCGTCCGATCGTCGAGAAGCTGGTAACTCTCGGCAAGCGCGGCGACCTGCACGCTCGTCGTCAGGCCATCTCGCAGATCCGCGATGCCGTCGTCGTTTCGAAGCTGTTCGATGCGATTGCAACGCGTTACGCCACCCGCAACGGCGGCTACCTGCGCATCATGAAGGCCGGCTTCCGCCAGGGCGACAATGCCGCTCTCGCAGTCGTCGAATTCGTTGATCGCGACGTCAATGCCAAGGGCGCAGCCGACAAGGCTCGCGTTGCTGCTGAAGAAGAAGCTGCAGCCGCTTAAGGCTTGAGCTTCGGGTATAAATTGAAAGGCCGGATGAGCGATCATCCGGCCTTTTGGCGTTTGCGGTTTGTCTGGGCTGTGCCGCCTATAAGGCCCTGCTCGTCGGCTACGGGGATAGGCATTGAAAAGGCAACCAAAGTTCAATCGCAACAGAGTCTTGCTGCTTGCAATGGTCCTCCTGACGATCGGCTGCGGCCTGGCTTTGCGGCGCTTCGGATATGCGGCCGATCTTCCTTTTGCGGTCGTCAAATATGGCGGCTCGACATTGTGGGGAGCCATGGTCTATTGGCTTTTCGCCATGATATGTGCCGATGTCAGGGGCTTGAAGGTTGCCTCTGCCGCGCTGATCCTGGCCGTCGCCGTCGAGTTCTTCAGGCTGTGGCATACGCCCGATTTGGACGCGTTTCGGCTGACCACCGCCGGAGCCCTGTTGTTGGGAAGGGTGTTCTCGCTCTGGAACATCCTGGCCTATGCAACTGGTATCGCCTCGGCGCTGGCAATTGATCGAGCCCTGTTCCGGACGAAGCGCGCGGCTTGATTCCCCCGACGCAACGGCTCGCCAGCGCATGATTCAGTTCGCCGTATTTTTGCCGTCAGGGTAGTGGAGTGAGCCTGAATACAGGGTAAAGTCGAATTCACTGTATGGAAGGTGAGGCCCTTCGCGACAGACGGGTTGCTTAGGGACAAACGAGGGGCGAGGGGGCGCAAACATGGAAAGCCAGGAAGAGACAACGGTGCCGTCGCGCACAGCACGGCTGGTGCTGGTGACATCCGATGGCACTGTGGTCGGCTCTCTGCCGCCGCTTTCCGTAGAGGTTCCCTGGTGGCAGGAGGTGGAGTCCATCGTGCGCGCCGCGCGTGAACGCCATGGCATCGACGTGACCGTCCTGCGCCTGCTGGAAGCAGCGCGTGACCGGGCACCCGGCGGCGATGTCACCTATCTCGCCGAGATTGCTGAGCCCGTGCCGGCGGAGGCTTGGGCGGGCAAGGTCGAGGCTCATCCGCTTCGCCTGGCCTA